>Ga0209076_1000011_pt1 | contig 25410 bp, 23 predicted proteins | sample Rivendell_Oct201_9_FD_188350 | JGI IMG/M metagenome (GOLD analysis project Ga0209076, IMG submission 188350) | Vadose zone soil and rhizosphere microbial communities from the Eel River Critical Zone Observatory, Northern California to study diel... | ecosystem: Environmental > Terrestrial > Soil...
ATCGGCGGTCCCGGAGTCGACAGATACCACATCGAACAGAGCGCTTCCAAGCGGCACATACCCATGATCGCTATAGTTGTAAAAATGTCGAACAAAGAAGCAATCTCAGCAATGACTCAGCAGGTCAGGCTGGCGGTAGACGAAGCAATTCGACGAGTCAAGAACACAATCCAGGCCAGTTCCAAGTCCGGAGATACCGTAATTGTTGCCGGCATAGGCAACACCATGGGAATACCCTAAGCGTAGCTTGACTAACTAGACTAACTGGACATTCCGAGAATCCGACCTCGTCATGGATTCTCTGGCGCAGCTCTGTTCGAATGTCACCACTACACGTCACACACCATCTACGTCAAGTCTCCAGACGACTAAGCGTCGGGTTGTCTGTTAGCCGAAAAGCCATTTTGTTGATTCCACAATTCTCTGAATCTCCTTCTGCCTCTCGCAACAACGAAGACAAAGACAGCTATTGCCCCAAAAGATGAGACAAAGAAGGTCCCGAAAACCGACATGTAGACGCTTGGAAAGCGACCATCCAACGCTCCGAAAAATAGTAGGGCTGAGACAGCAGTTGTGAGAGCCACCAGCCCATAGATCAGCTGAATCTTATGATCCCATGCGGCGAACTCTTTGTGTTTCAGGTTAACGTGGTCCAAGTAGTATCGTCGTGGGAGATTGTTTCTGTAAAAGGACGGGTCCATCATCGTTGAGTCTGTCCAAAGCTCTTCTCTGCAAATTGGACAAAACCTTGGCACAGATAAGAGCAACGACTGATAGTTCTGTTGCGTGATCCAAGTGAAAAAAGATTGCTCGGCTGCGAAACCGTGAGAGTTCGCAGCTAGAGTGATCTCTGGACGATCCTCAAACAAGCGTTCATGACATAGGGAATCTTGTTCTTTGCGAGGATCTGTTTGGCTTCCTCGTTCTCTAGGCCGAGCTGGGCCCAGAAGACGAAGGGGCGGCCATACTTCCGGTAGAAGTCGACAACCTGCTGAGCAACTTGTGGCAGCTCTTCGCTTGGACGGAACACGTCTATGATCTCTACCTTGCTTGCTAGTTCGGCGGGCAGGTCCATGAGGCTGGGATAGGCTTTCTCTCCGACGATCTCGTCCGCGGTCGGATTCACGGGTATGATCTTGTAGCCGTGGTCTTTCATGAACTGTGGGACGGTGTAAGCGTCTTTGGCCGGGTTCTTGCTAGCACCCACAACTGCGATGGTCTTGTACCTTCTCAAAACGTCGTGGGGACTAATGGTTGCGCTCGGGGTCATGGTCACAGACATATCCGGACAGAAAATAGAAAGACGGGCTAGAGTAGAAAAGGCTTCGAAGAACCCCGGTTCAATCCTTAAAATCTAGGCCGGCCATTCCCAGATCCGTGTCTCCTAGCTGGAATACCAAGCCGCCGAAAAACGATAATGAGTATTTTGAACGCATGACGAAGACTGTTTTTACAGCTGGCCTGAATTGGAAAGTTGTCGAGAACAAGTGGCCGAATTTCCAGAAGGCCTTTGCAGGCTTCTCGATTCCGAAGGTGGCGGGGTTTACCGACAAGGACACGAAGAGGCTGATGGCTGATGCGGGTATCGTTCGGAACGAGAAGAAGATCCAGGCCACGGTACATAACGCAGGTGAATTCTTGAAGCTAGAGAAAGACTTCGGCACCTTCCAGAAGTATCTCAACACATTCGAAAAGAACGAGGAACGTATGCTGGAGGCCATGCAAGAACGGTTTCAGCATGTTGGGCCATCGACTGCTAGGACTTTTCTTTGGGCGTCAGGATGCGAGTTGACTCCGACGCGCGAAGAGAAGAAATGGATGGCCGGCCACAAGAAAAGCTGATGGCCGGCCGAGATCTCTGTTTATTCGCTGAAGAATGTTGCGGTGTATGTTCCGACGAATGTTGTGAGTGAGCCTTGAATGGTTCCAAAGCCGCCTAGATCGGCTAAGCCGCCGGTGCCACCGTAGAGCGTGTATGGGCCGCTGAATTGGCCGTTGCTGAAACTGGCCGAGAACGGAACGAGTATTGTGCCGGAAGTGCTACCAGACGATGTAGTTACTATGCCAGTGAATGTGTTCTGACCAAAGAATATGCCTTTGCCCGTTGATGTGTTGACGACGATTGTGACGGTGCCGGTTGTTAGTCCGTTGAAGGCTCCTGTGAAGCAAAGACCAAAGTTCTCTGTCGTTATCACGAAATGACCGACTGTGTGAGTGACAACGTTTGTCGGGAATCCTGTCGGCACGAACGCGTTGCCGGTGGTTCCAGTGCATGTGGTTGACGCATGCCCGGCGGGAAAGAGGAGCATGGCTGGCAAGACTAGGAATGAGAGTAGGAGGATGATTCTTCTCGTTGCAAATATCACCTCCAGATCATCCTGATCGCTTACTTTCTTTCGAAACGGAACCTCAATCTCCGTTACAATTTAGCACTATCCCTTCCCCAAGAGAGAATAGAACTCACACTCTGCGTTGCGAGGATCAAATACAATTACGAATTATCGTCTGGTAACGGATTTGGTAACTGCAAATGGTAACGGAAAACGAAATAGGAATCCTTTCATGGGTACCAATCTCCGCCCGAATGGCAACCGACAGACTTCCCTACTGACATCAAGATTAACAAATAGTCTACAGGTCGAGAGCTCTCGGCGACTATTTCTTCAAGATCACGTCTCCCTGACCCTCCTGTGCCCGCGGTTCTTTGACGGAACCCATCTGCCGTCCTTCGTCCTCCTATATCCCTCGTCGTAGTGGTACCAAAAATCCTCGGGTGTGATGAGAGACTCTTCGGGGATAATGGCCGCCCACCCCTGCCCACTCATTATGATCTCCTTGAAGTCCGGGTTGACTATGATATCCTTGGAGTCTCGAGCCCTCTGGTGCCACATCTCCATGTCGAGTATCCGGAGCCTCTCCCCCCGGTCAGCGATTAGCTGCGTAGCGGCCTCCGGCCCCGCCGGTTTGCCGATCAGGTCCCCCGGCTTCACCTCTGTCTCCATCCCGTCGTATCTCAAGGTCCCCTTACCGGCGAGGATCAGATAGTACTCGTCCACGTCGGAATGGCTGTGGAAGCGGGCAGCACTCTCGTCCTTCTCTACCATTCTGACCCTGAAGAAGGCGCGCCCGGGCCCAAGGAGCGGCATCACGAATCTGTCTACAGAGCCGACTTTGTTCTTCGAAGTCAGAGCCCGCTCTCCTCCGTCGAGGGCGTCGTCGTCCAAGACGTTCACCACCGGCCTCCTCCACAGATTCTCGGAAATTATTCCCGCCTTGCTCACGTAGACCTCGTCGGCCCAGAATGATGTCAGGCGCAGGACGAAGTCCAATGCGTCAGATTCCAGAGGAGGAATGGTGATCTTCACCTCTCCCTTTGAGGCCCTGTTGAGGCGCCCCGCCCTTTTCCCAAGCTCGTCCCAAAACCAGTTGGCGAATGGCAGCAATGGCTCACCATGCCCCTTCGGCATCGCCGTCTTCGATCTGAAAAACAGCTCCCACGCTAAGTCTGCGCGCACCGACTTCTCCGTCACTTGGTCGTCAAGTATGATCTTCAAGATGAGTAATACCCGAGATCGGTTAGTCTATTAGATTAGACTGGTGAAGCAACCCTCGTTCGAGGTCGAGCCTAATCGTCTCTACTCCCTGATAGATTCCTTAGCTTTTGGAACGACCTGCTCGGCGAAGATACGAACTTGGCCCTCTTCCTCTCCTTCCGCGGAGGGCCAGAAGATGAATGTATCCAATCCCAAGTCTTTGTAGGATGAGACGAGCCAGTCTACCCAGTGCGAGACGGAGCCGACAAACGGCCTCTTTTCATGGAGGAAGAATGGTTTCTTTTCAGACGTCTCCGACCGCTCCTGATCATCGATCACGCCGACAACCTGAGCGATTCGTCTGATCGACTCTGGTGATCTACCGTTCTTCTTTGCTGACTCGTCGATGAGTCGTTGTCGTCCCCTTATCTCGTCGCTGGACGTATAGGTACTGAGCGGATTAACCCAGCCATCCGTTAGTCTGCCGATAAGTCGCATCATACGAGGCCCGACCGCGCCAGTCCAGATGCTTATCCGATGATAGGGGCTCGGACCTGCTTGGGCATTTTCCAGCCGGTAATATTTTCCGGGAAAACTTACACGACTACGATCTTTTCCATAGTTCCAGATGAGATGAATAACCTGTAGCGCTTCCTCGTATGCTGCAACGGCTTCTCTAGGAGTTCTCCTAGTCCCGCCCCATGACTGGATAGCATCCCAGAACGCGCCCGTCCCCAGGCCCAATTCTATGCGTCCTTTCGTTAGGATGTCCAGTGTAGCGACCGATTTTGCCAAGATTGCAGGCGCTCTCATCGGCAGATCGCTAACGTCTGGAAAATACCTAATTTTCCTAGTGGACGCCGCCAATGCGCTAATCAGGGTCCACGTGTCAAGGAAACTACCGTTGTACGGATGATCCTGAATACCGATAATCTCTAGGCCCACTTCGTCGGCTGTCTTTGCTATCCTGAAAATATCGTCCGCACTACTACTGTAGGGCGTAATACTGATGCCAAATTCCGGTTCCCGGCGAGACTGGACATTCGTAGACGCCCGCGACTTGACGTCCTTCATCGAACTTCGCCGCCGAAGGTATGACGACGAATCAGGCCCTTCTTTGAGGGGTGATAAGTCGGAGTCCTAGGAGGCTTACCCTGAGCGATGAGATCATTGCACTCTTTACAGACAATCCAAACGCAATCGGCTTTGCAATAACAGCACTTGTTAGTTTGTCCCCTAGCCCGATCCCACGGGTAGACATCTTCCTGATGCCTATCGACCCTGGCCTTTGACGCCCGGGACGTAGCATCCTCTCTTCGCAACGAATCCCGCACTCCTCAATATGCCCCGCCGCTAATTAATCAAACGCCGACCTGACTGGGTCTTTTAGGCAACACTCTACCCCATGACTACTAGCAATGCCAGCTAGCCGGATTTCCCGCCCCTACGTGATACTCAACGCCGCGATGAGCCTCGACGGAAAGATCGCCACGTACACAGGCGACTCGCGAATGTCGTCGCCCGCCGACCTCAGAAGGGTCCACCGTTTGAGAGCCTCAGTCGACGGCATAATGGTCGGGATGAGAACATTGCTGAGAGACAACCCAAAACTTACGGTGAAGTTTGCAAAGGATCGCAGACCCTACAGGATCATCGTAGACAGCAACGCACAAACACCGCTCACCTCGTACGTAGTCAGAACGGCGAGAGAGATCCCTACAATCGTCGCCGTAACGTCCAGAGCACCAAAGAACAGGATCGAGAGTCTTGAACGGAGAGGCGTGAGAGTCTTTGTCTGTGGAGAAGGCCGGCTAATATCAGTAAAGATCATCCTCCAGATCCTGAGAAAGCTCGGAATCCGGAAGATTCTCCTGGAAGGAGGAGGCGCGCTGAACTGGAGCATGCTGAGCAGTGGCCTCGTTGACGAAGTCTCGGTCGCCATCACTCCTAGGATTCTGGGAGGAGAGAAAGCGGTGACCCTCGTCGAAGGAAAGGGAACCCCGCTTGTCAAGAATGGAGTCAAGCTGAAGCTACTCAACACAACGAAATACGGACCCGACCTGGTCGTCCGCTACAAGGTGCTCAGCTAGAATAATGCGCGATCCGACAGACCAAAAGCCCATTCCTGTTTCCTGGAGAAAGGTAGCCGCATTCAGGCTCTCCCATCATCATCTCTCCAAGCGCCAGCCCTCAGCCTCCATGGCTTCGGTTCTAGCTGACATAGGCGGCGCACAATCACAGGTACTTTCGGCTGCTCAGATGTCGATCTGGGCACGAGTCAAAGGAGCAAGAACCCGGCACGTGAATTCAGCAATCTGGAATGATCACACGCTAGTAAGGGCCTGGGCTATGAGGAGAACAATGTTTCTCCTGCCATCCGACCAACTTGCGGTCTTCGTCAGAGGAACGACCCGGAGAGCAACCTATCATTTCCGCCAAGCTCTTTCTCGCATCGGTTCCCAACAGAAACTCGACGAGCTACTAGATGCTGTTCTCGGCGCTCTACAGGAGCCGCGTACACGCTCCGATCTTGCAGAGATACTCAGCAAGTCCCACGGTTACAAGTTGAAGTCGAAGGCTGGAGGAGGATGGGGAAACAAGAGACCTGTACCATGGGTCAGGGTCGGAAGATCACTGTTGCCAGTTGGATGGCTTCTCCATGTCATTGCCGCGCGCGACGTCATAGTTTCGGGACCAGGCGACGGAAACGAAGCGACCTACGTCAGAGCTGACAAATGGATCCCACACTGGAAGGACATGCCCGTTGAAAAGGCCGAGCGGGAGCTACTCGTCAAGTATCTCAGAGCCTTCGGACCCACAACACTACAGGACTTTGCATTGTGGGCTGGAATGTATGTGCGTGACGCAAAGCCGATCTGGCAGAGCGAGGCAGAGAACCTTGTCCAAGTTGACGTTGAAAGCTGGAAGGCCAGTATCCTCCAATCGGATCTACCGGATCTAGAAAAGGCGGAGCTCGACGAGCCAGTCGTACGCCTTCTACCCTACTTCGACTCATTCCTCCTAGGACACAGGTCTCACAGAAACATAGTAGATCAAGGAAACCACAAAAAGATCTATCGCAATCAAGGATGGGTCTCCCCGGTCCTCCTAGTGGATGGCAGAGCCCAAGGCATCTGGTCCCACGAACAGAATAAGGGTATCCTCGCTGTTCACGTTACACCCTTCTCCAGAATCTCGAGCGGCGTTTCTGCGCGGATAAAGGAGGAAGCCTCGGACCTCGGCAGATTCCTCGAATGCTCAGACGTGAAGAGTGTTATCGCATGAGCAACCCCAACAATCAGAGCACATGAAAATTATCGACCCTGAAACCGCTGAGGATGAACATGGCTGTATTATCGAGTTTCTATTTTCGGTCTCGCAACTGGAATCTTCCATCCTCTCTGGACACTCACCATCCTCAGAATGAAAGTCGCAAGGGCTGCAAGAATCTCCGAGGGAATCCCGGAGAACCCGGTTTGGCTAGCAACTATGATTATTACTGCTCCCAGCATCGAAGCGACAGCATAGACTTCGCTTCGAAAGATCAGCGGAATCTCCGCGGCCAGGACATCTCTCACCACGCCACCCCCCACGCCAGTAAGAATGCCGAGCAAGGCTGCAGGAGCAGGACCCAATCCAGCATTGAGGGCGATGACCGTCCCGGTGACTGTGAAGATGCTGAGCCCAACCGCGTCGAAAGTCGTTATGAACGTTCCATGATTCGCGATTCTATTGTACCAGACGAAGACTAGGACCCCGGCCAAACCGGCCATGCCAAGATAACGCCAATCGGTCAGGGTTGCTGGTGGCGTATGTCCCAGAATTAGGTCTCTCACGATTCCTCCGCCGAGACCAGTCGATACGCTGAGCACGAGGACGCCGAAGAGATCCATTCGTTTCTTTACAGCCAGTATTCCACCGCTGAGGCCAAACGCGAAAGTTCCTATCAGATTCAGCACTAGGGTGAGAAGCTCCTCCAACGATCTCTGCCCAAGTCTCTTGGGCTGTCAGGACTATTCATAACCTAGAGGAAAACAACGTGCTCCAACTGTGACCCCAAGTTTCCTGTTCAATGCTTATGTGCTTCCAGGCGATAGTTGGCGGGCATGAAGGAATACGATCTTATCGTCATAGGATCAGGATCAGCGATGAACATCGTCGATCCATTAATTCAAGAGAATCCTAACACTCGTATCGCGGTTGTCGACAAGGACGAGCCCGGCGGAATCTGCCTAACTCGCGGATGCATACCGTCCAAGATCCTGCTCTATCCTGCGGAGCTGGTAAGAAAGATCGAAGAAGCCCGAGACCTAGGCATTGAAACCCAAATCACAAAGATCAATTTCGAATTCGTAATGGAGAGAATGCGGAGACTGATCAATCAAGACATCGACCAGATAAGAGAAGGACTATCCAATTCCAAGAACATTGACTACTACCACGCACCAGCAGAATTCATCGCCCCCTACACAATGAAGGTCAGTGGGACTGAGATTAAGTCGCGAATGATCTTCCTCTGCATAGGCTCCAAGACCATCATTCCGCCCATCAAAGGCCTCGACAAGATCAGCTATCACACCAGCGACACAGCTTTCAAAATGAAACAATTACCCGAAAGCATCGCGATCGTAGGAGCCGGATACATAGCAGCAGAATTCGGCCACTTCTTCGCCTGCATGGGTTCCAAAGTCACGATTATCGGCAGAAACCCCCAGTTCGTCCCGGAAGAAGAGCCCGAAGTCTCCGAACTCGCAAAGAAAGTACTGGGCCGACACATCAACATCATAACAAATCACGAGGTCAAGGAAGTGCGAGAGACATCCTCCGGCTTGAAAGAGCTCAATGCGATGGATCGGAAGACGGGAAAGACTCTTACCATTTCCGCGCGGGAGATAATGATTGCAAGCGGACGAGGTCCGATAACTGACATTCTTCATCCCGAAAAGTCTGGGATAAAGACAACACCCGATGGTTGGATAGCGGTCAACGAATATCTAGAGACTTCTCAACAGGGAATTTGGGCGCTTGGAGATGCGGATGGTAAGTATCTCTTCAAGCACGTTGCAAACTACGAGTCGGCTGTAGTCTACTACAACGCGATACTAAAGAGAAAGGTCAAGGCAGACTATCACGCGGTCCCACACGCTATCTTCACTTATCCTGAGATTGCCGGGGTCGGAATGAAAGAGCAAGAGGCCATAGCAAAGTATGGAACGGACAAGGTGCTCATAGGCCACCACAAGTATGAGGACACCGCCAAAGGAGAGGCACTGAATGTTAAGGACTATTTCGTCAAGGTAATTGTGGAAACAGACACTGAGAGAATCCTGGGTGCCCACATCATCGGCCCCGAAGCCTCAACACTAATACATGAGATAATCCCATTAATGTACACGCCCGAGCAGACTTACAGGCCGATAAGGGACATGATGCATATTCACCCAGCGCTAAGCGAAGTCGTGGACAGAGCTTTCCAGTCTTTCATGCCACCCGAACACTACCATCACACGATCGAACACTCGCATCAGATGGTTGAGGCTTAGGGGAGAGGTTGAATGAGTAGCGAAGATCTCACCTTCGAAGACATATTGAAACACATCGACAGAGAATCAGAACACTTCGTGGTAAGACTGGAGGCTCATCATCGCTCCGGAAGAGAAGTGACCATAGTCGAACCCCACAGACTCTCCAAGGATGACTCGTCGCTGAGAGACCTTGCACATAAGCTCAAGGAAGCGCTGGGCACGGGCGGCGATGTCGAGGACAAGCGAATCGTCCTCCACGGAGATCACCGGACCAAGGCAAGGGATGAGCTCGTTAAGCTTGGATTCAGCGAAGAGAATATTGAACTGATCTAACAAGAACTGGATCGAGACTCGAGATACGACTCAACCAGCAGGTGTCGACGCTCCCAAGGCGAAGCTTGCAGATCTTGTCGCCGAACGATATCTCGTTATTGAGACCTATCGGAAGAATGGAGACCCAGTTCGAACTCCGGTCTGGTTTGTTGAACATCAAGGAATCATCTACGTCAGGACCAACACCGACACGGGGAAAGCGAAGAGAATTCGGCGTGACCCGCACGTCCGAATTGCATCGTCTACCGGAAGAGGCGTCCCCAAGAGCGATTGGATCGAGGCAGAGGCCATCATTGCTGGTGAGGGAGAGGCGAAGCTTGCGTTCTCACTTCTCAAGACGAAATACGGTATTCAATACCGACTAATTCGGTTCGTCCACTGGCTACAGACAAGAAAGGATACATCAGTCGCACTAAGAATTAGGATTTGAAACAAAGAACGACCTCCACAGTTAGGAATGAGCATTCTGAACCGATTCTTCCGTAAAGGCTTATTGAGAAGACTAGCACCTTTTTAGTGCGATAGATGTGCTGGACGAAAGCGAACGGTACATGTGCCCGAACTGTGAAACTGTAATAGACGATTGTGAGTGCGCCTGCCCATACTGTAGTGAGAACAGCGATTGCAATTGCGCGGTAGGCCACGGAAGGGCGACCGGGGGCTAAACGACGAGCAGCATTCCCTCGAAAGTCAACGACCTATCATGGATGACGGGCGGCCCGCAAGGCAGCGGGGTCGACTCTTCAGCAAACATCTTTGCAGGAGCCTGTGCACTGGGCGGTCTCTGGACCTTCGGGCTCAGAGAATACTATTCGAGCATCAAGGGACCTCATAGCTATTTTGAGGTCCGGGTGAACAGCGAAAGAATCCGTTCTCATGTAAACAGTGTGAACCTTCTGGCAACGTTCGATGCAGAGACGTTGATCAGACACGCTGATGAAGTAAACCCAGGGGGTGGAATCCTCTATGACCCCAGTTTCAGGGCTATCGAGATTGACAAGGTCGACACGATCGAGAACCCTGTGGTACTTCGAATCAAAGCAAGACTCGCGAAACAGAACATACCAGCCACTGTTGCGGGAATCCTAGATGAGGCGAAACGGAGAAACGTCAGCCTCTATCCGATACCCTATAACGACATAATCGCAAAGACTGCAGCTCAGATAGGAGAGCATCAGCTCAGCAAGGTCTCGAGAATCATCAACGTATTATCGGTCTCTGCCTCGCTCGCTATCCTAGGTTTCGACATCAACTACCTAGACCAGTCGCTTGAGCGGACATTCGGCTCAAAGAAGAAGGTAATCGGGATGAACGAGATCGGAGCCAAAATGGCCTACGATATCGCGAAGGGCATGATCTCGCAGCCTTTCCCTTATCAGCTCAGACCGGTCCAAAATCAATCTAGACTATTGATAATGGGCACTGAAGCAGTCGCCTTCGGCAAGATAGTAGGAGGCTGCCGAGTACAGACTTACTATCCCATCACTCCAGCAGCTGATGAGAGCGAGTTCATCGAGTCCCACGAAAACTTCGATCTCCTCGACGGCGGCCAACCAGGAAAGAAGGGATCAATTCTCGTAACCCAGACAGAGGACGAGATAGCTGCAATCACGATGGCAACCGGTTCAGCTTTAACAGGAGCCAGGTCTGCAACATCAACCTCCGGACCCGGATTCTCGCTCATGGTCGAAGGGCTCGGATGGGCAGGCATGAACGAAGTCCCGGTCGTCATAACACAATACTCCCGTGGAGGCCCATCAACAGGACAGCCCACTCGTCACGAGCAAGGAGATCTGAAGTTCGTTCTCAGCGCGTCCCACGGAGAATTCCCCCGAATCGTCCTATGCTCCGGCGACATCGAAGAATGCTTCTACGATGCGACTAGAATCTTCAATTATGCAGAACGATTCCAGATGCCAGCAATACACCTCATCGACAAATCCCTCGCAAACAACAGCGCAACCATTCCACAACTCCGGGCTGACGCAGTCCCGATCCAAAGAGGCAAACTGATCAACAACGGCCAAGCTCCCAACAACGGTGAATATCACCGGTTCGAGTTCTCTGACGACGGCGTCTCGCCAAGAGCAGTGCTAGGGATGCCTGGACATCGTTTCTGGAACAGCGGAGACGAACACGACACAATGGGACATATCGAGGAAGACCCTGACAATCGGATCAAGATGATGGACAAGAGAATGTCAAAGTTGGAGACCGCGGCGCGAGACATTCCGGAGGAGGAGAAGTTCAATTTCTTCCGGTCGGATAAGAAACAGGCTGACGCTACGATTGTTAGTTGGGGCTCAACCAAGGGAGCTATTTTGGATGCGATGCGGATGCTTGACAAGGATGGAATCGGTGTCGAATTTTTGCAGATACGACTGGCTAGCCCTTTCCCGACTGAGATCGTTAGGGAAAAGTTGGCAGGTGCTAAGCTCGGGATCGATATCGAGCAGAACTATTCTGGTCAAATGGCTGCTGTCATAGCTGAGAAGACAATGATTGACATCGAGAACAAGATTCTCAAGTTCAACGGCCGACCCATGTCCCAAGACGAGATCTACCAAGGCGTCAGACAGATAATCTCGAATCCATCACAAAACAGGAGAGTAGTGTTAACCCATGGTGCTTAAACTCAGCGAACTCAGAACCGACGTTCACAACGACTGGTGTCCCGGATGCGGGGACTTCGGAATAGAAGCCGGGCTGAAGATGGCGCTCACAGAGCTACCGATCGATATCAACAAACTAGTCCTCTTCTCAGGAATAGGATGCTCTGGCAAGATCGTACACTTCACTAATGCGACCGGAATCCACACATTACACGGTAGAGTACTGCCCTTTGCGCAGGGCGCGAAACTAGCCAACCCGGACCTAGAGGTTATCGCCATTGGAGGCGACGGTGACGGTCTAGGAATCGGAGTAGGCCACTTCGTCCATGCCGGCAGAAGAAACATAGACATGACCTACATCATACACGACAATGGCGTTTACGGCCTGACCAAGGGACAAGCCTCGCCGACACTTCACCTCGGAGTGCAGACGAAATCCCTGCCGATGCCCAACATCAACACCAATGTCGATCCAATGATGCTCGCGCTTGCCGCAGGCTTCACCTTCATAGCAAGAACCTACGCATACAACACGAAACATCTCAAAGAGACAATCAAGAAAGCGGTCGCCCACAAGGGTTTCGCACTAGTCGATATCCTGCAACCCTGTCCCACGTACAACGACATCAACACGAAAGAATGGTATGGCGGGGAAGACCGGTTAGACCCGACAACCAAAAAGCCTACACCGCGTCCGTACGAGCTCGAGCCTACTGGCTATGATGGGAGGATTACTCCAATGATGAGCGAGGACGACGTCGAGAAGAAGATGTCACTGATAATCGAAAAGTCGAGGGAGTGGGGCGACAAGATCCCGATAGGCGTCTTCTACCAGAACGAGACCATCCCAACCTACGCGGAACGCATCAAGGCCCGCATACCGGACTACCTCGAAGTTCCTCCATCAGAACAGAAGATCGCCAAGCCGGACGGTAACTCGCCAGTCAACTTAGCAAGTCTCTCTCGAGAACTCTCATTCGAGCGGCTCGTGCTAGCACAGTAGATATCGGCCTGTCTCTCCGCTACGAGATGAAGAAAAAAAGAATAGTGGATGTTACGCGAGTTCTGTCTACATTCGGCCTGAGGCTTGGAACAGTGCGAAAGTGTTGTTGTCTGGGTCTTGGAGGATCGCGAACCATCCGATGTTCGGGACTTCTTCCTTGCCTTTGACAACCTTCGCGCCGAGGTTCGTGGCCTTGGCTAGGGATTGGTCGATGTTTACTACGCTGAAATGGTTGAGGAATCCTGTTTCGCCCATGGTCTTCTTGTACATTCCGCCCATGGTCTCGTTCTCACCGGCGTCTTTGTGAGATATGAGCCAGTAGTCCATTGGTCCCATCGGGACCTTGGCAATCTTCCAGCTGAAGAGTTGCTCGTAGAAACGTGCTGTCTTCTCCGGCTCGTTGGCAGGTATCTCGAAGTGCACTAGCGTAGATTCTCGCGGTAGAGGTCGGGTTGTTTGAGCTGCTTCCATTAGAAACCAGCAAGCGCTCATTCTCGCCCTGTCCTAGTTAAACGTGACAGTCTTTGCAACGATCTTATGGGGCGTCTCGCGAGAAAACGATACCCCCGGGGGGTCTAGAATAGTTAACAAAAACAAACAGGGAACTCGAACGTGAAAGAGATTCGCCGAACGCAAGGTTCGATAATCCTAGGCCTGTACCAGTTCCAGCCAAGATTGTGCCAGTTCTACCTGGTTCCTGTGCGCGTGTCTCCGGCAAAGGAAGAGCCCCCAAAAGGGGGGTCCCGACTAAGACTACTGCAGTCCACGCTTTGTCCAAAGGACTGGCCCATTCTTACGGCGATGAGTCAGCAAGATGCAAAGAGTAAAAACCCGCCGGTTCAGAACGAAAACTTCGATGGTAATCCGCGAATATGATCCGTTTTTCTCATCTTTGGCCCGTTTAGTTATTTTTGTGGTTTGTGAAGAAGGCTACTTGCGTGTCAGCTGGTGGTGCCCCAGTACCACGGCTCCAAACCGTATTGCAGCATAACTTTCGGAGAGTTTTCGTCTATCTCGTCATGTTGACTTGAAAAATTTCTCAATGGATGGGAACCGCTAATGCAGCCGGTCCCATCACTTCATAATGATCAAAACCATCGAAGCATGACTAGTAGAAGGTCAGGGGTTCCCGTGAGGCTCGGCCAGCGCTTCGACTTCTGACGGAGCAACCTCTTCGAATCTTGAGCTTTCCACGATTCTCGCCAGCCTCTGGGTCATCTCTGCTAGACGTTTGTTAGCTTTGTAGTGGACTGTGCCGGCCTCGAAGGTTCCGTCGCTCCTCAACTGACCCGCGTTGACACCGGTCAGGACTTCTATGCCTTCGTCAATGGTACTGATTGGATAGATGTGGAATCTGCCTTGCCTGACTGCTTCGACAACTTCCTCGTTGAGCATTAGGTGCTGGACGTTGCTTCTAGGGATCATGACTCCCTCGTCACCTTTCATTCCCTTTGCTTTGCAAATCTTGTAGAAACCTTCTATCTTCTCGTTGACACCGCCAATTGCCTGGACCACGCCTTTCTGATTTACCGAGCCAGTGACGGCGAGGTTCTGCTTGATCGGCAGTTCTGATAGAGCCGATAGTATCGCGTAAAGTTCAGTGCTGGAAGCACTATCACCATCCACCCCACCGTAGCTTTGTTCGAACACGAGCCTGCACGAGAGGCTCAACGGCTTATCATGGGCGTACTTGTTCTCAAGATAGCCTGAGATGATGAGGACGCCTTTAGTGTGCGTTTGCCCGCCCATCCTAGACTCACGTTCAATATCGATTACTCCCCTCCTTCCTAGCCCAAGGCTTGCGGTGATTCGTGAGGGCTGTCCAAAGTCAAAATCTCCAAGGCTGATAACGGAGAGGCCGTTGACCTGTCCCACTTGTATACCAGACGTGTCAATGAGGATGATTCCTCGCTTAATCATCTCCTTTACTTTCTCATCTAGAAGATTGGAGCGGTAGACTTTCTCGTCGAGAGCTTTCTTGATGTGAACATCTTTGATCAGTTTGGCTCCGTCTTGTACTGCGTAGAAGTTAGCTTCTCTAACCAGATCGGCTATCTCGGGGAATTTCGTCGACAGCTTTGTCTGGTCTTCGGCTAGCCTAGACCCGTATTCTACAACTTTCGCGAGGGCCGGTGCCTCCAAGTGGTTGAGCGCTTCTCTCTCACAAAGAGAGTGAACGAAGCTGCCGTACGTTTTCTGGTTCTGGTCATTCCTTTCGATGGAATCGTCGAAGTGAGCTTTGACTTTGAACAGGATCCCGAAGTCAGGATCCTGAGTATACAATGCCTGATAGATTTCGTGGTCTCCGACAAGTATCACTTTGACATTCAACGGTATTGGTTGTGGGACAAGAGTCTTGGTGCTGGCGACCCCAAGCCTTTCTCCAGCCCCCTCGATGAGGATACTTCCGCTCTGAAGAACTCTCTTCAAGCCATCGTAGGAGAACTGGTTCTTGAGCAGCTCAATGGCCCCAAGGATGAGATAGCCTCCGTTAGCCCGGTGTATCGAGCCACCCTTGATCAGGGTGAAGTCTGTTGTGACCGCTCCGAATCGTGATTCGTTCTCGAACTTGCCGAGCAGATTGGTTACTGTAGGATTGTCTTCCGATATTACTGGAGCTCCTTTCGATTCTGAGTTATCTACAATAACGTTCACCTCATATCGGCGAAACAGGAACTCAGGCAGACTCTTCTCCAAGGGACTCTGTTGCTCCGCGTTCGTTGCGTCCGGTTTTTCGTCAGCGCCTCCCGGAGTGAACAGTTCAGTATTCTCCATGATGTCGTCCCTGAGCTCGTTGAGATGCTGGACAACGTCTGGCATGCCTTCGTAGCGGGAGACGAGACTGGTCATCAGACCGCCGATCGCGTAGCGCACCGAGTCGTCTCTGAGTTTTTTCAGCTCCTCCAGGGTCCTAGCGTCCAGATCATTGACTTCTTTACCTGCCTTGTCAAGAGCAGCTCGGACGGTGTCTCTGCTCTGATCGTACTTTTTCTTGGTGCGTGCGGGAAGAGTATCGAATTCTTCCTGACTCACAGTCTTACCATCAACCACCGGGACTATTGTGATGCCCAGCTGGGTCATCCGGACCGTGTATCCGTGAACCTCTGCTTGCTTGTTCAGATCACTGAGAATCGCGTTTCGTTCGGCGACAGCCTTCTTCGTAATGCCATTCCCTCTTGAAACGAACTCGTCGCTCTGAAGAGCCGCAGGAACAGCCCTCTTCGCCTGGTCAACAAGATTCTTGAGATCTTTCTGGAACACCCTAGCCTTCCCGGGCGGAAGCTTCAGCGCCTTCGGCTCGTACGGGTTCTGAAAATTGTTCACATAGACCCAATCAGGAGGAACGGGACGGGTCTTCGCAATGTTCTCGAGGAAGCTTCGAGCGGCAGGTCTCTTTCCAGTAATCGGTGGACCTGCAACGTAAACATTGAAGCCTTTACCCTTCATTTCGACTCCGAACTTCAGGGCCTTCAGGGCACGGTCTTGCCCGATTATGCCATCTACGGGACCAAGTTCTGCACTGGTCTCGCATCCGACCTGGTCGGGCGGACACTCCAATCTAAGTTTTTCAGGAGAAAGTTCACTAACAGTCATTGGTTGACGAAGAAGGAAAGGTTCTGTTAAGTCTTCGTCTGGATATTTTTCTGTTCGAAGAATAGGGAGAAGAGATCCTTCTTCTCCTCAGATAGAATGTCCGACAGTGGGACTGGGAAACTCTAGTTTGATCCCAGGTCTACCGGCCGTATGTTATCGAAGTCGATGTTCGTTGTGGGCACAGGCAATTCGAAACTTGCCGGGAGATCACCCTTTCCTAGGCACTTGAATTCCCTATGGTGACACTTGGGACACTTGAGATCGAAGCGAAGTGAACCTAACTCAGCCTTCTCTTCGCGTGGAATTCGATACCCACACCCAGGTCTGGTGCACTCGAAAATGTAAGTAGTGTCACTACTTTGCTGATGTCCGGTTCTTGAAATTGTTTTTCTGGTTGAGACCTTAGGTGACGCTCTTGTACGACTGGTTGACCTCTTCGTCCTGACCTTGCCTGGGGCATTCTTTGCCTTGACCGGTCTCTTTGAAGCCTGACTCTTCTTGCCAGTTCTCGCCATGTATCTCATTCAAGCATTCGCAGAGTCTGAAGTTTCAGAGTAGTGTTACCAACACATCGAGTCCAATAGAAAGTGGGGACTGTTCCGAACAGGTTTTCCGATTCCCACAGTGAGGATATGGCTATGGACGCAGAGATTCGAACTCTGCGTGATAGACCTGCTTCCCAGAGATGAGGAGATCGAATCTGGAGTGGAGCTTCTCAAGGTCGGGATTCTTAGCGACTTGAGAATGGACCTCTTTCATATGGGAGGCATCCTTGAACTTGGCGATCTCGATCCAGAGTTCTTCATCACTCGAGAGCTCGAGTGCTAACGATAGGCTAGCTCCACCGAACTTGGCGGTCATATCTTTAGGTCGTAGTAGCTCGTCGGACAAGCATCCCGCATCCTCGAAGAGTTTCATGATAGGTATGAGAGCGTGTACAAAGGCCTCTGCCTTCCTTCTCGGAACTCTGTACAAGAAGACAGAACAGTAGGCCATGGAGATGACTCATCTTCGAACCGACTGGGCGTTATTTAGACCCCACCTACTTTGTATCAGACAAATAGAAGAACCCTTACTAGGCGTTGATTTTTCCTTGTAGGCCATGGGAAAGGGACCATCCCGAAGAGCTGAGGGCTTCACCGAATCCGTAATACGAGAGATGACCAGGCTGTGCCAAGCCTACAACGCGATAAACCTGGCGCAAGGTTTTCCCGATTTTGACCCTCCAGACAAAGTGAAGAGCGCCGCTTCGCGAGCTATCCGAGACGGCTACAATCAATACTCAACTACTCACGGAGTCCCCCGTCTCAGACAAGCTATTGCTCGGAAAATGTCGACTTTCAATCATGTCCCATGCAATGCCGATGACAATGTTACGGTAACTTGCGGAACCACTGAGGGCATGATAGCATCCCTTCTAGCTCTTCTAAACCCAAGTGAAGAGGTCGTAATCTTCGAGCCTTTCTACGAAAATTATGGCCCAGACTCGATTCTCTCAGGAGCGAAATGCAAGTATGTTGGGCTCGAAGAACCTGGCTTCAAGATTGAAGAAGAGAAACTGAAGGCAGCTTTCTCTAAGAGGACTAAAGCGGTCATAATCAACACTCCCCATAACCCGACGGGGAGAGTCTTCACTCGTCATGAGCTGGAACTCATTCGAGATCTTTGCATGGACTATGATGCCTTCGCGATCACTGATGAGATCTATGAACACATCCTCTACGACGACAGGAAACACATCAGCATCGCAAGCCTAGACGGTATGGAGAATCGCACAATGACGATTTCTGGATTTTCAAAAACCTACAGCGCCACCGGCTGGCGAGTAGGATACGTAATCGCGCCGAAGAAACTTACGGGCGCGGTAAGGAAGGTCCACGATTTTCTGACGGTCTGCGCACCCACACCTCTGCAGGAAGCGTGCATAGCCGCTCTAAAACTCCCACTCTCATATTATCGGGACCTCCGGACCCTGTACGCGAAGAGCAGAAAATTGCTACTGGAGACACTGGAGAATGCCTCTTTCACCTGCACTGTCCCGGAAGGCGCCTACTATGTCTGGACAGACATCAGACGAACAGGATTCGAAGACGATAGGAAGCTAGCGGAATATCTGATAAAAAAGATAGGAGTAGGCGCGGTACCAGGCTCGAGCTTCTACCATCTCGCATCCAAGGGTAGACTCAAACTGCGCTTCTCCTTCTCCAAGATGCCTCATACTATCGAAATGGCCGCTTCCAGACTGGGCAAGTTCGAAAGAGCTAGGCATCGAAACTAATTAGCAAAGGTCTCACTTCGGCTTCAACCATTCTTTCTCAAGTCTCAACTTCTCAAGGAACCATTTCCTGCGAGGAGGATGAAACTCCAGCCTGGGGGGATTAGAAAGAAAGGCTCCCTTGAGGAAAGCGCTTTCGGACTTTGCAACTTGCAAGTAGCAGGAGCCTTGACCGCTCCACTGCTGCATCTCTCCCTTCTTGGTTATCGATACCGCTAGATTGTTAGCGACAACCTCTCCCTGGCCTTGTGCGAAGACTCCTGCCTTCGGCAGGTAGGGCGCATGCCCGTGAGGGGTCTCGATTGAAGCGATGTCACCTATGGCGAACACGTCCTCGTGTCGAGTTGCGAGGTTGTGTGGATTCACAGGAATCCAACCCGAATCGTCTGTGAGACCTGCATCATTTACGACCTGAGACGCGCGATGTGGAGGTGTTGTGATGAGAATATCGTACGTCAACTCGGAACCGTTCTCGAAGACAACCCGATCATCGTTAACCCTAGCCAGCTTCGTTTTCGGCAAATATTTGATTCCTCGACTGTTCAAGAGTCTCTCGACCTGTTTGCCAATTACGCTACCTGCCGCGGGAACCGGGTGGGGTTCAGGGGTGAAGAAGTGAATCTCAGCCTTTTTCTTTGCTCGCCGAAACCAGTCTTCTAGAAGCAAAGCCAGCTCATAGGGAGCAGGTGGACATTTTATTGGAAGCTGTGATATCCCTATTGCGATTGTGCCGCCGTTGAAGTTGTGAACTGCGTCTCTGAGTTTGAGAGCTGCTTCAATGGAGTAGGCGTTATGACTGTGGGCCTCGAGTCCAGGCACTTGGTCGAAGGCGTACTCGGCCCCTAGGGAGATTACTAGTTTGTCGTAGGTTATGGTCTGAGACTGGGTCTTGACGGTTCGTCCTTTGAGATCGATCTTCTCTACCTTGTCACGGACCACTCGAAGATTTTTTCTCTTGCTCAGACCCTTCGGATCCCGTTGTATTTTCTCAGGCTGGCGCCAGCCGAAGACTATCCATTGAAACGCTGGGGGAAAAGGGAGAAGAGCTCGCGGCTCCACAACTGTGACAATGGCAGAGCTGCCAACTCGTTTGGAAATGAGATTTGATACGGTGAAGCCGCCCATTCCGCAACCGAGAACGACAACGTTGGGCACAGAAGGCAAGCGCTTCTCAGACTCGAGGGTCCTGCTCTTCTCGATGGCATAACGTTTTGCAATTCTAACTGCTGATCAGAGTTTGGCTGACTTTCCGCTTCCAATGCAGCGTCCATGCCGGAGTTCAGAATGTATCCTAGGGCGGGTGGAAGTATTGAAAGGGTTAGCGATGCTTAGGAAGCCGCTTCTACCGGGAATTCGCCGCGGATCCTGACGGACCTCAAGAGTCGGACCTGTTTCCGAGCCTCCTCGTAGCAGAAACTGCAGAGACGGACTGATCTCTCTCCCGGTTCAGGCATGAACCACGTGGTCTCGCCTATCGGCTTGGGATCCTTGCACCAAGCACACTCAATTGTATTGCCTGGGAGAAGAGTGACCTCGCTCAAGCTGAAAAGGGGTCGGATTGGCGAAAGATAAGCCTAGCGTACACAGAATTTCCTTGGGGCTGAATCGCTGGATCGTAAACGATCATATTCACGGATACCTTGAATCGCTATTCAGGCAAAGGCGCATTTTCTGACTATAGAAGGGCGTCGTCGTGATGAGCTTGGACTCCTTTGCATCTCGGAATGTTGTAATCTCGCTTACTGATGAGCCCCACAATTGGGGCAGTTGGCAGAATTCTGGTTCATGAGGCCTTGGCAGTACTTGCAACGGACCTGCGCGACCTGTTGCTGAGACATCTGACCTTGTGGAGGCATCCCGTATCCAGGCACGGGCTGACCATATCCAGGACCCCCGTAGGCTGGGTTGGGATTGTATCCCGGATTGTATCCGGGAGGGCCATAACCTTGTGGCACAGGATAACCTGGGGGCATGTAGCCTTGCATCGGCTGTGGCATGCTACTAGGTGGAGCAAATGCAACCTGTGTCTGGCCCGTCAGATCCGGCCTGCCTTTGACTTGGACAACGGCTTTGAGACTGTTTTCTACCGACGCACCGCCTCTAGTCGCTCGGCAGGGAGGAATACCGACGCTGAAAGGAAAAGTCTGAGTTGGACCACTACCAAAGTCATTCGGTCCTGTCACTTGGACGTCTCTGGAGAACAGGACGTTCTGTCTGCGCTGTCTCTCCTGAATCCTCTGATTATTAGGAAGCGTTACCCAGACCATCTCTTCGTAATTTTCAAACACCCGAGCCTCAACTCTGACCCCTAGAGACTGAATGTATTCTTGAGCTTGCACGTTGACTTTTCCAACGACGCCTTCCCCCTCAACAAATGTCGGTTTGTCAAAGCTAATCCAGACTTTACCCTTAGGCGCTCTCAGATGATCGAATAAACCCACTTCCGCGTTTCCTCCTAACTATTTCTAACATGCGAGATGGGCTACGTATCAAGAAAGCGTAACCCGGATAGCGAAATCGAAGGAATCAGTAACTCGGGGGTACGACTGTGAGAAGGTTTAATTTTTCCCCGAGAGGCTAGACTGCTAACCCAGAAAACGTTTGACTAGTCGGGCTGGGAAGAGTTGATCTCTGGTGAGCTACATCTTGGATGAGAAAGAAGATGGACCTGTGTCCGAAACAGTAGCCCATCAGCCGTCAAAGACAGCGAATATTCAGGACGCCCGAGAGCAGGAAGAGTTGGCGTCTGATAACGCGGATCGGGTTTCCCAGTTAGAGGAGACTCTAGAACATGAGAAGGCGAAATCCGAGGACTTGCTCCGCCGGCTCCAGTATCTTCAAGCCGATTTTGAGAATTACAGAAAAAGGGTCGAGAAAGAAATGGGAGACGTGAAGAGGTTGAGTAACGAACGCCTCCTCTCTGACCTGCTAACAGTAAAGGACGAACTTGATTTAGCCTTTGCGAAAGCCCGTGAATCGAAGCAGAACCCAGTTTTGTTGGAAGGAGTAGGCATGATCCAAAAACGACTTCAGAATATCTTGTCAAAAGAGGGCGTGGAGAGAATACCGGGCGCGGGTTCCATGTTCGATCCTGACTATCATGAAGCCGCTCTCAGAGTCGTCTCTAACGAGGAGGAGGGAACAGTCGTTGAAGAAGTGCGGGCCGGCTACACGTTGAAAGGAAGGGTCCTCCGTCCGAGCATAGTTAAAGTGGCAGGGAAGCAACCTATGGGAGAAAATGAGCAAGCTGAAACGAGTGAGGCTGATAGAGAATGAGCAAGCCTGAGACCGAGAAGATACTAGGCATAGACCTAGGGACAACTAACAGCGCCGCGGCAATAATGGAGGCCGGTCGTCCTCTAGTCATCCCGAGTGGGGAGGGCCAGACAGCCGCTGGCAAGATGTTCCCCTCAGTAGTCGCATTCACGAAAGATGGTCAGATGATTGTTGGAGAACCGGCGAAGAGACAGGCCGCCACCAACGCTGAGGGAACGATTCAAGAAATCAAGCGGAAGATGGGAAGTGACTACAAGGTCCGCGTCTACGGGAAAGAGTATACTCCCCAGCAAATATCCGCCTTCATACTCCAGAAGATCAAGCGGGACACTGAGACGTTTCTCGGACGTCCAATAAAGAAGGTGGTCATCACCGTCCCGGCACACTTCAACGACAACCAGCGCCAGGCAACGAAGGACGCGGGTGAGATCGCCGGCTTCGAAGTAGACCGCATAATCAACGAGCCAACCGCAGCATGCCTCGCATACGGCTTGGACAAGACGGACAAGGAGATGAAAATCATGGTCTTCAGCTTTGGAGGAGGAACCCACGATGTTACACTGATGGACTTCGGCGGAGGAGTCTTCCAAGTCCTAGCGACGAGCGGCGACACACAGACAGGCGGCACGGACATCGACAATGCAATCGTCGATCATCTCCTCACAGAATTCCAGCGCCAGACGGGCATCAACCTCCGAAGCGATCAGTCAGCAATGACCAGGCTCAAGGAGGCTGCGGAAAAGGCGAAGATCGAACTCTCAACACTCCTAACCACAGACATCGATCTACCCTTCATCTCATCAGACAACTCAGGACCAAAACATCTACACATTACCCTCACAAGATCAAAGCTTGAGGAACTCGCATACCCGATTGTTCGCAAGGTCGAGACGCCGATAAAACGAACGCTGGATGACGCGAAGCTCCAGACGAAAGACATCGACCGGATAATTCTGATCGGAGGCCAGACCCGGATGCCGTTGGTCCGCAAGTTCGTTGAGGACATGGTCGGGAAGCAGGCCGAGAGAGGCGTCGACCCGATGGAATGCGTCGCAGTCGGAGCCGCGATTCAGGGAGCAGTCCTGGCCGGCGAGGTCAAAGACATTCTCCTACTAGACGTGACACCGCTATCTCTGGGAGTCGAGACGCTAGGCGGAGTCGCTACAAAGATTCTCGAACGTAACACGACAATTCCCACAAAGCGTAGTCAAGTCTTCTCGACCGCAGCAGACTCTCAGACTACAGTGACGATACATGTCCTCCAGGGAGAGAGGGCCATGGCTGGGGACAACATCTCGCTGGGAATGTTCAACCTGACCGGAATACCGCCGTCGCCGAGAGGTGTGCCTCAGATCGAAGTTACCTTCGACATTGACGCCAACGGAATGCTGAATGTGAACGCCAAGGACTTGGGCACGGGGAAGCAGAACAAGATCACGATCACTGCGTCGACAAAGCTCTCGAAGGAATCCAAGGAGAAGATGGTCAGAGAAGCGGAGGATTTCGCAGAACAGGACCGGAAGAAGAAGGAAGAGGTTGAGTTGCAGAATACTGCGGAGAGCATGCTCTACACAGCGGACAAGACCAAGGACGAGTTGAAGGACAAGATCACCAGCGAGCAGGTCCAGACGATCGACAAAGCAGCAGGCGTCTTGCGGGCGGCGTTGGCTGGAAAGGAACCGGACAAGATCAAGAGTGCCAGCGACGAGTTGAGCAGAGCCCTACAGAAGATCGGTGCAGAGATCTATGAGAAGGTCGCCTCAAAGCCAAGTGAGGAGAAAGCGCAACAGGCACCACCACCACCGCCGGGAGCACAGGCATCGGAAGAGGGTGACAAGGTGGTCGATGCCGAGTATCGGGAAGTAAAAGACGAGGGTTCCCGGTAGAGAACGAGTAGAATGAACGAGATATGGACAAGCGAGACTACTACGACGTTCTTGGAGTTCCAAAGGGCGCCGGCAAAGACGAGATAAAATCCGCCTATCGAAAACTCGCACTCCAATACCACCCAGACCGGAACAAGGCGCCTGAGGCAACGGAGCGCTTCAAAGAAATCTCTGAAGCGTACGCCATTCTTTCAGATGACGAGAAGCGGAACCAGTACGATCAGTTCGGACGAGCCGGAATCTACGAACGATACAACGCTGAGGACATTTTCCGCGGAGCAGACTTCGACTCAATCTTTCGCGACATTGGCGGGCTAGGAGGCATCTTCGAGCAGATCCTCCGAGGATTCGGCGGATTCAGCACCTTCCAAGGATTCGGAGCGCCACAACGACCCTCAAGAGGCGAGGATCTAGCCTACGACCTCGAGATCAGTTTCGACGACGCAGCCCATGGAGCCAACCGGGAGATAGAGGTTCCCAGACTAGCCCAGTGCAGTGTCTGCGGCGGGTCCGGTGCCGCTCCTGGAAGCCAGCGGAAAACCTGCAAGACGTGCTACGGGCGAGGACAGGTACAGCAAGTCCGGCGATCAGGTTTTGCACAGATGATCCAGATAACAACCTGTCCCAAATGTAACGGCGCTGGAACGGTGGTGGATAAGCCGTGCAAGAACTGCGGCGGCAACGGACTCACGAGGGAGAGAACGAAGCTGCAAGTCAAAATCCCACCTGGAGCCGACGAAGGACAGAGCTTGAGACTGCGGGGAGAAGGAAACGCTGCTCTGGGCGGAAGGGCCGGAGACTTGTTTGTCCGAATCCATCTGAAGCCTCACCCTTCCTTCAAACGCGAAGGCGATAACATTCTGTACGAGACGAAGATCAGCATGCCCAAAGCGGCTTTAGGGGGAGAGCTGGAGGTACCGGCGATCGATGGAAAGGCTCAGCTGAAAATTCCGCCTGGGACCAAGGCTGGGACGGTCTTCCGGCTAGAGGGAAAGGGTTTCCCGCATGTCGAAGGATGGGGCCGAGGAGATGAGTTGGTAAGGGTGGACGTGGATATTCCGCGAGAGTTGAACAAGCGCGAACGGGAATTATTGCTCGAACTTGCTCGACTGCGTGGAGAGAATCTCTAAGCTTTCGGACTCTCCAGTTTTTTCTGTTGGTTCTCTGATAATACTGGAACGGGTGCTGTTCCAGCAGACGAAGGTGCAAGGGTCATCGTAGTAGGAGCAACAGCTTTCACGACGCTGGCTCGCTGAGACTCTTCAACCGTTGGCAGACTTGAGAGTATCTTCTCGACGGCTCCTCTGATCTTTGGAGCGGTTATCGTTTCAAGACGACTCTTTGCATGCTGCAAGTTTCTGTAGAAGGTTGCG
>Ga0209076_1000013_pt1 | contig 24634 bp, 18 predicted proteins | sample Rivendell_Oct201_9_FD_188350 | JGI IMG/M metagenome (GOLD analysis project Ga0209076, IMG submission 188350) | Vadose zone soil and rhizosphere microbial communities from the Eel River Critical Zone Observatory, Northern California to study diel... | ecosystem: Environmental > Terrestrial > Soil...
ATACCCAAGCGCCTCCGCGTTTCGACGGACCCAGGTATAAAACGGCCTTGGAGTAAAGAGACAGAACGCCTCGACACCAAGTAGAAAACCGAGACTCGCCCAGAATAGGCCCTGATCCGGAATCGGGGCAGGCGGTCCTGTAACCACGTTCATTCACCCCTCTCCCACAGGGGAAAAGGCCCGTTTCGAAGATCACGGTCAAAGCCCATTCTGCGCCCTAAAACCGTAGACTCGCCAGGAGCAGTTTCAACTGGCGAGAGCCCTACCAAAAAAAAGGGGTCAGAAATTTTTTTCCCGCGCCACAAGAGTGCTCTTTGGAAACTTGACGGAAGCCTAGGCATTCCTTTAGATACCAAGAACAAAACGGGAAGCCGTCAAGCTTGAGCAGACCCCAAGCACGTCTAGCAGACGACCTATTCGCCCTAGACCCCAGAATCCGGTACGTCGCACTACTAGACAGGAACCACAAACTCGTAGAATCAAGAATGCGAACAAGCGTCGCAAGCTTCACACCCGAAAGCTACGACCGAAAATTCATGGGAAGCGTCCCACCACTAATACTCGACACGTTATCCCAGCTAGAAGCCCAGTGCGGACCACTAAGCCACATATCAGTACAATACGAGAAGATAGACCTCATATTCCTACCACACAACAACCAGATCATCGCCATAAGCCTAGAAACCGGACCCCTAGAACCCATCCTCAGAAAACTCCGAGACTCACTAGGCGTCCCCATCCACCTCTAAACCAGGCACCGACCATGGAGCCTCGACAATCCTACAACAAAGTCTTCGAACTCTTAGAAACACACCAGAAATGGTTCGCAAACTCCCTCCCACTAATCGCGAGCGAGAACATCCCCAGCCCAGCCGTACGTGAGGCCATCCTCTCAGACTTCGGAAACAGGTACGCCGAAGGATGGCCCGGAGAACGAGTCTACGCAGGCTGCAAGTACATCGACCAAGTCGAACAGATATGCATCGACCTCGCAAAACAACTCTTCAAGGTCGACTTCGCAGACGTCAGACCCATCTCAGGAGTCTGCGCCAACCTCGTAGCATACACAACATTCACCACACCCGGAGACACAATGCTCGCCCTCGCAATCCCAGCAGGCGGCCACATCAGCATGGGAAAGAAAGAGTTCGGCGGCACAGCAGGCGCCGTCAGAGGCCTAAACGTGGAATACTTCCCGTTCGACACGGAAGAGATGAACATCGATATCGACGCCACAGAAAAGAAGATCCAGAAACTATCAGAGGAAGGAAAGAGACCAACACTCGCAATGCTCGGAGGCTCAGTCCTCCCCTTCCCACACCCCGTCAAACAACTCGCCGACACGTTCAAGGAATATGAAACAAGAATATGTTTTGACGCAGCACATGTCGCCGGACTCGTAGCAGGCGGACAGTTCCAAGATCCTTTGCACGAGGGAGCTGACGCGATGACAGCTAGCTCGCACAAGACTCTTCCGGGACCGCAAGGCGGTCTCATCCTGTCCAAGCCAGAACATGGAGAGAAGATCAAGAAATCAACCTTCCCCGGAAACGTCAGCAACCACCACCTCCACCACCTAGCAGGAAAAGCGGTGATGTTCGCGGAGATGCTAGCCTTCGGAAAAGAATACGCGTCCCAGATAGTAAAGAACAGCCGGGCACTCGCCGCAGCCCTCCACGAGAGAGGATTCCAAGTACTAGGCGAGAAGAAAGGATTCACCAGATCACACCTCCTAGTCGCGGACATCACGAAGTTCGGAGATGGAAAGACAATCGAGAAAAAGCTTGAAGACGCAAACATCATACTGAACCGCAACCTACTACCCTACGACATCAAAGCAGGAAGACACTTCGAAGCCCCAGGAGGAATAAGATGCGGAGTCTCCGAAGTAACAAGGCTTGGAATGAAGGAATCGGAGATGGAACACATAGCGGATCTCATGACAAGAATAGTCGTCAAAGGAGAGGAGCCTCGCGAAGTCGCGAATGACGTATCCGAATTTCGAAGAGACTACCAGAAGGTACACTACGCCTTCGAAACCAGCAAAGACGCCTATAGCTACATCCGCATCCGATAACTTCTCAAATACTCTCCCGATTGAAACAGTAATGGGGCAGAAGCCTGCTCGCACCAGACTTATTACCGGCGATGTTCAAACGCTCCGATAGGACGACCTAGGTTGAGCACTAAGCGGGAAAAAAGAAGACGCGACGAGGCGCCTATGCCCGCGGCCAGCGCCGGACTATTGCGGTTTTTCGAGGAAGACACTCCAGGTGTAAAGCTGAGCCCACAGCTGGTAATAGTCTCTGGAATCGGACTAGTTGGATTCGCACTACTATTCTTCTTTCTGCTTCCCGTCAGATAGATCAATAATCCTCAGCAAGCGTCCTCTGCAAGTAGGAAGGCACAGCTCTAGCATCAAGCCCCAGCTCCGAGCTTAGTGCCCGACATAAGTCCTCAGCAAACCCCGTAAAAATATACACCTGCTTCGGGTCGCACGCCTTAACAAAAGAAATCAATTGGCCGAAATCCGCATGACTACTCAACGGAAAAGCAGTCACTCTACCGTTTAGTGATAGCGCCCAGCCAGTTGCGTAGCCCCTAGAGAACCTCCGTCCTATGTGAGTCCGATCGCTGGGTGTAGTAAGATAGACGCAGGGATCCTTGTCCAGAATCGTCTTCCCATCTATAGAATCAGACGAGAACCAGTCTAGATGCACACCACTCTTGTGATACGTCTCGTTGACTCCGTCAAGCCTCGGGTTAACGATTACTGGCAGATGGGTGTAGACGTTGAACAGTCGAACGACCTCCTGAGCCTTCCCTGCAGCGTAGACGTGCAGACACGGTATGCGGCCTTGTTTTATCGTATCCAACGCCCATTCAACAATCTCCGCATAGACAGTCTCCCGGGTTGGGAAACGGTAGTGCGGAGATCCGTACGTGGCCTCAATGACGAGGATGTCACATTGCTGGGGTTCTGCAGCTTTCGTCGTCAGGGTGTCTATGCAGTTTATGTCGCCAGTGTACAGTATCGAAGTGTTCGGAGTTTGAATGAGGAACTGAGCTGAGCCAAGCATATGCCCCGCATCAAGAGCCTTAACACGGATATCGTCGACCACGAATTGACCATTAATCTCCAGTGAGCGAAAGCTTCCGATCCTCTGATCGTGTAGAGCACGGTGAATGTCTCTGGTCTGCGGAGTGGATTGTTTGAGTCCCTTATATCTGAAACCGCCGGTGTGATCTCCGTGCGCGTGGGAGACGAGAACCCGGGCTGTCCTTGGAATTCTCCGGGTTGTGGATGGATCGATCACCATAGTGGCGTCTGATGCGCCGATGAAGAGCCCGTCCAGCCAGCCTACTCTATCTTCTCGAATTGCCCTTTGCCTCCGGAACCGTCTCCAGCCTCTGAACAGAGTCTAGATGGAGGAAGGTCTCTCCCTTCGACTCTCTATTTACTACCTGCGGAATCGGGCTGACGACGCTCGAGCGCAGAATGACAGCTTCTGCTTCTGTCAGCCAGATCCCAGGTGGCTCGTGCGAGACGACAGCTAGGCGCCCTTCGTAGCCGAGGTCGCGGTTGATCACTGCGAGAACTCGTTTGCCGACGAGCCGTTCCAGCATGTGAAATACTGTTGGAGATACTGAAGACACGCTTCTCTACCAGGCTCGAAGGATTCACGGTTGCGACCGTTTTCCCTTAAAAGACCGGTATTGAATTCGGAGAGAGTACAGAAAATATGACGTACGGATTATGCCAATGAATCGCAAGAGATTATGGAAGTTCTGCTACTCCTCCCTCCACGGTCTGGCAAGCTTAATCTTGTAGATAGCCCAAACGTGAGCCTAGTTCGGAAACCATCATGTCAGACATGACAGATATTGCTGCACCAGCCGACATAGAGGACGGCTTCGAAGACGGAGAAGAAGAGCCTAACATGGTAAGAATCGGCAAAAAGCCCATCATGAACTATGTCGTAGCATGCATGACTCTGCTCAACACGGGAGTTGCTGACGTCATGGTGAGAGGACGAGGCCAGTCGATTACCAAGGCGGTGGAAGTTGTAGAAATGTTACGGCGGGCGTTCATGAAGAACATCAGAATTCATTCCGTGGACATTGGAACTGAGGAAGTCAAGCGGGAAGACGGCTCGACAGCAAGCCTTTCGATGATTGAGATCATCGTCGGAAACTAACCGACTAACGTCTAAACTATCAGAGCAATATTATTAGTAGTAGACTCCCGGAGCCACTCGGCGATCTGTTTGCCCGCTGAGAAGTATCCCAAGATAGTCGTAACCCCTCCAGGCCCCAAAGCACGCGCCCTCGTCAAAGAGGACGAATCCGTAATCTCCCAATCACTCGTCCGATTCTATCCGTTAGCTGCAGAGAGCGGGCACGGGAGCATTGTCAAGGACGTTGACGGCAACGAGTTTATCGACTTCAACTCCGGACTCGTCTGTCTAGCCGTGGGCCACTCCCATCCACGAGTTGTATCCGCGATCAAGGAACAGGCTGAGAAGCTAATCCATTATTCATGGACCGATTTCTACTACGAGAAGGTTGTCAAGATCTCCGAAGAGCTAGTGAAGATTACTCCGGGAAATTTTGGGAAGAAAGTGTTCCTCAGCAACAGCGGCACGGAAGCGATTGAGGCTGCAATGAAGCTCGCAAAGTGGCACACGCGGAAGCACGCGTTTCTCTCCTTCATAGGCGGCTTCCACGGACGAACATTGGGAGCCCTGAGTCTCACCGCTAGTAAGCCGTACCAGCGTAGACACTTCTTCCCAATGGTCCCGGGTGACACGCATGTGCCGTTTGCCGATTGCTACCGTTGTCCGTTCAAGTTGACCTATCCAGAGTGTGGGATGTACTGTGTGGATTTCATCCAAGAACAGGTCCTCGACAAGTATCTCCCACCGGAGGACGTTGCAGCAATGTTCGTCGAGCCTATTCAGGGTGAGGGAGGATACGTCGTTCCGCCGGACGACTACTTCCAACGGTTGAAGAAGATGCTGGACAAGAACGGGATCTTGATGGTTGACGATGAAGTCCAGTCCGGCATGGGACGGACCGGACGATGGTTCGGAATCGAGCACTGGGGAGTCGAGCCGGACGTTGTCTGCACTTCGAAAGCTCTCGCGTCAGGAATGCCCATCGGAGCGACAGTTTCAAAGTCCGAGTTGATGGACTGGGACGGGGGTTCACATGCGAACACCTTCGGGGGGAATCCGGTGTCGTGTGCAGCCGCGTTACAGGTGATCGGAATTATTCGTGACGAACATTTGCTAGAGAATGCGACCAAGCAGGGGAACTACATGATGAAACGGCTGCGAGAGATGCAGGAAAAGTATCCGATCATAGGCGACGTTCGAGGCAAGGGCTTGATGATCGGAGCGGAGATTGTTAAGGATCCGAAGACCAAAGAGTACGCTGACAAGGAGGCACACGAAATAATGATGAAATCGTTCAGGCGAGGATTAGCAATTATCACCGCGGGCCATTCGACGCTGCGCATTGCACCACCATTGATCATTACCCGAGACCTCGTTGACTCCGGCCTGGACATTCTCGAGGGCGCGATCAAAGAAGTCAACCAGACAATCAAGTAAGTCCCAGTCAAGAGAATAGGCTCGCGTCGCGAGAATCATATTTGTGGGCCCCCTTTTTCCAGAGGGCTCCCGCCAGTTGAAGGGGTACTAGGCGAGTCTCAGGGTTTACGCTTTGGAAAAGGTTGAGCAAGTGTTTTCCCAGAGCGAAGTTATCCACCTGTCCCAGTGTGAGGACTTAACGATCTAGAATCGGCTGCGCGATTCCGGATGAGGGTTTGTTCCGAGGGAATTGCAGCGGCGAGATTTCGATAGATTTCGGACAATGCCTGAGATCCATTGGAAAGGACCTCCGAGGTAAAGAAACCTAGCTTCCACATCGCCTCTGGAATCCTGTCGATCAGGACTCTGGTACCTTCAGCCCCGGTAAGTTAATCCTGTCCCAATGCGCGCTTACGTTTGTTCATGTGCAACTACTCCTAAGCTGAATAATGTTCTATCACGACGTCCGCCTTGAGGTGAGAGTAGTTGAGCCTTCAGGCAGACGGCGGCGACTCTGGCGCGCCTTCACCACATAGCAGCCCCATCCCACCCGGTTAAGAAGAAAACCTTGAAAAGACCAGAAACCCCTCTTTTTCTCTAACGCCCCTTGAGCACCATCACGCCGGACGAATATTTCGAACGCATTCACCGACTAGTATCTCTGCTCGACGATGAAAACACTAGAATAATCCAAACCATGAAACAGCACGGCCCAAGAAACATTCTACACGTAGCCCGAGAGAGCAAACTACCCTACACAACAGTATACTCGCGCGTCGTGAAACTAGAATCAATGGGCATACTAAGAACATGGATCCACCCGCACTACTCTAAACTCGGACTCGCCCGAGCAATGGTATACGCCACACCGTTCGCGGGTAAGGAACTCCTAGCGAAAGAGGCTCTACGAATACCCGGCTACTGGTTACGATTTGCCCGGTGCATTGGCGACTGCAACGGATACTATTCACAACATGGAATACCTATGTCACACCAACGAGACTTCGAAATGTACCTTGAACAGGTACGAGAACGCGGAGCCCTCAGAAACTTCCAGCTATTCTGGCTGGGAGAACCCCGAACAAACATCCCCAACTTCGAATACTACGACATGAAAAGCAAGACCTGGAGATTCGAATGGAACCAATGGCTCGAACTCTTCAGCAAAGGCCGAGGAATCAATCGGGGCAGAGAACCCTCGAAGAGTGAAGGAGGATTCGATGCAAAAGACCTCATAATCTTGAAAGAATTATCCAAGAACGCCCGGACAACTCTCGCTGACATTTCCAAGCTATTATCTATGACCCTCCCCGCAACGAAATATCGGTTCGATGATCTTGCTGAGAGAGGCTTCATACACGACTATGTCGTTGACATACTGCCCTTCGCTCCAGACATCTCACAGCTGTCCGAGCTTCGACTCGATTTTCGAAACGAGGGGTCCCTAAAAGACGCCCGCGAGATCCTTGCCACGCTTCCGTTCGTTCTGAACTTCTCTTCCATGAATGGTCTAAACTCCTTAACTTGCCGCATCTATATTCCACGGTCGGAAATCAGGAACCTCATGACGCTGATATCACACCTGGCCAGAGACGGTGTTCTAACGGGCTACCAATACTCAGAGATCGACTCAACAACAATACAGACCCAGACCTTCGCATACAAGTACTATGACGACAACTCTGGATGGCGTTACGACAACAGAGCCTACCTCGGATCCCTAGACAATCTCCTCTCCACGTGGCCTAAGAGCGAGAGCCCTCCAACATTTCTCGAGGCATCAGCGGCAATTGCCTCGCAGTGAACCGATTCTGTATTAGACCAAAGTGCCCAGTTAGGAACCATGCATCCAGGCAACCTACCGCAGGGATCAGCCTTCGCTTCAACAGCTCCTTCCCTACCATGACTCTAGCAGACAATCACAATCACATACTCCTCGCAAGAATCACGGAGATGCTTGCTTCCGCGAAAGCTAACATGATCAGCGAGTTCTCGGTCACGGAACACGTGTCCCAGTTCAGGGAGCTTAGAGAATTCATCCGGTTCGGCTCGGTACATCCTAACGGGAGGATCTTTCATGGCGTGAAGGAATACAACGAGGAATTCAGGAAAATCGACCAAGCAGCATACTCCGGGATGAAAATCAACCGAAGACTTGAGGTCGACTTTTCTCCGTGCTTCGAGAAAACGGTAAGCGACTTTGTCAATCAGGAAGAATGGGACATCCTTCTCTGCTCCGTCCACGAATTCGAGGACGGAAGAGACGTCGAAAAAAGCGTTAGAGGAACACTCGGACCCGCAGCGGCCAATGAAAAGTGGATCGAATATCTGAGGCTTGAGCACGCCGCTCTGGAGAGCGACTTTGTCCCGTTCAAAGTGCTCTCTCACCCCGTTAGAGTATCAAGAGCCACCCAGACTGTCCCCGTCAACCTCGATGATCATCTGCTGGACCTCGCAAGAGTAGCTCGGAGTAGAAACAAAGCGCTCGAATTAAACGGGAGAGATATCGACTATGCCCCAGACCTCGTTCGCAGGCTGGCATCTGCTGGTTCGAAGTCTGGCTGCAGGGTCAGCCTCGGCTCGGGACTCTCACCGTCCAAGTGAAGTGTTCAGAAACATGGGAAAAACCATGACTCTGGTCAAAGAGTTCAATCTAGAGTCCGCTGAACCACGTTAGCGTGAATCTACCCCCATCGGACCTGCCGCCATTTGAAAAAACCGTCTCAGTAAGTTGGGGTCACGCCTGAACGCTTACAGCCTGCATGTCAGAGATAACTGACTCAACCGCATCGGTCATTCGGCTGACTTTTCCATCCTCCAGCACCAAAATCATATTGCAATCCCTCAGAGTACTTGGACGATGGGCAATCATCATGGTCGTCCTGCCTTTCATCAACTCTTGAATCGTGTCGAGGATCGCGGCTTCGGTATGAACGTCCAGGGAGCTGGTGGGCTCGTCGAGTATGAGAATGGGCGCGTCCTTGAGAAATGCACGAGCCAAGGATATGCGCTGTCGCTCTCCACCGGAGAGTTTCATTCCACGCTCACCTACCAGAGTGTCGTATCCGTTCGGTAGATTTGTTATGAATTCGTGGGCTTTCGCGGCTGTTGCGGCTGCGATAACCTCGTCCATAGTTGCGTTGGGCCGGGCGAAGCTAATGTTCTCAGCTACAGTTGTTGAGAATAGTACAGTCTCCTGGTGGACCACTGCATACTGGCTTCGGAGGTCGGCCAACTTGTAGTCTCTCAAATCAATCTCGTCGAGAGTGATCACGCCTTTGGTCGGGTCGAAGAGGCGTAGCAGGAGTGTAGAGAGGGTGGTCTTGCCTGAACCGGTTGCACCGACCACGCCTAGACGGTTGCCAGCGGGTAGTTCGAATGATATGTCGTGAAGTACTGGATGATCCTTTGTGTACTCGAAGGACACCCCCTGAAATGCGATCTTGCCTTTTGCTCTCGCTAAGGGAAGCGCATTCGGTGATTCGGGTACGTCAGGTTTCTCGTCGAGAACAGCGCGATACCTCTCCACTCCAGTCAGCGACATCTGAATATCGAGTATTGACTGGCCCACGTTCCTCAGGGGACCGTAGAGTTGGGTTACGTAGTAGTTGACGACTAGAAGGCTTCCGAGTGTGAGTGAGTGTATGCCTGCTTGGACATGGCCGATGCCGATATAGAGGACGGCCGCTAGACCGGCAGCTGTTAGAATGCCCACGAGTAGACTGTAGATTGCGCTGTCCACCTGGACCTTCAGCGACGCAGACAGACTTGCATCGTAGTGCGAGACCAGCTCCTTGTTCTTCCGCTCCTCCTGACCATACGACTTCACGAGTCTGGAGGCTCCGAGGCTTTCTTGAGCAACGGCCATGGCGGCGCTTTCCGACGCCCTAAACTTGCGCCATCCTGCGCGAATCCGCGGCCGAAATACGAATGTGAGAATGAACATCATGGGGGATACGAGGAGCGCGATCAGGGCAAGCTGCCAGTCTAGGAAGACCATGACAAGAATCATCGCGCCAAGGGTCAGGATGGAAGTGGTTAGGGGGATCAGGCTGTCGATTCCGAACGAACGTAGCATCGGGGCATCGTTCAGAGTTCGATACGCTGAGTCTGCAGCCCCCATAGTATCATGATACGCGACCGAGAGACGCTGCATCTGACGAAATAGGCGAGCCCGCACGTCGAGCGTCATCCGATTTCCAACTTTATTGCTGTACCAAACATTCACCAAGTTCTGCAGGTAAGTTAGGACTGCGGCTGCCATGAGTATGCTGATCGCCAGCCATAGGGCGAGAGTCTTGGAGACTTGCGATCCCACGAAAACTGTGAGATATCCCGGAAACGGCTGAGAATCGAGGACACTGTCAACCAAGAGCTTGATGGGCAGGGGAAAGATCAGCGTCATCGGCACCGCTAACAGAGATACTATCAACAGAACAACGAGTGGCCAAAGGTAGGGTCGAAGATCTTCAAAGGCGCGTTTGGCGTGATGAGACCCCAACATACCACTAATCCGACGGATCTGTTGAATAAACCCTCGTGACCAGAAACGACCCAAGCCAGTCAGAGTGGAATCGCGTCCTGCGAGGCGAGACTCAGAGGGTTAGCATGAGATACACTGAGTTAGAACTCCAATTTTAGATGATGGTTTTGATGGGGAAGATGCTACTGAACGCTGAGCACTGTCGGTGGTGTTTGAGAGGTGTCGACTAGAACGGTAATTTTAGCGCCCATGGTCACGGTCGCTATTTTGACTTGGTCTGTTGAAGTGAGTGTTTCTGCTTTGGCGAGGACTTGGATGGTTGTTGTGCTGTTGGTCTTTATTCCGAGTACCCATCTCGTGTTCCCGTTCACAACGTAGGAATTGATTGATGTTACATTGCCGCTGATGGTCTCCTGGGTCCCTGTTGAAACTCCCAGGCTGCTGACTGCGCGACTCGTCGCGCTCTGGACCTCTGTTGAATCGTTGGGGTTCGTGATCGCATAGGAACCGACCTGTTTTGTGTACGCGTTAACTACCGCGACCATGACTGGCACCGTGAGACTTGACGAAGTCCCGTAGTAGGGTATGACGTAGATCAATCCACCATTGATCGAATACAGGAGCATGTTTCCGCTGGTCCAGTCAGGATGGAGTGTTAGCCGTGACTTGACGGTCGGGTCCGTGGTTACCGCTGACGCAGCAGAGTTGGGACCGATAACTGTTGTCCCTTCGGGGAACCTGATCAAGTATACGGTTCCCGTCTGGTTTCCTGCAGGAGCAATATAGAGACCGGCTAGATTCTGGGACGGGCTCTGGTATATTTCTACCAGCCTCACAGCGGCCCAGGCCAGGTTTCCGTTGATCGGGGTGATGATGAACCTAGTGTTCTCCGTTGACTGCAGGAACACGTTCCTCTGCCACTGTAACGGGTCTGTCTGGAAATAGAAGTTGTACACGTCTTGCTGAGTGTTGAAGTATTGTTCGGGATATCTGAGCTGGGGTATGAGCCAGGATGGCATTGGCTGGTTCCATTGGGGGTACATCGAGCGATAGAACGATGTGACATAGTCTGTCTTTCCGTTATTGTACAGGTATCCAGTGACGGCTCCCGTTTTCACGTCGGTCAGGACTGCGCCGAATAGTCTCAGGATGGAGGTTTGACTGTGTTCGGGATAGTCGGCGAAGTCGCTGGGGCTCTGCCAGTTGACCCAGATCCAGTGTAGCAGGTAGATGTTTCCCTGCTTGTCCACAACGGGATACGGATCAGGGTCCATTTGCATGTTAGGGAGCAGTATGTTGGAGAGTCTGTTGTTCACATCCCTGTATTCTAGGGCTTTGATGTTGCCATAGTTGCCGTTGGCAAAGTCGAACCTTCCCTGCCAGAAGAACTTCCAGTACAACCAGAAGCCCTTGTAAGTGTAATCAGGAGAGCCGTTGTAGCTAGGCGGACCCTTGTAGCTCGTCAGATGGGTCTCGTTGAAACCTGGGATGTTGAGGTAGACCTCGTCCACGGACGACCATAATCCGCCCTCTCCGTAGTAGACTTGTGGAGTCTGAGTCAGATTCCATATCGTGCTCATGTCTACGGTCTGGGTGGTCGCGGCGTTTACTGCTAGGATTTTTTCTGAGTGGGTCAGAAGCAGATGCTGGGTACGCCAGACATCAACGTCGTTGGCGTAGTTAGCCTCTACCAGCTGAAGTATGGAGACCCAGTATTCTGTGCCGTTGATGAAGATGATATCGACTGGCGCGTTGTCGATGGACATCCAGTTCACTCCGACTAGGGGTCTCATGTTGAGCTGGGCGGATGAGTTCGTGAATATTCGAATGTGATTCAATACGTTGGTCTGGTTGGTGTAGCTCGTGATCATCGACAGGTTGGCGCTTGTGACAGAGTCTACTCCGTAGGCCCATCGGGTGTACTGGATTGTCGGGACGTAGGCTGGGTTCCATTGGTAGTTGATGTATTGTCCAGATTGCGAACGTAGGTACGTCGAGAATGCGGTAGGAGCAATTGCCGAGGCGAGTACGATCGCGATAATGATTATTCCCTTGACTCGGGTCATCTTGAAGTGTAGTATTCTCTGGGTCCGGGTTATTCCGGTAAGAAAGACGAAGCCTACTAGGAAGAGGAGTAGGGTCCAGAGAATGAATGAAGTGCCCACATCGTAGACCCAGGCGCCGCTACTCAGGACTGCGTAGACGAAGGGCAGGAGTATGATTGCGAAGAGGTTGCTGAGGGCCGTGCGGGACATTCCTAGGGCTCTCTTTGTAACGCCGACTAGGAGGTTGGGGATTATCGAGATGCCGAGCCTGATTCCAAGAACGATGAGGGCCAGTGATAGGAGTGAGAGGATGAGTCTGAAGACTTCGAAAGTGAAGACGTTGTCGATACCGAAGGTCGGAGAGACCTGATAGGTTCCTGCGAGTCTCATGCCGAGGATTCCGAAATAATTTCCTATCTGAGCTACCCAGGAGCTGTTGGTCTGGGTCATGTAATTCTGGACGGTCAGGAATCGCAAGGCAATGTCATTGGCTAAGACGGCGGCGATGCCGAGGGCTAACAGAAACTTGATGGCTGTCCAGGCTAGGAAGAGGGGAGACTTGACTGGGAACCTGTCGTTCCATTCTAGCTTGCCATTCTTTGAGAGCACTGCATGATCGAGGTTTTCTCCAATGTCCCATTGAACCGGCTGTCTGGGTCCTACGTCATAGTATCTCCTGCGGGGAAAGATATCTCCAACATTCGTTTTCCGGAATAGTCGAATGAGGCCTAGGAGCTTGCTGTGCATGTAGAGGCGCTTCTTTCCGTCTTGGCCGGCCCCATAGGAGATGCGCGGGTCGCTAAGCATGAAGAGGGCTGTGAGGGCGAGTGCTGTCCATATGACCGCGCCGCCAAGGTATTGGAGGTTGAGATAGTCGATTCCGGCCTTTCCGAGATAAGTCGAGTATTTCACATCGAGATTGAGACCATTGTTCAAACCGCTAGTAAAGGCGCCGAATATTGCGAGTCCGAGTAGGATGTAGTAGACTATCCAGGGCTTTCTCGTGCCGCTTGACCGGTGAACGGTCATGCAGGCGAAGGATCCTACGACTACGAGGATCAGTAGAAGGGCGGCGGAAATTATGAACTGTGATACGAAGACCCAGAGTCCGAGGCCAGTATTGAAAACAGACAGTTGTCTTAGCAGTGCGAGTTCTAGGAGGAAGTCGGCGAATATTGCGAGAATGCCTGCGATGAGACCGATTCTGAAGTAGCGATTAGCACCGCCTACAACAACAGTCAACCAGCCGTCAGCGGTTGAAACCGGATGGAGATTGGAAGATAAAGCTAGATCGAAAAGAGAGTTTTGTTACCCGGAACCCTGTTGATTCTGGCCTGAATACTCTGGAGGGTGCGATACCGGGAGTCAACAAGACTGCCAAGTAGAAGAATCGCCTTCCGCGGTTCCTAAGGGCCCCCTAGGAGGGGGCTGTTTTGTTGATTGTTCGGATTAGGGCTTTTTCTGAGGCTTTGGGGCTGTTTTGAAGTCTAGAACGGTTTCTTCTCGGGCTTGGAACGAGCAGGTGCCGCAAGGAAAGCGAGCACTTGCGACTTGACTTTTGGCCGTTTTTGGGACGATGCTAGGTGGAGGTTGGGATTCCTGGCTACTGTTTCAACATGCTTCGGGGTTCCGTGTGGACATGATCAATCGTCGGGTCAGGTCGCCGACGCGAATATCGGACTTGCTCCTGAGTCAGCGATCAGTACCGGTCGTCCCAGTCTCATTGAGCAATGCTGTGATCTCTTCCTGCATCTTTTCATAGTCTCCCTCGCCGGCATGCTCCCAGCGCACTCTACCTCGTGCATCGATCAGAGTCTGGCGGGGCCAGTATTGGTTACCGTAAAGTTTCCAAGTCGCGTTTTCATTGTCGATCGCCACGGGATATTCGATTCGAAATCGTTTCACAGCACTTGCCACGTTGTCTGGATCCTTCTCAAACTCGAACTCTGGAGTATGAACGCCGATCAGGACGAACCTATCGCCCACATGCATCCTGTGAAGCCGGCTCATGTGGGGCAATGTCCGGATACAGTTTACACAATCGAACGTCCAGAATTCGAGCAGTACAACCTTCCCCTTCAGTCCCTCCAAGGTCAGAGGTCGAGTATTGAACCATCCCTGAATCTGCGAGAATTCAGGCGCCCCGTTCCCCGTGAGAGATGATTTCAGCATACGCTCGCCTGTGTCAGGTTCTCTGGAGATACTTCTCTAATGTCTTCTTCGTGAACGAGTCGAGATTCAGTCTGAACGCTGCGCCAGGATACTCCCAGACGTATTCCTGGAGCTCGCGCCCATCAAGCTTCACCTCCTGATCCTTGCTCTTGCATAGAAAGTCGAAGAAGATGAAATGCTTCCTCTTCCAGAATTCCCCCGCGAAGATTGCCTCTTGCATCAGCAACATCTCCGCAACTTCCACATCCAATCCAACTTCCTCCTTGACCTCTCGAGCAGCCGCCTCCTTCATCGTCTCACCGACCTCAATGTGGCCGCCCGGTAGCGTGTACTTGTCGAACCATTTGTGAGACTTGGTCAAGAGTATCCTTCCCTCTTTGTTGACGATCAACGCCCCCACAGTTGGTTCAGGATACACCTGACTGTGAGAAGCCTTCTGGCCCGTCAGAACAGACATGTCTCAGCCTCTTTCGTGCCTATTGTTAGCAGTTTCTAGAGTCACTCTTAGTCGTCTTTCTCTATCTCTTTCAGAATGGGAAGAAATCGGGACTAAACACAACCCTCTTTTCGCACCGCTGCGTTCTGGATCCGCTACTCTAGAAGTGGATGACGAGGAACATCACAGTTTAGATCTACGTTACGGTAATCAGCGCAGAATACAAATGTCAAGGATCCAAGCGAGGGATTCAGAATTGTCCAGCGAAATCTCAAACACCAATCCGAAAGATAGGTGTGAGACATGTAGGAATATTTCCACCTGTAACGTGTGCAGCAGTTCTATCTCCGGGTTCGAGCATATCGGCGTGAGAGCAACGGCCGCTCAAGAATCAGGAATATGGCACTATGCGAATCCCTGCCGTCACCGTAACCGGCTCCTGTCGACCTCAGCCAATGTGAAATACAACGGCGGCCCGCTCTGGAAGAACGGTTACACCTGGCAAAGCATCTACTGGGGTCCATACTTCGCGAGTTCTTCCGCCTCAGCCTGGGTTGCAAGCGTCGAGAAAGCAGTATCCGACATCGAATCCGACAAAACCTATTCCGGAGGCCTATCTCAATACAATGTCGGAATCGGGAAAGTTAGCCAGCCCATCAAAGTTCAGACGGCTCCTGCTGCGAAGATATCTGACGCGCAGATCAAGCAGACCCTTGCTGGTTGGATTGCTTCAGGTACAGTCCCGAACTTAGGTGGCCGGGGTGCGTACAACATATTCCTGCCACCGGGAGTGACCGTCTCCCTCACGCCCCTTGAACCATCATGTGCAGTCTTCTGCGACTACCACAATACAGTCAACGGGTCCAACGGTCCCTTCTACACAGTTGAACCGTACCCGTGTGCCAATGGTTGCAACCAATGCACCAACAATCCCCTTGATACCCTGACTCAGGGGTTGTCGGAGGAGCTAGTGGAGCTGAAGACTGACATGAACCCTGGGACAGGATGGGTGATAGGAAACCTCGAGCTCTGTGATTATTGTGATGCGAAATTCGTCTGCAACCGCATAGCCGGCGGCGAATACGTCAACTCTTGGTACGACAAGAGCAAGAAGGCCTGCTGGAAAGGAATCTAATCCAAGTTCAGACTCTCAAGAAGGGTCTTGGAGTTCGATCCGATACTCGTAGACAGCCTTCCGTTATGATCATTGAGCGGCTTGTAGGATAAGGAAATTGTCTCGGGAAGAAATTTCGTAAGTAATAACTAAGCCGCTTTTCTCGGCTATCACTACGATCTCCGATTGAGCACGCCCACGAATTCTATCATAGTTGACGTGGACAATATCTGGAAAATCTATCAGACAGGCTCCGTTAAGGTTGAAGCCCTAAGAGGCGTCAACCTAGGCGTTAAGAGAGGCGAAATGATCGCGGTCATGGGCCCCTCCGGCTGCGGCAAGACGACCCTCCTCAATTGCGTATCTGGGCTAGATGACCTCTCAAAGGGCAAGGTGTCGGTCGAAGGAGTGGACCTTGCTAAGATGTCTGACGATCAAAAATCAGAGTTCCGCGCCAAGAGAATGGGCTTCATCTTCCAGGCCTACAACCTACTGCCAGTCCTCACCGCACAGGAAAACGTCGAACTCCCGCTATTGCTCGCCGGTGTCTCTGAGTCAGAGGCGCATCCTCTAGCTCTCGACGCGTTGAAGATGGTCGGCTTGACGGAGTGGAAGTCTCACAAGCCGATGGAGTTGAGTGGAGGCCAGCAGCAGCGCGTCACCATTGCCCGTGCGCTAGTAAACAAGCCTGCGATCGTCTGGGCCGATGAACCGACCGGAAATCTAGACTCTGAGAATTCTCAAGAGATAATCAAGCTTCTCAGGAGCTTAAACAAGCAATACGGTCTGACCCTAGTCTTGGTTAGCCACGATCCGCAAATTGCTCAGCAGACTGACAGGATCGTTCACATGAGGAACGGCCAGATCGAGAGAGAAGTCATCCCGACCGCCGTCGCAACAACCTAGGTCCATAAGGAAAGTTAGGCACTTGAGTTCAAACCGTTCAAGACCTCTTCTAATCAGTCTCACAGTCCTAGTCGCAATTATCGCGTTGGGCGAATTGTTCGCTCTTCTCCTGGATTACCAGAACAACTTCTACCTACGACAGTATGTCTCTAACAACACGCCCTTAATCTTCGAACAAATTATCGGGCTAGCTGTCTTAGGTTCTGGAAGCGGATTCATAGCCTACAAACTTTCTACTGCAAGGCCAACCGGAAGACTGGGACGGGCATCCCGCCGAATCCGTGGCCTTTCTCCGATAATCGCAGTTATCATAGCGTTGATCTTCTACTTCACAGTCTTCAGTTCAATGTTCGAAAGCTCGCTGATAAGCCTAGAAGTTTACGGCGTGACCGTCCTCTTTCTAATCTCTCTCGGAATGATGACTAGGGATAGAATTACCGTTCGTATGAGCATCAGAAACTTCACCCGCAGAAAGACCAACATGGCAATCGTCATCGCAGGACTCATGATCGGCACAGCGATGATATCGGGGTCTCTCGTCACCGGGGACACTCTCACCAATCTCTTCACGCGAGGCGCCTACAATGGCTACGGCTACGCAGACGAAGTAGTGTACACGCAGAGTGGGGCCGGGGGATACCAATTCTTCGACATCAGCATAGCCCATGGCCTCTACCAAAGCCTCTCGAACAGCTCAAGCGCAGGCCCAGTGCTTCGGGGAGTAACTCCAGAAATACTCATCGCAGTTCCCCTGGTTAACGATACCACTAAGGGCGTCGGTCAGGCTGGCGCGACACTGATAGGGACATACAACAACGCGTCCCAGACTCTTGGAGACTTTCATGCCAGTGATGGCTCAGTGATCCAGTCAACCGTAACGGACAGTCAAGCAATAGTAAACGATAGAGCTGCACGAGATCTCAACGCTACCGTTGGGGACCAACTGATGATATTCTCACCTTTCAATCAGACCTTCTTCGTGTCTGTGAAACTTGTCGGAATCGCAGTGTCGGATGCTAGAGGCTCATTCTCGGGTAGCGACAACGTTTTCGTCACGATGAGCACAGCTCAAGCCTTGACGCTCCATCCTGGTTCCGCAAACTACATCGCAATAACAAACGTCGGCGGGCTTCGCAATTCCATTCAGTACACTTCAACGGTAGGTTTGGTCGCAAATGAGACCCTCAACAGTATCCAACCGCACACATCGAATTTTAGCTGTAAGACTAGCCCAAATGCTCAGGGAAACTCAACAACGATCCTCTGTGCTTATGGATCAAAGATGGTCGCAGTCAACGACGCCACGGCTGGCGCTCGGAGCCTCTCCAACCTATTCTCGGTCCTCAGTACAATCACGATTCTGGCCGGGGTAGTGCTCATCATCAACATGTTCATCATGCTTGCCGAAGAACGAAAGTCCGAGATGGGGATGGCTCGGGCCGTCGGTATGAAAAGAAGCCAGTTGACGAAACTGTTTCTCTTTGAAGGAACCCTTTACGCGGCGGGAGCATCCCTAGTCGGAGTCTTTGTCGGAATCGGGATAGCATATGGAATACTCTACTCTTTTGGAAAGATAATCAGCGGGTTCTTCCCTGTAAGCCTCGCCCAGGTGCTGGACAGCTTCACGTTTACCCTGACCAGCCTATTCACCGCTTTCGCGGAGGGCCTCTTCATCACTTATCTCACGATCCTTCTGACTTCTTGGCGGGTCAGCAAACTCAACATCATCCGAGCGGTTAGGGATATCCCGGAACCTCCAAGAGGTGTGAGGACCTATACGGTCCTCTCAGTCCTTGGAGTAGTTCTCGCAATATTGGGAGTCTTCCTGTTCGAGGCCTCCTTCGCGGCAAAGTCGGCAATAGAAGCGTTAGTAGGTCCCAGCCTCGTAATCATCGGCGCGGGACTAGTACTCTCGAGGTTTCTCAAGAACCGCTATGCGTTCACTCTGACGGGTTTAGCCCTGCTGGTTCAGTGGGGCGTCCCGAGTTTTTCCTTCAACAACAGTATCATCCAGAGCTACACCTTTGGGCCCGAAATTCTCATCGTCGGGGGAATGATCATGGTCATGGGGGCCATCCTCCTTGCGCTCTACAATACAGATGTGATTCTTAGGATTCTCCGCCTCTTCTATCGCGGAAGAAAACGTCTCACTGTCATTTTCAAGACAGCCCTGTCCTATCCAGCAAGTAAGAGATTCAGAACCGGTGCCACCGTCGCCATGTTCGCCCTGGTGCTACTCTCCGTAACCGTGATCGCATTTCTCGTAGCCGAACAGAACGCCGCACTAGACACAGTCGTGAAACATGACTCGGGTGGCTACGATGTTCTAACTCAGACGACCCTCGCGGTGCCTGACCTTGCAGCCCGGATAGGTGCAGACAGTAATCTCAACGGCAAGGTAGCAGCGGTAATAGCGTTCAACAACACGGGATTATCCTTCGTTAAGGACCTAACTTCGGGGGGTGACTTTGGCCACCAGCTCGCGGTTGGAGGAGACCCTAACGCCCCACCTCAGAGTAATTTCTACACCGGCAATACGTTCAGCATGCCGGACCTGGCCAACGGCTACAAGACACCGTCAGACGTTTGGCGGGCAGTCGTAACTAACTCTTCCAACATCGTCTGGTCCTCTAGCTCCGTAAACTTCAACGGCCCACCCACTGGCTCCAGAACGCCAGCAGCAGGCGACCTTCTGCAGCTCTTCTACAAACCGAGTTCTGGCCCAACGCTCTCCAAGAATGTAACGGTAGCTGGCGTAATGAATGGTGTCTTTTTCGGCGGAATCGTAACCACAAGCGGTCTTCTCAACAACTCCTTCAGAACGGGAACTGGCAACCTGGGATTCTTGAAGGTTTCCAGTGGGGTAGACCCCACAGCAGTCTCAATCACTCTGAAGAAGGACTTCGCCCGATTAGGCATGCAGCCACTTGCCATAGCCGTCGTCATCGGCACCTTCGTGCAAATCGGCCAATCATTCCTCGGAATATTCGAAGCATTCCTAGCCCTAGGACTAGTGGTAGGAATTGCTGGACTAGGAATAATCTCGATACGATCCGTAGTAGAGAGGCGTAAAGAGATCGGAGTCCTCCGTGCAATAGGCTATAGAAAGAATATGGTTCTCTCCGCGTTCCTGCTCGAGAACAGTTACGTCGCACTCCTCGGAATACTGATCGGAATAGTCCTCGGAATAGACTTGGGTTACGCCATAGCCACGAGCCCCGGTTCTGGACTAACCTTCGTCATACCATGGTTATCACTCCTTGAGATCATCGCCTTCAGCTATGGCCTCGCCGTTCTTACAACAATAGGCTCCAGCAGACGAGCAGCTCGCATTCCGCCCGCCGAAGCTCTCAGATACACCGAATAGACACGAGCCTTAAGTCAACAAGCCGACATTCTCGGAAAGGACCCTCTTGTCCAGCGAACTCCAGCTCATTCACTCAGAAATCCTAGAATGCACGAAATGTGAACTCCACAAAAGTCGGACAAACGCGGTTCCGGGTGAGGGTCCCTATGATGCAAGAATCATGTTTGTGGGCGAGGGTCCAGGTCAGAACGAGGATGACCAGGGCAGACCCTTCGTAGGAGCAGCCGGCAAATTTCTCACAGAACTCCTAGAATCCATCGGGCTGAAAAGATCCAACGTCTTCATTACGAACATTGTCAAGTGCAGGCCACCAAACAACAGGGCGCCGAGAAAACCTGAGATCGAAGCCTGTAACCCGTACTTGCAGTCGCAGATCAAACTGATCAACCCTCGCATAGTCTGCGCATTAGGAACTCCAGCCATCACGACTCTGATCGGAGATGAGTACTCTGCGAGCAGGTTCCACGGGAAACCCTTGACAAGAGGAGGAGTCACATTCCTTCCGATGTACCATCCGGCGGCAGCCCTCTACGATGCCAGCCTCAAGGCAACACTCTTCCACGATTTCCAGATTCTCAAGACATTATTGGAGAAAGAAGAAACCCTCCACCCTGATGCTACAAAGTCTGTGGAGTCAGGTGAAAAGAAGCAGACACTGGAAAAATGGGTGTAAGAACAAAGAGCAAGTCATGAATTTCCCAGCAGATAAGATTCATACCAACAGTAAACCAAACCAACGTCTTATGCCAGAGAGTTGTCATCCGTTCCACGGGCAGTGCTAGGCTTTCGCCGTGGCTGTCGTCGGGTCTAGTATTGCACAGATTTCCTCCTCCACTGTCCCGTATTTCTTGGAGGTCTCGATGAATCTCCCTAGCTCTTTCCAGTTCTTGTCAAAGACGATGATTGTTGGCAGTTTCCCCACACCCATCTCGTCCCCCATGTCACGGTAGCTGTCATGGTCTATCACTTTGGCCTGAATCATGTTGTTCTTTGCGATCGCGAGGGACTTTGCAAGTGCCGGAACGTAGGCTACGCAGTCGCCGCACCATTCGGCTGAGAAGACGATGAGATGATATTTCTGGTCGATCTTCTCGAGCTTGTCGATGGAGTTAGGATTCGGTGTGTACTCCTGTAACCGTCGCTTCATTGCTTGCTTGGATCTTTCGATCTTTACTTCGTTGATGTAGTCGAAGGGATCTTTCCCGACTCTGAGCGCCATCATAACATGCTCACAAGATGGTCTATGATTTCTCGAGCTGGGTTAGAAATACGGTGGAGGCTTCTTTCTCACCGTTCATATTCTCTCGGACCTTGATGCCGACCAACCTCACTGTGTCTCCGGTTCTTAGGCTCTCAGTCCTTTGTGCGTGGGTATCCCAGAGGCTGACCCGTATCTTGCCAGTATCATCCTCCAGGTCTATATTTGAGACCCTTGTTCTCCGACCCTCCTTCGTCTCAATCTCCCGCACATCACCTCTCTCGAGGACCTTGCCCTTGATGCTCCATAGAGCCGGTCCAGGTTGCAGAGACTTGATAGTCGCAACGGGGATGTCGGGAACAAAGTCCGTGCTCTCCTTCTTGACTGAGGCTTTTGCTCCGACGTTGACATAGACAAGCCCATTCCTCTCAGTGACCCAGTGATTCTCTATCGCCACAAGCGAGCCCTCGCCCAATTCGAGGACGGACTGTGCCTGGTTGTCCCAGAACTTGGCGATCATCAATCCCGCCTCATTTGAACAGAGTGCCCAAGTGGGACCCTGCTCTGACTGGCTCTTCTGCAACTTGAGGAGACGTACACGGAGCAGACCGGAACTTCCAAGCTTCCCCGCAACGCTGGATGAGGCATTTGGAGCGAATCCTTGCGAAAACGCTCTCCCCAGGATCTGAATGTTCGCCCGAGACCCGAGGTGGAACTCAACTTCCCCAGCCCTCCCAAACTTAGTGTATCCATGCAGGAGCCTGACTCGCGAGCCGGGAGTCAACGCTTCCCTTGCCACAGTATCAGCTAAAGAATCCCAGAAGACACCAGTAATCTGACCTGATGCGTCTCCCACTCTCATCCTCAACACTTTTCCCTGAGTTCCGTCGGATCGTTGAAACTCATGCACATCACTGACCGAAATCACCTGCCCAGTAATCGTGGAATCATTCAAGCCTGCATGAACACTCGATATTCTCTGATCCTTCAGATCGGAACTTGCAGGAGGCGAAACTGAAAGCTGCTGAGCTAACAGCCTAATCGCACCTTCATCCGACAAGAGACCATGAGACTCTTCCTTCTTCCGTTGGACCATCGTCAGAAGCTCGTCTCGGCCAATCTTCGGGTTGCCGGATAGAATCTGGTTCAGAAGATCATCAAAGGGTGGCATCGCGGCTAGTCCCAGAACATACGGGTGCGCTCGAACTCTCTCTCTGCCTTCAAAATACTCAGGTATAAACTATCTTCGCCGCCACTACGATTCCGCAATATCCGAGTGGCAGTAGTCGGACCCACGCCCCTCGCTGCTAAGACCAAGCCTGCTTTCTTCCCATAGGTCTGTAAGAGACCCGCTGAACGCCACGCGGTCATCCATTCCTTCTCTTCCTCGCCGGCCAACCTTCGGCCTCTCATCTTTTTCAGAATAATCTTCGGCAGAGCGTCATCGCTGAGATAAGTGGCTGCGATCAAGGTCGACCGACACTTGGGACATCGAATCTTGTCCTGCAAATTATCCACACTTCTTATGCCATCCCATTCTCCACAGTTCATACACAACAACCGTAGCTTTGTCGAGAGTAGCCTGCTCTTCACCACATCGATAATAGAGGTCTCCTCAATCGCCGGACGGAGAAGCCCGTGAGGAACGATCCGATCCAAGAGGGGCAATGCCAATGGGGTGCATTGACCCATGTCCTGGACCGCATCTATCGAGACCTCGCCTGAGCTTATCATTGCGAGAAGCCTCTTGGCCCCTTCGACATCCAGCTTCTCGGCGAACAGCTCACGCCGTGTTTCTTTATTCGCGATGGAATTCTTGAAAATATCAACTAGCAATCGCGCCTGTCGAGCTTTGTACTCTGCCTCCCGACTGACTGCACCAATCCTCCGGAGTACGTGCCAATGCTTCCAAGCAAAAAGATCCGACGCTTCTACTGTTTCGTGAATCATCGATTCCAAATCGTTCGGCGTTAGCCTCCTGAACTCTTCAGCCACCATGTGAGCACTTACAGGTCGAGGAAAGATCAGGCCGAAACGATACTGGTCGACCTGTGTGGCAATGTTTGATCCTAACCGGGACCCGAAAAGCGCCGCCATCGCGTTCGCGAGCGCCTCATTAACCAGATTACCAGCACATGTGTGGACAATCACGCTGTTCTCGAAACCCTCGACCAGGACGAGCTTGTCAGAGGGAATCTTGGCCTGCTTACCTTGGAGAAGAAGTGTTGAGCTTACTCTCTCCCTCTCCGCATCCTCCAACCCATCGTCTACCTGACCAGCAAGCCCAAGCGTACGCCTCATTCGGCCCACCTCAGACGCCACATCCATCTGGACAGGAATCATGTCCCCCTCCCAGCCAGGAATCGCTTTGAGACTCGGGGGGGCAGCCTCCACCTCTACGTGGTACTTCTCTTCATCGACCGAAATCACTCGCCAAGTCTGTCCATGAAGAATAAACTCGATCCCTGCCACGCATCGCCGAGCAACAAAATCCTGGTCTAGTGTCCCGATGCGGCGCTTGCGGAAGAAATCGAAGACAGTATACTTTTGGACGTCGGGTATGACTGAGAGGTTCTCGAAATAGTAGTGTAGCGCCTTCGGGTTCCGAGGAGAATATGAGTCGCCGAACTTTCGAAGTAGCCGCAGCTCGTCTAGTTGGTGGATAGTCTCCTCTAGCTCGCTCATCTCTAATTCTCTGAAGGGATAGGATCGTCGGACTAGTGTGAGAATCTCCTCGATGGTCATTCGGCGCTGTTGCATCAGTATGCCGATGATCTGGTGAGCCAGAACGTCGAGCGCTTTCTCGTGAATGATCGGCCTCTCAAGCCTTCCTTCCTTTGCTCGTTGAATTAGCACCGCCGATTCTAGAATATCGTCTGGTGTGATGGTGAGAATTATCCCGCGCGAAGTCCCTCCTAGTGTGTGTCCGCTTCGACCGATCCTCTGAACAAGCCGGGTAGTCTCTCTCGGAGACGTGTATTGAATGATGAAATCTACACTACCAATGTCAATCCCGAGCTCTAGTGAGCTGGTGCAGATGAGCGCTCTTAGCGAGCCAGCCTGGAACTCCTTTTCGGCCTCTTCTCGCAGCTCACGCGACAGGGAGCCATGGTGGACCTTTACACCAACCGCGCCGAGAGCTAGTAGTTGAGACGCTAGGGCCTCAGCATGTTCCCTTGTGTTAGTGAAAACGAGAGTTGACTTGTGAGCCTCAATCAGTCCCATTATCTTCCGTGCACGCGCGACTGTAGAGATGGGGAGACCAAGCCTCGCGGCTTCCTCATGATCCTTACCTGTGGGCGAGACGGATCCGATGCTG
>Ga0209076_1000015_pt1 | contig 24226 bp, 28 predicted proteins | sample Rivendell_Oct201_9_FD_188350 | JGI IMG/M metagenome (GOLD analysis project Ga0209076, IMG submission 188350) | Vadose zone soil and rhizosphere microbial communities from the Eel River Critical Zone Observatory, Northern California to study diel... | ecosystem: Environmental > Terrestrial > Soil...
CTCTCCAAATTAATGGAAAAATGGGAGGCATTGCGCGACTCGGAAGAGTCGCGCGAATGCGAAGCACGATTGCGGCGCTCCGATGGTGTCTTTCACTGGTTTCTACTCCGGCGCGAAGCACTGCGTGACGAAACTGGTGCAGTGGTGCGATGGTACGGAACGGGAATCGATATTGAAGACAGCAAGCAAAAGGAATTGCTTCGAGTAGCGGAGAAGCGAACGCTCGAGATGATTGCTGATGGGGCAAGCCTCTCCGATGTCCTAAACGATTTGTGTGCAGCCATCGATGAGCACGCCTCTGCAACTTCGTTCGTTTGTTTGATGGACGAAGGCGGCAATCAGCTGTTGCCGATTGCCGGCCCCCACGTTCCCTCTGCATTTGCGACGGCGATCACACCTTGGTTGATCGGTCCGAACCGAGGATCTTGCGGCATCGCCGCGTTTACGAAAAGTCGAGTCGTCATTCCAGACATCTCCGACGATCCGCGCTGGCCTGATAACACTCGCGGCGTGGCTTTGAGTCATGGGTTTTGCGCGGCATGGTCCGAACCCCTAATTTCAAAAGATGGGGAAGTTCTAGGCACCTTTTGTATCTCCTACCCGCAGCCAAGAACCCCGAGCCCACAAGATCTTGAATTGATCGAAGCGGCAGGGCATATCGCTCGGATAGCAATTGAACGGCAGCGGTCGCACGAAGCTCTGCGGAGAGCACTGGACGAAATCAAGAACTCAGAAATCAAACTTCGGCAAGTCATTGACACGATCCCCACATTGGCATGGCGCAATCTGCCCGACGGCTCCAAGGACTTCCTCAACAAGCGATGGCACGACTACACTGGACTCTCCGCTGAAGAATCCTATGGTTGGGGCTGGCAAGCTGCAGTTCATCCCGAAGACCTACCTTCGTTGCTGGAGAGATGGCGGCAATTTCGGGCTTCGGAAGAGCCCGGAGAGATCGAGGTGCGTGTTCGCCGCTATGATGGCGTCTATCGATGGTTTCTTATTCGTACCGAGCCGTTCCGCGATGAGACCGGCAAGATCATCCGATGGTACGGAACAAGCACTGACATCGAAGCGCTTAAGCAAACCGAGGAGAAACTGCGGGAAGATGAACGCGAGCTTCGGCGCATTACTGACGCGATACCGCAAACGATTGTCGTCCTGGACGAGGCCGGTGCGCCGGTCTACGCCAACCAAGCGACGCTCGACTATACGGGTCTCACCGCGGAAGATGTGTTTGCTCCGCAATTTCGCGAACGAATTTTCCACCCGGACGACCTGGAGAGATTGCGCGATGAGCGAAACGCTGCTTTCGCACGCGGGCTTCCATTCGAAGTAGAACAACGAGCCCTTCGGAGGGATGGCCAATACCGTTGGTTTCTCATTCGATACAACCCCTTCCGAAACGAGCGGGGGCAGGTGATTCGCTGGTACGCGACCGGAACGGACATCGATGACCGCGTCCGAGCCCATGAGAGGACACGCAACGAAAACGTCGCATTACGAGAGCAGATCGATCGGGAATCGATGTTCGAGGACATCGTCGGCTCCTCGGAAGCGCTGCGTAAAGTGTTGCGCCAGGTTGCCAAGGTCGCACCTTCCGATTCCACTATTTTGATTCTGGGCGAAACCGGGACGGGGAAGGAATTGATCGCACGCGCCATTCACAAGCGATCTAACCGCGCGGAACGAGCATTTATCGGTGTGAATTGTGCCGCAATCCCGCCTTCGTTGATTGCTTCCGAGCTGTTCGGTCACGAGAAGGGGGCGTTTACCGGCGCGACGCAACGGCGCCTGGGGCGTTTTGAATCGGCGAATGGCGGGACTATTTTTCTGGATGAAGTGGGTGACTTGCCTCCGGAAATTCAAATCGCATTGTTGCGGGTGCTGCAAGAACGTGAAATCGAACGCGTTGGCAGTAACAAAGCCATTCCCGTGGACGTGAGAGTGCTCGCCGCGACGCATCGTGATCTGGACACTCTCGTAACCGAAGGAAAGTTTCGCAGAGACCTTCTTTACAGACTGAGGGTCGTGCCTATTCAGATGCCCTCGTTGCGCGAGCGTAGTGATGACATTCCGCTGTTGGTCGAATACTTCATAGATCGGTTTGGGAAAAAAGCTGGAAAGAAGTTCAGAACCATTGACAAAAAAACGGCCGAACTGTTCGAAGCCTACCAATGGCCGGGCAATGTTCGCGAACTACAAAATGTAATTGAGCGTGGCGTCATTCTGTGCGAAGGCGAAATTTTTTCGGTAGACGAGACGTGGCTCAGGCGGGAACCTGCCGTTTCCCCCAGTCGGACGGCTACGCTTAATGGCACCCTTGTGAGGCAGGAGAAGGAAATGATCGAAGCCGCATTGTTCGAAAGCCAGGGCCGAATCTCTGGGCCAGCTGGTGCAGCGGCTAAACTGGGTCTGCCAGCGCGAACTCTCGACTCCAAAATCAAGCGCTTGAGAATTAACAAGTATCGGTTCAAAGTCCCGCAAGCAAGCTGCGTAGAGGCCGAGTAACTATTAAGCCCGGCGCGTTTTCCTCATCAAGCAGGAATTCCTGACAGTTCAGGACTACTGATTGTCCTAAGGTACGTTTTTGCAAGGAGTTGCGGATGGCGCATCCATTGCATTGGCAATGGTGTACTCCTAAGCCGGGCATCCATGACGTTGAGGATAGAACGGGTCCAAGTGCGGATTCGGCTGAGCGGAGAGTTTCGGTCTGAGCAGCTGGATCAGGTTAAAGCCGAAATCGAGCTTTGCGAATCACCAGCAGTTTTGGATTTGGAGGAAGTGGACCTAGTAGATGTCGAATGCGTTCGCTTTCTCAACGCATGTGAGGCGAAGGGCATTTCGGTGTTGCACTGTTCGCCTTATATCAGAGAGTGGATGACCCGTGAACGAAGTCGGCCAGAGGGACGCATCCAAAGGCGGAAGGGACGCACCGGCGGCTTTGGAAGGTGAGGACGGCGAGCAGGGATAGAGCGGTGGAAATCGGACGAGGGGCATGAAGGAAGCAAGCTTAGTGGCTACAGCAAAGAGCGGAGAAAGCGGGAGGCTCGATACGGAGTACCGAGCCCACAGTGAAAGGCTCTTTCGCACCGTTCTCCGCATAACTCGAAACTATGAAGACGCCGAAGATGCGGTTCAGGACTCTTTCCTAAAAGCATTCCTCCACCTCCAAAGCTTCGACGGCAGATCGACCTTTTCCACTTGGCTGACGCGCATCGGTATCAATTCAGCACTAATGATCCTTCGGAAGAGGCGCAATTCCCGCAAAGTTTCGGCCCAAAACAGCAATGAAAGCGACGCGTTCTGGGAAATCACGGACTCCGCCCCAGATCCGGAGAAGCAGTACGTAGAGAAAGAGCGAGCAGGACTGGTCCGTAAAGCAATCACAAACCTTCGTTTGAGCATTCGGCGTCCTCTGGAGCTGCACAAGCTACAGGGTTATTCACTGGAAGAAATGGCAGCAGAGATCGGTGTTTCGGTCCCGGCGGCGAAGGGACGGCTTCACCATGCGAGGGCCGCGCTGCGCAAATCGAAAGTTCTGCGCAGCATCAGAGATCGCCATTGGCGCCGGCGGCTCTCGAATCTTCAGAATCAACTGCAGCCATAAAAGAAAAGGAGAACAAAAATGAATGCGAAATCCACGCAGGGGAAGCCGAGCATCGTGTTCTGCCACGGGCTTTGGGCAGACGGTTCTTGCTTCAGCAAGGTGATCACTCCCCTCCAGGCGGACGGGCACGAGGTGCTGTCAGCCCAATACAGCCTCAACACAACTGCGGACGACGTCGCCACCGTGAGACACACACTGGGCAGGGTCAGCAGCCCTGCCATCCTCGTTGGCCACTCTTATGGCGGAAGCGTTATCACCGGCGCCGGAACCGACGACCGGGTAGCGGGGCTGGTCTACATCGCCGCGCTTGCCCCGGACGCCGATGAGACGTCTCAGACGCAGCAGTCCAATTTCCCGAGGACGGACGTCTTCTCCCACATCGAAGTCGCGGACGGACGTATCTGGCTACTTCCGGAAGGCATCGAGTGTTTCGCAGGCGATTTGCCCGAGCAGGAAAAAAAGCTGGTTTGGGCGACCCACTTCGCACCGGCTGCCGACCTGTTCAACGCGAAAGTCGGAGGAACCGCATGGAAGTCGAAGCCTGCTTGGTACATCGTCGCCAAAAAGGACCGCACCGTCCATCCTTACTTGGAGCGCTTCTTCGCCAAGCGCATGGGCGCAACCACTTACGAGGCTGACACCAGTCATGTGCCGATGCTCTCCAACCCGAGCCTCGTTCTCGACGTGATTCGCGCCGCCGCAAACGCGGTCCGAGGACGATCCACAGCAGCGTAACGGGTGTCGGTTAAGTCTTCCGTTGCGGTGGTGAAAAGAACGGAGCTGCTTGATATGAGCAACGACATACGTGAAGTGCTCCCCACACAGTTGACGGAAGCCAGAGGCACAAGTCTCGCCAGAGAGTTATTCACGAGCAACTTTTGGATGTCTGGTCTTGCGATGCTGAAGTACATTCCGCGTTCCATCCGTGTGAAGCAGGTCGACGGAATGGCTTTCTTCACGGAATCGAAACACGACGAGTTTCGGAAGAGGGTTCTTCGGGTTACCCCTGCTAAGCCGCGCCAATGGGGGACGATGAGCGTCTCCCAAATGTTGCATCACCTTAACTTGGCGTGTGGCGGTTCGCTCGGCTTCTACACACTTCCAGATGAGAGCTATTTCGTATCGCGAACAGTATTTCGTTGGATTCTGGTTGACTGGTTCCCGGAACAACCCGTAGGACTGCGACTGCCAAAAGGTTTCAAGATTCCCCACGGGGCGGAATTCGATTTCGACTTTGAAAAGCAACAGCTGCTCAAAATCGTGGATGCTGCCTGGCAAGCAAGATCGCCCGATGACTGGGGACCGCACCCTATGTTCGGAAAAATGACGTTGGCCGAATGGGGAAAGCTCCTTCAAATCCACATCGATTACCACCTGAAGCAATTCGCGGCCTAGAGTCGCACTAGAGATCAGACGGAGAGGCCATGAACGCAACATACAGAGCAATTGAAATCAGCAAACCCGGGGTTTTCACTGAGGTTAGCCGGCCGCTGCAAGAGCCCGGTCCTAATCAGGTTCGCATTCGGGTTGAGGCTTGTGGCGTGTGCCATACCGACAGCCTGCTGGTAGACGGAGCATTGCCTAACCTTATTTATCCCCGCGTACCCGGGCACGAAGTCATCGGGCGCATCGACGCCGTCGGCTCGAATGTTACGACCCGTTCCGTGGGTCAGCGAGTGGGTGTTGGAATCTGCGGTGGATGGGATGACACCTGCCTTTCGTGCCTTCGAGGAGACTTTGTCAACTGCACGAACGGTGTGCTCACCGGCATCATGATCGACGGCGGATACGCCGAAGTCATGATCATTGAGGCGCGAACCACGGTTACGATTCCGGACGGTCTGGAATCTGTCAAGGCCGCACCACTCCTATGTGCGGGTGTGACGACATACAACGCCCTGCGAAACGCCGGCTTGCGTGCCGGTGCCCTCGTCGCGATCCAAGGAGTTGGCGGACTTGGACACCTCGGGATTCAGTACGCAAGGCGGATGGGATTCAGGACTATCGCCATTGGTCTTGCTCCTGAGTCGGAGAAGCTCGCAAAAGAACTCGGCGCGCACCAGTACATCGACAGCGGAGCGGAAGATGCGGGAGCCAGTCTACGAGCGCTTGGCGGAGCCGATGCCATCCTTGCCACGGCTCCAAGTGGCAAAGCAATGTCCGGCCTCGTAAACGGACTCGCCGTGAGGGGAAAACTGTTGGTGATCGGGATCGCCCCGGATCCCCTGGAAGTGAGTACCGGCTCCCTCATTTTCGGCATGCACTCCATCTCCGGATCGACCACCGGTAGCGTGGAGGACGAACAAGAAACAGTCGAGTTTTCCCTGCTCGAAAATGTCGAGCCAATGATCGAAGTCATGCCTCTATCCAAGGCTCGCGAAGCATACGACCGAATGATGGCGGCAAATGCACGATTTCGCATGGTTCTCGTCACAGAGGCGGGCGCTCGCAATAGTGCTTCGCTGAAGTGAGTTAAGACGAAGAGAGAACGAGCAGAGCGAGAAGGAGAAGAACATGTCGACACAACCACAACCAAAAGCTCCGGCAGGGCCGACTCAATCAGCTACTGCATGGGCCTCCGTTGAGGCGCTCTTCAACAAACAAAAGTCTTACTTCGCTTCGGACGCGACGAGGAGTTACGAGTGGAGAGTCGATCAGCTGGATCGTCTCGGCCGAATGCTGAAGGAGAACTACCAGCGCTTCGCAGATGCATCTTGCAAAGATTTCAAGACGGCCTCTCAGGAGAACGCATTCGAGGTGTCCGCAACAATCGCGACCGCCGAATATGCGAAGTCTCAGGTGAAGGAGTGGATGAAACCGGTCGAGGCTCCCCTCCCGAAGTTTCTGGCTGCATCGGGACACAAGGGAATGGTGTATCGCGAGCCGTACGGCGTGACGCTGATCATCTGTCCTTTTAATGGACCGCTCTTGCTGTCACTGCGTCCGGCGATTGCCGCTTTGTCGGCTGGCAATCCTTGCATCTTGAAACTCTCCGAAGCGCTTCTGGCGACGGACGAATTGCTCCAAGAACTGATTCCTAAATATTTCGAGCCGGAATCTCTAAGTGCCGTACTGGGCGCCAAAGAAACAGTAACGAACCTGTTGAAGCTTCCTTTCGATTTCATATTTCTGACGGGAAGCGTGGCAGTAGGCAAGGTGGTGATGCGCGCAGCTGCGGAGTACGTCACTCCCGTGTTGTTGGAGTTGGGAGGACAGAACCCAGCCATCGTCGATGAAACAGCCAACATTCCGGATGCTGCCAAGAAAATCGTGTGGGGCGCAATGGCATGGGGCGGTCAGTGGTGTACATCGCCGGGTTACGCGGTCGTTCATGAGTCTGTAGCGGCAGCGTTCGTGGCCGAGTGCAAGAAAGCGGTTGTCGAGCTTTACAGTGCGGACCCGAAGAGCAATCCGGACTATTCACGCGTCATAAGCCCTAGCGCAGTAAACAGACTGGCGTCGTTGATTGATCCCGCCAAGGTGGTCTATGGCGGTAAGTCCGATGCGGCAGCTCGCTATCTTGACCCGACTATCCTCTACCCAATCTCCTGGTCCGACAAGATCATGGAGGATGAAATCTTCGGGCCGCTTTTGCCCATTCTTGTGTATTCCGACATCGGGGCACTGATTGCAAAGATCAAGTCGATGCCAAAGCCGCTTGCCGGCTATGTATTCAGCCGCGATCAAAAGGCAATTGACCGGGTCCTGCGGTCTGTATCTTTCGGGGGCGGCGCAGTAAATCAGACGAACGTTTTCTTGTTCATCGAGTCCATGCCGTACGGAGGAGTGGGCACGGCCGGTATCGGAAATTACTATGGGAAGTACGGCTTCGACTCCCTCACTCACGCCAAATCAGTTTTGATATCCCCTCCGGACGTGGAGATCGATCACTTGTTTCCGCCTTACACGAAAGAAAAGGTACAGGCGCTCAATCAATGGTTTGAGTACTAAACGCGCAGCACCGGCTGAAAAGGCTCAGCGTAGGGAGTATCCGTATGGAAATCGGAACCATTGGAGCTGGACCTTTCGCACAAGCGTTCGCAAAACAGGCATTAAAGGCAGGCCATAGGGTAAAGCTCAGCAATCGCCGCGGCCTAGAAAGTCTGCGAGAAATTGTTGATCAACTTGGCCCCGGGGCCCAGGCTGCCACCAAGGGAGAGGCAGCGGCTTGCGAGATGGTGCTACTTGCTGTGCCTTGGGACAACGTGCCAGAAACACTCGCAAGTCTTTCCGGGTGGGACAATCAGATTCTGATCGATGCTATCAACCCTTATCACGGTGGGGCGGGAAATTTCACGCCAGCCGATGTAGGGAACCTTTCTACCAGCCAGCTTGTTGCGGCCCTAGCCCCTGGGGCACGGGTGGTCAAGGCGCTGAACAACTTGACCGTTCGTAGCTTGGAGGCGGATCCCATCGTCAACGGAGCAAGACGAGTCGCATTTGTTTCTGCGGACGATGACGGTGCGAAGAAGCAAGTGGAAACCCTACTCGGTGGTTTCGGCTATTCCGTGATCGATCTTGGAAACCTTCGCGACGGAGGGCTGATTCAGCAAGCAGGTGGCCCGCTGGCAGGGCGAGATTTGTTCGAGCAGGGAGAACGTTATAAGTGAAAGCGATTCATCTCACCGCCTACGGTAATCCGGCCCAGAACTTACGGATGGTCGAAGTTCCGGAACCGCATGCTCCGTCCGCGGACGAGGCCCTCGTGCGCATGGAGTATGCGCCGATTGACTACAGCGACCTTCTTTTGGCCAACGGAGTGTACTTTCTGAATCCGCAGCTTCCTTCCGTGATTGGAGGCGAAGGCGCGGGAATCGTCGAAGCGGTCGGGCCGGGAGTCACCGGCGTCCAGGTAGGCGATCGCGTTACGATCCCGTTTCGAACATTCACCTGGGCTGAAAAAGTTCTCGCCCCGGCCCAAGGTCTTTTCGTTGTTCCTCCTTCAGTCGATGCCAAAACGGCCTCAATGTTGAATATCAATCCCGCGACCGCAGTTCTTCTCTTGGACGAATTTGTAAAGCTAAAACCAAAAGACTGGATTGTATTAAACGCAGCAAATTCCCAGGTCGCGCGATGCCTGATCGCGATTGCAAAATCGCGCGATCTCAAAGTTATGGGCATTGTGAGGCGGCCCGAGCTTTTCCATGAAATCGAAAAACTGGGTGTTGATTTCGCTGGGGTCGAATCGCCAGAACTCTTAAAGCAAATTCAGAGTGCAACAGTCGGAAAGCCAATAACTCTGGGGCTTGATGCCGTAGGTGGTCCATCGACAGCAACGATCACAAGCGCGCTCTCTCCGGGGGCTCATCTCGTCAGCTATGCGTGGCTGAGTGGTCTGCCGATTCACGTGCCGCAAGGCGATCTCATCGGTAAGAGACTGAACATCCACGGCTTCTGGATGTATTACGAAGAGTATCTTCCCAAAATGCGAGCGACACTGACTGAGGCAACAAAAGTAGTCGCTTCCGGAAAATTAACTCTCCCAATCACCACGACATACAAGCCGTCCCAAATCAAAGAAGCAATCGAGCACTACGAGCGTGGCGGCAAGGTTCTATTGGATTTCAACTACGCAAAGTAGGAGCCATAAGGGAGAGCATGAGGAGGACCGTGGATATGGTTTTAGCCGGGATCAAGGTAATTGATTCGCGCATGGTGCACGACGCGATTGAGCTAGCGAGGAGTTCCTCAGAGCCATACCTTTTCAACCACGCGATGCGCTCATGGCTTTTTGGTGTGCTGTTGGCCGAAGGGGCGAAACCTGCTCCAGACCCCGAGCTCTTGGCGGTCTCGGCGATCCTGCACGATCTGGGACTGACCGACCGCTACTCCGCACTGGAGCGCTTCGAGGTTGATGGGGCCAACGCCGCGGGCTCGTTTCTGAAAGAACGTGGCATTCCGGCACATCAGATCCAATTGGTGTGGGACGCCATTGCGCTTCATACGACTCGTTCCATTGCTCTTCACAAAGAGCCAGAGGTCGCGATGACGCATTCAGGAATCTTCGTGGACGTGATTGGGGCGGGATTGGAGCTGATTCCTCAAGACAAGCTTCGCGCAATTCTCGCGGAGTTCCCGCGCTTGTCGATGAAAAAGCAATTCCGGGACTGCCTCTGCGGTGTCGTTCGCCGGAAGCCGGCCACCAGCTACGACAACTCCCTGCGGGATCTCGGTACGCGGTATGTGGAGGGCTACACAGCTCCAAACGTTGCCGATCTCTTCGAAAATGCACCTTTTCCAGAATAAGAGGATGAAAGGAGTCGCATGAGGAACGAAAACATCGCTGTCAATCCTCCCGTCGAGACTGGACCCTTGACACGCCGGAGATTCATTGGCGTTGCCGCAATGTTGGCCCCTGGGCTGTGTGGCATAAGTTCAGAGGGCGCCGCCTTGTCTGATCCGACCACCAAACAAGCCAACCTTGATGAACATAGCCTGACGGAGGAAATCAAGAAGGAAAAGATCCGTCGGGCCATGCTAGCAGGTCCATCTGTAGTGACGGCTGAGGCAATCGTCGCGGAAATGGACCGCCAGGGAAACCTGACGGTGCTTCGCCACGCACAAACGAGTGGGTCTGTATTCCCGGCGACCAAAACATTGTCGGAAAGGTAGATATGGCTCTTGATCCAATGGGCATGGTTTGGTTCAAGGACCTTCTTGCCAGAAAACCAAAGCCCACGAATAGCTCTCCAGGTTTGATCTACATGCTGAACGGCGCAACGCAAAGAAGTTTTACCGACCCGTTCGACACCACCAGCCCTCCAATCCCAATCGGTCCACACTGGATGATTCTTTGGCCTTTCGACGCGAGAGCGGCCGGTCTTTCGACCGTCATGCGGGATGCCGGAACGATGGTGATGTTTGCGGGAACTCCCTACGCCCATCTTCATATTTGTGGATCGCCGTGGGAGGGAAGCGAATATCGCCGCGGTGATCGCGGCATCTGGACGATGAGGTACCAGCGCCGGTGAGCGACTCATTTTGCACTTCTCGGCGTTCGTTTCTTTCCCACATCGCCGGCGGCTTTTTGGCAGCGAGCTTTCCGACGCCACGAGCATTTACAGGAGACGAGATGCCGACACTGAACTCCGCTGATCGAGGCCAGAACGTTTCTAATACTCATTTGAAATGGGAGGTATTCGTAACGCCCAGCATTCCCGTCGTGACGACTGATTTTGCACCGGGCGAACATGAACGCCCGTGGCCGCCGATTTCCTCAACTCTGATCTACGGAACACGAGATGCGGTCCTGGTCGATTCCTTCATCACTGTCGACCAGGCTCGCGCTCAGGCCGATTGGATTGCCGCCACGGGAAAAAATCTCACAACGATCTATACCACTCACGGCCACGGCGATCATTTCTTCGGAGCGAGCGTCCTATTGGATCGTTTTCCCAAAGCGCGCTTTGTTGCCGCACCCAGTGCAATTCAAGTCATGAAAGAGCAGGTTTCGCCGGAGTATGTGGCGAAGTTCTGGGAATCGCGTTTTCCGAATCAACTCCCCAAGCGGCTTGTGATTGCCGAGGAACTGAGAACGAACGTTTTGGAATTGGAAGGCGAAAGCCTGTCGGTTGTTCCGCTCAGGTTTACCGACACCGCTGGAACAACGTGCCTGCATGTGCCTTCGCTTGAACTGATTGCGGCCGGGGATGCGGCGTACAACGGCGTGCATCCACGCCTCTTGGAATCAAACCAGAATCAGAAACGTGATGAATGGCTCTCAGCGCTGGAGAAGATGGAATCATTCAAGCCGCGTACCGTCGTGGCGGGCCACAAGAATATGAAAAACGATGACGACGGTCCCCGGGTCATTGGACAGACCCGGCAGTACATCCTTGATTTTCAAGAACTCGCCACAAAGACAAAGACTACAAAAGAACTTTACGACCAAATGCTGTCCCGATATCCGGAATGGCTCAACCGAGGAGCCCTTTGGAGCTCCGTGTCTGCGCTACAGAGGTGACCGGATCCAAGTCATGGAGCCCGAGTCCTAACAAGAGATCACTTCAAGAAAGGGAATTCAAATGAATGTGAGTGAGAAAAATAAACGCCTTGTCTTGGAAGCGTTCGACACGTTGTTCAACAAACGCGACTACCCTGCGGCGGAAAAGTTTTGGTCGCCACACTACATCCAGCACAGTGCGCACATCGCACCTGGACGTGAAGGATTGTTCAATCTCATTAAGAGCCTTCCGCCAACTCTGAAATACGAGCCGGGGAGAGTCGTGGCGGAGGGCGACTTCGTGATCGTCCATGGACGATATTCGGGGGCTCGGCCGACGAACTGGATTGTAGCCGACATACTTCGTATCAAGGACGGCGTTTTTCTCGAGCACTGGGACGTAATCCAAGACGAAGCCAACAAAGCCGAGTCAAGGAGTGGTCTGCCCATGTTCGGCGAGAAGTTCACGAAATAGCGTCGGCGGCACTCACAACCAAAGTGGACAGTTTCGCCGTTGCCGAGAAAGGCTCGCCGTCACTGGGCCGACGCACCCAATGACTGCCGAACAGGATCATATGACCAAAGTAGGGCGTCATCCGAGCGTAACTCATTGATTCCGAGCACAGGTTGTGAAACGCGGGAATTTGCTAAACCGTTGCGGACGTAAATGAATCCCAGTGACCCTCTAGACCGGAGCTGGGGACTCTCTTGGAACCGAGAATGCTGCCGCCGCAAAGTAGCGTTCAACCGCGCCTTCGAGGCCATCAGGCCAGGCAGATTGATTACCCCCGTTACTATATCCCCCTGTTTCAGTCGTCCAGGAAAGGGGGTAAGCATATGCAGGATGGAAGTGTGACAGTTGAGCGGCGCAAGCGAGGGCCGGACGTTTGGTGCTTCAGGTGGCGAGAGGGAGGACCAGAGGGCCGAAAGATCCACCGCCGCATCGTTCTTGGAACTGCCGACGACCTGAAAACCATCGCCTCAGCCCGCAAAGCGGTTGTCGGACTGAGAAGTGAAATCAATTTGAATGATGTTCGGATCAGAAGGGAATCGATCACTCTTGCCGATCTATCGAGACACTTTCAGCAACGAGAGCTTGTGCGAGGCAATACCCGAATTGCCTATTCGACGAGGAGAGGCTACGAGGGTTATCTCAAGAAGTGGATCGAGCCTCGGTGGGGTGAATATCGGCTGTTGGAAATTCGGGCTGTGGAAGTCGAATCATGGCTGAAGTCTTTGAATCGAGCGCCAGGAACGCGCTGCAAAATACGGAATGTAATGAGCCTGTTGTTCAACCACGGTCGCCGTCACGACCTCTGCGACCGCAACCCCATTGAGTGGGTTCGCCAGGGCGCCAAACGCCGCACGGCGCCAGATATCCTGACCAGCGATGAAGTCCAGGAATTGCTCGCGAATTTGCGCTTTAGAGAACAAACCCTAGTCCTGTTGGCCGTAACCACCGGCTTGCGGAGGAGCGAGTTGTTCGCGTTGAAATGGAGAGACCTGGACTTCCAAGCCAAACAGATTCATGTAACACGCTCGATCGTGCAGAACGTTATTGGCGTTTGCAAGACCGAAAGCTCGCAGAAACCTGTTCCAGCTCACGATGATCTGGTCAAGGCCCTGCGCGAATGGCATCGGCAAACGCCGTATCAATCGTCAGAGAGCTGGGTATTCGCGAGTCCGGTCAACCAGGGTCGCTGGCCTTTCTTGGCCCAAGAGATCATGCTGCACCATATCATTCCAGTTGCGCGAAAACTGGGCATCACAAAGCGAATCGGCTGGCATACTTTTCGCCATACCTATTCGACGCTGCTTCGATCTACCGGTGCAGAGCTGAAGATCATGCAAGAGCTACTGCGCCATTCGACGATTCGTGTGACTCTCGACACATACACGCAGGCAGTCACAACGGAAAAGCGAAATGCGCAGGAGGCAGTTGTCGCGCTCTTGTTCCGAGAAAAAACGCAGGAGACGTAAGCTCTGCTTGGAAAAACTCTATTTCCTGTACCTATTTTGTGCCTTTTTGTGCCCACGCGAAAATGGAGCATTTTCGGTAAGTTCTTGAGAAAGAATGGCGGGGACGACGAGACTCGAACTCGCGACCTCTGCCGTGACAGCTAGTTGTAATTTCACGGCGCCGATCGCCACCCTTGGCGCTCTAAGGAATCCTCAGGAAGTCTTATTGCACCCTAATTGCACCCAGATTTTCGCGAGACCAGTCAATGCAAGCGCGTTTCTCGGTACTAATCCGGCGGACGAACCGATAACTTCCGGGTTGCTCGTGATTCCGTAATTCGCTCCCAATCGCATATTCTGGAGGCTGGCATTGCCCGTCTGACCGCCAATATCGAACACCGGTAGCTATCATTCTGTCATGTGCGGGTGCGCTGGTGTCGGCGAGCCGCGTAGGCCGCAACTTTCAGGCGATTCCCACAAAGCTGCATGCTGCACCAGCGTCGTGTCCCTTTCTTGCTGGTGTCCTGGAAATGCAACACGCACTGGCCGCACTTGCGGACGCGCTGGCGATCCACTGTCGCGAATAATGTGGCCGCAGCATGGGCCAACGGAGCGAATAAATCTTCCGGTTCGTGCGGTTGGAACCATATCTCCGTCGCGAACGATTTTCCGTTCGTCTTCAACCGGATACGCATGGGATGCTCGGCCATCAGCTTATTAAGTTCGTCTAATGTGGAATGCTGAACGGAGCCGCTTCGCTCCCAGGCAAGGATCTCCTTCCTCAGTTTCTCGCGTAGCTGTCGCATGGCCTCCGTAGTGTTTTGGGCGTTGGCCGATCGACCCCACTGACGTTGAAGATTGCCGACTTCCCTAGAACTTAGCAGATCGGCTGCTCGAAACCAGCGTAAGAGCGCACTGAAGTCAGGGAGCAGTTCCGAGGGCTCGCCGTTCTGGACCGGGCGCGTATTCAGGAAATCAAGCACTAGCTGATTCCCAACAAAGAGAAAGCCATCTTTCCAATCTGACTTGCTTGTTGCCTGCCTCATGCTAATGCCCATCGAGATTGTAACACCGATATTGTAACTGTTTATCGGTTAGTGCGTCAAATGACGTGGAAGCATGAACGTCGTCGAACAGCACCTCGTCAGACGGAGCTTCCAAATCTCATAAGGAGACTCAGAATGATCAGGTATAAGCATGCCGCCGTCGACGGCAATAGGATCTTTTACCGCGAGGCCGGCCCAAAGACTGCCCCAGCAATCCTCCTTCTCCACGGTTTCCCGACCTCGTCGCACATGTTCCGCAACCTGATTCCGGCACTGGCCGACGGGTACCATGTGGTCGCACCTGACCTGCCAGGGTTTGGCTTTTCCGATGCACCCGACCGGAAACAGTTTCGTTACACGTTTGAGAACCTGGCCAAGGCCATCAACAGCTTCACCCAGTCAATCAGTCTCGAGCGTTTCGCGATTTACGTGTTTGATTACGGCGCGCCAGTAGGATTCCGGCTCGCGTTGGCTCATCCCGAGCGAATCACGGCCGTCATCTCGCAGAACGGCAATGCCTATGCGGAGGGCCTAAGCCAGGGTTGGAACCCGATCCAGAAATATTGGAAGGAGCCGACGCCCGAGAACCGCACAGCATTGCGCGCTTTCCTGAAGCCGGAAGCGACCAAGTGGCAATACGTCCACGGCGTGCAGGATGAATCGCAAGTAGCTCCGGAATCGTATGAGCTTGACTCCGCGCTACTGGCACGGCCCGGCAACGATGAAATCCAGCTTGACCTCTTTCTGGACTATGCCAGCAATGTTGCGCTCTATCCCAAGTTCCAGGAATATTTCCGCGTAAAGCAGCCTTCGCTGCTGGCTGTTTGGGGCAAGAATGATCCGTTCTTCCTACCCACTGGCGCTGAAGCGTTCAAGCGCGACAACCCGAACGCTGAGGTGCATTTCTACGACACGGGTCACTTCGCACTGGAAACCCACCATCAAGAAATTGCTGGCGCCATTCGCGATTTCCTGGGCCGCAAGCTCGCGTCCAAGGCCACCGCTGCGTAGGTCGGTCCGATTGTGCGTGACAAAGGGAAACGGACAAAAACTTACAATGGAAAAGGAACATCATGACCAATGGAAAGAAAGATGTGACCGTGGTTCTGGTGCACGGGGCGTGGGCGGATGGCTCCAGTTGGAACAGAGTCACTGAGGAATTGCAACGGAAGGGTTTCAACGTGGTGGCGGCACAGATCCCATTGACCTCCTTCAGTGATGATGCGGCGGTCTTGCGGAAAGTGCTTCAGCGCCAAGAGGGCCCTGTCGTTTTGGCGGGGCACTCCTACGGTGGAGCAGTAATAACCGCGGCTGCTGCCAACAATTCCAATGTGAAGGCACTTGTTTACATCGCGGCCATTGTACCGGATGAAGGCGAAACAGTTGGCGATGTGTTCCATCGCGTGCCTCCCCACTCTAGCGCCCCGAAACTGCAGCCCGACGATGATGGGTTTCTTTGGTTGAACGTGGACGCCTACCGCACCGCGGTCGCTCCGGATGCTTCCTCATCAGAAACGGCTCTCATGGCAGCGACGCAGAAGCCGATTTCCCTCAAGTGCCTCGGGGAACCCATGACCAGGCCAGCTTGGAGAGAAAAACCGAGTTGGTTTCTTATCGCGGAAAAGGACCGCATGGTATCTCCCGAAACGCAACGATTCATGGCAGAGAGAATGAAGTCCAAATTTGTTTCTTTGCCCGTGGATCATACTCCGTTAGCTTCAAGGCCTGACGCGGTTGCCGAACTGATCAGCGCAGCGGCGAACAACTCCTAAATTCAAGTTTTCACGGACCGCGCCAGATCATTCGGTCTGGAAGATCCGATTCGGGATGGTTGGTCGGCCGACCGGAAGTGATCTGATGTCGGCTTACCGCGATTAGTAATGGGAAGTCGGCTTCGCTCCAGCCATTGATCGCTCACTGCTGGCGCGTTTACCGGTACTGATTCGCGCAAGTTAGTTAGACTGCCGACGACCAATTTCTTGAAAGCCTACGGTCGACGGTAGCGATTGATGGAGGATTCCAATATGAACTCACTAGCCACGATCCAACCAGGGCGCTTGGAGGGCTTGAACATTTGAACATTAACGGCATCCACACCTTCCTCGGCATTCCTTATGCGAAACCTCCCGTCGGTTCGTTGCGCTGGCACGCTCCCGAGCCGCCTGAGCGATGGGAAGGAGTGCGGCCCGCGAAGCAGTTCGGGCCGATCGCTATACAGACAACGGGCGCCTGTTTCACCTTGCGCGAGACGAGGCAAAGTGAAGATTGTCTCTCTTTGAACATTTGGACCGCTTCACTGGATCGCGAAGCCTTCCAGCCAGTCATGCTATGGATACATGGCGGAGGCAATCTAGGTGGTGCGGGATCAGAGGATGCCTATGATGGCGCTAGTCTCGCACGACTGGGCGTCACCGTCGTGACGCTCAACTACCGCTTGGGGGTGTTCGGCTTTCTCGCACATCCCGACGCCGGCGCGAATTTTGCTGTGCGGGATTTCCTTGCGGTTCTCGAATGGATCGCGCAGAACATCAGAGCTTTTGGCGGTAATCCGGACAATGTCACGATCTTCGGGCAGTCTGCTGGAGCGCAGGCCGTCCGTACATTGCTTTCGACGCGCCGCGCGCGTGGACTCTTCCATCGCGGCATCATGCAGAGCGGAGGTTCTGAGCCGAGCGCCATCGCTCCATCGTGGACTTTTGCGCGGACGCAGGCGGCGACGGAGCGCCTGATGCAAATGGTCGGCGCCAGGACGATGGACGATCTGCGAAAAGTCCCCACAGATGTCATGCGCAAGGCATCGCACGCTTTGTGCGGTGTCAGTGGAGGTGGGGTTCATACACCCGCCGACCTGATGTGGGTCTCAGTGCCAGACGAACTTGTGGATGCAGAGGGCTTTTCTGGCTGGGCCGATGAGGTGCCCCTCATGTTTGGATGCACGGAGAATGAAGCGCGCTATTTCATCAGACCCGGTGGACCGCAACTGCCCTTTCCAAAAAATATAGTCATAGCGGTCCTCAACTTTCTCAAGCCTGGTGGAATTTATAGCTGGAAGGTTGTCAAAAAGATTATAGCTTCGCTCTCTGGCGCGCATGGTCCGCAGGTTCAGGTTATGGATATTCTCTGCCGGTCCGGTAAGGCACCCTATGAATGCCTCGACTGGTTGATTACCGAGATCGTCTTCAGGGAACCTGCACTCCAGACAGCACACCGTTTTGCCGCGCTCCATCGCCCCTTCTATTGCTATAACTTTGCTCGAGTCTCGCCCGGAGCACGGAGCAGCAGAGACCTGGCTAGGCACACTGGAGAGATCCGGTACGTGTTCGGAAATCTCACCACCGACGGCCAATATGACGAAACGGATCAAGTAATTGCCGATGCCATGCAATCTGCATGGACCGCATTTGCAAGAACAGGAGTCCCAAGCGTCGCTTGGGAAGCGGCATGGCCAGCCGTTGATATACGTTCTCCCCAATATATGTCTATCGAAGATGGATTCTTGCTTCGACCCTATTCGGCGAACGAATTGACGCGTTTGATCAATTCGATGCGAAACGCTGGCGACAGTGCTCCAGAGACGGGCTTCTGGAAGTCAAGGTCGTGATTTTGGGCGCGTAGTCGGGTACAAGGGCGTCCGAATTAGTAAAGATAAGTCGGCATCTCGCCAGCAATACAACGATCACTGCTAGCGCGTTTGTCGGAACCAATCCGGAGGCATTAATTCCCGATTCCGATCCGTCGGAAGCTGTTTGTCGACGACTAGGTTTTGCGACAATACGACATTATAATGTCTTCATGCCAATCGCGCATGACTCTCTTCTCTATTCGCGCGTCGAAACGGTCCTCGCCAGCGAGATCGCCGATGGCGACCTAAAGGTCGGTGACCAACTTCCGACCGAAGACAGCCTCATTTCGCGATTCGCGGTCAGCCGGATTACCGTTCGTCGGGCTATTCAGAATCTTGTGAGTCGCGGTCTTGTCGAGATTCATCGCGGCAAAGGCACATTCGTCGCTGCACCCAAGATCACACAGAACCTTGTAGAGTTGAGCGGATTTGTTGAGGATATGCACGCTCTTGGCCGTAAGCCGACGGCCCGCGTGATTGGTAAAGAAGTCGTGACTGCCGATGCGACCGTGGCGAGTCGACTCGCACTTACAAGAGGCGAGCGCGTCGTCAGAATTCGTCGCGTGCGCCTGGCGGATGGTATTCCGCTCTCCTTCGATGAGACCTTCCTCCCCTTGGAGATAGGCAAGAAAATCATCACCAACAACCTGAAGGTCGAGCCTATTTTTTCGCTTCTTGAACGCAAATACGATGTTCCGCTGATTGAGGCCGAGTACAAGTTGGACGCAGTACCAGCCGAGACCGAAGTCGCTGCGGCGCTGAAAGTCAAGCAACGCAGCCCGATCTTTCGCATTGAGCGAACTTCGTACTCGACAGGCGGCCGTCCAGTCGATTACGAAAGGCTGCACTACAGAGGGGATCTCGTCCAGTTCGTGACACGCCTGGTTCGAAAGGTGTCTCGTTGAGCCAGCTTCTGACGGCATATTCCATGCGCCGTCTGCAAGCCGCTATAGCTTCTTCCTGAGATAGTCATCGATCTCTTATCGCCCGTGCTCAGGTGGACGCCGAAAACTTCGAGAAGAAATGGCAGACGATTCCGTCTCCAGAAGCAATGTATTGCCGATCTGCGTGACCCTTCCATGAATCCGCATTGGTTGGGCCACGCGATCGAGAAAGGCTTCATTAGGCAACGGCTTTTGATTCGGGCCGGTCAGCTGCAGCACTGCAGGAGATCCGTTGAAGTCATTCGTAGCGAAGACGGGGGGGATGCCGCCGCTCATGCAACGCACGGCGCAGTCGCGGTGCACCTTGCCGTTGCCGGGATTCATGTTGCCAAAGTAGCATTTGCTGTCAACAATCTCACCAACTAGGTCAAATTCGCCCAAGTTTTTCGGTACCGCTTGATTCTCCTGTGCGTCACCAAGCGCAGAAATTGAACCGCCAGATAGCGTGATCATTTTTTGGTCATCTCGGTAAATCAGCCTTCCTCGTAAACGCACTCTTTTGCCAACGTAGGCGTCCACTTGGCTATCAGCTCCATGCTTTCCGTTCATTACGAGCAGATAACGTAATGGACTGCCGTTTGCGACGTCGGGTGATGAGATTAGGGTCGGGTATGGGCTTGCTTCGATGACCCCCTCAAACGTCCGTTCCATCCCAGATTCGAAAAACGATCGTGCGTAGGTCCGTTGAAGAGCTGCGAACCCAATGGCGCAGGTTGTCGCCGCAGCGAAAAGCACGACAATGACGACCTTCATCTTACGGGCAATCCCGGAAGGCGCTTTCGGAAGATAACCCACATAGAACTCAGTCATGCCATCACCTCTGAGGTACCGATTAGCGAGGGCTCGACGCGAGTGCCGGGCGGTTTCGGTCTGGGGTCGATCCACACGCGCCCATCAACGATCCTCGTTTGAAACGTGCAGACCTTTTCAGTGAAGGGCGGAGGAGAAGCTCCGTCCTCAGGCAAATACTGATACCCGTGCCACGGGCATGTCACACACCCATCGATGATTTTGCCTTCACCCAGTGGACCGTTTTGGTGCCGGCAGACATTCGAAATTGCTGATATTTTTCCGTCGTACTTGAAAATCGCGACACGCTCCCCATTGAGAGAGACAACTGTGGCGCACTTCTCTGGAATCTCAGTGAGCGCGCAGGCGTTTACAAACCCTTCCGCAGCTGGACCGAGCGTCTTCCAATCCACTTTGGCTTCCCGTCGCGCAGCGGCCACATGTAGCGTGATGACAGTGAATAGCCCGACGCCGGTGCCAACTGCGAAGAGTGGGCTCGTTTCGGACTGCAGCAGGCCAAGAGTTACGTGAGCAACGAGCAAGGCATAAGCCACATACACGAGCATGTGCAGAGTCTTCCACACGGGCGGTGTCAGGTTCCTGAGCCAAAAGTCGTGGCTCGTCGCTGCCATGAGAAAAAGAATCACGAGAGCGAGAAAGCCCAGCTGCTGAAAGGGGAAATCCGGGAGGCTTCCGAAATCTTGATTCGAAGTCAACAGACTGACGAGCGGGTCCTTGTCACCGAGACTGTGGAACTGTCTGATTGCGGCCACGCTGTGGATTGCTCCCAGGAGAAAGGTCAGAACGCCGAGATGCCGCCGGTTATAAAGTAAAGGCAAAAACTTCGTGTCCAGCCTGCAGAGCGGCCCGATACAGAGGACGATGTGGAGAAGCAGGAAAGCTGAGGATCCAGCCGCGCGGATGATCAAGGTTTTCGCCGTAGCATAGGGAAAGAGAAACGCGCTGACTCCGATAAACAACGTCAGATAGAGCGTGACTCCAGCGGCCAGCACAAGATCGTAAACGCGTTTTTGGCGATTCCAGGCAATGGCTTGGTATTGATGGCTCATGGCGTCGCTCCCGAAGGTAGAGGGTGTGTGGTGGGATTTCGCGACATGTTGGCTGTCGGCCATGAATAGCGGAACGCAATGCCACTGAGAAAAAGAGCAGGTAGCAACAAAGCAAGCACGAAAAAGACGCGACGATGAATTTTGCGTAGGGGCTGAATCATCGGTGCGGATTCCTTTCTTCCGGGGGCTCGCTAGTTCGAGTAATCCAGCGGCAAAGCAGGAGGGGCCAGAACGCTACTGAACCGGGGAAAATCAAAACGCGAAAGCCAACGCCGCTGCCAATTGCCTGCGAATCGATGCGTTTCACGCCGGTTGTGACGAAGGCAATCGCGAAGACCAACCCGGCTATGCCGTAAAGATACAGGGCACCTACTAGGAGATTTGCGACTCGTTCATACATTGCGACCACCGATGGGAATAGCCGCGCCAGTGACCCGAGAGGCGCGCTCGGTAGTGAGGCTGAGAACCAAATTTACAACGTCGCTAGGCTGAATCCATTTCGAAAAATCAGCGTTGGGTATCGCTTTGCGGTTTTCCGGTGTATCCATGGTCCCCGGCAAAACGACATTTGCAGTCAAGCCCGCGTCCTTATTTTCTAGCGCCACCGTGCGGACCAGCATCGCGAGGGCAGCCTTAAACGTAATGTACGCCCCGAGTTGGGGATGCGGTTCGACTGCAGTCAGACTCCCAATGGCCACAATTCGTCCTTTGCCGGATTTTCGCAAATGTGGGACCGCGGCGCGCAGCACGTAAAAACTTGAAGTCAGGTTTAGGTCGCGCATTCGCTCCCAGGTGGCGTCGTCAGTTTCTGCGACGGTTTGCCCACCTGCAAAACCGCCTAACAGGTGGACAAGCACATCGAGTCTGCCGAACCGCGTGATTACGGACTGAACCGCGTCGTTCACTGCGGTCGCTGTGGTGAAATCGACAGCCAGCGCTGTGAAATTGGGTCCTGGAAAGTCTTGCTGGGAAATGCTTCGGGATGCGCCTACAACGGTTACACCGGTCTCTAGGAACCGCCGGGTGATGAACGACCCTAGACCTCCCTTTGCCCCTGTGATGAAAACTACCTTCTCTTTCATGAACGTTAAGTCTCCTCAATTTTGTTAGTCACGGATGAACCAAGCCGCCGTGGAATGAACGCCCGTTCTTTCTCCACTTTCTGAGGAGGCCATCTATTGACAGCGGTCCAGAACCACCCAAGACAAGGGCCGCGAGGCAGGCGAGGTAGAGGAGGTCACATTCATAGCCCGGCGGGCCGAACTGGGCGCGCCCAGCCATCACGCTCATCAGCTTGATCGAGCTAAACCCATAGGGTAGATGGACGGTGAAGATTGCTACGAAGAGAAGCACGGCCATCGGCAGACTAACAAGGGGGAGGAAAGCTCCGAGCAAGACGGCAAGGCCGCCGATGAGCTCGGTCAAGATGGTAAGCCATGCCATGAAGTGAGGCGCCGGGACGCTCAGCGTATGCAGGATGGCGGCGAAGTTTTCGGGCCCCTTGGACAGCTTGGCGAACCCGTGCTCCATAAAACCATAACCAACAATCAGCCGTAGCGGAATTGGGGCCCAACGAGATAGCAAAGGCCCTTGTAAGAATGCAAAACGGCTGTTGCCTTCCCCTTCCGAGGATTGGCGAAGTTCGTTCATAGGCGAAAAGCTCCTTCGTTAATTAATGTCGAACATCCGAACGCGCGAAACAAAATAGGGCTAACTTTGACGTCTCGCCGCGCATCATTATGATGTTATAACATCGTGAAGGTTACAGTCTTTTGAGGAATTCTTTCATGGACATCTTGCCCTTCGGACCTGGAATGCGGCCTGATAAGCGGCTCGCTGCGCCGCAGCGGCCTTCTTTCGCGGAAGCGCTACGTTTCTGGTTCAAATTGGGCTGCATCAGCTTCGGCGGTACCGCTGCTCATATCGCCATCATGCAAGATGAGTTGGTTGAGAAGAAGCGGTGGATCAGCAATGGGAGCTTCCTCCATGCCCTGAGCCATTGCATGATGCTTCCCGGCCCGGAAGCACAACAGCTTGCGATCTACATCGGCTGGAAACTGCACGGCAAACGGGGCGGCATTGTTGCCGGAACGCTCTTCGTGCTGCCCTCCCTGTTTGTTCTGCTGGCGCTGAGCGTGATCTATGTGAGGTTAGGTAGCTTGCCGTGGATTGCTGCGATGTTCAACGGGTTAAAGCCCGTCGTCATCGCCCTCGTAATAGTTGCCCTGCAAAGAGTAGCCAGAAGAGCGCTGCGCGGACCTATACAAGGCGCTATTGCGGTCGCTACGTTTGCGGCTATGTTCTTCTTTGATGTCTCTCTGCTCGTGGTGATGTTTGGCGCCATTGTTCTTGGAATCGTCCTGGGGGCGTGGCGGCCCGGCCTTCTGCACCACACTGCGGAAGCGGTCGCCGGAGACGACGAAGAAAGCTACTACATCCACCGCAGTTCGATCGCGCCAGAACCTACCCCTCTACTAAAGCCTGCTGTGAAGGTGGCCGCGAGCGCGCTCTTTCTCTGGCTTGTGCCGTTGCCGTTCTTCTACATTTTTGTCGCCGACTTCCATTTTTGGCGAGACCTCGCACTATTCTTCACCAAGACCGCCTTCGTTACCGTTGGCGGCTCGTATACAGTGATTCCTTACGTAGCGAAGGTTGCGGTAACGAAGCTGCACTGGCTGAACAAGTCCGAAATGACGGACGGTTTCGCACTGGCCGAGACAACTCCAGGCCCTCTGATCATTGTGGTCGCTTTTGTCGGCTTCCTAGCCGCATACAACCACTTCCACGGCTCATTGTGGATGGGAACTCTGGGTCTGCTGGCAACCACTTTTTATACGTTTCTGCCATGCTTCTTCTTCGTCTTTGCCGGTGCGCCGCTGATAGAGCGGACTCAGGGCAAGCGTACGATTGAAGGTATCCTGCTGCTGATCACAGCGGTTGTGGTCGGCGCGATTCTCGACCTGGCGCTTTTTCTGGGGAAAGCGGTAATCTTGTCATCAGAAGTTGTGGGTCTCAAGCAAATCAATCTACTCTCTCTGGGCTGTGTGATGCTGTCGCTTCTCCTGCTTCAGAGATTCAAACTGAAGATCATTCCGCTGATCCTGCTGGGTGTTGGGTTCGGTTTGATCCGGCATTTTCTCGACTTGTGAAGGACACTAGGCAAAATGCCCGATTGGTCGGCGATTCGGAGACAACACGGTTGGGCATCGGGCGGATAAGGATCGGGAAGTCTTAGGGTTGTATC
>Ga0209076_1000017_pt1 | contig 23437 bp, 24 predicted proteins | sample Rivendell_Oct201_9_FD_188350 | JGI IMG/M metagenome (GOLD analysis project Ga0209076, IMG submission 188350) | Vadose zone soil and rhizosphere microbial communities from the Eel River Critical Zone Observatory, Northern California to study diel... | ecosystem: Environmental > Terrestrial > Soil...
TGACACGACGGCGACGTCATGGACGGGCGGGACGACCTGCGGAAGTGGGATGACTTCTAGAGACAGGATTGCTGATTTTTCGAGCCCTCCTCCTCTCGCAAGAACAGTGACGTTGTACCGGCCTACTGGAGTTTGAGCACTTGTCGTGATCGTCAAAGCTGACGAGAAGGAGGGTCTTCCAGACATTGGAGCAAACAGAATCTCTGTAGCTGCAGGCACTCCCTTAGCAGACATGGTTACTTGCGCGGGGGTTCCGGAAAGGTAAGTCACTAGCGCGTGAACCAGGCTGGTTGATTGCTGATCTTGTTTGAGATTCGGCGGGCTTAGGGACAAGGTGAAGCTAATTGGACACTTGGGAGTGTCTTCGTCTTCTTCGGCAATATTGCTCGTTGTCGAGCCGCTTTGCATGCTTGAGGCTGCTTGGCCAAGCCCGTCTGTCCTACAGATGCTCATTGGTCTGTTGCCATGAAGATAACTGGACCATGGATTGGGAACAACCCGGCCGCTCAGTTCCTGCTCAACCATTGTGCCGCGATCTATGGCGAGATACAGCGCCATAGCGAGTAGCACACAAGCTAACATTGTCACCTTAGGCGAGAGCAACCCCTCACGCGATTTACGCCCGCCAGAATGCGAGGTCTGGCTTTCTCAATCTTTCGGATCTTCCTTCCTCGGTGCAACAGGAGCAGTTTCACGTGCCTGCCTCGCGCAAATGCCCACTCCAGTCTGAGATTCCCTACCCATACAACCTACAGAATTATATCGGCGTCCTCTCAAGATCCGACAAGGAACACTCTTGACAGTTTTGGCAGAGGTCGTATCGAAAGAGACGCCGGAAGTTGTTGAGTTCAATCAGTTGAAAGCCCGAACAACATCAGAAGTACTAACTGAGCTCGCAAATGAGTTTGGAATCGTCTATGTCACCGCATTAACCCGTCAGGGTTGCTCTGGATGCGAGACCCAGAAACCACTCTTCAAGGCGTTGGCGGAGAAGCTGACTCGGGAGAACGCCGATAAGGTTCGATTCCGTAGCCTTCACGTGAATTATCACGGTGGTGACAAGAGAGAGTCTTGGAACGCCAAGCGAATTTTCGGCCACGCTGCATATCCGACTTACACGATCCATGTCAGGTCCCACGTGGGTCCTCTTGAGATCTACCGGGCCGTTTATCCTCCCATGGAGGAGTTGGAGAAAGAGATCAGGGAATCGTTCGAGCTCGCAGAATTCTACAAGACCGAGGCCCAAGCCGCATTAGGAACGCAAATCTGAAAAGCTCTAGTCACGGTCCAAGTCGAACTTGAGGAATCAACGAGGTTCTGGACGATCAATTGAAAACTAAAAACGGATCAAAATCTGCAGGAAAGCAGCAGAAGAAGGAAATTCAAACCGTAAGTCTCGGAAAGATGTCGGGGGAACTGGGACCCTTGGTGGATTTTCTTAGAGAGCATGTTAAGGATCTGAAAGGTCGGGTTTTGACCAAGGGGAACCAAATTCAGGTGGAAGGAGTAAAGCACAAGCAGGTCAGACTATTCTTGCACAAGTTTCTGCGCCACGCAGGGCTTGACGATCATCGGGTACTGAGCCAGTCTGGAATATTGGAAATTGTTCCTCCACAAGTCACGACCCATCCTAGGCGTGAAGAAGGAACCACACCTCCAGCGGCGGCAACCATGCCTTACCTCTTCCCCGGCACTCCTGCTCCAGCGGTCGCCGAGAAGAAACGTAGGAAAAAGTCCTAGTCGCCCTTCACCGGTTCGCCGGCCTTTAGCCTGCCGACAATCTCGACGACATATCCTTCAGCATCGTGAAAGCTTGCCATACGATTCCCCCAAGGCCGGTTGGCAGGCTTCTCTTCGAACTTGACGCCCTTGCGCTGTAACGACGAGTAGACCTCGTCCACATCGTCTACTTCAAGGTGCAACTCGACCGTCAGCCGATCCAGTCGGCTTCCTTTCTTTAGACGGTGAAGGGCCAGCCTTGATCCCTTCGTGTCGAACATGATGAAGTTATCATTCTCCTCGGTCACGGGCAGTCCCAGAATTTCCTTGTAGAGATTCCTCTCCATGTCGAAGTTGACAGCCCAGAGTGTCACGTAGGATAGATTTCTCAGTCTCATTGTCTCATCCCCTCGGAATCTCGCCTGCTCTTAGCTGTTCTAGGTGCAGAGTTCGGACGGGTCACAAAATCGCCCAGAGTAAGCCCTGATCTATAATCTGTCAGGCTGGCTCTGTTTTCCCGCGGTTTCCTTGCTAGTAACTAGCGCTTCCTGCAACGTCCGTCTGGCCCATTCTGCACCCCGACTTGTTAGACTCGCCCAGAAAACACGTTACCTGGGAAATTTTTTCCGCCAAAATGTCAGTTGCACCTAAGCTCGCGACACAAAACTCGGAGTCGGGAGGGAATTAACAAAGAAATGATCTTCTCTCTGACTTCGGAGAGATTAATCCGCAGACTGTTCCGTTTGTAACGGAACAAGGCAGATCAAGCCCTGATAATGAATCGGGGCAGGCGATTTCTAATCCGCGAGTCCCGCGCGCTAAATCATGCCCTTATTTTGCGGTTGGGAAAAGGGTTGACCGTTCTATTCTGCGCACTGAACCGCGAGACTCGCCTAGATCAGTTTCAACTGGCGGGACCCCTCTCCGAAAAATCGCAAAAAGCAGTTGCTTCTCGCGATACAAACCTGCTAATCGGAACGAACTTTCTTCCTGGGTGGGAGCCCTCTACAAAAAAAGGGCGGGATATCGGTGTCGTTTGCGTGTGGTTGTTAGAAGGCGGGTCTGGCGTGGTGATTCTCGTAGAGTATCTTTCGCTCGTATACGCCCATGACCCAGTAGAGTCCGACTACAAGGAATAGTCCGAGGATGAATATGATGATGTTAGCGTTCGCACCTAGCGACTGGAGTACGGCTTGGCGCGCAGCGTCAGTGAACAGCGTCATCCATGTCAGGGATACGAGCACGGCTGCTGGTAGAGTCAGTCGGAAGACCCGTAGCATCATGAGCTCTTTCTTTGGGCTTGCCATTTCTAGTCGGAAACGCCCGTAAGCGTGCAGGCCTTTCATAGCGCTTTTGCAAGAATCCGCCTATGAGCCCAGCATGCTCAGAGATTAAATCAGGTGTCTTTCGGCGGTTCCCCAGCCATGTTCATGGAAATAGGACGTACTCTATTCAGTAAAAATGGATAGATCGATGTAACAAACGAGACCAGAAAGACCCGAAAAAACGCGGTCTAAGGAGTAGTGACTACTAGTTCTTCGTCACCCGGCCGCGTTGGAAACTTACATATTCCGGGAGGCATAGCGCCCCGCTCGTGGCCGCCGTAACGTAGCTTGGTAGCGTACAGGCCTGAAAGGCCCAAGAAAGCCTTGGCCAGTGGAGCCTGGAGGCCGGGTTCAAACCACCCCAACAAGGTGTGAACGTCCCGGCGGCGGCCCCACAAACAAGACTTAACAAACAAACCGAGAAACAACGCGAACAGTGGGCCGGTAGTTCAGCCTGGTATACTGACGAATCTCAGGCCGAAGAACGTCCGGTTTGCAAGCAGACGACGAGGCCAACAGTCCGGAAGGCCGCGGGTTCAAATCCCGCCCGGTCCACCATAACAACCTAGATCCGAAAACCCTGAGTCACGACCCAATAACCAGATTTCGAATCATTATTATCCACAACAAGACCTTGGAACGCTCAAGCCATTGCGAGGCAGAATCATAGCCCTAGAAGGAATAGACCAGTCAGGCAAGAGAACCCAGACACGACTCCTCGCCAATGAGCTCAAGAAAAAAGGCGCAAAAGTTAGCACTATCAGCTTCCCCATCTACAAATCACCCTCAGGCAGACAAATACAACGGTTCTTGGAAGGGAAGCAAAAATATCCGGCAATAGCACTCCACATGCTCTACTCCCTAAACAGATGGGAGAACCAAGAACAGATGATCAAGCTGACGCAAACTTCAGATTTTGTAATTGCAGACAGGTACTACCCCTCAAATTTGGCATACGGAGTTTCGAGAGGCCTCAGTTTGGATTGGCTTCAGGGACTGGATAGAGGTCTGCCCACAGCCAGCCTCGTGTTGGTCCTTGACGTGCCCGTGCATTCATCATTCACGCGGAAGTCGAGAGGTAGAGATGCTCACGAGAGAGACAAGCAGCTACTAACTAAGGTCAGACGAACATACGGACGTTTGGCGAAGGAATTCGATTGGAAAATAGTTGACGCAACACGCTCCGTTGAGGAAGTGCAGAAGGCCGTCTGGAGTATAGTCCGAAAAAAGTTCAGATTGACATCTTGAGAATCAAAGCAGCGGTCATGTAATGTCGACGGCCTCTAGTTCGATCTGACCGTAGCGGTCGCGGGTCAACTCAACGTTGAGCTCTTGAATAATGAGCCTGATCAGCTCGTCCGGTTCAACCCTTCTGACACCTTTCAGGTGATGAACCAGAACCTCGACTCTCCCAGGCTGGAAAACCAGCCGTAGCATGTAGTGATCCTCATGGACTCTGTGTCGTCTACTATCATTCACAGAGTAGTGAAGCTGAATAGCCAGGTCTAATGTGTTGAACGAGCCGCGATTTTCGATCCTGTGCAAGACTCGTTCCTCTTCCTTGGAATCGAGAACGTCGAATCCGTCGCCGTTACCGATTCCCAACCTGAAAACTAGTTGTCCTTTCAAGTAACCATCTCGATCAGCTACTGTAATCTCCTGAGGTTTCGGATTTGTCCGAAGAGAAGCTAAGGCAGAAAGGAGAGCCTTCTGTAAGGATTCAGGATTGATATCAAAAGAAAACGACGCCCGCGCGTGCAGGACCGTCGGGAAATTATCAACGGTGCCCAGCGACGGATCTTCCTCGAGAAAAGTTGGCAAGAGACTCTACACGCTCTGATCTCGCGTTGCCGAAACTATATCCTTTGTTGGAGCTCACCCCGGCTCATGTTGGAACGTTCATATTCGTCGAAAACAGTTTCTGACGCAACATGCACCGCAAGAACGCTGCCCAGCTCTGGAGAAAGTGCCCCTCCTGCCAGAGAGAGCTCTTCTCTGAAGACCACTTCTGCACGACTTGCGGCCAATGCCTAGACTGCTGCCAGGGAACCCATGTCGCGCACCAGCCCCACAAAGCCGCCCACTAAATCCGCGAGATGGATCTCCAAGTATGGAAATCTTTTAATGAAGAGGACCCAGAAGTCTTCTCGGGCTAGGATGCGTCTGGGACCACACGGCCCTTTCGAGAGTTTGGTGAGATGGCTTGCAAAAGGCAAAACGGAAAGAGGAGTACGAGGGAAGAATCAAGCAGGCCCTAGGCGTTCTGAACGAAGTCTCTAACGATAACACTACACCGCGCAACATTCGTCGAGCAGCAAAGGACGCAATGGACGCCCTACAAGCGGTGTCAAACACAATTGGCGTCAGAGCATCGAATGCAATATCGATACTGGACGAGATCGGGCAAGACCCCAACATGCCACCCTACACGCGGGTAAAGCTCTGGAACGTAGCAAGCATCCTCGAAGCAGTCAAGGACTAGAATTCTGCTGAAGTCTCCCAATCTTGGGACAACTATTTATCGATAATGGCGCTAGTTACGTCTCAGAACTCTTGTCTTGAAAGTCCCTCGCATCCTCCCATACATAGTAGGCCTAGTCGTACTTGCGTTCGCCTTAGGCTCACTCCCACGTGGGATGCCAGAAGGAAGCCTACTGTTCCGATCATACTGGTTGCTTTACTTTGTCTATCTTGGGCCGGTCGTAATTCTCGGGGCGATGGTCGCGGTCATCATCCTGATTGGTCTGAACTATCGTGACATAGGAGCAGCAATCGGCTTCAAGATGGCTCAGAAAAGAAGGACGCGAAAGCGCGCTTCCCGCTACACCATCTTCATCCAAATGTTCTTCTGGGCACTAGCCCTTGGAGTACTCATTGAGTACAAAGGCAGTATTCTCAACCCAACTAACGGAGTAAATTCGACCATCGTTTCAAATATCGTGGGGCAGGACGCTACTGTTCCCGGTCTCTCTCAGATAGGTGGGACTCTGCCTGTTCTTTCCGGTCTCGTGCAGAACACATGGTTCAGCCTTGCGTTTCTAGGCCTTCTCATTGTGGGGGGAGTCATTCTTGTCGAGGGCTATAGAGTCTCGCTGAAGGAGATCCATGACCTGAGAATCCAAGATTTGCAGTCGAACCGAGAGCAGGGCCTGCTAGCAGTTCAAGAAGCAATCAGGCTCGTCCATGAAGTAGCATCCGACCCCAGAGACCGAATCATCGCGTGTTATCGGTACCTGATAGCAACCGTGTCTGGTCTGGGCGCACCTGTTACATCGGACCTGACGGCAAGGGAACTCGAAGCAGCGGTGCAGTCGACCTTTGCGCTCAAAGGTGCATCGATCACTGACCTTACGCAGCTGTTTGAAGAGGCTCGTTACAGTCTTCATGAGATCACGGAAGGTGACGTTGACAAGGCACGCGGGGATCTTGAGTCTGTTGCTGAAGAACTCAAGACTCATCTGCAAACCGAGACTTGAACACGATCAAGCTACTCTTTTGGTCCGGCATCGCGTACGCCGTTCTTCTCGTTCTGGTCAGAGGAGTTTTCCCCTCAGAATCTGCACCTACAATTTCCTTAACAGGGCTCCCACTCATCGTTATTCTCGTAATGATTGCCCGCGACCTTGCCGGAAAATCTACTAGCCCAACTTTCAGAAGACCCATCGCCACAACGACAGGTTTCCGAGGAGGTCCTGTTCAGTTCCTGAGCGGTCAGTTCCAGGTGGCTACCGAGGCAAGCAATTCATACTTTGAGATTGTGGTACGAGGGAGGTTGAGGGAGCTTTTGACCGCCAAGGTTGCGCTCGAAACTGGCCAGGAAAACGAGATGGTGCGAAGAATCCTGTCAGACCCAAGGGAAGGACCGCAGTTCCTTGAAGACGACTCTCTCTACCGCATGCTATATGGGCCTACCCCTCAGACTGGATTGGCAAGGATAAACTTGATCAGCGACGCGATCGACCTGATTGGAGCCTGGAAGGGCTGAAGATAGAAGATGCGGGTCAGACCTGCCAAAAGATCATTGGTCAAGTAAAGAGGGTAATCGTCGGCAAGGAGGTTGTTCTCGAAAAAGTAATGTTAGCTCTCCTTGCTAACTCACACATTCTCTTCGAAGACTACCCAGGACTAGCAAAGACACTGCTAGCGAGGAGCTTTGCAATGACTATGGGATGCAATTTCTCTAGGATCCAATTTACTCCAGACCTGCTTCCCGCCGACATCACCGGGACCTACGTTTACAATGTGAAATCAGGCGATTTCGAATTGCGTAAGGGTCCGGTATTCACTAATATTCTGCTTGCAGATGAGATTAACAGAGCCCCTCCCAAGACTCAGGCCGCACTACTGGAGGCAATGCAAGAAAGACAGACCACATTGGATGGAAAGACACATTCGCTCCAAGACCCCTTCATTGTCATGGCGACTCAGAACCCGATTGAGTATGAGGGAGTCTATCCACTTCCAGAGGCCCAGCTAGATCGGTTCCTAGTAAGACTCCAGCTTGGATATCCGACCCGAATGGAGGAGATAGAGATAATGCGACGTCGAATGGTGCGAGGCCAGGAGGATGTGGTTCTTGACCCAGTCGCGGATTCGGAGACGATTCTCGATTTGCAAAAGACGGTTGAGGGAATTCATGTCGATGACGATGTCTTGGGCTACATCGCAGACATCGTACTGGCCACAAGGACACAGCGTCAAATTGAGATAGGCGCCAGCCCAAGAGGGTCTCTCGCAATCTTCAAACTGAGCAGAGCCAGAGCAGTATTTCACGGCAGAGACTATGTTATTCCTGATGACGTCAAGGAAGTTGCAGCCCCTGCCCTTGTTCACAGGCTGATCATGAAATCGGAGTCATGGGTTAAGGGAACGAACCCGAACCAAGTCCTTGAAGACATCCTCAAAACGATTCCCGTGCCCAGAGTCAAGTCTTAGTGCAGATTCTTGTTTACACCAAAGGCGATCCTGTACTTCCTATTGACTGGAGGATTGCTTGCTCTCGCGTTAGTTCTAAACGACCTTGAGATCGGAGTCCTCATTCTGGGATTGGCGTCACTCTTCTTCTTCTCCAACGTGTGGGGTCTCCCTGAGAAAGTGGACATCAAACTCGACCGAAGTATTGTCCCGAACGAGACGTTCGGGGACGAAGATATCCGGGTAGAGTCACGACTTCGAAATCTCACAGGTACGACTCTTGGAAACCTGGAGATACACGAGGTCACGGATGATCGCATCATTCCAGAAAAAGGGGCCTCACACATTCTCGCGTCGATGGGACCCTCTGAAGAAATACGCTTCATATTCGAACTTCCAAGTCCTCCTCGAGCAAATTATGAGATTGGTCCGCTCATAGCCAGAGCAAGAGACCCGCTCGGATTCTATCTCATAGAGAAGAAGCTTGCACCTGACACTCTCTCTGTGATGCCGAGGCCTGAACGTCTCAGGGGAGTCCAGCTCCATCCCCGACATGTAGGACCGTGGCCGGGCGTTATTCCATCAAAAGTGTTGGGACTCGGGACGGAATTCTACAGCATGCGCGAATATATTCCAGGCGACGATCCTAAGAGAATCAACTGGAAAGCCTCAGCAAGGTACAACGAATTAATCGTTAACGAAACCGAGGCGGAGAGAGTTACGGATGTGATGATAGTCCTTGATACGGACGTCACTTTTTTCGGACTGACGGAGGGCGAACTTTTCGAGCGGGAGGTTCAAGCCGCAGCGTCGTTCACCCGTCTGTTGCTGAGGCAGGGCAATCGTGTTGGACTCGTCCTTCAAGGAGAAGAAAGGGGATCGGTACCGGCAGGCTTCGGAAAGAGACATGAGAGAAGAATGCTCTACCTGCTGGCAGCTGCGAAACCGGGTAGAGCGACAGTCTCAACAAGCTATGTCGTGAATCTACTCGCCCGGCGAATGCTCCCCTCTCGATCACAAATTGTCATAATCTCGTCCCTCGTAGACCCCGAGATAAAGGAAAGTGTCAGACAACTCACTATCGCGGGGTATGGTATACTCCTCCTATCACCTTCGCCCACACCACCTTTGTCATTCAAAGACCGGATCGAAGAGATAGCCTTCAAGCTGGTTATGTTGGAAAGATCCATCAGTCTTCTTGCACTAGAGAAATCCTCGACCGTCGTCGATTGGCCGAGCAGTGTCCCGCTGTCCGTTTTGATGTCGAAGGTGAGAAGCACACGCCGCTTGGCCGCCGCTTAGACCTCATTCCCACTATTGTCAAACTGCTTCTAAGGATCAACTATGTTTTTGTGGTTCCATGGATCGTTCTGAGTCTTCCCCCAGCATCCCTCGGTCAACAGTCAGCTCTCGTAACGGCAATAGTTGCAATCGTAGGATTGGGAGGCATGCTGCTAAGAAGCAGAACTACGGTCTGGCTAGCATCCGCGAGTTTGCTGCTACTGATAGTATGGGGAAAAGTGACGCGCGACCTTTACGGGCTGCCTGGTCCGGACAGTGCCCTGCTTCTCTTGCAATTCATGCTGGTGATTTTCCTCATGGAAGCCTCGACCACCACCCTGACCTCTGATTACGCTATCAAACCGCTGGAGGGAAAGGACGATGATCTCTCTGCCCTAGCTAGAATGAGGGTGACGAAGTGGGAGCGAGTGCAGCTCCTCAATCTTGGGAAACTCACGATAGCGTCCTTCGGACTAACTCTCGGGCTTCTGATACTCGGCAGTCTCGTTAGCGTGTCTTTCAACCAGATAGCTTTCAGTGGAACGCTAGTCGTGGCTGCATTTGTCGCAATCTTCATCCTACTCACTTATCGACGTGAGCCTCAAGAACGAAGGCGCTCTGTGGATTAGTTTCTGCTCGCTCATAGTTCTTAAGGCTCGACTGACTGCTGTGCGCCTGCATTGTCTAATTATGAGATCGGCCGTCGGCTGGAGTATCGAATCAGAGATCTCTTCAGGAGGAACGGATACTTTGTGGTCCGTGCTGCTCAGTCCAAGCCTATAGACTTGGTATGCTTGCGAAACGGCCGATCTGTGCTGGTCGAGTGTAAGGCAGGACGCTCCTTTCTTGGAAAGGAGAGGAAGAGAGAACTTTTGGACTTAGCCAAACAGGCCGGTGCCTCCGTTGTACTTGCCAGACGCAGACGGCGAATAGTTGAGCTGACCGACCTGGAGAGTGGCCGGATGCTGAAGCCTGAGAATCTATTGGAATTATGATTCCCTGTCAGAGTCTCTAAGGCTGCGAAGCTTCTCCAGCGTAGAGAGCCAGCCGAAGACTAGGTTGCTATACACTGACATTTTCTCAGGGTCTTTCTCAAGTTTCAGTAATGCGTTTGTCTCGCTAATCTTTCCGACAATCGTCTGTTCCACCGTTTCCAGAAGGACGCTCTGGGAGACCGTGGCTTGGGGACCGGTCGCTCGGGCATAAACCACCGGTTTGTTGCATTTCGCGCAGAAAATATCGCCTTTGACCCTGAAAAGGGGGTTTCCACATTCCGGGCAGACGTCAGCGAGCATGGTTGCCCCTGATTTCAGAAGGTCGGCCATACGTTTCACGTCCTCAGACAATTTCTAAACTGGTCTCCGTGGCTGTTCTACTATCTAGATGGCTGGGCGGCGTATAAATCGTACGACAACCTGTGAGGCGCGGCTACGGGTATAGGTAGAGCTAGGGATGATGCCCGGTTGGTTCACCCATGCCTCAGTCGGCCAAAGTGTAGGCTAACGTGTGAGCTATGTTCCATGAGTATTTGGTAGAACTTATTAGCGTGCCGGGCGAGACTCGACAGTTGTTCTAGGGATTGAATTTGCCAGAGAAGACGGCAACTCTACGAGTCGCAGATGCTCTCCAGAGAGACGTTGGCCGGGGAATAGCACGAATTGACCCGAAAGTTGTCCAAGAACTTGGGCTTACGTCAGGCGATGTCGTCCAGATCATTGGAAAGAGAAAGACGAATGCGCTGTGCTGGCCAGCTCACGAGCAAGATTATGGAAAGGGGATTGTCCGTATAGACGGCTATCTCAGGAACAATGCGGGAGTCTCTATTGATGACAAGGTTACTATTCGGAAGATAGACGCGAAGATCGCGGAACGTCTGATGCTTGCTCCGACAGAGCCGCTCCGGATTGTCGGTGGAGAAGAGTATCTCAGCCAACTCTTGGAGGGTCGGGTTCTGTCGCGGGGAGACTACGTCCCGATCAATATCATGGGACGGACCGTCAACCTAGTCGTAACTAATACCAGCCCTCCGGCCGAAGCGGTTATCGTTACTGAAGGCACCGAGGTTCTTGTCGGTGAGCAGGTAAAAGAACCGATCCGTGCCATTCCCAAGATCAGTTATGAAGACATAGGCGGGCTACGGCCTGTAATCCAGAAGATCCGAGAGATGATCGAACTGCCGCTGAGACATCCGGAGCTGTTTGAGAGACTGGGAGTCGAAGCGCCGAAGGGTGTCCTGCTTCATGGACCTCCGGGCACTGGAAAGACTCTGCTCGCGAGAGCGGTTGCGAGCGAGACCAATGCGAATTTTCTGAGCATCGGCGGACCTGAGATCATGAGCAAGTACTACGGTGAGAGCGAGGAGAGGCTGCGTGACGTGTTCAAGGAAGCACAGGAGAATGCTCCCTCGATCATATTCATCGACGAAATTGATTCGGTTGCGCCGAAGAGAGAGGAGGTTACCGGGGAGGTAGAGAAACGGGTTACGTCACAGCTCTTGTCTCTGATGGATGGTCTCCAGTCGCGCGGGAAGGTGGTGGTGATCGGGGCGACGAATCGTCCGAATGCTATTGATCCGGCGTTGCGTCGGCCTGGCCGGTTTGACCGTGAGATCGAGATTGGCGTGCCGGATCGTGATGGCCGGTTGGAAGTGTTGGAGATTCACACTCGAGGGATGCCGTTGGCGGAGGATGTGGACTTGAAGAAGCTGGCAGATGTGACGCATGGCTTTGTCGGGGCAGATCTCGAGTCGTTGGCGAAGGAGGCGGCCATCAGGGCTTTGCGTAGGATTCTGCCCGAGATTAATCTCGAAGCCCAGAGCATTCCGGGCGACATCCTGAACAAGATTATCGTGAAGATGGCTGATTTTCAGGACGCCCTGAAGGAGATTGAGCCTTCAGCGATGCGGGAAGTGTTGGTGGAGATTCCGGACGTGACTTGGGACCAGGTTGGTGGCTTGCAAGACGTGAAGGAGGAGCTGCGCGAGGCCGTAGAGTGGCCTCTGAAATATCCAGACTTGTTTGCGCAGCTGAATGCGACTCCGCCTAAGGGTCTGTTGTTGTATGGTCCGCCGGGGACTGGCAAGACATTGCTGGCAAAGGCGGTGGCTCATGAGAGCGAGTCCAATTTCATCAGCGTGAAGGGTCCGGAGCTTCTCAACAAGTTCGTCGGAGAGTCTGAGAAGGGGTCCGAGAAGTCTTCCGGAAGGCGCGGCAAGCCTCACCGTGCATCATATTCTTCGATGAGATTGACTCTGTCGCTCCGACCCGGGGCAGTAGCGGGGGCGACTCTCACGTGACTGAGAGGGTGATCAGCCAGTTCTTGACAGAGATGGATGGGTTGGAGGAGCTTCGAAACGTCGTAATCATAGCGGCTACGAACAGACCGGACATCATTGATTCGGCCCTATTGAGGCCGGGAAGGTTTGATCGGTTATTGTTCGTCCCACCCCCAGACCTTGAGGCGAGGAAGCAGATCTTCAAGATTCATACTCGTAAGACGCCCTTAGCGGACGATGTGAACTTGGATGACTTGGCAAGGAAGACTGATGGGTATACCGGTGCGGACATCGCGTCTCTGGCTAATACGGGTGTAATGTTGGCTCTGCGGGAGCATATTTCCAAGGCTAAGGATCCGGAGGATGCGAAGAAGCGTGCGAAGGGATTGAAAGTGGCTAAGCGGCACTTTGAGGAGGCGTTGCAGAAGATCAAGCCGATGAGGACTGAGGAGTTGAAGATGTACGAACGCTTCTCCGAGCAGTTTTCAGATTCGGCTCGGCCGAAGCTACGGACGACTCCCGTAGCTTGAGATGACGCCGAAAGCGCATAGTCAGCACTGCCTCTCAGCACTGAGGACTAGAACTTGGCGTTCTTAGCTGAGCTTCGGATTCTGAAAAAAAGGAGCGGGGCTAGGTTCTAGCCCGTCCGAGGGTGGTGTTTAGGAATGGTCTGCGGGCCTGCTCTGTGAGGATGCCTGTTCGGGCTAGGAGGCTTGTGGGTTGAGCTAAGGTGTTCTGAATGTTTGCCTGTCCCGCAGGGACTGCTTTGAGCCAGTCTGGGACGACTATGGTGCGGATTAGGGCCTGTACTGTGACGTCTCGTGCTTTCGCCTCGGCGAGGAGGCGGTGGTAGTTGTCTTCTCCGAGTGACTGCATAAACTTGGGCATAGGAGGATATCTTATGCATCCGTTGGAGATAAACGTTGAAATTTGAACAAGAAGGAAGGAACAATTACTTGCGTGTTCAGCTAATTTGAACGGGCTGCGAAGGGATTTTCTGGGATTTGATTACAGAATCGATGGGCATTTTCTAGCATGGGTTTCGACGGCGGATTTTACAGTGCTCGGGCGTCGAGAAGGACTAGGAGAAATGCAGTATGCATTGTCACTAATGCCACGCGTCTGTTTGGAGTTGGATCACGTTTTTGTGAGAAGGATTCTGGTTCGCGCTCGTTTCGGCTAGATTGAGAATGAACATTGTTCGTCTCGTGCTTGCGTGACAGGCTGCTTCGAGAGGCGTCGTTGAGTTGTGTTGGGGTCCCTGGTTTCAGATAGCTATTTAGGGCTCTTCCGCTAGAGTGGCGTTCTGCCGGACATCGTACTCGCGCTGTCGGAGGTGAATTGCTTGTCTGAAGAACCAAAGAAGACGGAGAGGGCTCCTGCCCCGGTGCGTAGAACTGATATTCCAGCGGACACTATACTGATCGGTAAGAAGCCGATCATGGCCTATGCTACGGCAGTCATGATGCACTATAACACGGGTGCCAAGAAGCTGACCCTAAAGGCTCGTGGAAGAGCCATCAGCACTGCCGTTGATGTGGCTGAAGTGGTGAATAACCGCTTCTTCCAGGGCGGCTTGTCGAAGCATGTCAACCTGGGCACGGAGATTGTCGGTGAGGGCCAGGATGCACGGAACGTCTCCACAATAGAGATAATACTTGAACGATTGAAGTAGCAAATATCTCTGGAGACCCACCTGGGACACAAACCCCATTTTTTTGACCTACCCCTTTGTTCTTTCATACGCTGCTCGTGAAGTGACCCCCGGGGAGGGGGGTCCCATCGTAAATTCTTCGATTACGGGCTTGTCTCGGGTATCAGGGCTTGTCTTGGGCTTCAACGTCGAATCTGTCAGTGCCTGAAAAATGTGTATTTGCCGCAAGCGGAACGAGCATAAACCGCTGGCGCATACGAGACGGGCTCCCTTAACGCAACTAGGACTCGGCCCTCATGGAACCCTGAGTGTTAGAATGGTGTTCGCCTGCGTCCTTAGGGGACTCTAGGTTTTTCCCGTAGCGAAATAGTCGAAGGCCGGTTTGAAGGCTTTATGAAACATGACTTGTGTTTCTCGACTTCTTGCGGGGGTTGCCAAGCCAGGTCAAAGGCGCAGGGCTCAGGACCCTGTCCCGTAGGGGTTCGTGGGTTCAAATCCCACCCCCCGCACCATTCACCGAACTAACTCAATGTTGATCTAACCGCACGTCGCAACCCGCCGAAAAGGCTTGGGCACATTGCGGTTTGAAGCTGAATCCTAAGACCCCGCGAGGATCTTCTTTGCGAGCTGGTCGTAGACTCTCAATCTTTCCAGAGCGATGTCAGCTCCGATAACCTTGTGTTCGCTGAAGAATTTCTCGACCTCAGCCGCGAGACCTACACCGAGGATCGAGAAGTATTCTCGCAATATGATCGAAAACTGAGCAGTCCCTGCGTACATAGCTTCCAGCTTCGTCATGTTCTTCTTGAACCACTGCCAGAGCGCAGTTCTCCCGTCCGGATTCGATGTTGCGTAGAGGATCACGTTCCGAAGGTCCTGTCTCTTCACCTTGCCGCTCAACGCGAAGTCTAGCGTCTTTGCTATGAGTTCAGGATTCTTGAAACTGACCAATCCTTCCAGAAATCTCAGCCGCTCTTCATCGGTCGCGCTCTTCGTGTATCTGCTGATTAGACCATCATAGTCGTTTGAAGATCTAGCATATCCCATGACGACTGACCGTTTCATGTCTGGCTCGACACTGGCTAGGTCCTTGAACTTCGACCCAGCCGACTTTGCGTAGGCGTCGTCCAGAAGTGTGAGGCGGGCGGCGATGACGCCTTTGAGAGTGGTGCTGTTGTCGTCTTTCTTGGTCTCGAAGATTTTGAGTCCGGCGCTGTGGAATCTGCGGGAAGTCTCGGCTAGTTTTGAGGGTGCGATCTGGTAGAGGAATGAGAGCTGGTCGGAGAGCTCGATCGCCGGCAGATACTCCTCCTCGTTCTGATACTTCTCGACTAAGTTGAGGTATTCTTTGAAAGGCATGCGTCCAGATAGGAGGAAGGCTTTTGCGTCGTTGATCAGTCCCCAACGGTCGAAGGGAGAGAGTCTTCCTTTCCAGACAAGGTCGTGCAGCGCCTTTCCATCGTACTGGACGATGTAGAATCCTGTCTGGTCCACGTTTAGTTTAATGGACCTAGGGGTTGTTGCGAGGTTGATCTCGGACTTTTTCTTGTCGAGCAAGAGTGATTGCGTCTTGCCGTCAACATTCATCGTGACCGGTATTGGCCAGAGCTGCTTGGAGGTTCCGCCAGTCAGGAGGAACCTCTCTTGCTCAAGCACTAATTTATTCCCAGTCAACGAAACCTTGACGACTGGAAAGCCTTCCTGGCTGATCCAACCTTCCATTATTCGGCTTATATCTGTCCCTGACGCTTCTTGGAGATTTGACCAGAGATCGTGGCCGGAAGCGTTGCTGTAGCGGAATTTCTGGAGATACTGAGCCACGCCTCGCTTGAAGTTCTCTGAGCCAATGTAAGCCTCGATCATCCGTAGGATGCTCGCCCCTTTCCCGTAGCTGATCTCGTCGAAGAGTTCCTCTATCTCTTCAGGGTCATGGACATTCGCCATGATCGGGTGGGTCTTGGTCAATGAGTCGCGACCCATTGCGCCAGAGGTGGATGTTCTGACGAAGTCTTGCCAGACCTTCCAGTCCGGATAGGCCCAGTCTGTGGATTTGTAGTCCATGAATGTGGCGAAGCTCTCGTTCAGCCAGAGATCGTCCCACCATTTCATTGTTACAAGATCTCCGAACCACATATGAGCGATCTCATGGGCGATGACGTGAGCAACCGATTTCTTTGCCCGGATGCTAGTGTCTTTGTCCACGTGCAGCAAAATCTCGCGATATGTTATGGCGCCCCAGTTCTCCATCGCGCCATAGGCAAATTCTGGGACTGCTACATTGTGGAGCTTGGGTAACTGGAATGGGATGTCGAAGTATGACTCGTAGTAGTCTAGGACTTTCTGGGTAGCTTCGAATGAGAATCCTGTGTTGATCTTTCCTGTCGGCCGGTCAGCGTAGGCGGCGTACAGTTCTGTCTTTCCATGTCGACCCTTCTCTTGGACGAATTTTCCGACGCCGAGGTAGAGGAGGTACGTTGACATTTTCGGCGTCTTCTGGAATGTGACTGTCTTCTTGCCCGCTTCCGTTGTTTCGGATTCGATGGGCATATTCGAGATGACCGAGAGATTCGCGTCAGTTCGTACTTTCACTCTGAAAGCTGCCTTGTAGGCTGGATGGTCCAAGCAAGGGAAGACCTTCCGGGCTTGAACTGCTTCAAGATGAGTGCTGAGAATGTACCCGTCTCCGTAGGAAGCCTTGTAGAACCCGGTAAAGTTGTCGGAGATTTTACTGCTGAACTCGATTTCTAGAGGACCTGAGAACTTGCCGGTCTGAATCGCTAGAACCTTCCCGTCATGTTTGAACGGGACTTTTCTGCTACCCGACGTCACGTTGTTGATCTGCTGTCCCACAGCGTTGAGAGACACGTCGCCGATGGACTCTAGATCCACCGTTACCTTCCCGCTGTATTTGAGGCCGGTGTAATCAACATCGAGGAATAGATCGTATTTCCGGACCTCCTGAACGTTTTTCTCGGGCTGAGTTGTGGCTATCTGCAAGAGTATCCGTATTCCGGCAATGATTCAGATGTACTTAAGAATCGCTCGAAGACGTGCCCGTTTAGTTTCGTGTTTTTGTAAGAGGATCGCAGAGGGTGGCACGCTTGGGAATTCGATAGTCGGACAAACGTTATCATCCTCCGGCCAATTCCGGCTAGAGTTCCATGATCAAATTCAAGTGTAAGGATTTCCTTTTGAAGGAGTGCGAGTTCGAAGCGAAGGGCACGGACTCAGTAGACGAAATGATGAAGCTGGTCGAGGTTCATGCGGGAGATGAGCACAGAACCCTCAAACTCCGGCCGGAGACGATTGAGAAGATTCGCAGTTCTTTGCAGAAACAGTCGGTCTAGAAACTCTCGGCTGAGCGCCTATCCTCACGATAGTGGAGCTAGGTGCTCTTGGCTTCTTGGGTTCGACGCCTGAAGAGTAAGGCGAGAGACAGTATCACGCCCACTCCAGCAATTACTCCGCCGATAATGTAAGGAGTGTATTCAATCGCAGATGCGCCTGTAGGTGAGGAGGGCGGTTGGACATCGGGGCCGGTTACATTGACCCATCCGGTCATGTATGAGTGGAAGCTGCATTCGTATGGGTAGAATCCGTGCTTGTAGAAAGTGTAGGAGAAGCTCTGTCCCGAATTCAGTGATCCGCTATCGATCAAGTGACCCCCTCCTTGAGTTAGGTTCGCCTGAGTCGAAGTAACGCTATGTTGCGTTGCATCATTATTTGTCCAGGTCACTTGGGTCCCCGTAGTTACGTTGAGGTGTTGTGGGTGGAATGCATAGTTGGCTATCGTCGCGGAAAATGTGGGATTGCTGGCTCCAACAGGTCTTGGCGAAATCTGAACTAGCGGGAAGATTGCGAAGCTCGCGAGAGTGAGCGCTAGAGACACTCTGCATAGCAACTTGTGAGAAAAATGGGGTAGGGATCCCATTCGCGGGCGACCCCTATGGTTTCGGTTTCGGCTTGAACGCAACGTACGCAACTAGTATGACGCTTACTAGGGAGAGTATCAGAGCGCCGAGACTGTAGTACATGGCGTTACCAGCGTTGTTTGAAGCGGTGTTAGAGGTTGATTGAATTGATGCGTTCGGGTCGATGACGTTGACTGTTGTTGTAGCGTTGATTCCAGGGCTGAAAGTTTGGTGCAAATCGTTTACCAAATCAAGCCTAATTGTGTGGCTGCCTGGCGACAGAGTCAGTGGTATACCGTTCGTGCTCGTCCAGATCGTGACGTATTGGCCGTCGACCCAGACATGTATGTGTCCTTCGTTGCTTCCGGCAGTTGTGGTGTTGACGTCGCTAGTCTGTCCTGGTTGCACCAATGTGAAGTTGTGGACTGCGAATGAGACCAAGAATGACGGGTTTACCGTACGATTGGTGTTCAATGCTCCACCCGGGGAGAGGATAGCTATGTTGCACTTTCGGACAGGATTACACTGAGCGGCAGCTCCATAGGCACGGGGAGTCGTGGAAGGAATTGCAACCAAGAATATGGCTAGCACTATCGCCGAAGTAGCTAATAGTTTGCGGTTCAACATTTTTCTCTGAACTCGCGTCGGTCGCAGAGTTCATTAGTCTTATTCAAGTAGTAGGAATGCTCGGAACTCGTTACGCGACAACCTAGATAGCAACTAGTCCAACCATGAAGGTTCGAAGATTCGTATCCTCTCGTGCTCGCCGAGCCAAAAGATTGACGGGAGCGAAACAGTTCGGCTTACTATAGCTACGTAAATCTCTGAGGTCTAAAAAAATGGGGGAGATGAAGGGTCTTATGGAACTGTTAGACCAGTGTAGTCGCCTATCACGTAGGCACTGTATGGCGCGTTCATCACGTTGGCGTTGCTGGGACTATAGCCTGGCGTGTTGATTATGCCGTAGCTGGCTACGATCGTGGGAGACGTAGTGGTTGTGATCTCGATTACTTGGTCATTGAATTGATCGCTGATTAGAGTGTTGCCGTTGGCCAGCCTCACCGCACGCGTCGGTAGAGGCGATGGATTGCTACCCGGACGGGTGTTAGTGAAGTACTGCCAGATTGGAGTATCACTGGAATCGACCTCGACGATGCGAGCGTTGTTGGAGTCTGTGATTAGCGTGTTGCCGTCGGATAGCCTGCTGGCGAAGGCGACGCCGCTGACGGTGCCGTGAGCGGTAAAGGTGGCAAAAATCGTGCTGGGGGTAGTGTGAGTGACTTCGATGGCGCGGTTGTTGTTCTCGTCCGAGATGAGAATGTTGCCGTTGGTTAGGAGTTCGGCAGCGTTGGGATTGTTTAGCTGGTTGGGACCATTGCCGATGACACCGTTCTGGCCATACTGCCAGACGATGGCGTGGTCAGTCATCCGGACTTCGATGATCCGCTCATTTCCCTGATCGGTGATGAGCACGTTCCCATTTGGCAGGAATGTGTTCTGGACGGGCGTGTTGAGCTGGTTGGGTCCGAACCCGGTGACACCGAACTGGCCGTACTGCCAGACGATGTTGTCGCCACGGTCGACCAAGAGAACACGGTTGTCAGCGCAGCCGTCCTTGCAGTACTTTGTTGTTCCCGCGGGGGTGCCTGTGCCTGAAATGAGAGTGAGGCTGCCTACGCGCTCAGCGTCGTTTGTCCCGGTAATCGCGTTGGCCGAATGATCGCCAGGTCCATTCCCGAACTGCCAGACAATGTTGCCAGCACGGTCAATCTCGATCACACGATTGTTGAACTGGTCAGTGATCAGAATGTTTCCCGGTTGGTTGAAGCGTCCATTATTGATCTTCGGCGCGCTCGTTGCGAATACCGATGGAAAGGCTGCGAGTGCGAGAAATACTATGGCGCTTGCGAGTAAATAGTTCTTGAAGGCTAAGTGCATGTTTTCTTGTCCTCCGTAATCTTCGAAGGTTTTATCGCAATGGTACTATCATAATAGTCTTGTCATCCACGAGAACGCCCCGTTCGTCTCAAGCAGGCTTCAGACATAGTCGGGACTCTTCAACGGCTCCAATGCCCAGACCCAAAGATTGTAGGAGCTCACTGACCCGGAATCAGCGTTGAAGTCTACGGGTCCACTCTATGAGGCCGGATAGAACATCTCGCAAGGTCTGAAGAGTCTCTCCGTCAGTCAAACGTAGATCCTCGCTGAATTTGTCTTTAGCATTCGCGACCAATAGCAGAGGCCTATTGATCGGGTACATGTTTAGGTCGATCATTATTTGTCGAAGGTGTAGCTGGGCTCTTACTCCTCCTCGGAGGCCTGTTGAGGCGCTGACTACGGCGGCGGGCTTCCCGCTCCACGAAGCGTCTCTCGGCGGCCTGTTGCCCCATTCGATGGCGTTCTTCAGAACAGCAGTGACAGAATAATTGTGTTCGGGTGTAGCGATCAGGATTGCGTCTGCACCGCGAATCTTCTTTTTGAGTTCCTTTACGGCCTCAGGAAGGTCGTGCTCGAGATCCTGGTTGTACAATGGTAGTTTTGAGACATCAATTACCTCAAGAGTGGCGTCTTGCGGGAGAAGCTCTTTCGCTGCCTCGAGCAGGGCGGTGTTGTAGGACCCCTTGCGCCCGCTGCCAGATATTCCCAGAATCGTAAGTTTCGAAGGTTCTTCCACGAAATCACGCTGCTCTATTTGTCTCCGACCCGTCATCTAGTCATATACAATCTCTATGAAATGACCAGCATAGCTCGGATGTCGGTCAGCAAATACATGGATATAATCACTGAATCTAGGCTAACCATGGTATACCGGGACAAGCTCTTCGAGGAGTTGAAGTCCTGGATACTTCAACTTCCAGGCGTGATTCCGGCAACTCATCGTTTTGGAGGAACCGAGTTCCTGGTGGAAGGGCTAGAGTTCACGCATCATCGCGGACCCTCATTTCTCGACATTCGTCTCTCAAAGAGTGACCAAACAACCGCACTGAAGAATGGAGTAGCGATCCCTCACCGGTTCGCTCCGCAAGCCGGATGGGTAAGCTTCAGGATTGAAAAGCGGAAGATCTCGGCCTAGCAAAACAACTCGTCCAGCTCGCATATGAAGACGCGAAGACCAGCATGGAGGCGCATAAAACGAGAACTCAGTCGAAACTTGATTGAGTTCCCGTTAGGGTGAAGTTGATTACCCACTAGAAAAGACGATGGCTCTATGTCTTCGAAGCGTCAAGGTCAGGAGACAGACCAGAATTGGGAAGGATCTGAGGCCCAAACTGCACAAACAGAATCGGGCAAGATTCAGAGGAAACAGCTTCTCATTCTCCTCGTTCTAAGCGTCTCTCTTGCAATCATCGTCATTGACGCTACGATAGTTATTGTCGCTCAGGTCAAGATCCAGAACGACTTCCAGATTTCACTAAAAGACCTCGAGTGGATCACATCGCTCTACGCTCTCGTCTTCGGCTCATTCCTGCTTACATGGGGAAAATTGAGCGATGAGTATGGGAGAAAACTGATCTTCATGGCCGGAATCTCCCTCTTCGTCGTAGGGTCCATCATCGACGGATTCTCCCAAAACCTTTCCCAACTGCTGATAGGCAGAGTGTTCCAAGGATTTGGAGCGGCGATGGCTTCTCCTTCCACCCTGTCGATCCTTACCACGACGTTCACCGGCAAAGCTCGAGGAGTAGCTTTCGGAATCTGGGGTGCAACCGCCGGGGCTGCTGCAGTTCTAGGTCCCGTGCTAGGTGGGTACTTTACGACCTACGTTACTTGGCGCTGGGCGTTTTTCATCAACATCCCGATAGGGGCAGTGGCTCTTCTCGGGGCAGCTCTCGTTATCAAGGAGACCAGATTCAGGGATCCGAAGTACACGACTGACTATCCGGGGCTGATCCTCATTACCATTGGCCTCGCCAGCGTTCTGTTCGGCCTTATCGAAGCCCAGACTTATGGTTGGATCCTTCCTAACGCGGATTTCTCTCTCGGAGGCTTCTCGTGGGCGAGCTCCAATCCGATCTCGCTCCCTCTAGTCTCCATAATCACAGGAGTAGTTCTACTGGGCACATTCACTTCTTACGAGATTCGTCGCGCTAGGAAGGGGCTTGTGCCTCTCTTTGATTTCGGCCTTCTGAAATACAAGGGCTTCCGATATGGGCTGTTTACCGTCACAATCGTTGCTATGGGCGAGTTCGGAGCGGTCTTCGTCGTCTCAATCTTCTTGCAGACTGTTAAGGGACTGTCCGCGATCAACGCTGGTCTCACATTCCTCCCAATGGCCATTTCGGTGTTCATCTTCGCACCAATCGCCGGCCTTCTGGCGACGCGGTTCGGACCCAAGTGGGTTATCACCACCGGCATGGTTCTGGAGGCAGTTGCGCTGTTCAGCCTGTCCCAGGTCATCAGCGTCCAAAACCCTGTCTACTACCTTTATCCAATCCTCGTCATCTACGGGAGTGGCGTCGGACTAGCGATCAGCCAAGTCACGAGCACCGTGTTGATGAGTATACCCTGGCAAAAGGCAGGAGTCGGATCCGGAGCTAACAACACCGTCAGACAAATCGGCTCTGCCTTCGGAATAGCGGTTATAGGCGCCGTACTAGTCGCTCAGATATCGGCCGTGGGACAAGCAAATCTGGCAGCAGCGGGGACTTCGATTCCGGACCCGCTGAAAGCCCTGTTGATAACCGCTTTCAATGCAGGCCTGTCTGGAGGAATAGACCCATCGTTTATTGCACGACTGGGTCCCTATGCGTCAATAATCCTACCCATGGTCTACGATGCAATTACCCAGGGAACGCGCTGGGCTGCCTTCACCGCGGGCATCTTCGTCTCATTGGGAGCTCTGAGCTCTCTTCTGATTCCTGACCCAAGACCGAAACAACAGAAAGTCGCTCCAAAAGTCGTAGCCGAGCAATCTCAGACTGTCGGGAGAACCTTTGGAATAGTTGTGATCGGTCAGTTCCTTGCCATACTGGGCCTTGCCACGGCCTTGTCTTCGGAGTACCAGTCTAATCCGTTCATGCGCGACTGGTTCACCAACTATGCCTGGCCTCTGGGCTTGCTTCTGGCAAACTATCTCGGCTCAATGCTGATCGGTATCATCGGGACGATCCTGATCCTATGGCGACTCGTCCGCTAGAACTTAGACCAGTTCGAGTCGAGACGATTCGGTACGCGAACCTTCTTTCCAGGTAGATCCACAATACCTGCAGTCGTGAAATCTGAACGAGGAGACAGACTCAGACCCGGGGTCGATGCAGGGGCTCAGTCCTCCGCAAATTGGACAGGTATGATCCGTTTCGTAGGCCTCGAAGAATAATTTGTCTGTAGTTAGTTTCCGTGATTTAGGGCGCATTCGATT
>Ga0209076_1000019_pt1 | contig 22581 bp, 26 predicted proteins | sample Rivendell_Oct201_9_FD_188350 | JGI IMG/M metagenome (GOLD analysis project Ga0209076, IMG submission 188350) | Vadose zone soil and rhizosphere microbial communities from the Eel River Critical Zone Observatory, Northern California to study diel... | ecosystem: Environmental > Terrestrial > Soil...
TCGTTCGTCTTTGCGACCGGCTTCTTGAGTCTATTAGCCTCAGTAATTCTTCTACGACTGGGCTCCAGCTTCTTCCACCCTATCGGAATATCCACCATCTCGAAATCGTACGGCGGTCCAAGATTGCAGAAGTCTATGGGATTCCAGAGTGCCTTCGGAAATCTCGGAGTCCTGCTCGTGTTCTTGACCTCAGCTCCCCTCTATCTAGCAGTGGGCTGGCGCGCGACATTCGTTGTATTCGCGGCCTGGACTCTCGCGGACATAGTCCTGACACTGATGGTTCTAGGCAAACGACATTCCGCGATCCCAGACAGAACTCAAACTTCATCAAACTCGAAGCCGCAGACAAGAGGCACCATCCCCCTCTTCTTCGTGATTGCAGCCTTCATATCGGGTGGAACTTATGCCGTCATCCTAAACTTCGCGAATATCTTTCTCGGAACGCGAGCACACCTGGACGTTTCACAAGCCAACCTCATAGTTTCCGCTTTCATTGCATTCGCGTCACTGGGAGCGATTGCTACCGGAGGCTGGACGCGTTTCGTCCCAACGAATGTTCTCCTAGCCATCTCCTACTTCATCGCATCGTGTTCCGTTGCGGCCTTCACACTGTTTTCGGGAAACGCGATTCTTGCGACGATAACTCTGCTCGCTACAGGGTTCTCAATTTCCGCCACGTATCCTCTGACGTACACGGAGTTGTCGCGCTACCTGGGTTCCGTGGGTAAACAATCTGGACGGTCTTTCGGGGTCCTCTCTTCAGGTCAGACCGTGGGCGCGTCGATTCTGGGACTCGCCAGTGGATACGTCTCCCAATTCTTGGGTTTGGAGGTGTCATTCGGCACCGTAGCCCTACTTGCCCTGATCGGGGGTGTATCGGCCGCCTTCTGGGTCAACAGTAGAGGACCGAAGAGCTTATTACCCGATATCGAATAAACGATATCGGACAAGGAATGTGGGGGCATAGACATTGGGGCGGAATGAGACGAGGATGGCTCAGACCCTGGGTAATCTCCATGATAGGACGCTCACCCAAGAACGGTGCTGAGATTATCGACGAGATTGAGAAGATGAGCTGGGGGGGCTGGCGTCCGTCTCCGGGCTCGATCTATCCACTTCTAAAAGACATGGTTGACGAGGGCGCAATTCGACAGAAAGAGGACGGCCGGTATGAACTAACCGACAAGGGCAAGGATGAGGGAACATTTCCTTTCGGCTTCCCATTCTCGCAAAGACCAAACTCGGTCGATTCCATGGTTAGTGAAATGAGAGATTTCGTCTCATACTTCGAGGATCTAGCCAAGTCCAACGCTTCCAAGATATCCGAGTACAAAGACAAGCTGAAGGAAATAGCGGACAGGCTTACCAGACTGTTCGAATAAATCTCATCTCGCATTCCTCTCAAAAATTTCTCTTGTAGTCAATCTATCGAGCTTCTCCGCAACTTTTTCTTAGACCCCGAACCCGGGGTCCAGTCCTCAACCGCGCCGTTCGCGAAATTCTCGCAATAAACCCGTCTTTCCAACTAGCTAGGCATTTTATACGTGGCCAAGCCCAAAGGCTAACGGAGGAAGAACGCGAGTCGGGATCGACCTCGCCTAACCATTGAAGGCAGTAGTCCTCGCAGGAGGAGAAGGAACTCGTCTACGTCCTCTCACATTTACACGGCCCAAACCAATGCTCCCGCTGGGTCCGAACCCGATAATCCATTACGTCCTGTCTCATCTGTCCCGGAATGGTTTCAATGATCTCATCATAATCCCAGGATACCTGAAAGATCAGATAATGGGGTACGTCGGCGATGGTTCCCGTTTCGGAGTCCGAGTAACCTACGTTGTCGAGCCTGAAGGGGTCACGTTTGGAACCGCTGGAAGTCTGAAGCTGGCAGCCCATCTACTAGAGGAGACTTTTCTCGTCGTCCAAGCCGATGTGGTCAGCGAAATATCGCTAACGGACATGGCGAAGTTCCATTCTGATAGACAAGGCGAAGTCTCAATCGCGCTAACCAACGTGGAGGATCCCTCTGCCTACGGAGTCGCGATTGTAGACGAGGAGAATGAGATCACTAGGTTTGTCGAGAAACCCCCTCCAGGCACTGTTCCAAGCAATCTAGTCAGCACTGGGTTCTACATCCTCGAACCGGAAGTCTTGGACTATGTCGAGAATGAAAAGTGGGATTTCGCGAAAGACTTGTTCCCGTATTTGATGAGACTAGGCCAGCATCTCTTCGGCTACACGTCCGACTCATTCTGGGTCGATGTTGGGGAATTGAAAGGGTATTTGAAAGGAGTAAACTGGGTCCTTCGAAATCTCATAACAGACCCGCCCAAAGATGCAAAGTTGATCGGAAGCCCAAGTGAGCCAGTGTTTGCCAGAGGGGACGTCAAGATTGGCCGAGGCTCCCAAATGCTCGGTCCCGCATGGATCGATAACGAGACCTCGCTAGGGGAGAACGTCCAGATCAAGCCTGGAACAGTCCTGAAAGAAAACTCCCACTTGATGTCAGGGACGAGCTTCGACACCGGAGTCGCGTTCGAGAACACAGTCTTCGGACGAAACTGCTCCATAAAATCAACAATAATCGGCGAAAGGGCAGTTATCGGCAACGACGTCTCGATTGATCGAGCAATAATCGGACAGGGCTGCAACATCGGAAACAACGCAAGAATACTCCCTGGAAGCAAGCTCTGGCCCAACACCCGAGTCGAAGAGGGCGACACAGTTGACGGGATCATAGCGGTCCCGCGGGACAAATCGTTCTACTTTGACACCGGTCTCGGACAATACTCGGGAATACTTGCAACATCGATCCAAGAGTTCCTCGACGCTCTCAAGGTGGTTCCTCTTGAATCGCTGGAATATCACATTGGGCGTAGGGATCTTGAAAAGTGGACGAAGGATGTGCTCGGTTCGATCCAGCTCGCAGACAACATCAGGACGGTAAGAAGATCACAACTCATAGGAGAGAACTTGAGGCTTCAACTGGTCGGGGTTGTTAAGGAATGGGCGGATAGAGTCTCATCGCCTGAACCTCAATCGGACAGTCAGAAGCAGGTCACCCCGCCTCTGACCACGATCTAGCGCAGACTAGAGATCGAGATTATCGTGTAGTAAAATGCCCGGAGGTGGGATACGACTACTGAGGTTGAGACTTTGGCGCTAGTCGCTCTTTGCCCACAGCTAGGATGAAGACTACGATTCCAATGGCGAAGGCTTGTAGGCTTATCGCCATCATCACTACAGGATTGAATCCAAACTTCCAGCCCTCATAGTTGATATATGCTGGAAGAATCATTAGCGCCGCGGCGACTATAACTGCGACTCCACGGAGTATCTTGGCTAGATCTGATTCTCCGAGGCGAGCAGTGCTCATTGCGACCTAACCCGTGATGAACGGTTCAAGCATCTTTCCCATATATGAACGCTTATTCTTTCGCGATGACCTTTCGAGCGATCGTTACGTAGGCGGTATGGCCAATCATGCGCGACTCGGGTCGGACCTTCCCGGCTTCGGTCTTGAACTCTCGCATCAACAACTCTACTGCCTCAAGGACTATGAATCCACCCTTTCTCAATGCTTCAGCTAGTTTCTCCAATTGGTTAACGGTGGGCGTGAAGCCCGCCAGCATCCCTCCTCCTGCTAGTGCTTCCCATGCTGGGGCTACCATCTTCCAGGGATCGCCTAGATCGATGACAGCAGCGTCCGCGTTCAACTCCAAGAATCCGTCTGATGGATCGATGTTTCGAAAAGTGACTTGACTCGACAGACCAGTCTTTTCCACGTTCTTCTTAGCCGATCTCTGGAACTCCTCCCGGTTCTCGTAAGTGTATACACGGCCATTCGGTGCGACTGCCTGAGCCAATGCACCGGTTAAGGCACCACTACCCGTGCCCACTTCAATTGCAATGTCTCCATCTTTCAGTCCAAGCTGATAGATGGCATATCCGATATCCTTCGGGTACATTATCTGGGTGGGTCTGCTGAACGAATTCACTAGCTCTAAGAGGCGAGGCTTGAACACTGCAAGCGATTGTCCCAAGCTTGTCTTGACGAAGACCCCGTACTCTAGCCCGACGAGATCTTTGAGATCTAGATATCCTCGATGAGTGTGGAATCGTCCCTCCCCCGCCCGGGCAATCCAGTTCCGGCGGGCGTCCTGATAGAGGAAAACCAGATCACCTTCCTGAATTGAGACTGTCAAACTTGGATTCCTGAGAACGGTGTCCAGTTTAAGCGTTCTACAAAGAACACGCGTTGTGATATGGGGAGCACCTCTGACCCCTAAGGGTCATCTGATGCTCGTCTATCCTTTGAGAGCCTTGAAAACTGCTTCAGCCTTTGAGGTACTGACAAGCTTCACAGTGATCGGGTCCTGGGAATCGTTGACACGTATCCGAAGCACCGCAATCCCTACTCTCCACCAGGCAACTACTAGTGACCCGACAAAGATGATGAGTCCTGCCAACATAGCAACATCGTAGGGAAACACCGGTAGAGGTAGCATTCTCGTCCCTGGAAACCACCAGATGAGAAAACTAGCGATCGCGCCGAGGACCGCGAACGTCAGGGGTGGAAGGAGACTCTTAGTGATCAGCTCTAGAGTGTTAATGCTCGTGGTGGGGACGTTCATGAACTTCTCCCCGGTCGTGAACCTCTTACCGACTAGAAGACGAGTGTCGGTGACGTATACCTGATAGTTGACCCCTGCGCAGTGAGCGAGAACATTTTCGGGGCCAACTAGGCGTTGAAGGTTGGACAAGTCTTCCGGAGAAGAATCCACAATTTTCCGTTTTACCATGATGTAACCCGAGCCTCGATCCTATCCGAATCCTGAAAGATCTGACACGTGCTGTCTAGATGTGAGAGTCCACGCGAGTTGTTCTACGGTTTCAGACGCCTCTCAAACACCCGTCCATTCGGCTTCTCCTCCGCAAAAACCTGGCCCTGAAACCGCGAGACCCGCACATCCCGGGTAAGCCACGCGTCTGGAGGAAGATCGGCCTTCAAACAACATTGAGAAAGGAACTCCTCACTATCAAACCCTTCGTCAACAGCCACCTGAGGCAATAGCAATCCATGGCTGCCCTTGCCCTCAACCATCAAACCGTCTCTTCCAACCAGAATATTCTCTCTCAGATCGAGGGGGTTCTTCACCCAGATGGGCTCCATGACTGAGAGTACAGTCGCCTCCAACACGATTCTCTTCTGTAGCTCCTCTAGACTCACTGGTTCAAACCTGAAATCAGTTGTCGCGGCCTCTACGGCAGCAACCCTTACCTGTTCAAGTAATGATCGAGTTGGAAAGGGTATTCCAATGCATCCCCGCAGACTACCGCCATTGACATGGTCGAGGAGTGTTACGAAGACTCCTCTTTCCTCCTTCAAGCCGGGACTCGCATCAGCCTGAGCCATGAATTCTTTTCCTGACAGATGAGTTTCAACCGCGGCCCGGGCGGTCTTCACCAATACTACGCCTTCTTCTGTCGTTAGCATTTCATGTCCATCTCTGATGACATCATCTTTCGGGCCTCTTCCAGAGTGCGACGTATCTGGTTCCAGTGGCTTCCCACCCAATACGTTTTCCCGCATTCACCCTTTGTGCATCTCCAGAACCGATCGTAGAGTTCGAGACTCTTGGCGGGAACCATACTGACGGCTTCTTCCCTAGTAATCTCGTGAAGTTCCGAGCCACATTCCGGGCACCTGGTCGCGGACATGTCTATCTCGAGGGAAATCCCGAGCGTTCTCGCCAACTGTCCTAGGCGAGTTTCTTCGTTACTGCCGAGAACGAGTACAGAGTGGATTTTCCGAGCGACAGCTCGATTGTGCAGCTCTTCATCCCGAGTCAGGAGAATCGCATCAGGATCATTGGAGTTTTCTAAGAGACTATTGTCGTCCACTTTCGAATCATACTCTGCCACGTACCCTAGCATCCTAAGCCATCGAGCTAGGCCCCCGAGCATTCCATCGACTACAAACCTCAACCCGAAAACCCACGCTGCAACACAGCCCCAGAGCCCTCTCTAGCGACGATCTCTCCATCTCGGTAGACAACCCTACCGCCAGCAATGGTAGCATGAACGGCACCTTTTGTCTTGAATCCGTCAAAGGGTGAAAACTTCGCCTTCGAAAAAAACCTGCTAGAATCTATCCTAGACTCCTTCTTCATATCAACCAAGACCAGGTCTCCATCTGCCCCTACCCGTAGCTTGGCCTTGGACTTTAGGCCGAAAATCCTCGCAGGATTCTGACAGAGCAGTTTCACGAGAAGCGAGAAAGTCATCTGTTGCCTGTTGACCATTGTCAGCATCAAGGGGAAGGTCGTCTCCAATCCTGGAACCCCAGGCGGACTCTTGCTTGCTCCCTGATCCTTCTCAGTGATAGTGTGCGGAGCGTGATCACTGGCGATGACGCTAGCGAGACCTGTGACCATGGACCTTAGCAGGCTTCGCCTCGTCTCCTCAGATCTTAGTGGCGGAACCATCCAGGCCCTCCATCCAAGACTAGACAAGAGCTTCTTAGAAAGAAGCAAATGATGAGGAGTGACTTCACTAGTAGACTTCGAGGACGAACTGATATTCACAAGGCTGGAGCGGAGAGTCAGATGGCAGTAGTGGACGTTGCAACGAGCCTTCTTCTGAATTCTAACGAGTCTATCGACAGCGCGAGTTTCCAAGATAGGGGACCGAGCCGCCGCTAATTCTTCAAAGCCATCTCCCGGGCTAGTATTTTCCGTAGCCGATAGATCTTCCGCGTGAACGGTTACCAGCGTATTGACTCTTGCAGCGGCGCGCATCATCTTCTCTATCGCTCCATCACTCTCAACATCGAAGGGCGCGATAGGCTTCGGCAAGTAGAGCTTGAGCGAGAATGCTCCCGCCCCGGCCAAGGCGTCTATCTCGTGAGAATCAGACACTGCCGCCGCGTGAAAACCTACATTCACGTAGGTCTTCTGAGCTGCGACTTTCTGCTTCTCAATCAGCCGACTAGCCGAATCGGTTGGGGGAATGGTATTCGGCATGTCAAGCACAGTTGTGAATCCTCCAGCCGCTGCTGCAGCAGTGCCAGTTGCAAAATCCTCCTTGAAAGCGAGTCCCATGTCCCTGAGATGGACGTGAACGTCTATGAGTCCGGGTAGCGCCTTAAGCCCTGAGGCGTTGATCGTCTCAACGCTATCGGCAACGATCCTTCGCGCTATTCGTTTGATTCTGCCTTTTTCGATTAGGATGGAGCCTCTCGTGAACCTGTTCTCATTCCAGATGTCGGCGTCTCTGACCAGAATACTCTGGTCTTCCATGCCTACTGCGGAATCAGTTCTCTTCTTCGACCGGGCCAAGTTCTTTTGCGCAGTCCTGGCATAGGAAGACTCCATCCTTCTGCAGTAGGGCTTCTGACCAAGTCTCACACTCGTCGCAATAACCAGACTGACGAGAGGTGCTGGTTCGGGGGGTCCGTCCCAGCCCGGCTTGACTCTTCTCAGAGGCGAGATCGATTATTGCGGGGGTAACTTCGAGAATGTCTTTCATCGTCAAAATTCCCAGGAGTTTTCCGTTCTCCATCACGGCGAGCCTTCTGATCTTTCGCTGGTTCATCAGCTTCGCAGCATCCGTAATATTAGCCCCCGACTTTATCGTCACAACAGGTTTGGACATTGCTTCGGCCACCGTCACCTTCGACGGCACGAGATTCTTCGCTGCGATTCTCTGAACAATGTCTCGTTCTGTAATTATTCCAATGGTCTCTCCTTTCTTGCCGGAGACAAGCACGCATCCGATGTTATGTTTGGCCATCAGTTTCGCAACATCGGCCGCAGTGTCCGATTCCTTTGCGGTGATAACAGGCCTTGTCATGATGTCTCGTACGATAACAGCTTCCGGCTCGGTCTCGTGCACCGACAAGGCGAGAGTCTAGGAGCTTGGGCTTCTATAAATTCTTCATGTGAAGATCGATGTTTTCCGGCAAAACGTTATCAGCACGACGGAGGCGGTTCTCTTCGAGCCTTGTCGAGCGCGGGGACGAACATAGCTGTCCAGACAGCTAAAGAAGTGCACATCGGCCGGTTGCCCCCAGCTTCGCTCGTCTACTGGTTGCGCCTCGGCTTTGGCGTTTTGGCTGGAGTCATCTACAACCTTGCGGGATTCGGCTCCCTGGGTGTAGGCCTCGGCACGCTGAGCATGATCACTGTGGGAATAGGAGTCTATTCCGTCTCTATCTTTCTTGTGAAGAATCTTCTGGGATATGGTCCTGAGGTTTTGAAGGGTCCGAACAAGCACGTGACGATTGGAATAGGGTCTTACGTTATCTGGATGATCTTTACGACGATTCTACTGTATACTGTCCTAAATCCGCATCCTTCTTAGCAGATTCCTTCTTCTCCTCCACGACCGGAGGTGTTGCGGAGACAGCAGGCGATGGATTCTTCATCGAGGACAGCAGTGTGACGTAATCTTCCAAGGCTTTGAAGTATCCCCGATCATATTCTCCGTGAATCTCGTTTGTTGCAAACTCTCCGAAATCTTTCCGGAGTTGGTTGATAGATTCTTCGTCGCGGGTCCCGAGCATTTTCGGGAGATAGATGTACTTGTCATCGTTGGTCCGGTACGTCAACAGCAAGCCCTCTAGGGCTTTGACGTATCCCTTGTACCAGAGAGCATTCTCCGCCTTCTGGCGGATACTATCAAGCTCCTTCTCTGCATCCGTCCAGGCGCGAGATTCTACGTTCTGGAAGAAGCGATTGACCGAGTCAGCTGGAATCGAGCTCTTGGGTTTTACCGACGACGTTTGACCTCGTCCTCCTCCGATACGTCGATTATGCCTGTCTCTGTGACCTTGAATATTCTTTCACCCTCAGGAAGGTAGGGGCTAGAGACTAGGCGAGCGATCCTAATTGGGCCACTAGCCGCTTTCCGTAGGAAGACTCGGGTGTGGCTTGTGTGGGCCACTATGTGGCCGCCAACTGCGTCCACCGAGTTGGCGAAGAACTGGTCGGGCTTCGACATTACCTGGTTAGTTACAACTGCCACCGCGTTGAATCCTCTGGCGAGTCGTATTAGCCTGTGCATATGATTGTTCAAGCGCTGCTGCCGCTCCGCAAGCATCTCTCTCCCCAGGTACTCGCTTCTAAAATGAGACGTTAGCGAGTCGATGATTATGACTCGTATGTTATTGTCCTTGATTATCTGATCCGCCTTTTCCAAGAGAAGGACCTGGTGATCGGAGTTGTACGCTTCCGAGTAGATTATCCTCTGAGCAACATCCGTCGCCTCTAGCCCGGCGGACTTCGCCATTCTGACGATCCACTCGGGACGGAAGGTCTGTTCCGTGTCCAGATACAAGGCGCCGCCATCCAGACCGCCCTTGTCTACTGGAAGCTGAACATTGACCGCTAGCTGGTGGCAGAGGACTGACTTGCCGACACCGTACTCCCCATAGACTTCTGTAATCGTCTGAGTTTCTAGTCCACCACCGATCAGCTCGTCGAAGGCCTTGCTACCCGTTGTGAGTCGCATGAGATTGGCCTTCATCCTCATCAGCTCGTCAGCTCTGATGAAGGATAGTGAGATGCTGTCTCGGGCTACGCCGATGATCTTGGCGGCTTGCTTCTCACCTATCCCAGCCGGGACGAGTTCTCTGATCGTGGCTGTTGCTAGGCTCTCGATTGTGTGGAAGCCGAGTTCTTTCAGCTTGTCAGCTGTTGATGGGCCGACGCCCGGGAGGTCTTCTACAACTTCGTATTTCCGGACGGTTTCTTGGGTCACCATGGCTCACTTGGAGAGCTGAACTGTTTTCGGTCTTCTGCCGTATTTTAATGTGAGAAGAATGAGTCGTCTCTGATTTAGCCTGTAGATCGGTGCGAAGATAATCCTGTCACGGGTCAATGTACCGTGTTTCAGGTTTCACCGGTTACAGCACGCTTATGGTGATTGCGGAGATGGGCGTCTTGCGTTGAGGATTATTGGGGGTTGAGGAGGAGGCCCAACCCAAGAAGAGTGGAAGTAGAAGGTACATCGAGACTTTGTTGGGCTGGCATGGAGAAGACTCCGCGGGGGGCAACCTATACCAGACCACACTCCTCACATCCATAATCGAATATGGAATCATATTGTTCTTCGGAATCTGGATAGTCAGCGAATATTTCGCCAACATCTACGAACAACAATACTTTGGATCCTTCGACCCAGTATTCCTCGTAGTCGTCCTGATGATCGCCTCCGCCTACGGCTTTACCCGTCTCATGTCAACTCTACGAACCGTACTGAAACCGGCAAAGAAGACTAGCAGACCGGAGGACGATTACTAAATGGTCAAAATACGGATCGGGACCACTATCTCTCTACTCGTCAACCTATTCCTTACCTTCTGGCTAGTAAACCAGTATCTCAACGATATCTACTTCCAGAACTACGTCAACGCTTCGATCGGACCATACTCACCCTTCATAGTTCTCACGATCGGCCTCGGAGGAGGATCAGGCTTCGGCTACATCCTCCTCAAAAGACGTCATGGTGACCAGGGCCTGGCAGATAAGATTCAGAAATCGAAATCGTTCAAACCAGGTTCATTACTCTCAACGGGCACTCCGACCGCCTCGCCCTCGCGACAGATCCTTCCCACCGGCGCTCCGCCATCAACGGGATCAAAGCACACGGTCTATGCCGTCCCGCCACTGCCTAAGAGTTCAACGCCCAGTAGCCCAAGATCAACTCCGAATTTGTCATGGTCAACTGGTGCCAAGTCTTCTACTGATTCTTTCCCGGCCCAGAAACAGGACGCTGTGGGTAAGAGCGCATCGGCCGTCTTGCAGTCGCTCAGAACAGAAGCCTCCAAACCGACGTCCTCGCCGTTCCAACCAACGTCTCAGAACCAACCCGGCTCGACAATCCGTCAACCTCCCGAGCCCCCAATGCGACAGGCACCAGGCCCCGCGTGGAACCCTTCCCCATCAACCATGAATGAGGGAAGGTCGAATTCCGGACCGGTCTTCCAGAAACCAGGCCTCGATACTTCTGTAAGACAAGGTGTACCTTTCCCGTCCACCCCTGGTCAGCCCCAGAGTTCACAGTCCTCTCCAGTCCCATCAAAATGGGGACCCCCAGATCGTCCAACAACCGGACCATCGTCCGATACAGGCGGAGTAAGATCCATACCACCGCTGCCGACCAAATGGAGCCCCCAATCGGGATCCACCAATCCACAGGGAACCCCACCTCCTCAAGGTATCCCCCGACCGGGCCCAGTACCGATGAGGCCTCCAGCTCCCCCAACACAAGGAGGTCCTCGGCCGTTTGTTATCCAAGGTCCTGGAAGACCAGGGGAGCAACGTCCAATGGCTCCGCCAAGACCGTTCGGTGCAGGTCCACTGCCCCGACCCCCTGGAATGGGAAACCAACCTGGACCTGGCCAATCCGCCCCCCGACCATCGTCTCCGTTAGGCGGACCCATGCCAATGCCTCAGCCTTGGAAACCACCTACGCAGACCCCGGACAAGGAAACATCAAGTTCGACAGAGAGAGGCGATTCGTTCACCGACCTATCTTCCACGAACCCAGGGACGGAATCGAAGAGCCCTCCTGCCGCTGGCGGAGCAGGAGAGATGGACTGGGATACCGCCCTAGACACGATACTGAAGACACTCCGGAAAGACCGGGGAGTGGGAGAGTCGAAGTGACGAGCTTGAACCATCAGACGCGCATGTTGCTCCTAAGAAGGAGAGAGGGATAATTTGAGAAGACTACTGATCAAACTCGTCGCGATAGAGACCGCGTTAGTTGGCTGGCTCTCTTACTGGTTGTTCCTACTCTATGCCAACAACCCCTCCGTCGCAGACCAACTCTCCTCGAGTCTGCAGAGATTCCCGCAGCTATCTTTCAGCACGATTGACATAGCGGTTATGGTGATAATCGCGACACTAGCTATCACCCTAGCTTTCAAGTTCCAGAGAGGCCTGCGGCCCGGCATTCGTCTAGAGAGGGCGCTTCAGATGCTAGAGAATCTGATGAAACGCAACCTCGTATTAGAGGCGCAGGTCGCCGATCTGAAAATAGAAAAAGTTCACCCAACTCCCCCTGTCGCAACGACTCCCGCCGTCGCTACTAGTTCCAGCGAGCCTCGGCCGGGGTCCTGGGAGAAGGCGTTTCGTACGCCCCTAGAAGCGGGCCTTCCAATGAGCGCGAGATCGGCGGGAGCAAATCGCGAGGATGTCCCCTTCGGTCGTGAGACAGGGCTTCCTCCACCAAGGATTGAACCCGTCCAGCAGACAGCACCACCGACTCTCATGAAACCAATCATGATAACCGAGAAAAGCTCTGAAAAGCCACTGCCGCAGAAGGTCATCTCCGAGAGAATTTTGGACAGACCAGCGATGACTCCGCCCGGAGGTCAGAGTGCTTTGAGCTGGGAGGATAGTCCCAAATTCATAGGCGAATCCAGAGGAATTCTTACACCATCGTCTACTACCAGGAGAGCACCGTCAGTCTCGGAGTCCAGCGGACTGAGACAGCCCTACATCCCGGCACCCGCATCCAAGATTGTCCCCCAGAGTGTCATCGTCGGGCCAATGGCTGGCCCCACGATCCCCAAGATTCAGCCCAGACCCCCTCGTCTAACCACTCTGCCCAAGAATCCTGTGCCGAGCGCCAGTCCCAGCCCCCGATCCTCTGAACTCACCAAACCCCGGTCAGACACTCCACCAATCAATCCAAGCACAGTCAAAACATCTGCTCTTGAGGATCTCGCAACAACTCAGGAGAAATCCGAGAAGACTCAGTCTATGTCGGAAGATAAGAGCGAAGACCCGACAGTCAGTAGGGGCGGAGTTAAGCCCCCGGTATCAACGAAGAAGAAATTCACATACGAGGAAGACTGAAAGAGACCAGCCGGACTCTACCATGTTCTCCGTTGAAGACTAGCCCTTTTCTTCAGGTATCTGTCCGAGCCAACCCTTCAACGCCTTCTGGTCGGACTTTGTGTGCTTCTGCAGCGTCTCCAAGCTCTTCTGCAAGGTCAGCGACTTGAACTCGATCCTCATCTTCTCTATCATCGGTAGAACGCCCTTCGCAAGAGACGGTGCAACGATGATCGGTCGAAGCTTCTTGCCCTCCGCCGGTGAGAGATACTTTAGATATTCCGCAAGCTGTTTCACCGCAGCTGCTCCGGCGGGGTCCTTCTTGATCTCAATGACCACCGTATTTCCTTGAGAGTCGATTCCGTAGACGTCGACGAACCCGGGCGCGACCTTCTTCTCGAAATCTATGACTCGTAGCCCCTGCTCGATCAGACCGGGCTCTGCGAGAATTGCCTTCTGCATTTCTTCCTCGCTCGAGTGGAGGATAAACTCGGCCTCGTCCTTCAAATGGAACGCTGCGAGAAACCCAATTCTGTCCATTTCAATAGTCAATGTCTCCAGCGGGCTCGGGCGGACCGCCTTCAGGATCAGAAGGCCACTCTCTATCCGGGTCTGAAAGACGCACCCGGACGGCTGCCAGTTGACAGGCTGATAGTCCCTCCCCCGGTGAACAAGGACGCAGCCATCCCCCTTCAAAACAACCAGTCGTTCGCCCTCTCCCATGTCGCTTCCTGTCCGGCCGGAATAGCTGACTGTGCAGTTCGCAACCATCGTCACCAACATTCGAGCCTCTAGAGCCTTCGCTAGCTCCGTGCGAGCCTGATCGAGTTCTGGAGAGACAAAGACCGGCACTAGGATGACGCCAGAAAGATTCAACTCTCCATCCGCATTATATCAGCATGATTTGGAAAAAGACGAGAGACAGGTCGCAGAGTGGTACAACACACTCTCCAGTTCCTACGACGAACTCTACGGAAAAGAACAATCCCACAAATACGAAATGGTGCTAGAATCTCTCCAAAAGAAACACTTCAAGGTTCTAGTCGATATCGGATGTGGAACCGGCGCCTTCCTTGAAAAAGCTCGTGAGATCTGCGATCGTTCAATAGGTATCGACCTGTCAACTAGGATGCTGAAAATCGCGAAAAACAGACGGACCACCAATGCTGAGTATGTTTTGGCAAGTTCATCCTCGCTGCCCCTCAAGGACAATTCGGCAGACTGCACGGTCTCCATCTCAACAGCGAAAGCGGAGTCGAATCTTCCAATGTTCATCGCTGATCTCGAGAGAATTAGCCAGCAAGATTCGTTACTGGCAGTCACTATCTTCCAGAAGCCTGGAACGCCAACCCCATTCTCCTTTGCGACACGTGCGCGATCAACGATAATATCTGACCGGGAGACCCTCTATTTTCTAAGTCCATCCGAGACTCTGAAATGATTCCTGGCTCAGCGCCCCGCTTCGTGGACTTTAAGAACTAGACCTGCCCCTCTAGCACTGACAAGAATGCCAGGATGCTCGCACCAATGGCGCGGAAGAGGACAGATGGCCAGATGCATAAGATGCGGAAAGCTCAAGACCGATTTCCGGAAGGAACAGCATAACCAGAAGATGCTCGCACGAGAAGATAACGAGAGCTAGACGAGAGCAGTACTCCAAAAAATCCCAACGCGCCGGTTTGACAAAGAGTTTTTATGGTCTCAGCCGGAGACCCGCGACAAGGCAGCTACTTGGAACCATCTAGAAAGCCACTGAATCTTCTCATCCGCAAGATGAACGGCGACGTGGCAGTCAAACTCAAGAACGATACTGAGTATCGGGGCAAGATGATCGACTGCGACAGCCACATGAACATCATCCTCGATGGGGCGAGAGAGTATCGTGGAGGCGAGGCGGCCACCAACTATGGAAGCCTCATAGTTAGAGGAAGCAACGTCCTCTACATCACTGTAGCCCCCCCCAGCGGGTCCTAGCTTGGTTTCGGAGATCTGCAAATAGTTAGCTCAAAAGAGCGTTGACGGAAGCGCACGTCTCAGATAACGGGACACGGGTCGGGCGATGATACCACCCGCCGCGACCTGAACAATATCGAAGGGAACTTCTACTAGACCCCCAACCAGCCCGGGGTTCAGCGTGGAATTTGCGCCCACGATCAGGCCAATAAACAAGGCGTTTGTGATGAAATATCCGGCGACCATGACCAGACTTGCTAATACCCATGACAGTTTTAGGCGGGAGCCCGAACTGCGCTGATAGACCAACCCTGCTATCGTGCCCTCAAGACCTTTGATGACTAAAGTGAAGGGCCAATAGGGAGCACCTCCAACTAACGCGTCAGAAAGCGATGAGCCCACTCCGCCTGCGAATCCCCCCACCAAAGGACCGAAGGTCCATGCTGCGATGAAGATGATTATGTCCCCGGCATCAAATCTCTGACCTGGAACGACAGAGATGGGAGCCCAAACAAATTGCGTGATCACAAAGACAAGGGCAGTAAACATTGCCATTATGGAAATGGTTTGGACCGGTGTGTGCTTTCCTTTGGGAGTCCTTGTGCCAGCCTCCGGACTAGACGTTGACAACTGTGTCTATTTCCTTGCGTTCGCGAGAACTGCGGGGGTATTCAATTGCCGATTTTTCGAGTTGAGTCCAGCTTGCACCAACCCCGCGTAGGGTGGCGAGGGTCGTCCGGGTCGGGACTTGAACTCTGCATGGAACTGGGTTGCAAAATGGAACGTGTTGTTAGGAAGTTCAAGAATTTCCATCCTCCTGTTAGCGTCGCTTTTTCCTGAGAATCTCAATCCTTTCGAGATGAGTTGCGGAATGTATTTGGGATTGACCTCGTACCGGTGCCTATGCCTTTCCCAAGCCTTTGTCTTTTGATACAACGAGTATGCCATGGTTCCGTTGTCAATGGAGATTTCATGCGCTCCGAGTCTCATCGTGCCCCCTTTCTCAAGTACACTATTCTGCTCTGGCATCAGGTCGATGACGTAATTTTTCGAGTTCGGGTTCAGTTCGGAGCTGGCTGCATCTACCAATCCCAAGCTCCGCGCGTATTCGACCACTGCAAGTTGGAATCCGAAACATATTCCGAGGAACGGAATGTTGTGAGTTCGAGCATATTCTATTGCTTTGATCTTTCCTTCTGAGCCTCTCGACCCAAACCCGCCCGGTACCAAGAGCCCGTCGAACCCGGATAATACTCGGACCCTCGACGGGTCCTTCTCAAAATCGTCAGTCTCAATGAACTCCAGGTCAACGTTAGCGTTTACAGTGGCGCCAGCGTCACGAAGCGCTTCGTTAACGCTGACATAACAATCGGCGAGCTCTGCGTATTTTCCGCAGACGGCGATTGTGATCTGGTTTTCTGGTCCCAGATGGGTTTTGAGCATCTTCTTCCACGAGGCCCATTCAGGCTCCTTCTTCGTTAATTGTAGTCTGCTGACAAGGTAACCGCCGAATCCTTGTTCGTCGAGGAGGAGGGGCGACTCGTAGATGCTTGCGATGTCCTGTGAAGTGAAGACTGCGGATTCTTCGACGTTGCAGAAGAGCGCGATCTTCTTTCGGGGCTCCGGTCTAAGAGGCACTTTGCTCCTAGCCACGATAACGTCAGGCTGAACTCCGATGCGTCTAAGCTCCTGAACACTATGCTGGGTCGGCTTCGTCTTCTGCTCACCGACAACGTCCAGCATCGGGACAAGCGTGACGTGAACGTTGATGACGTTCCCGATTCCCTCGTCGAACCGGAACTGCCGGGCCGCCTCAAGATAGGGTAGAGATTCAATGTCACCAACTGTTCCTCCAATCTCTACAAGCACAACGTCGGCACCCTCACGTGCAATGCTCCGGAGACGATCTTTGATCTCGTCAGTAATGTGTGGAATTATCTGGACACATTTTCCAAGAAAATCTCCCTTTCTCTCCCGTTCGATAACCGAAGAGTAGATCTGGCCAGTTGTGATGTTGTGGCTCTTTGGAACGTTGATGTCGAGGAATCGCTCGTACGTTCCGATGTCCATGTCAGTCTCGCCCCCGTCTTCTGTGACGAAGACCTCGCCGTGGATGTACGGGTTCATCGTTCCCGCATCATAGTTGAGGTAGGGGTCGACTTTGGCAGCCGTGACTTTTAGTCCTCGGACTTGCAGAATTTTTCCGATAGAAGCTGCGATGACTCCCTTTCCTATTCCGGACATCACTCCGCCGGTGACGAATATGTACTTCGCCAAAGGGTAACAGAGAGAGGAATAATCACCTATTCAAAAGACTAACGCCGAGCTACCTCGGGCGAAGATTGAGGCTGAAGAAGACATCCAGACCATACGTGGTGGTTGATTTCTTAGGCTCGCTGGATCAGAGGCTTACCCTTTGGAGTGGTCGATCTTCCTTCGGGAAGTTTGAGACCTGCCTTCTGCCAATCGTCCAAGAAACGTTTCAGACCAATATCGGTCAACGGATGCTTGACCATCTTGTCCAAGACGTCAGGCGGCATGGTAGCCACATGTGCACCAAGCTTCGCCGCCTCTACTACGTGCACCGGATGGCGAATACTAGCCACTAGCACCTGAGTATCGATGTTGTAGTTTCTGTAGATCTGAAGAATCTCATCGATTATTTTCATCCCTTCATGGCCCGCGTCATCCAAGCGACCGATAAACGGGCTAACATAGTCCGCACCAGCCTTAGCCGCGAGAAGCGCCTGGTTTGCAGAGAAGACAAGCGTCACGTTTGTCTTGATGCCCTCCTTGTGAAGCCTCCTTACGGCCTTCAAACCCTCCCCGGTCATCGGGCACTTCACAACAACATTGGGTCCAAGCGCGGCAAGGTCATGCCCCTCCCGGACCATTCCCTCAGCCTCCTGACTCACAACCTCAAGATTCACGGGTCCCTGAACTAGTCTCAGAATATCCGTTACTAGCTCGACGAATTCCCTGTTCTCCTTGGCGATCAGGGTCGGGTTGGTGGTTATCCCATCTAGGACACCCATGTCTACGAACGTCTTGATGGATGGGATGTTTGCAGTGTCGAGGAAGATCTTCATTCGACCATCACCTAGCGGCGCCCAGCTTCTTTGCGGCCCTGACGATATCCTTCGAGGTAAGACCATACTTTGCCATCAGTTCCTTGTACTCGCCAGACTCTCCGAAAGTGTCTCTGACGCCCACCATCGAAATGGGTACCGGATATGATCCCGAGACGATCTCAGCAACGGCACTCCCCAATCCACCAATAATATTCTGCTCTTCAGCTGTAACGATTCTTCCAGTCTTTCTTGCGACACTGACAATGGTGTCAGAGTCCAGCGGTTTGAGAGTATGACAGTCTACAATTTCTGCAGAGATCCCTTCTTTAGCCAGAGATTCGCCTGCTTCTAGTGCCTCGTTGACCATTACGCCGCAGGCAACAATCGCGACATCCGTCCCCTCCTTCAAGACCTTGGCACGGCCAATCTTCAGGTCGGGACTCGCGGAGTAGACCTCCGGAACGCTTGGTCTGCTGAGGCGAATGTAGAAGGGTCCAGGGGTCTTCCAGGATTCTCCGATCAACGCCTTCGTCGCCGGAGCGTCGGCGGGAACGACGACTCGCATGTGAGGGATCGCCCGCATCGCGGCCACATCCTCGATAGTCTGATGAGAGGCGCCGTCCGGACCCACGCTAACGCCGCCGTGAGAAGAGACGATCTTCACATCCAAGTTAGGATAGGCGACAGCATTCCGGATCTGGTCTAGACATTTTCCAGGGACAAACGCGGAGTATGTGCTGACGTACGGTATCTTTCCCGCCAGGGCGAGCCCTGCAGCAATCCCGATCATGTTGGCCTCGGCGATTCCGACGTTGAAGAACCGGTCAGGATATCGATCCGCAAAGAGACTGGTCTTTATCGAGACTGAGGTGTCAGCTCCCAAGACAACCACTCTCGGGTCCTTTGCTCCGAGCTCAAGGAGAGCGTCGGCGAGGGCGTCACGCATCGAGCTCATTTGGACGAGCATCAGTCCAAGCATCCCTTGATGTTCATTACTGATTCCTCATTGACTCGACCAGTTTTTTTACGGTGTCCTTGTCAGGCGCTTTTCCATGATAAGCCGGGTCCCATTCCATGAAGGAAACTCCCTTGCCCTTCACAGTGTGAGCAATGATGACAGTCGGCCTATTCCGCATGTTCTCTGCCTTTTCCAACGCTTCGATTATCTGGCGAAGATCGAAACCGTCAACCTCGAGGACATGCCAGTTGAAAGCCTTCCACTTGTAGGCGAGTGGCTCCACGGGCATTATTTGTTCAGTCAGACCGTCCTGCTGAATCCCGTTTCGATCGATTATGGCGGTTAGGTTGCCGAGTTTGAATTTTGGCGCCGCCATGGCTGCTTCCCATGTCTCGCCCTCGTCCAACTCACCATCCCCCAACAAGGCGTATACTCGATAGTCGTTCTTGTCGATCTTACCCGCAAGCGCCATGCCTATGGCAGCAGACAACCCGATCCCGAGAGAGCCGCCAGGGAATTCGACTCCTGGCACTCGATGGTCGGGATGACCCTGTAATCTGCTGTTCAGCTTTCGTAGTGTCTTCAATTCGCTGACTGGGATGTATCCGGCCTCCGCCAGCGTGGCGAATAGGACGGGGGCGGCGTGGCCCTTTGAGAGGACGAACCTGTCTCTGTCAGGCCAAGCCGGCTGTTTGGGGTCGTGTCGCATCTTGTAGAAGTACAGTGAAACTAGGATTTCGACGGCTGAGAGGCTTCCGCCGGGATGGCCCGATTTGGCCTCTGCGAGCATTTCTAGGATGTGGGTTCTGATCTTGACGGCTTTCTGCAGGAGCATGCCAATGGGGATTTGGGCTTGTTCCATCACTAGTGGACCGGGACCTGAACTACATGCTCTGCAAGCTCTAGAGTTGTGCTAGCTTGAGATCGAAGATCGTTCAGATCCACTACGACAGTACCGATCTTGTCTGCCTGCTGGGCAGCGGCGAGACCCGCAAGGAGAACAGCCTCTCTGACAGGGGCTCCAGCCGCTTGGGACATTGCGAGAACAGCTGTCTGGCAGTCTCGCACACCCACCGCGTTGAATCCCGGTTTGGGACCCTTGAACGGTGGGAAGCTGGTTATGTTCTTCTTCTCGAAGAGAATCATTCCGTGCTCACTGCGGGTTAGAAGAAGACTCTCGCATTCGAGGCGGGTCATCAGATTGTGTCCCATATTGCGGAGCGAGGTGTCATTCACCATCGAGACACCGGTTGCGATGCTCCCTTCACGAGCATTAGACTTGACCATCGTGACCCCGATGTAGTCGAGATAGTGCCTTACCTTGGGTTGAGCCAAGACCTTCTTGTTCTGAACCCGACATTCCTCTACGACATTGCTTATCAGTTCGGGCGTTATCACGCCTTTGTCGTAGTCGGAGAACACGACTCCGTCGGCATCGCCGACTAGGTTCTTCAGGGGTTGAAGAAACTGCCTCGTGATGTGAGGCTCTACGTCGGAGCGGTACTCTTTGTCGATTCGAAGGTATTGTCGATGGTTCAGGATAAACCGTGTCTTTAGGCTAGTAGGCCTGTCGTTCACCACGATTCCCGAGACGTCTACTCCTTTTCTGCGCAGTTCCTCTTCAATCCAGCGTCCCGCCTCGTCCTTTCCAACGACTCCGAGCACCTTGACCTTCCCGCCTAGGGCCACGAGATTGTTGGTTAGGTTGGCTGCTCCTCCGAGGAGGAGCTCTTCGGAGAGGAAATCGGCCACTGGAACGGGCGCTTCCCTGGATAGCTTTCGACCTTGAGAGTGAACGTACCGGTCGACAATAAGGTCCCCAATAACTAGAATTGACTTGTTTCGAAAGCCATCTACGACCTCGGTTGGATCGGAGACGTCCAGTGTCAACTGGGGTGCCAGAATGGATCGGGGGCTTTGAGGTTATTTAAGATTGTCAGAACGTGAGGACAAAGTTGGAGCGAGTGATTTGAAATTTTCTACTTTACGTCCTCGGCCCTCTTCACGAGCCTCACGCGACACATGACGTGATCTCCATCTTTCACGCCGAAGATTTTCCTAATCTCTTCGGGTATAGTGATTCGCCCGCCCGCGATTACTTCAGCAAAGAAGGGAATATCTTCTTCCTCAACTTGGATAGGCAACTATTGGCCTCGGGCAAATGGCTAAGAACCCAATGATATAACTTTTCCAGAAAACCTGGAGCTAGAAAACCTAGATAGAGCGTAATTGCCACATGAAGACTGTTATTGATTCTGGTTTCGCGGATCTTTCGCACATGAATTTCGACGTATCTGATGAGCAGAGGTTTGTACTCGATGAAGTCGATCGAGCTTGTAGAGAGCTTCGACCATTGGAGGACGAAGCCTATCTTGCAGGGAAGTTCAATGATCACCTGGCACCGATATTCAGGAAAGCACAACTTCTAGGATTACCGATCTCAAGGCGATACGGCGAAGGGCAAGGAGCGGATGTTCTAACTTATGCCCTGGCCCTAGAAAGGATTGGTCAAGAGGGAACAGGGGTCCGAACATTCCTCTCGGGCCATGTCTCTCTAGGACAAGTAACAGTTCAGAAGTGGGCGAACGAAGAGCAGAAACAGCACTACCTTCCGCCAGCGACCCGGGGGGAGAAGGTCATGTGCTTTGGGCTCACAGAGCCAACCGCGGGCAGCGACCCCACATCCCTTCGCACAACATTTGAGGAGAAAGGGAACTATTTCGTATTGAATGGAAGTAAAGCGTGGATTTCAAACGGAAGCATTGCGGATGTAGCGGTCATTTTTGCGTATCCGAAAGGTAAGAGAGAAGGAATGTGCGCTTTCATCGTGGAGAGAGATTTCGAAGGATATTCCAGTCAGCAACAGAAACATAAGCTTGGGATGCCAACATCAGACACTGGCTCCATCTACCTAGACAATTGCAAGGTCCCGAGAGAAAACCTGATGGGACCGGTTGGGAAAGGGCTAAGCGTCGCCTATTCGGGACTCATGAGCGGACGCCTAAGCGTAGCCGCGGGGTGTCTAGGGGTCATTGAGGACTGCATCAACGAGGCCGTGGCGTTTGCCAAACAACGTATCCAGCACGGAAAACCCATAGCAAAACACCAACTCGTCCAGCGACACATTGGGGAAATGTCAACCAATCTGGAAGCTGCGAAAAATTTGGTGTACAAGGCGGCGCTTCTCAAACAGAAAAGTGATTCTGATCCAGAAGACAAAGACTTGCGAGATTATGCAGACGTGATGATTGCAAAAGCGAAATACTTCGCATCAAATGCTTCATTTGATGCCGCAGACCGAACCGTCCAGATTCTTGGCTCCAGCGGCTACAGCTTCGAGACGAGAGCTCCTCGGCACTTGGTCGATACCAGGGTCTGCAGGATCTACGAAGGCACGGACGAAATAATGGTCCAGAAGATAGCCGTGAGTCTCCTGGGCACCGAATATGAGGCTTACCGCTAGCCCACACACTAAGGCCTCGACACAAAACTTCAGTTTTCAACAGATAATGGGTAGCCCTGCACAGCAACTCTCAAGTGGAGACTCAATTTTTCAGGTAGACTTATTTTTCGGATCTACCCAAATGTCTTTGGATATCGTTCTGAATTCTGGGACCAGAAAATGCGATCGACAAGACTGCCCTCAGTACTCGGGTCAAGGTATGCTCCGTTGTTGGTGGTCCAGTCAGCCGCTAACCTGCTGCTTGCAGTTTGGCTGTATCTAGAGTATACCCACAATCCCTTCATGCAAACG
>Ga0209076_1000020_pt1 | contig 22085 bp, 23 predicted proteins | sample Rivendell_Oct201_9_FD_188350 | JGI IMG/M metagenome (GOLD analysis project Ga0209076, IMG submission 188350) | Vadose zone soil and rhizosphere microbial communities from the Eel River Critical Zone Observatory, Northern California to study diel... | ecosystem: Environmental > Terrestrial > Soil...
CAAGGACGTAGACTGAGGGAACGACGAGTGGCCCACAAGATCCGAGCCTAGCTGCTTAGAGAGACGAACCTACGAGTGGTCTAGGCGGGAATCTGGTTATGTTTTGACCCCAATCTATGACATCTTACTTATCTTCCGCAGAAAACCCTTCGATCCTGCATGAAACCGTCTTCAGAGGATTGTTGGATATGCCAGAGTCTGAAGAGGGATCGTCACCTAGTCTTCTATGAGACTAAGACTTCGACCGCCAAACTCAATCCTGACCAGTACTTCCTCGGCTACTCGTTCGTGGTGTTCAGGAAGCATGAGGTAGAGTTGTATGACATCAGCGATGAAGAACGAAGAGAATTCCTCGAGGACATGTCAAACGTCGCCCGTGCCTTGGCCTTGGCTTTCAAACCAGACAAGATGAACTATGAACTCTTGGGCAATGGCCAGCCACACATGCACTGGCACTTGGTCCCGAGGTACCGATCGGATCCCCTATGGGGTCGTCCAATCTGGACCAGTGGCACCAAGAGGAAAAGGCTAGGCCAGGAAGCCTATGCCGACTTAGTAAGTAGAATCCAGAAACATTTGCAATAGCAAGAAAGAAGGCCCGCAAATCCCGTATTATCCATAAACCATCACATCCCAATGGAGGTAACATTAGCCTAGTGTAGAGAGTGTCTGTCTCCTCAAAGGAGAATCCGACTGCGGACGGGAAAAGTGTTCGAGCGGAGGACAGTCAGGAGCTTCAAGGAATGTCAGTCGCAAGTCTTCTAGACCTAATTGCAGTCTTACCTCCATTGATCGCAATCTTCTATCTTTATCGTCAAAAGGGCTCTTCGATAGGCCTAGCTAGAGACAATCTATTCCGCCTCTCCATCTACTTCCTTGCTCTTGTCGGGTTCGATGCATTACGAAACTTCGTTCAAGATCAGTCGGTCGTAATTTGGACAATCTATGGAACCATATTTTCCCTCGGCTTAGTCATTCTCTCCTTTGGACACATGGCCGCAGTCGTCAACTACTGCCCAGATGTGAGGACACTCAAAGAATCACTCAATCGGTTGCTTAGACCATCTATTGCGAACGCGATCTATCACTCCTTCAACATGATAGGCATCGTTTGGATCGTTGGCTCGATCATCGCGTTGGTAGGGGGGACGACTACATCAACAAATGCCTGGCTTGGTGTAATGTTTGTTCCTCCGCAATGGTACGTGACATTCACAACAGCGTTGATGGCGCCACTAATTGCCTACCCTAGCGTTCTGCTACTGCTCGCGATAAGTCGGGCAAAGGTGAGCAACGTGAGGGCGTCCCTAGTCATGCTTCTCGCAGGGTGGCTCTCGCTACCAACATCACAACTCGTCTTCCTAGTCCAAACTGACCCGAATTCATTGCCGACTCAGATCGGACTCATCTCAAGTTCCCTATTCTTCGTTCTCTGCGCCATTGCTGTCCGAGACAAGTCTGGAATAATCCATGTGTTGACAAGTCAGCTGACTCCGCAACCGATGCTGAAGGGTGGACAAAGATATCTTGTACTCCACGATGGAGGGAAAGAAATCGTCTCGTTTCTCGCTGCGTCACTTCAAAGCGTCGTCGAGGCAGGCGGGCGGATAATAGTCAACTCGGTGGGTCCAGGCTCAATGATCGAGGGCCTGACAAAGGGGCATCCAAAGTTTGGCGGCTGGGTAAGTTCTGGAAAGATAGTCGGAAGCGCAGAGTTTCGGAGCACAAAAACGCGGGAAAGCCTCTCCGAACGGCTGAACCCGGGACCCACACTGTTTACGTACGTGACCGAATTGGGACCAGAGGATCTTCGAAACACCCGATTCTCATTAACCGAAGACATCCACGACAAGAATCAACCCGTCTCTGAACTCTACCTAATGGAAAGTAGCAAGGCACCCCGTCCCCTGTTGTCAGAATTCCTGAGAAATAATACTGAAGTGGAGGTCCTCAATCTTTCCGACACAAAGGACACCTTCTCCAACCTCATCGATCTAGATCATCAACGCGTTCAGGGATCCAAGATACTCCTAGAATATGATTCAAGCGCAAGTCATGAAGACGTCGTCAATAGATTCTTCACGGAAGGAGCTTCGAACGCTGAACTCTGCGCGCTTTTCACCTCGAAATCCAGCAAGCTATATCGAACCTTGAAGGGGAACAAGATGGTCAAGGTGATCGCCGCCTCCTCTCTAGTCTCATCAATGAGCGAATTGTCCGATGGCGAGGTTGAGATACCAGATCGTGAGTTGGGGCTTGTGGCCTCAATAGCCTCTGAACTGTTAGAGAACAACAAGACGACGAACGTCAGTATCGTCTTTGATAGCTTGGCTGAGCTCATAATGGGCCAGCATTGGGAACAAACCTATTCAGGAATCAAACAGCTATTCGAACTAGTAAGCGTTCCCAACTCGACCGTAATATTCCTGGGAAACCGGGAAACCATGGACCCTAGACTCCTAGGCGCCATCAGGAGTTTCTTCACTGTCCAACTTAGACTGGACAGCACAGGTCTCCATCCGGTCAAGTTGAAGTTGACCTAGTCCTTCTTGAGAGCTTCGACTTTCGAACGGGCCAGGTAAAGCCTATTTAACCGGCGGATTTGCTCGCTATCGAAGCGGGATTCGCGCGGGGCATAAAGGGTCCTATCGTGGAAAGTCTCAGTCATGATATTCTAATCATCGGTGGAGGCGGGGCCGGCCTCAGAGCCGCGATCGCGGCCGCCGAGTACAACCAAAAGCTCGACATTGCCATAGCATCGAAGACCTATCCGATGAGGAGCCACACCGTCTCAGCAGAAGGTGGGATGGCTGCTGCGACCCGTGAATATGACAGCCTAGACAAGCACGCGTTCGACACGATCAAAGGAAGCGACTTCCTCGCAGACCAGGATGCCGTTGAATATTTCGTGTCAGAGTGTCCGAGGGAGGCTGTCCTTCTCGAGCATTGGGGATGCCCCTTCAGCCGTGACCCGGACGGACGGATTAGCGTCCGAGCCTTTGGCGGCATGAGCGTCAAACGAACCCTGTTCGCCGGGGACAAGATTGGGTTCCACATGCTTCACACGCTCTTCCAGACCACCCTGAAGCATGAGAACATCCACCGCTATGACGAATGGTTCGCAACATCCATCCTTGTTGAAGAAGGACATGCATCTGGCGTAACCGCGATCAACATGCGGACCGGCGAGATGTCATCGATTCTCGCCAAAGCAGTCGTCCTCTCCACCGGGGGCTGCGGCAGGATATACAAGTTCACAACGAACGGCTGGATCAAGACAGGCGACGGCATGGCTCTCGCCTACAGGGCAGGAGTTCCATTGAAGGATATGGAAATGGTCCAGTTCCATCCAACCCTCCTGCCAAACACTGGCATCTTGATGACAGAGGCGGCCCGTGGAGAAGGCGGGTACCTGATCAATAAGGACGGCGAGCGGTTCCTCAAGCGGTACCTCCCTGGCAAGATGGAACTCGGACCCAGAGACATCATTTCTAGATCAGAGATGACCGAGATCAAGGAAGGACGCGGGTTCGAGGGACCCTACGGAAGCTATGTCCTACTCGACATTCGACACTTGGGAGAAGACGTGATCAACAAGAAACTTTCGTTTCTCAAAGAACTTGCAGAAAAATACGCTGGTGTCGATCCAGTTCATGAACCGATTCCAGTCCGTCCCGGCCAACACTACATCATGGGCGGAGTCAACACGGATAAGACCGGATACACGGGCATACCTGGACTTTACGGAGCCGGGGAAATGGCATGCGTTTCCATCAACGGGGCCAACCGATTAGGAAGCAACTCATTGACCGAATGTCTAGTCTTCGGGGCCGCCGCTGGAAAGGCAGCCGCAGAATATGCTATGCGCCAATCAATGCCTCACTTAGGCAATCCATTGCAGGGTGTCGCCATGGAGGAGGAAACCCGCGTGTATGACCAAGTCTTGAAGCATGAGGGAGGGGAAAGGATCTCTTCGATACGATCCGAAATGCAATCTACTATGGACGAGTCTGTTGGGATATATCGGGAGGAGAACGGTTTGTCCCAGGCCACGAGGAAGATCGGCGAGTTAAAGGATAGGATGCGGAACGCGTCTGTCGAAGACCGAGACCACGTGTTCAACACCGAACTAGTCTCGGCCCTAGAATTGGACTTTATGCTAGATGTAGCAGAGACGATCGCCTATTCAGCACTTTACCGACGGGAATCTCGTGGCGCTCACACTCGCACAGACTATACGAATCGTGACGACGCCCAGTTCCTGAAACACTCCATGGCATACTGGGATCATGGACGGCCCCGTATCCAGTATAGTCCAGTCACTATCACTCGATGGCAACCAGAAGCCAGGGTGTACTAGACAAGATGACGAAAGAATCAGGCGTCGAAACAGCTACTTTGAAGGTCTTCAGATATAGACCCGAGGTTCAGACTGAGCCATACGTCCAGGAATACAAGGTCCCCTATCGACGAGATATGGTTGTCCTTGACGCGTTGAACTACATCAAGGATCACATCGACGGAACACTCTCCTATCGGTGGTCATGCCGCATGGGCATCTGCGGCAGCTGTGGAGCAAACGTTGACGGCGAGCCGAAGCTTACCTGTGCCAGCTTCCTGCATGAATTCAAGGGCAAAGAGATCAAGATTGAACCGCTCGCCAATTTCCCAGTAATCAAAGATCTAATCGTAAACATCGAGGATTTTATGGAAAAACTGGACCATATCAAGCCCTGGATAATCCGAAAAGAGGAAACGCCTCTAGAGAAAGGTGAGTATCGACAGACTCCTGAGGAATTGGAGGCGTACAAGCAGTTTTCAATGTGCATAAACTGCATGCTCTGCTATGCCGCATGCCCAATCTACGGCATGAATGAGGAATTCTTGGGTCCCGCAGCGACCGCGCTGGCATACCGGTACATCGCCGATACACGGGACCAAGACCATGAAGCCCGCTTTCCAATGGTCCATGACAAGGAGGGAGTCTGGGAATGCACCCTAGTAGGAGAGTGCAGTGTTGCATGTCCAAAAGGTGTGGATCCCATGCTCGCGATCCAGAAGACCAAGATTCTTGGAGCAACACAGATCCTGAAGCCTCCACGGAGAGGAAAATAACTTGACCCGTGAAAACGCACCATCCAAGTATCCCGAGTACAGAAAACAATTAGGCCCGGGATGGTGGCTATCCAATCAGCGCTACACCCTGTACATGATCAGAGAACTGACGAGCTTCTTTATCTCCATCTACGCGATAATTTACATCTACCAACTATCACTGCTGGCGTCGGGGGATTTTTCCAGCTATGATCTTTTCGTCCGGAATCCTGCGACTATAGGATTCAGCATAATCGCGCTCTTCTTCACACTATACCATGCGGTTACATGGTTCTCCCTAATGGGCAGAATCCAGGTGGTCAAGCTTGGTCCGAAGAAGACAGCGACTCCATTACAGGCCATCGCGATCAACCTTCTACTATTACTGATCGTCTCCTACGCAATTGTCTACCTTTTCATCTTGAGATAGGAGAGACTGAGCTTGGATAAGGTGAAGAAAGAGTACAAGTCCGACAAGCTTCACGCGTTATTGTGGGGTGTCTTCTCGGTTGGAGGTTTTATCGCGGCCTTTCTTCTACCTGTCCTGATCTACATTGACAATATCGCATACCCACTCGGACTCTGGCCTGTCGCGAACAGTAGCCTCATCAAAATAGTCTTCATGGTCAGCCTATTCTCAACAATCTTCGTCTTCGTTACAATCGGAGGCTCGTTGTTCCATGGAATCTTCAGATTCAAAACAACACTTCCCGAGCTTGGGCTCAAGAGAGCCTCGTCTCTAATCTCCGCCGTCGGCTATATCATCATCGCAGCTGGTCTCATCGCTCTAGCTTACTATCTCTTCCAACTGTACCATGGGTTCGACCCGAGCCTATTCCATAGAATAATTTAACAAAGCAATTTGACTACAGCTTAGAGCGACTCTAGACATGTCTCACGATCATAACGGAACCAGCCTGGACGAATTCCGCAAATACCGGGAGAAGATGAATCACAAGATCCTAGAACAGGGCAATCTCCAGATCAAACGGTTCTTCAACTTGGACAGTCAAGCTTACGAGGATGGTGCTCTGTCCAAGAAAACGAAGGAGCTTCTCGGTCTCGTCTCCTCAATGGTCCTCCGATGCGACGACTGCATAACCTATCACATAATACAATGCGCAGATGTAGGGGTCACGGACGCCGAATTCTTCGAAGTCTTCAACATCGGCCTAGTCGTTGGAGGATCGATAGTGATCCCACATCTGCGCCGAGCAGTTGAAACACTGGAAGAATGCCGAGCCGTTACAGGAATAAAGAAGGAAACATCGTCCCTCAAGGCACGATAGGGATATTTTTCTCTCGTGAAACATTATTTTCTAGGCAATTATTTCTTTTAGTAAATTTTTCCTTCTAAGCATGCTTATTCTAGAGGGGCCCCATTAGAACTCTCGACACCGCCCCCCGAACAGACCCAGCCATTGCTTTCTCATGAAGCAAACCCGTCAAAGGCCTGAATCCGAACGAATTCAAAACTGAGTGTCTAGGTGGGCCGGGCCGGATTTGAACCGGCGACCATGCGGCCCCCACGCACATCCTCGAAACGTGAGGGTTTCCGCGTGTAAGGCGGACGTTCTATCCGTAGCAATCCTAGAGCATTCCGACCAGTACACTGCTCGGACTGGACTAGGACCTGAAACCGGGCTGAACTACCGGCCCACAACAATCCCAAAACCAACCAGTACACCCCTCTTTGTAGCTTGTGGATACCTGCCCCCTCGAACTGTGACTAGCGACAATGAGTCTCAGGAGCCTTACCTTTTATACAGCGAAACCACAATCCAATCTCTTGGACGTTTATGGCGGGGAAGGAGCCGCTCGTCTTCATCGACGGTGAATACCACCCCAAATCCGAAGCGACAGTCTCAGTATACGATCACGGCTTTCTTTACGGCGACGGAGTATTCGAAGGAATCAGAGCCTATAACGGCACAGTATTCCGCCTGAAAGAACACATCAGACGCCTCTACGAAGGCATCAAAGTCACCAGAATCAACCTGCAATTGACGAAGGAACAGATGACCAACGCAGTGGTCGACACGGTTCGAAGAAATAATCTGACAGACGCCTACATACGCGTCATCGTCTCGAGAGGACGAGGCAACCTGGGTCTCGATCCACGAAGCTGCCCCAAACCCTCCGTCGTAATAATGGCCGAACCAGTTGCACCGGCACATGGAAAAGAGGCACGTGAGAAAGGCATCACCGCCATCATCTCAGGCTACAGACGCGACCGAGTAGATGGGACAAGCCACGAACTCAAGAGTCTCAACTACATCCAAAGCGTAATGGCTAAGTTCCAAGCGATCGACGCCAGCGCAGACGAGGCCCTTATGCTCGACGGTCGAGGAATGGTCAGCGAATTCCATGGGTCCAACCTCTTCATGATCAAAGACAACCGGTTCAACACTCCATCCAGCGCATCCGGAGTACTCCCGGGCGTAACCAGGGCACGAGTAATGCGACTGACCGACGAGCTCGGCTACGAACTCAGAGAAAGGGACATCACACCCTTCGAACTGATGATCGCAGACGAGATATTCCTAACTGGAACAATGGCTGAGATCGTGCCTGTTGTGAAGATGAACGGAATACAAATCGGTGACGGACACCCAGGACCATTAACCAAAGAAGTCATCAGGGGATTCCAGAGGATAACTCAGGACCCGAAAGAAGGCGTCCCAATCGGAGCAACCGTCCAAGTACAGGCTCGCGTTCGCACCCCTTAACATAGCCGGCCACAATAGGGCTGGACCAAGCTAACCAATATTCCAATCCATCTCCGGCTCTGCGCCTCTAAATACAAGACCACACAAGGTTCTCTCTGAAAATTCTGACCTTGTGGTAGTGTAACAAGCCACTTTGGACCCAGTCGAAGCCAAAGACCTGGCTTTCTTCAAAATAGTCGAATCAAGTGCGCAGAAGAAAGGGACTATCGGCACACATTAAAAAGAGAAGGCAATTTGGGACCTATTTGTGTTCTAGAATATTGAACTGGTAGAGTACGTATGTTATTCCTCCGCCGAGTCCATCCATCACCATTGCGGCCACGACCATGAACGGATCGTTCAAGAGTCCAGTAGACACGTAACCAAGCCATTGTTGGACTAATCCCCATGCAGAACCGAACGCCAATGCGACTCCTAGCCCAAGAATGGCACGCTTCTCTGGAGGCATTCTAATTCGAAGGCTCAGAACCCAAGAAGAGATAGTGATCGCCCACACCAGATGAAGGATCATCGTAACAGGAGTTATGTCCGGAGTAACTAATCCGAAAAGTACGAGCGCACCTGTGGTCGCTGTTGCACCCGCGGACTCGACTAAGGTTAGACTCAACCATCTAGGGTTGGCTTCGAGGATACGATTTCCTAAACCAGATGTATGAACTCCCATACAACAATCCTCTCTTTCTGGACGATTTCTTGCCTAGAGGAAATCATGCGATATCTCAAGCGTTACCGGTCTCTGCATAGTGACGGTTACATTCTTAGGAAGGATCGATCTTGATAGAAGTGTTGAAAGGAGCAGTCTTCGACTGGGACGGGACCTTGGTAGATATTGACGAGAGGGAGCTTTACAGTATCAACCAGGCTCTCGCTGAGCACGGAGTGGGCGCAATAGATCACGAGTTCTTTTTCCAAAACTACTATCGTCGGGCATGGGAGATGGGGACCGGTCCTAGGATGGTCATTGAGGCTGCCTTCAGAGGGAAGGATCCGAGGATGGTAGAGCGAGCATACGAAACATACCGAGGAATATTTTCGAGCACGGTCGAACGAGTACGCCTTCAAAAGGGTGCAATGGAGTCATTGATGGGATTGAAGCAAAGGGGGATCAAGGTCGGGATAGCTACCATGAGATACACTAGGTTAACGGTAGAAAAGGAAGTGACCGCATTGGGGCTGGACCCCGTTGCCGACACATTGTACACTAGACAAGATCTCGGTCACCAGGCCAACCCACTTGAGCCACTTGAAGAAACCGTGAACAGGCGGGCCAAACTCGTTCAGAAAACTCTCGATCATCTGAAATTGAATCCATCAGAAGCGTTCCTTGTTGGGGATTCATGGTGGGATGTCAGGGCCGGAAAGAAGGTCGGGATGAAGACTGTAATCGTGAAGACCGGCTTCTCATTCCACAATGATTTCTCCAGTGAACAGCCTGATATCATGATAGGCTCGCTTGAGGAATTGCTTCCGATTACCAGAGAAAAGGGATGGGTCTAACAATCTCGAATCTTAGCTTGCTGGTTGTAGGTCCGTAGTGGATATTGCATCAACACCGTTCTTTTCCAGCTCGACGATTAGGCGATTTAGGCCCAACCAGTCGCTCGCGATATGGCCCGTAACTACAAGGTTTCCTCTTTTCCCATCGACGAGACGTGTCAGGTCGACGTCTGAAATATGAATGTAAGATACAGTGTCGACTCGATGCTGAAAGTAGGCCTCTGCCACATCATATCCTCCATTAGTATACGCAGCATGCGAAATCGCCAGTTTGCCCAATCTATTCCTAGCTGAACCCAATCTCACCTCGATCTTAGTCAGGGCGTTTCGGTACTCTGATAGACGATTGAGCCGCGACACCATGTCAGACACTCTAGCACCATGATCTAATCCTTTGACCGCCTGAACCATTATTTTTCTACCTATCTCGTCGCATGGACTATGAATAGACACCAAGGGGATCCGAAGCCTTCGCGCTGCCGAAGGAATCTGATCATAATTCCGTGAGTGGTGCTGGATCTCCAGCTGGTGAAGCTTCGACGTAACCGCTGTCTCGGCTGCTCTCTTGGGGACACCCGCGTCCATCAATTGGTCAACGTGTCGACGGAACACTTTGTAGCCTTCAAGCTGCGCCTTTCCACCGGCCGGATGGTGAGCGATGACGGCGTCACATCCAAGCTCGCGTGCTAGAAGGAGTTCGCTTGTTCCAACATCTATCGCGACTAGAACTCGTTTGATCCCATGTCCCTTGACATGTATGCCGCTGTCAGCTGGGACGTTCCTCATCCCGGCAAGTTTGAGAGCGAACCGCATTATTCGGTCTGTATCCATCAAGCCAGCAACACTTCTCGTGGACCGAATTGGTGCACGGTATTTGGCTTACTGGGGCCTTCCGCCCCTCGTCATTCTTTTGAGATCTAGAACTTCGTCGAGTTTTTCCTTCGGCAGGATTTTCTCTTCAAGTATTGCTTGTCTTACAGGTTTATTCTCGGCAACAGCCTTTTTGGCGATCTTCGCTGCGTTGTCGTAACCAATCGCTGGAGCTACGGCTGTGACGAGTGCAAGGCTCTTCTCGGCATACTCGAGACATTTCTGTCGATCCGCGGTTATACCCTTGACGCATTTCTCACCAAATAGTTTGGATGAGGTTGAGAGTATCTCAATCGACTCTAGAAGGTCATATGCGATGACCGGCATCATTATGTTGAGCTCTAACTGTCCGAACAAGCCACAAGTTGTGATTGACGTATCGTTTCCGACGACTTTAGCTGCGACCAATGTTACCGCCTCTGGAATAACCGGATTCACTTTGCCGGGCATGGCGCTCGATCCCGGTTGGGCAGCCGGAATCTCGATCTCTGAAATGCCAGTCCGAGGCCCCGAAGCAAGCAGTCGGAGATCGTTCGCTATTTTCATTAGACTGACGGCAATAGTCTTGAAGAAACCACTAGCCTCGACGCAGCCATCCTTCCCTTGCATGGACTCGAAAGTGTTCTCGGCTTTTCGGAATTCAAGCCCCGTTAGACGATTGATCTCCCGTATCGCAAGCTCTGCATATTTCGGATGAGTATTGAGTCCTGTTCCAACCGCGTTCCCGCCCAATGGGAGCTCAAGTAACGCATCTCGTGCCTTTTCAGCTCGTCTAATTCCGTGGTTTATCATGCTCGCATATCCACTGAATTCTTGGCCAAGAGTAATCGGGACAGCGTCTTGAAGATGAGTTCTGCCCGCTTTGACAATATCCTCGAACTCCTTCGCTTTGCCGTCCAAGGACTTAGCTAGAACCTGCAGAGACGGTAATAGCTTCCGAGTCACCGCTTCAGCTGCCGCGATGTGGATTGATGAGGGAAACACGTCATTGGTCGACTGTCCCATATTGACGTGATCGTTCGGATGGATGAGTCCCTTCTGCCCTCTCTCGCCGCCCAACAGTTCGATCGCACGATTGGCGAGGACTTCGTTCATGTTCATGTTCGTTGACGTCCCGCTCCCAGTCTGAAATACATCCACGACAAAGTGTTCGTACAGTGAACCTTCCATAACCTCCTTCGCCGCCGAGACTATCGCATTCCCTTTCTTCTCATCTAGTAATCCAAGTTGCATGTTGGCCTTTGCTGCAGCAAGCTTGACCAAAGCGAGTGCCCGAATGAAATCCTTCGAAAAACGAAGACTAGATATCGGGAAATTGTCGACAGCCCGCTGGGTCTGCGCGCCCCAGTAAGCCCAGCTCGGAACCTTCACATCGCCCATCGTGTCTTTCTCGATCCGATATTCCCCAGCAGCTTTCATCGCTACCATTCATTACACTCTCTTGTCTGGCCGAGTTGATTTTTGTCAGTGTCTAAAAAAGGCTCCCCAGTACAAGCGCATCAGTTTCGGCTTGCTCTATCATCTATCAGCGGTTGACCAACAAACGCGGCGCCATCTTGATTTCGCTCGATAAGATGCGGCAGAAACAGTCTCGAATTGAATCGCCAGATCCAGCTTGTGAGAGCTCTTCTGGACGAAATAGCGGAAACTCGGAAGAAAACTCTGTCCAAGCAATAATCGCATTAGAGTGCCGGAGAGGGCTTAAGAGCCGGCCTTTTCAGCCGCGTCCCGCATACAGGGCATTTGGAGAGAATCGATAACGCGACTCACAAGGTATCGAGACACGGACGGGCAGGAAAAAATCGGAGCCTCAACAGATTCAAACCAGATTGTTGAAGTCAAGAAATCAGGAGATTCTGGAGAGCCGCTACTAGAATTCCTTCAGGGACGGGACATTGAGAAGAAGGTGCAGTCCGCAATCAAGAATGGCGTCGGTGGCGGAAAGAATCAAGTTGTCAAGCTGGATCGCGTGACAGTGCTTCCGCCGGTAAGGAGGCCGGGCAAGATCATCTGCATGGGAGGCAACTTCTCTGATCATCTCAACGAGGGAACGAGCTCCCTGCCGCCCTTCCCTGTCTCCTTCTTGAAGGCCCCTTCCGCATTGACGGGTCACTTGGCACCGATATTCTACCCGCCAAAAGTCAAGCTTCTCGACTATGAGGTCGAACTCGCAGCCGTGATTGGGCAGAGGTGTAAGGACGTGTCGAAGGAGGACGCGTTGGACTACGTCGCAGGTTTCAGTGTCTTTGATGATATCAGTGCGCGTGATATTCAATTTGCGGAGATGAAGCGTGGATTCTGTAACCTTGGGAAGAACTTCGCAACCTTCGCGCCAATGGGACCCTACCTTGTAACGCCTGATCAGGCTGGAGAACCGGACAACATGAAAATGGAACTACGGGTGAACGGTAGCACGAGACAATTGTCGAGCACTAAAATGATGGTTTTCAAGATCAGAGAATTGATCGAGTTCTTCTCCTCGATGACTCTAGAGCCCGGGGATGTAATCACATCTGGAACCCCTTCAGGAGTTGCTATCTATCGCAAACCGGACAAAGAGCCCTACCTATTGCGACCGGGAGATGTCATAGAGAGCGAGATTGAAAGCCTTGGCAGACTCAAGAATACAGTTGTCGAGGACAAGGCCGCTTACAGGGTCAGTTCAAGGAACCCTTGAAGAACCGTTTCGCGGATCATCTACTTCTTAACTGGGGCTTTGCCGGTATTTCCCCACTCGAACCAAGACCCGAGATAGTTTCGGACGTTCGGATAGCCTAACAGTTTCAGAACAAGATATGTTTGAGCAGCCCGGTATCCGGCCTGGCAATAGGTTATGATCTCCTTGTTCGGATAAACTCCCTCTGCAGAGTAAATCCTTCCCAGCTCGTTTCTTGATCTTAGAAAGCCCTGCGTTGACACCGTACGACTCCAATCGATGTTGCGAGCGGTTGGGATATGACCTCTGCGTGCTGCTCTGACCAGTGTCCCGTCATACTCTTCTTCGGAGCGCACATCAAGAATTGTCCTGTTCGGATCATTGAGGGACCCCAGTACATGGTTCATTGTCGCTAGTACCTCTGGATTGACATGGGCCTTGAAGCGGCTGGGTTTGGGTGCCGTTGGTTCAGTAGTTGTTTCGTGTCCTTCTTTTCGCCAGGATCTCAGGCCTCCATCGAGCATGCTTGCTTTCCTGTGACCAAGGTAGTGCAATAGCCAGACTCCACGTGCAGCCATCATCCCGCTTGTTTCTTCGTAGAATACGACGTGTTTGTTTGGTGTGACTCCAATAAAGCTCAGAAGTCGTTCCATCTGGTTTGTGAAAGCTCTGATACCGGTCGGGCTCGTGTCACTCCAATGATATTCGGTCATTGGCAGGTCCACAGCCTTAGGGATGTGTTCAGTGTGATAGTCGGTGAAGGGACGCGTGTCGACAAGTAGTATTGCGTGATTGTTTGCTAGCGCAGCTGTCTGCTGGGCCGAGAGAACGAGCGGAACCGACATGATCTAAATGACCAGAGTCGAGGAATGAAAAAAGGCTTGTCTGCTCTTCTTACATTGTGTGTGATATTGGTGGCGGGCCCGGCGGGAGTTGAACCCGCGACAACCGGGTGTCCTCCTTCAAAGGTAAAAGCCTCACCAGAGCCATGATTCGGCTCTACCGGTGCTCTACCTCTTTAGGATCCTGAAAGGACCTGGCTAAGCTACGGGCCCCATTATTCCTGACGCGACCAAGACGCCGATATATAGCGCATTTTCTCCCTCAACCCTCCAGATTGACAGTACAAGTCCAACCATTAACTCCGGCCGATTATGACGCGTTGGTCGCCCTTTGGAAAGAAGCAGGGCTCGAATACCGACCGAATGGACGGGACGGCAAGCTTTCGATAGTGATCCAGATGTCAATGGACCCAGAACTTTTCCTCGGGGCATTCCAAGATGGACGCCTTATCGGCAGTGTGATAGCAACTTTCGATGGCAGACGAGGATGGATCAATAGACTGGCTACGGTTCCTGAGGAAAGGCGGAAGGGGGTAGCCAAGGCGTTGATAGGGCGTGCGGAGAAGCTTCTTCGGCAAAGAGGAGCAATGATAATCGGGGCACACGTCGAGCGCGAGAACACTGCATCATTACGATTTTTCGAGAGCTGCGGTTACAACCTGCGCGGTGACATAGTTTACGTGTCCAAGCGGGATAGGCCTGATGTTTAGCTAGCCTTGATCACTGAGTGTAACTCGTTCGCATACGGTCTGACAGTGTCAGGTCCAAAGTCAAACGGCAGGTCAGCTGCACGGAACAGGTCGGGCAGCGGCTTGGATCCGCCCAACGACATCGCACGCTCATAGGCAGTGATCGCTCCTTTCTGATCCTTTCTGTACCGAGTCCAGAGCCCTAATGCTCCCAGGAAGGCGATGCCGTACTCGATGTAATAGAACGGATAGCCGAAAAGGTGTAGTTGTCGTTGCCAAAAGGTCGACCGGTAGTCTTCCAATTGAGTCCAATTCTCGGAGCCACCGAACTTGGATTGGAGTTTGAACCAGGCTTCTCTCCGATCTTCATGAGAATGACCCGGGTTGGTATAGACCCAGTGTTGGAAGGAATCGATCGTAGCGATCCATCCCAAGAGTTTGATGATGCTTGAAAGATGCAACCTTCGGGATCGTGCAGCTTCCTCCTTGTTGTAGAAAGTGCCGTTGAAGTGTTCACCGCCGATTATTTCCATCGTTTGAGACGCTACTTCTGCGAACTCTATCGGGACGTTGTCAGATCGGTAGTAATAGAGCAGGTTCATTTCACGGGTTAAGAATGAGTGGAAGCTATGTCCCGCCTCATGCAGAAGGGTCCATACATCTCCGTCCCGGCCGACAGCGTTCATAAATATGAACGGCAATTGCACCTCAGCCATCTCCTGCGAGTAGCCACCGGGAGCCTTACCTTTTCGGCTTTCAAGGTCCAAGAGATTGAGTTCCTGCATCCTCTTCAGGTATCCAGCGAACCTCGGGTTCACCTTCTCGAAGATCTGAACACATCCCTTGACTAGTTCAGGAGCAGCCTCGAAAGGACGAAGGGGCGGTTTGCCCTCAGGGTCCACGGCTAGGTCCCACGGCCGAAGTTCGTCCAGTTCAAGGTTCTCTCCTCGCTGTTCGTCCAGTTCTCGGATGAGGGGTACTATGTATCGCTCGACCGCCTTGTGATATCTAAAGCAGTCCTCTGGTGTATAGTCAAATCTCTCCCGTCTAGGGAAGATGTAGTCACGATAGTTGCTGAAGCCCGCATTCTTAGCTATCTTCTGCCTTAGCTCTATGAGGTCGTCATAGATCTCGTCGATCTCTTGATGATCTTTTCGGCGTCGCTTTTCGCCGAGTAACCACGTCTCCTCCCGAACCTTTCTAGCAGGTTCCTCTTGATATCGTCCGAGTTGCTGCATGGTTCTTTCTTGTCCATCGTACATCACAGTCATTCCACCCACGATTTTCTCGTATCTTTGCCAGAGTTTGGCCTCTTCCTTCTCTAGCTCAACGTTCTCCTTACGAAATAGGGCGATGCTGTTCTCGCGCTTCCGATCGAGGACTGAGTACTTGTCGCGTTCTAGACTCTTTCTAGCTGGAGAGTCGACGTATTTCTTGTCTAGCTCGGCGAATCCGAGTTTAATTTGTGGTTCGACATTCTCAACGAAGAATAGGTAGGCCTTCTCTCTTTCGGGGTCATCTGTCTGGCAAGACATTCGTATGTAACGGAAAGCTTGCTCTTCGCTTAGTGCCGAGGCGAATTCCGACTCGTCCCAGAGCCACTTTTCCATTTCGCTGGCAGAACCTATTTTTCTCGAGTCCAACTGATCGAAGAATTTCTTCAGTTCGTCCTTGTTCGTCACCTCGATCTTGGAGGGTAGAAAGCTTCTTTGCTTCTGTCTCGGAAGTTTAGAGTGATCGAATGACAGTCCTAAGCCCCTCGATTAAGCTAGGCTCCCGGCTAAGGCTGACTAACAAATCTTTCTAGGGAAATAGCGGCAAGCAAAAAAGGGAGAAGGATCGGCTTAGGAGATTTTGCCTAGATTTGGTACGTTATTCCGATGTAGGAGTTGACTTTACCTGTCTTGTCCTTCGTGGCGAGAACTTGGAGGTGCGCTTGGAATGTTTGTCCGTTCTTCTTCTGGAAGGCTAAGCTGCCCTCGTAGCGGCCATTCGCTGCATCTCCTAGTATCTTCCCGAACTCTTTGACGCCCTGTTCAGTGTGCATTGTAGCAACTGATTTTCCAACTACCTCAGAGGCTTTCCATCCGAAGAGTTTCTCAGCCCCTTCAGAGAACGAGGTTATCTTGCCGCCGGCGTCGGTGACGATTATACTAAGGACCGGCACCGCTGGGACTTCTTGGAGAGTGTTTGTTGTCATGTTTTCCTTTGACCTGTGCCAGAAGGGGTGGATAGCAAGTGTTTTTGATGCTTTCGCTTCATAGACTGACGGAGCACGTTTGCCAGGGTCTGATACCGTCTCCTTCGAGAAGAGTAGTCTGGAATGGGACGGCAGGAAAATCAGCATTGTTACGGGTCTCCCTTCGACCTTTTCGAGTGGGGCATGTGTAGTCATTGCTCACGGTGCGGGGGGGCCGATGTATTCGCCGTTCATCACCTATTTCCACACTGAACTGGCAAGGAGAGGATTCCTAACGGTCAAGTTCAATTTTCCATACATGGAAGCTCGAAAGCGGATTCCTGATAGGAAAGAGGTTCTTGAGGACTCTTTCAGGAGGGTCGTTGAACAAGTCCGCACAGGTCCACACAAACCAACGAGCATATTTCTCGGCGGGAAATCTATGGGAGGCAGGATTGCCTCTCAAGCCGTGGCAGGAGGGCTAGAGAGTGATGGTCTATTCTTTCTAGGTTATCCATTGCATCCGCCCGGAATGCCCGCGAAACTTCGGGACAGCCATCTTTACCAGGTTAAGGTTCCGATGCTATTCGTCTCTGGGACAAGAGACCAGTTTGCCGGAAAGGACCTGTTAGATGAAGTTGTACAGAAACTCGGCTCGGGAGCAAGAATTCACTGGATCGAGGGAGGCAATCATAGCTTGGACCCTGGAAGGGGAAAGGCGGTGCTGAATGAGACGTATGTCTCGATAATATCACTCCTCTCGGACTGGTTCACCGAGCTTTCGAAGCCACCCGCTGGAGCGTAGTAAAGCAGGTCTTTAAGTACGAAATCGTCTACTGCTGAATTGGCTAAACATGTGTAGTACATGCGGTTGTTCGGCCGAACACGACGAGCCAGAATCCGAGGGCGAAGGAGAAGCAGCTTAGCCTCCTCTCCTGAGGCTTAAGGCTCGTAATTCCTCTGTTTTTGGACTAGCTTACAAGACGTACTGTCGTTCTATAATCCCGTCAAGCCTATCAATGAAAGCCCTAAGACCGCGATCACAACGACGAATATTATTATGGCTACTATTATCGAGACTATCGATACTCCTATCGCGCCGAGCCAGCCAGTGTGGTAGGATCCTTTCACTATCAAAAGGAACAAGATTAGTGCCGCGCCTATGGAAATGAGCAGTCCAAACTGTCCGAGTAGGATTATGGCTGCAACGACAGCGATCGTTCCGAAGAATGCGATTCTGATGGATTCACCGTAAGTGACTCTTCTTCCCACGACTATCTCGCCTGCAACCCATAGGAAGAAGGCCTCGATCAACAGATAGACGAGGAACAGTATTCCTAGGATGAGGAGTCCGTTTGTGAGTCCAAATGCGAATGAGATTTCTGGAACGGTGGGCATGTTGTGTCGGGAGAACATTGGTCCCTGCCTGGTTTTTATCACGATCGGTGAGGTTCTCAGTTTCTTTCTGGAAAGGCATATCTCCCGAGGCTGTCGGGTGTGGCCTTTGCTCAGGGGAATCGTTGCGGATATCTCCGCGCCCAATCCTTCATTGAGGGATGCGTTGAGGTAGTATAGTCCGGTCCGCAGCGGCGGGATTTCCTTTGGCTGGCCGAGAGTATGTACGGCTGTCACCCGTACGACACTTGAGATGGGGCGATCCTCTCGAGCGTGTTGCGGGTTCGAATCCCGCCCTGGGCGCCAGATTCACTAGCGATTCTAGGGTTCGAATCTTTAACTATGGCTCATCTTCTTTGGGGTTCCAGTTACGACCAGCAGGTAGATGCGTGGCTGGTCGGGCTTTGGTGAGAAATAGAATGGTATCAATTGTTCATTCTCCTCCTCAGGAGGTTATAGTGACGGGGTTGACTGGTTTTGGTACCCAACGTGATCTTGCTTCGATGATCGCGTTTGTGATGAACGTGTCTGGTCAGCCTATGGCCTTGTACTGGGCTGAGGGTGTTGTATTCTTGGCTGATTTTGTAGAGCCTGAGGCTTTACCCGAGGAATACATCAAAGGACGAATCTATGCCTCGAACGTTTCGCATGCTCCGATGGCGAAGTACAATCAGTCCATTAGGGTAGGAAATGTTGACGTGCCGGTAATTGATGTCACCAGTAACGAGGCGTTGCGTGAATTGGCCCGTTGGATTAGGGAGAATCATCATGCGGGTGGTTCTAGTTCTGGGAATCCTTAACTAGCTTAGGGTCTTCGCGTCATTCTTGGTCCCCGGGGTAGCTCAGCCTGGAAGAGCTTCCGAGTTCCGACCTAAAGAATCGGGACGGAGACGCTGTAGGTGTGCGCCATAAAGGGCGCATCCGTTCCAGCCTTCTAGGCTAACAACTGAAACCGGAGTGTCGCCGGAGAACTGGCTCGGAATAGATCCGGTTCGGCGAGTTCAAAATAGAGACATTCTGGTCTCTAGGAGACTCCGGCTCCCGGGACCAATTCCACTAGGATGCGTTTAGACCCCTGTTTCTTCAACGCACTAGGCTCTTTAGGAACGCCACACGCTTGCTAAGTCATTTCGAACTTCTACTATCGAGAAGACTGCTGACGTAGTCTTGGAAGGGGCGGTCGAACATTCCAATCGAAGAACCGTGTACCTCGACGAACAGGGGATGTTTCATCATCGTTTCGAGCCAGGTGGCCCACTGGCTCCAAGCTTCCTTGTCTATCCATTTTCTGCTGTAGAGCATGTAGGCTCTTTCAAAGATTCCGTACAACAGAAGGAGATAGTTGCGGATACCCATCTCCTCCTTTGAGAGTGAGGCCGTTCTGGAGGTTGGAGCAATTGTCCTCGCCATTTCAACTTGGATCATGGCCAAATCTGGATTGGTGACCAGCATTCTCATGGCATCGGTTGTGTCGTCTAGGACTTTCTGGTAGGCGTTTTCTTTTGACGTCTTTTCCTGGCTGCGAAAGGATAGGATGAAGATTACGAGCGTGAGGGTTAGGACGATGGTTTGGGTTATGGTTCCCAAAACCGCTGGGTCGGTGATGTTGTCTAAGGATGCCAAACGCGGACCATCTATCGGTCCACGTGGCATTCCCTAGTTTTTTAGCCTTGATTTTTCATCTGAGACTTTACTCGGGATTGAATCTTGAAGCCCTGTGACTTGTCGTGGGGATTTTCAGGAAAATAGAAGGGGGAAATTAGGAGGTTTACTGGTGCAATTTAGTTGCTCTTTGTCTTGACCGGTTGGACAGTGACGCGTTCTAGCTCGCGGAGGATTAGCTCGTTCTGTTTCATGAGTATCTTGTTTTGGTCGGTCAGGATTCGTAGGGCACTTGCGATTAGTGAGAGGGATGGATTGTCCCATTTGAACTCGGCTTCCTTGGCGGCTAGTCCTTGTCTGCCTTTGAGGATTGAGCTTCGGATGCTCTCGTTGCTCTCGTCTTCGCCGAATGCGACTCGGTTTCTTTTGTCTAGTTTGTCGGTCATTGAGGATCCTACTTGCTCTCTTTTGGCGTCTGGGTAGCAGTCCTCGCAGAACCGCTGCCCTTTGAGTTCCAGTAAGGGATCGATTAGGCTGAGGGTCTTTCCACAGCGTGAACAGAATTCTCCCATTGTATTTGTCAGCTCTCTGTACTATTCTGGTTGGATAGCTGGAGCGTACTAATGAGTCTTGTAACCCGGGAAGCCTACTAAGAGGTACTTTACGGTGCATGTCTGCTTTGAGAGTGTCATGAATTCTGGGCTGATGGGCTGGGATTCCGTTTAGTCTGGTCTAGAGGAGATACTCAACACTCTACGCTACGATTCATATTGCCTAGAGAAAATCCCTTCCTCTCGATCGAAACTCCGGCATGTTTGCTGTATTTTACGATGGAAAGTATTCCCTTGTTTTCCGAAAGTATTCGCTCATTGTCCCTCGAACTCTCATCTCCCCACTCTCAGAAATTTTTGTTTGAAACCAGTACCCTCCCCCGGTCCCACGTTCAGTTTTCACGAGGGAAAGATCAGATTTTCGATGAAAAGTGCCCGTTTTCTAGAGGAAAACGGCTAGTTTTCGAAGTGTGATCGTAGTGAAAGTATTCAGAATGGAACCGCTTACGAGGCTCAGAATTGAATGGGGGTCCGGTCGAAGTACGGACTAGGTTAGACATCTCCTCTGAGCCGGTCAATTGAGACGGATGACCATTCCTTGAGGAGGTCCTATTCACAGCATGATTCTTGGACGATCAGCTCTCTGAATGTGCAGTTTGGATTATTGCACTCGATTAGTAAGCGGATGCCCCTAGGGTCTTGGGGCTGGGGTTCGAGAGTCCGGCCTTGGCAGAGGGGGCATACTAATTCGGCACTTTGTGTTTTCATGTAGCAGGTGGTTGAATAGGTTAGAAAAATAAATTGATGAGTTGTCGAAAACTATTGGGCGAGCCCTAGTTGCTCTTTTTCGAGATCGGCCTTGTCTTACGAGGGTAGGGGCAATACTTTCGCACTGGACATATTGGGCATTTGGGACGCAGAGCAGTACAGTAGGCTCTTCCATGCGCTATCAGTAGCAAGTGAACCTGATGATACTTTATTCGGGGAAATAGACTCTGGATACTTGCTCGGACCTTTTCATAACCACCCTTCAATGGAGCGAGTCCTAATCGCCGCGAGACACGATCGACGTGAGTATCCACTGGAATCGTCGGCTGGCTGGCTGAAGTGACTAACAGGACGTCTGCAGTTTTCGGACCTACTTGGGGAAGATCCATCAACAGTTCTCGTGCCTCATCGAATGGCTTGCTTAGAATTCGATCCAGGTCGCCGGCGTATTGTTCAAGAATTGTTCGTGATAGTTGCCTGAGAGCTGGTGCCTTGTGCCATTGCAGGCCACCTATTGCAATCGCATTGCGAATTCTCTGAACCGGCGCAGCCGAAAGTTTCTCCGGCGATATTCCGCCAATCACCTCCTCGAGTTTCTCGAACGCTCTGCCTGCTGATCGGTCGGTAGAATTCTGGGAGAGGATTGTGACCACGAGGGTTTTGAAAGGGTCATGTTGCCGCTTCTCGACTTTGAGAGAAGCGAACTGGCTTGGTTTGATCTTGAAAACCTTGGATAAGGTGTTGATTATTTGTCGAGCTTTCGGGTTAGGATGGTCTCCAGTGTAGAACGTACCCATGCTCTCGCAGAATCAGATAGACGTGAGGCTATTCTTAAAGCGGGTTTTTGAATCGCCTCAACTCTTGATCTCCCGGCTAATGTTCTTGAGTTAGAAAGACTCAAGGAATCAGGACTCGTAAAGGTGCTAGCTTGACAGCCCAATCGTCTAAGGTTGAATCCCAAAAATCCTCGAATCCTCTTGTCGGAGTAGGATCAGGCTTTATTGAGACCCTAAACGGCGGAAACCCGGTAGAACAGAAGAGATTCTTAGCCTCGAACCTTTCCGACAATGCTCTCAAAGAAAGGTCAGCGTCGGAACGCGCCGTTCTACTGCAAAGGGCATCGGATCTTATACTGTAGCTGTTCTCGGAAACTATGATGCTCCGGCCGCGTCCAACCTAGCTAGGGGAATCCGTGAATTCCTGGCCTTTCGTT
>Ga0209076_1000021_pt1 | contig 21857 bp, 21 predicted proteins | sample Rivendell_Oct201_9_FD_188350 | JGI IMG/M metagenome (GOLD analysis project Ga0209076, IMG submission 188350) | Vadose zone soil and rhizosphere microbial communities from the Eel River Critical Zone Observatory, Northern California to study diel... | ecosystem: Environmental > Terrestrial > Soil...
GGCGGGATTCAGGTCAAAGGGGCAGGACCGTTCGCAGGATCGAACGGGGCTTGACTTAAGATCCGGCTCGCAGGAGAAATCCTGTGGCGTAGGCCTTCGTGGGTTCGAATCCCACCCCCCGCACCACACTTGAGGTTCAGCAGGATCTGGAGAGTTAGAATTTCAGTTTCTCCTGGTAAGCCGCGAGATCCAAGAATCCGTGTCCCGAAATGTTGAAGGCTATTACTTCCGACCGATTCTTCCGCTTACACTCAAGAGCTTCGTCGATGGCAGCCCGGATAGCGTATGCAGATTCAGGCGCGGGTAAGAAGCCTTCGACCTGGACAAAGGTCCTAGCTGCCTCAAAAACGGCTTGTTCATCAGATGGATAGGCGACCGATTCTATTCTTCCGAGATGCTTGAGATAGCTGATGAAGGGCGCGGCCGCGTGATATCGTAGACCGTCCGCCTTGATGGGAGCCATGTCTGATTGATGGCCGAGAGTGTACATCTTCAATAGAGGCGTCTTCTCCGCGTGATCTCCGAAATCGTATCTGTACTCTCCCTTTGAGAGGTTAGGAGCGGATGCGGATTGGGCTGCGAGGAATCTGCACTCCCTCTTTCCCCTAACAACCTCTCCCGCGAATGGGAGAATGAAGCCTCCGAAGTTGCTCCCTCCACCCAAGCACCCAATCATCACGTCAGGCTTCTCATCGATCAGATCGAACTGCTTCATCGTCTCCAAACCGATAATCGACTGATGAATCAGAACATGATTCAGAACACTCCCAAGACAATAGGCGAAGCCAGGGTTCTTCTCAGCGTATTCTAATCCCTCGGAAACTGCGATGCCCAAGCTTCCCACGTGATCGGGGTTCTTCGTTAGTATGTCCCGCCCTACAGCTGTCTCATGGCTCGGTGATGCGAAGACCTTGCCTCCATACAGTTGCATTAGCGCGCGGCGATCCGGCTTCCAGTCGTAAACTGACCGAACCCAGAATATGACACACTTCAAACCCTGAAGGCTCGCCGCGTAGGCAAGCGCTGTCCCCCACTGACCTGCACCTGTCTCCGTCGAGACGCCGGCGCAACCCTCCTCAGCCGCATAGTAGGCCTGTGCTAGAGCTGTGTTGACCTTATGGGACCCAGTGGGCGATAGATCCTCACGCTTGTAGTAGAGCTTCGCGGGGGTCCCGAGGAAACGTTCGAGACGTCGCGCGCGGTAGAGAGGTCTCGGCCGGCCCGCTTGACGATAGAGGTCCTGAACGGGACTCGGGATAGAGATCCAACGTTCCGTGGAAACCTCTTGTTGTAGACAATGTTTCAGAAGAACTCTCGAGAGATATTCGAGTCTTGACGGCCCATCTTCCGGATCTTTCGGTTTCGGAAACTCGCCTGGCAGATCAGCGAGAACATTGTACCATGAACCGGGAAGATCGTCGGGGTTGAGAATGATCTGGTCTCGTGCTTTTACAAGGGCTTCTTGCACTTAGAGCGACCAAGATGCTACTATTTCCTTGGTCGAATTAAGGCTTCTCGGTGTTTGTGGTCACCAATGTTGAGAGTGAACAACGTCGCCAGTGGGGCGTCTTCCACGATTGAGTGATGGAGATGGAACATGCCTCTCAAGATCAGGATATCCGATGGAAACTACGCCGACCGGGACAAAGTGATCCGGAATCCCGAGCTCCGTTCTCAGAAGGTCGGGCCGGAAAGCACCGGCAAGGTACGCCGACAATCCTTCGTCGACCGCGGCCAGCAGCACTAGGAGGGAGGCGCATCCCGCATCGAAAAACCAGTAAGGTATTGGCCAGTCGATCTCTGTCCCATCCTGCCTGATCTTGTCAGGCTCATGGTATCTGTCGTGGTAGAGTTTCTCGCTCACGCAAGGAACGACCAGTACAGGCGCATCTCCACGGAGACGGTTCTGTTCCTGGAGTCTACGGATTCTTTCGGGCTCCGTAACGAGGATGAATGTCACTCCTTGGCTGAAGCCAGCGCTAGGATAGTGCTGAGCCAATTCTAGTATTCGACGAATCTTAGCCTCTGGGACTGGAACAGGTTTGAAAGCACGTATCATCCGCCTCTTCCGAACCACTCTGGCAAATTCCATGTCAGTGCAGTCGGTTTGGCCTGTTTGAAAAGAATACTCTTGGAACGGAGGAGTGAGTACGGGTCCGGGTTATCTTTCCCTGTCTTCCTCGCTCCGAACAGGCATTTCTCCCAAAGACTTGCCTGCGAAACTCAGCTCTCGACCATGCGCTTTCAACATGTGATCCCTCAATTGCTCCTCCGACTCTATGAACTGCAAAAAAGCTGAGTCACAATAGGGACAAGTATACTTCATACGCTGTACCTAGGATTTGTCGGAACGGAGGGTTAAGTCTTACCCCTCACGTGCCATTCATCAGCCAAGCTTGGCCTAGACGTTCTCTTGGTCCCGGACTGAGGCTTCTCGGCCGTTCTGTACCATGATGAGTCCTAGAATTATCAACCCAGCTTCCGCGAACGCGACAAGGACTAGAATCACAGCCGAGAGCGAAACCTTGGCAACTGTCGCTGAAATCGTAGCAAAGCCGACAATCGCGAAAAGAAGTACTCCTCCAAACAATAGGCCTCTAGATGAATTGACAAGCTTCCGAGACATTCTCTTGGGAGTATGTCATCGGGGTTCGCGATAGAAAAGAGCCGCCTACTGTTCTGCTCGCAAAAAATTCCAATTCCCTTAAATTCGCATGATTAGAATACTACAGTTTCCTCTAAAGGATACTTTCGGTTCGTTCATGATCTCGTAGTTTGAGAGCAAGATTTGGAGTCAAACTACTTATTCAATCCAGCCGAACATCTTCCCATGCTGACGGCCCAACCCCACAATTCCGACATGCAACAGTTGCAGAAAACCCAATCGGGTATTGCGAGGATCACAAAGAAATGGAAGGCGGTGGTTGAAAGAGATGAAACTAGGGATGGAACCTTCGTTTTTGCCGTCCGCTCCACTGGAATCTACTGCAAACCATCATGCCCCGCTCGACACCCGAACATAGAACAGGTTGTGTTCTTCTCACAGCATGATGAAGCAGAAAGATCTGGATTCCGAGCCTGCAAGCGTTGCCGTCCTCGAGATGCGAGGCCCTCCGCTAGGGCCGAGCTGATCCAGAGGACATGCAGATACATTGAGGCAAATCTCGATGAAAAACTCACTCTGGAGAATCTTAGCCATCAAGCAGGTCTAAGCCCCTTTCATTTCCAGCGGACCTTCAAGAGAATACTCGGCATTTCTCCTCGACAGTACGTTGAGGCCCGTCGTCTCGAGAAGGTGAAACGTTCTTTGACGAATGGAGAGACGGTGACCAATTCCCTCTACAACGCAGGCTTCACTTCCAAGAGCCGGCTCTATGAGAAGACTTCTCCTCAATTCGGAGTCAGCCCAGGAATATTTCGACGAGGTGGAGAAGGCCTACGCATTCACTACACAATAGTTGATTCTCGCATAGGACGCGTCCTTCTGGCGGCTACAGAACGCGGCGCATGCGCGGTCTGCATGGGCGCCTCTGATGAAGCGGTCGAGGCAGCGCTCAGAGAGGGCTACTATGCAGCGGACCTCCACCGAGACGACGCGGGTATGAAGAAATGGACAGAAGCGCTCCTATCATATTTCGACGGACACGAATTTCCAAGAGACCTACCGCTAGACGTTCAAGCTACTGCGTTTCAATGGAAGGTGTGGAAGGAGATACAGTCGATTCCCTATGGGCAGACGGCGACCTACAGCAACATAGCCAAATCTCTAGGGTCGCCTCAAGCGACGAGGGCAGTAGCTAGGGCTTGCGCAACAAACCCTGTTGCGATCATGATCCCGTGCCACAGAGTGATCGGGAAAGATGGAAGTCTGCGCGGCTACGCGTGGGGAGTGAAGCGGAAGAAGACGTTGTTGTCACTAGAGAACAAAGCTCACTCGGACCCTACTAGTGCGTAGCAAGACGATGGGAGGTTATACAATGACTTCGGAGACAGTACTCTCACCCGAAACGGAACGCAGATCCCTCAGGGATCATCGACTCTTCACCAATATCCTAGTAGTCATTTTGGGCGTGATCTGGGGGCTTGCGTTTGTCGCGATAAGGACGGCAGATTTCCAACTAAGCCCAGTCAATCTGACAATACTGCGCTGGCTCATCGCTTCCGCCGGTTTTCTAGCTCTCGCGCCTTTCTTCGGTAAACCAAAGCAACCAGTCCAGAGACACCATATTCCTAGAATCCTTGTAGTGTCCCTAGCGAGTGTCACTGGATATCATCTATCACTGAACTACGCCGAGACCATAGTATCCGCTGGTCTAGCAGGTCTACTCATCTCGCTCGGACCAATCTTCGTCGTACTACTCTCAGCACTGTTCCTGAAGGAGAAGATCGGGGACAGACTTACACTAGCACTGGCCGCAGCCATGACTGGGGCAGTTGTGTTGTCTTTGAACGCGGGACTGAACTTTCAAGAAATAACGGGTCCGCTCGCCGTCGTTTTTTCAGCCTTCATGTACTCTGTGTTCGCGGTCGGCTCAAAGCCCCTAGTGAAGGAGTATGGAGCGCTTCCCACCGCGATTTGGGTAGCACTAATCGGCACTGCATTCACACTACCTTTGATCAGCTTGAACTTCATCACTCAGATCCAGCAACTCTCTACGATAACCTGGTTGTCAGTCGTCTACCTAGCGCTTCTCAGCACTGTGCTTGCCAACGTAATCCTTTACTTGCTTATCGGGAACCGATCCGTGTCGAGGCTCTCAATCCAGCTCTATATTGTCCCGTTGGTGAGTCTAGTCGGAGGAATCGTGTTGCTCGGAGAAAGCGTGACCATCCTGACGGTTTTGGGAGCCATCCTAATGTTTACGGGAGTCGCGCTTGCGACTCGCAAACACTGACGCTACTATCCCGGGAGTCCTTGTGTTTCTTACGTTCTCGCGAGTAGGGCTTATCATGCGCTAGTCCCGCGCGGAGTCTGCCTCTAGACATGTCGGCGCCTAACCCGGTTCTTCGCAAGGCGATGACGATGCGCTATGCCGTTGCTCTGTACATGAGCTCAGTTCTCGGGTCAGGAGTCCTCGTCCTTCCCGGACTGGCGGCCCAGATAGCCGGGCCCGCTTCGTTAGTTGCGTGGGTTGCGCTATCACTTATCAGCTATCCGCTTGCCTACACGTTCGCAAGCTTATCGGCGCGAAAACCCGAATCAGGAGGAGTCTACTCCTTTGCCCGCGAGAGTCTCGGTCCGGGGGCGGCGAACGCTGTAGGCTGGCTGTTCATTCTATGGTACGTCACGGGAGCGCCTGCTGTAACGGTGATCGCAGCCTCATACTTGGCATATGCGTTTCCTTTGACAAGAACTGAGATCTTCCTGATCGCTGGGATTCTGACGCTTGGAGCATTCTTGGTCAACTATCGAGGAATCGTTGTCAGCAGCAGAGTGCAGCTCGCGGTCATAATTGCTATCGTGGGGCTTTTGATCACAGCAGTGGTCGCGTCCGCGCCTTCCGTGGATCCTGCCAATTTTACTCCCTTCTTTCCCAACGGCCTTGTCCCGATCGGAGTTAGCGCCGCGTTGATCTTCTGGTCATACCTGGGTTATGAGAACGTGTCTAATGTTGCCGAGGAGTTCAAAAACCCGGAAAAGGACTTCCACCGAAGTATTCTCTTCAGCGTGATAGTTATCGGTCTACTCTACATATCGGTGGCTGTTGCGACCATCGGGACCAAGGCCTACACTGCTGCTGGAAGCGTCGCTCCATTTGCAGTGATACTCTCCAATGCTCTCGGAATCTATGGCGCGGTGGGGACGGCGATCCTCGCTGTAATCATCATTTTTGGAACAATGAACGCGTATACGACCGGCATCTCCCGCGTCATCTACGCCACTGCCAAGGACGGAGGACTACCAAGGTTGCTTGACCATGTCAATGTCAAGACCCAGGTCCCAGACCGTTCACTAATGCTGCTGCTCGGACTCTCTTGGACTACGCTCTTACTATTCTACGCGTTTGATGTTCCCTTGAAAACCGAACTGTTGATCCCCAGCGGCGCCGCAATACTGGTGTATATTATCGGATCTAGTTCTGGGATCAAGCTCCTCAAGATCAAGGGTGCAAAGAAGTTGTTCCCGTGGATCTCTCTAGCAATCTCTATAATCATGCTGTCCTTCGTCGGATGGCCACTGTTAATCTCACTGACATTGGCGCTGCTCGGCTTTCTCTACAGGAGACGCGGTCCCCTGCGGGCCCAGGTGACTCCAGATCCGGGAGCTCAGAACACGGGTCCCCCGGTTAGAATGAGTAGGTTAGGAGACCTGTCTGCCGAGGATATCCATTGGTAGTCAACACCGACATATGCATTCTAGGTGGTGGCATCATGGGACTTGCAACCGCCTACTCGATAACCAAGGCTGGTGATTCCAAAGTTGTCATCCTCGACCGATACGGAATAGGAAACGACTACTGCAGCTCCAACGATGTCAACAGAGTCTTCCGGTACTCATACGGCAACGATGAACTTTACACAAGAATGGCGGTTGAAAGCCTCAAGCTCTGGAAGAGCCTAGGAAGAGAATCGGGACAAGAACTTCTGCTTCCCACAGGTCTTCTCATGCTTCAAGGAGAAGATGAGAGCGCGAACGGGTTCAATGAAGCCAGCTACCGAACACTATCAAGTATGAAACTTGGAGCCGAACGGCTTGGCGCAGAGGAACTCAGGAAGCGTTTTCCGCAGTTTAGAGCGGAGAAAGGATTCTTCGACCCTCACGGAGGGGTCCTGCTTGCCTCCAGGGCGCTCTCAGTTTTCAGCTCCTTGATCGAGAAACACGAAGTCGAGATTCGCAAGGGACAGGCTCGAAGACTGATCTTCGGGGATCACCCCTCAGTGGAAACTGCTGATGGCGATAGTGTACGATTTCACAAACTCATCATAACGATTGGACCCTGGTCCAACAGTCTCCTGAATCCGAAGCTAACCTCAATGATACCGACCCGACAACAACTCATCTACTTCAAACCTAGGAAAAGTCTAGATCCGTTTCGGCCAAGAACCTGCCCCGTATTCTTCACCGATAAGCACTATGGCCTACCCGCGGCGGGAATCGACGGTGTCAAAGTTTCACCGAAAGAGTTGAACGATCCAGTAGATCCGGACAAGGCGAACCGATCCGTCGACCAGAAACAGATAGCTGTATGCAGAGACGTATGTCGCAGGTTCGTGCCAGACCTCGCCGATGGCGAAGTTGTCAATACAAAGGTCTGTCTGTACGATATGACTGAAAATTCTGATTTTGTTTTGGACGTTGACCCTATCCATCCAGAAATTGTGTACGGGTACGGTTTCTCAGGACACGGATTCAAATTTGCGCCCCTAATCGGAGAACTACTATCAGAGCTAATCCTAGACAGGAAGCCAAGCTTTCCCCTAGAGAGATTCTCCGCTCACCCGTCTCGAAGGAGACCCCCGACGATTGGAGCCCACCTAGGTAAGGGCAAGTAGCAAAGCCAACAAGACGGCGCCGGTAACAGCCTCAAGATGCATCCGCAAAGCCTTCCTCCGGTCAAGCCTTTTCCAGTCCTCTGATCCAACCTTCTCCAATGTGTCCGACTTCTTTGAGGCAAATCCCCGAGGTTCATGCAGGTCATAGCTACCTCTAGTTGCATGCAAGACACAGAATGACATCGAACCTTCCAGGCAGGCTAAGATTCCGACATAGAAGGGGAAGGCTAGCCCCAGGCGGACGAGGTGATTTGATGGGTTTAGGACGAATATTTCGAGGATTATCGACAGTCCGATAAGCACGACTCCTGTGGTGAGTCGTATGGCCCGCCCACGCTTACCAATATTGCACCTACCAGGGATGTATTCGGGGGCCATTTTTCGACCATTTTCTCGAGGTAGTAACAAGCTTCATTTGGGCCCTATGCCATATAGATTGGTAGAGATGGCGGGCGCCTCCACTGTTACTCGGGAAAAGGACCAACTCGCTTCAGGCCAGACCACGCAGACCTATCCCGTCCAGGGACGAATGATGAGCAGTCGGAAAACTACGCCCCGGGACGAGGTCGGACATTATGTCTGCCCTAACTGTGGAAGCCCTAGCCTTGTAAGAGACGCTGAAACCGGCGAAGTCATCTGCACCAACTGCGGCTTCGTATTGTCAGACCCATCAGAGAATTATGCGGCTCCAGTTCCACGACGCACCGAGGAGGGACTGCTTGAAAGCCAGTCAGGACCGCCTGGAAGATTCTCCGCATTCGACAAGAACCTGTCAACCATAATCTCAAGAGCCCAAGCCTCAAACCGGAACCTCAACGCTGACGAAAGGCTCCAGCTCTGGCGGCTCAGACGGACCCAGCTACGCGCCTCTGCCGGATCCTCCATGGCGAGGAATCTGTCCCGCGCTATGAGCCAGCTAAGAGGACTGTCTGGTCGGCTTAACCTCCCAGAGGTTGTGACCGAACGCGCGGCCCTGATGTACAGACGAGCTCTCAACAAAGGCTTGGTCAGGGGACGTCCGATAAACGGAATGGTAGCGGCATCAACCTATGCCGCATGTAGACTCACAGACGTCCCGCGCTCTCTAAGCGAGATCGCAAAAGCCTCTGGCATGAGCCGGAAACTACTCGCCCACTACTATAGAGCACTAGTCCGGTCGCTGGACGTAACTATGGCGATCGAAGACCCGCTCAAGAGAGTGTCAAAGATCGCTTCTCGAGCTGGTGCTGACTCTCAGACTGAGATGCTGGCAGGAAAGATTCTGCGAGAAGCAATCAGACTACGAGTCAACGTAGGAAAAGACCCTGACGGGCTCGCAGCAGCAGCGCTGGACCTTGCAGCCAGAATACGAGGCTCAATGGTCATGCAACGTGACCTGGCAAAGGCTGCTGGAGTCTCTGAAGTCACCATTCGAAGCCGCATGAGAGACCTCAAAACAGCTTCAAAATCCCTCGGCCTTCCAGACGTAGCGTAGACTGTCACTTACTAGCCGCTCCGCAAGTAACGTCATTCAAACCAGTTTGCAGTAGGGTTGCTTCCGCAAGGAGGGTATCACGCCAGCTACTGTAGACGCTGGGATACGTCTTGCCTAGAGGCCAGGGAAAACGCTACCATACGTAGACGCTACTCTAGACGCCGTTACAATTCTAGCGGACGCCATCATGATACTGTCTCTGGTAAGAGACCCCCTCTCATATTTCCAATCTTACAAGAACTATTTCGTGGCCATCTATCTTGCGTTTCTATCGTTTCCCGCATCTGACCTAGTCTTCATCTTTTCTCCGGATCTTGCATGGATGAGGATCGCGACTTTGGCCTTTGTGACATCTGGAGCATCGATAGCAATGCTGTGGGGATTTGTTTCTACGAGACTATACCTATACCCTGAACCCCTGACTTTGAAGAGAATCTTCTCTAGCCCGTTTCGCCCGATATTTCTCATCTACGCGATATATTTGGTGCCAATGATTCTTGGAATCCTTGTCGCATGGATAGTCCCCTCCGCAATTCTCACCGATCCTTCGAACCAAGTAACCTATGTCCTTGAAGGCGTAATGCTTCCATCAGCAACCATAGGACCAATACTCCTGGGTATAGGGGGAGTACTCGTTACCGCTTTCACCTGCTATCCCTTGGCGGTACTTTCCCGGCTCCGATCCCAACTCAAGGATAAGGAAGTCCGGCGAGCTCTAATGATAATCGCATCGGCCTTCGGCGCTATCAGCTTCTCTCTACTTATTTCCATGGCCTTATCTTTTCAGGGTTACAGCATTCGAGGATCAGCAAACCTACTTTCCGTACTTCTCATAGTAGTGGCAGTTCGAGCCTTTCGGAAACCTACCTTCCTAAAGGCGTTCCTAGGCGTGGTTCCCTCACTTGAATCTTCACCAACGGCTACTCGTTACGACCAGATGATTCTCATCCATACAGCTAGCGACGAGAAGTTCGGCTCATTCTCGAAATACATTGTGGACAGTGTGAGTCAGCGAAATCGAGTGATCTACTTCCACCAAGCCGATGAGGCAACCATTAGGGAGGGCCTTTCTCGGCAAGGCATCGACGTTACGCGATATACTCTGAAGGGCTCTCTCCGACTTCTAACAATGGGAAGTATCTATCCAAGGAAAGGGCTGCTTGATGAAACACCCCTAGAACTCGTCAAAGAACTACTCCTTGAGGCCAAGACACTAGGCAATGAAGGTCTCAGCGTCATTCTCGATTATGATGATTTCGCGGTTCGCCCCCTCCAAAAATTCGTGCAACATCTGACGGATCCTAGGTGGACTAGCCCAGACCATTCTTTACACGTGCTTATGGCGTTCGATTCGACAGTGTTCCGAGGCGAAGAGGCGTTTCTTGCTCAGCTGGAGAGTAAGATCCGAACCCTCGATCTGTCAGAGTCGACAGATACCTTCTCAAGTACGGTTGGACTGTCTCATGAAGAGATCGCTGGAAGGAAGATACTTCTCGAATTCGATCCGCAATCTGACGACGACCGGATCTTCAAATCGCTGCTCGGTGAATCTGCCTCTCATTTTGAAAGGACAGTGGTTTTCACGCGAAAAGGGCGCCCCGTCTACTCACTAGCTCTGAGACAGCCTGCAGCAAGAATCTTCGTACTTACATCCAGAGTCTCGTATCCTAAGGTTGAGAATGAGAACCTTGTCTTACTGCCTTCATACGACACGTCGCTAATTCTTGACGCGTTGAATAAGACCATAGAAGCGTACGCCGGATCATCCGTCACAATCGTATTCGACAGTATCACACATTTCGTCTTTACATTGGGACCTGAGAGAACATATTCACTGGTTCGTCAGGCACTGGAATTGATGATCTCCAACAAGATCACTGCGATATTCGCAATGAACTCAAAGGCTCACGACCAGAAGACAATGTCGACTTTTGAGGGAATGTTCGATCTCGAGATTATCGACGAGCTGGGAAAGGGGGTCCCGCAGATCAGGAAGAAACTAGCGACAATGAACTAGCCGTCTTGAGCTACCTCGAAAGAAGGACAGCAGACCTAAACCTAGCCTAAAGTCTCGGCAAATCGAATGTGTTAGGCCACTAGTTCGAGTGCTTTGTTAGTCTGGGAGGATTTCGCTCGAAGAATAATCTCGTAGTATTTCGTGGCAAACTCGATACCTGCTTCAAGACCGATACGGTCGTGTTTATCGTGGCATTCCGTAAGAATTAGAAGCAATGAACCAAGAATCTTCGACCAATAGTCGTTTCCGATGACCCGGATGTTGAAAATCCGATCCGACTCAAGAAGGTAATTCACATAGCGACTATCATGAACCCCGTGGAACCTGAAATAATTCATCGTACTGTCTGCGTAAGATTCTGGTACGTGGAGAGTCCTAGAAAATTCAGTTAGGAGAGCCTTCACATCCGTCTCCCAACGTGGATCCTCCAAGATCTGGGTGGAGTCGTGGCCGGGATAATTCTCGATCGCATCCTGTTTCACACAGACTTGGACGTAGATTTCAGCCGCTCGCCAAGACCTTACTGGGCTAATCTCGGGAAACAGGGTCGAGAACACTTGAAAGAAGGCTTCAGCAGACTTGTCAAGACGTCCCCTGTCGTGTTCCACATATCCAGTAACTATGCTCTGAGCTAGACGCTTTGCCACTTCACTAATTTCTTCCCGATTTTTCAGAGAAGGAACGGTTCTAGAGAGGAGAACCGAATCGCGTACACTAGAGCCCTCGGTAGTTTTCCCACCTTGCCCGACTTGCTCTTGGACAATTGCCGCGCTAATCCTCTCTGAAAACTTAGCCTAAGTTTAGTTTCAGCTATGTCTCGCAGATATAATCGTGGCCTACTATTCTAGCGAAAAAGATTCTATGCACCTTATATTCTCCCGGAATCCGGCAAACGGTTCTTCTGTAAGTCTTTGCCAGATATAGAATAATCTGCCCAGCAGAAGAATTGTCAACAAATCGTTCTCGGAGTGATCTTTGCTCCGAGAAGGAGATAGTTTCGCCATTCTCCCGAATAGAACCGATGGAGTGGTGCTTGGGGGTCACTTCGTTAAACTGGAGGAACCGCAGACTCCACATCAATTCAGTCCCGGTAAACGGGTTGTTCTTTGGCCGCGACTCCCGAATTCTCTCTACTGCTTAACCTCGGACTGGCAATCTCAGCCGCATTTGGTTTCAGCTTCCTCTTCTCAAAGTTGAAACAGCCCGTAGTGCTGGGTCAACTTATCGCGGGAATAATTATCGGACCTTTCGGTCTCGGACTGATACAGGACCTCGGAACGATAAATCTCCTCGCCTCTCTCGGAATTGTACTCCTTCTCTTTACCGTCGGACTAGAGCTTGACCCGTTAGAGATTCGCATGATCGGGCCGGACAGTTTCATACTGGCGGCCGTGGAGCTCACGATCAGTTTCGTTTCAGTCTTCGGCGTTGCACTTCTCGTGGGTCTCAGCACGATTGAAGCTGTGTTTGTTGGGGCCGTTGTGGCGACGACGAGTACTGCAATAATGAGTAAGATACTTCTCGAGTCGAAGAGTTTCCATGCCAAAGAGTCTCAGCTGGTCATTACCGCATCAGTCATCGAGGATTTCGCGACCGTCTTCATCCTCCTATTGCTTCCAGGTCTTGCAGCGGCCAGCAATCAAGTCGCATCTTCCGACCTCGCACTCCTAGTCGCCAAGGGGATCCTTCTCGTCGCTGTCATCTTTGTCTTCGGCTGGAGGATCGCACCAAGAATCATTGATCGCGTAACTCAAAGCGATCAGGAATACAAGGAGACCGCGTTTCTCCTCGCACTATCCTTTGGGTTCATCTTTGCATTGGTCTCATCCTTCCTGGGATTCTCTCCAGCGGTCGGGGCTTTCCTGATGGGTCTAATGATCAGAGGAAAACAGGCGAGGTTTGTCCTTGACAAGGTCGGGCCTGTAAAGGACCTCTTCATCGTCCTATTCTTCGTCTCGATGGGAACGCTCATCAACATGGGAGCGGTCCTTACGCTTACTCTCCCGATTCTCGCTGTAATTGGGACGGCGATACTAGGCAAATACTGGGGTTGCTGGACTGGTGCAAAGCTCTCCGCAGCTAAGGGTCAAGCTAGCAAGGTCGGAGTATCAATGCTGCCCAGGGGAGAATTCTCCTTCATTGTTGCAAGTGAGGGTGCGGGGCTTGGAGTGGCTTCGCAGATAATCTTTCCCGTCGCTGGACTTACGACTCTGGTCAGCTCATTTTTGTCGTCCATCGGAATGCGACTGCTCAACGCAAGAGCGACGAAGGTTGTCGAGGCCTCCGTCGCGATGAAAGAAAGGAACGCCGAAAAGACGGCTTGAGGTGTGATGATGGCAGAATCGCGAATCCCTCCCGGATCGAGCCTTCTGTTGATAGGATCAGGGTTGTATTGGATTCTCTCTAGTCAGTTGATATCGTCTTTTACAGTTCTGACGCCTGGATTCTTCCAGTTTGACCAACTCGGTGCGTCGTTGATCACGATTGTCGGAATAGCGGCTACGACTGTTGGTCTGTGGATCCTTCAAGTCGACTTCGACGTGCTCCGCATTCTGTTCTCACGGAGCGACGGCTGGATATTCACCGTTCCGCTCGCGCTAGTCGCCTCAGATGTGTATCTTACGCTAATCGTCCTCTCCACCAATTCTCAAATTGTGGAGTTGAATCCATTCGTATCTTCCGCCATCGGTATTGGAGCGTCTGCCTTGATACCCTTTATCGTCTCATATCTCGCGCTATCCCAAGGACTTGGTCTCATCATGCTCAGGGTAGGCTCATACCTTTTTGGTCCCATGAAATCTTTCAGGTATCTTCCATTCGTCTTGATTTGTGGAGCAGCGGCTTTTGGCCCTGCGAACAATCTAGTCTTGTTCCTTGATCATGATGCAGGCGTCAGCGCATACTTTGTCGGGTTTCTCGGCTGCGCTATGCTATCGTTGATTTTGTTCAGCAGAGTGAAAAGGCTTGAGGACGATCTAGGTAAGCCTAAGTTCCAGCAGCTATAGTGGTTTACCGCCTCACCTTGGCGCGAAGCCTCCGCTTCATGGTTCAGGAGCATGATGCGACCAGACTCCATTGGGATTTCCGGTTAGAGCTTGATGGGGTATTGAAGAGCTGGGCGGTTCCAAAAGGTCCACCTACAGAGCCCGGCATCAAGCGACTAGCAGTAGAAGTGCCCGACCATCCGCTTAGCTATTTTGATTTTGAAGGAACGATTCCAGAGGGAGAGTATGGAGCTGGGACAGTCAAGGTCTGGGACAAGGGCACGTATGTTCTCGAGCTAAGGGAGCCGCGAAAGTACCACGTGCTTCTCAAAGGTAGGAAGTTGAAGGGCGACTATCGGCTCATCAACTTCAAGGATCGTAACTGGCTCATCTACAAGGTAGCTTGAGGTTGGTCGTAATGGCTTATGTCCCTGCTCGTATCGAAGCGGGAACCGTGATCTTAGGCTCCTTCAGCAAAATCTGGGAGGACGCAACCGAGAAGAGAGCGATGACGAGGGAGAAGACGATGACTGCTTGTAGCTGAGCGGCATCGGCGATCAGGCCGCCTGCTAAGGGTCCGAGTCCGCCGCCTAGGCTGATCGCGGATTCGAGTAAGCCGAGTCCTTTACCCCGGTCTGCCGCCGATGTGTAGTCTGACATTAGCGAAGCCGCGGCTGACTGCACCAGCGGATAGATCGGCAGAATCCAAAGAACAGTGACAACTACTACGTTCGTGACGAAGTATAGTATCGTGAAGTATGCGGCGTATCCTGCCGCACCGAGCATGAAGACTGGTTTTCTCCCTACCTTGTCGTTGAGGGGCCCGACTAGTCGATAGGCAAAGACACCAAGCACCGTTGTTCCCGTGGCCGCTAGCCCAGCCGTCAGTCGTGACCCGTTGAGAACGTCGACCAGGTAGACAGTGAAGAAGCTGTTGAATGCCGAGGTTGAGACAAGTACAGTTATGGAAAGCAGACAGAGAATCGCGATGTTCCTCTGTTTCAACAGCCCCCAATAGCCTCTGGAAATATCCAGAAATCTCTTCACAGTCAGCGCGTCTCTTGGGGCGAATAATACAACGAGGGTACCCACGTAGCCGTAGGTCGCCCCTAAGAGGAAGAGGGAGTTGACAGATTCATACTGGTAGAGGATTCCACCAATGAGTGTTGCAGTTGCATAGCCTAGTAATGCAGCGGTCCAGAATCCACCGATTGCTCGTCCATACTGTCGGTTGGACAGAGTGGCCATTGCGCCGTAGACGGGAATGAAGCTTGACGAGAAGAGCCCCATCAGAGACACGACGAGGACAAACTCTCCTGGGGTCTTCAGGAATGGGAAGACTGAGAATCCGACCCCTTGTACAAGAAGTGAGACGAGTAGAATCTTGTTTCCTCTCCTGGTCTTGTCGAGAATGCCGCCCCAGGCTGGTGACAGTCCTATCGTCTCGATCGCTGGAATCAGTGAGACGAGTGCAATGAGAAGATAGGAGGCACCGAGCGAGCGCAAGTGGATCGGGAGAAACGCCCAGATTACCCCGATGGGGCCGAATGCCAGACCAGTTGAGACATGAACAGTAAGTCTTTGATTCATCCAATCTCGAGTCCGGGATAGTCGCTGACTGCTACTTCCAGATTGAATAATATGCCACAGAGGACTGTCGAGCGGATGTTTCAGAACTGGGCGGAGAATCTATCGATCTATTGAGCCTTCGAAGGGGTGAAACCGATTCGTCGTCGTATCTCTTCGCTGATACGCCGTTTCTCGTCATCGTCTCTTGCTATCATCCACTGAAGCTTTAGCTTGAACACGTCTTGCTCTAGAGTCTGCTTTTGTTTTTGGACTGCGCTCGTCGTGCCAGAGGCCAAGGTGGTTGTCAAGCGTCGTTCTGCGACCACAGATTTAACGGATTCTGAACCTGCCAACAGAGAGTTAGAGTCCAAGAGCTGCCCCGAGGGCGAATCCGAGAATCGCCAAGACTCCGAAGGATAGGTGGAGAAATATCGTGTTTGCATTCGCGGGAATTATTGCGTGTGGGTCCTTGTAGTTTGCCCGGAGAATTTTGATCGCTTTTGCGGCGAAGGGCAGACTCAACAGTGCAATGAGCGAAGTGAGGCTTGTAATGCCTGGGGAGAAGATTTCGAGGACGGCGTAGAGGATTATGAGTATGTACGCTGTTACGACCATTCCGACGTAGACGCTGATGGATTTTGCGTATCCAAGTCGCAGGACTAGAGTTTTCTTTCCTACCGCGTTGTCGGCGTCCATGTCTGGGAATTCGTTGATCCAGAGGACGGCGGCGATGAGCAGTCCAACGGGAATCGAGGCGAGTAAGGGTGCGATTGCGAAGCTGTGTGCCTGAACGTAATATGCGCCAAGCGTCATTACCGGGCCGAAGTTCAGCCCGACAATTAGTTCTCCGACTCCACGATATGCGAGACGGAATGGAGGTCCAACGTAGGCATAGGTGGAGATTACTCCAATCAATCCTAGTATGAACAGGTAGGGTAGTGACAGGGCGAAGATGAAGTAGAGGCCGATCAAGCTGCCTAGAACAAGGCATGTTGTCGCGACGAGAATGTGGGTTGAGGGTTTGACCAGTCCAGCGGTCAGGATTCGTCCGCCTCCAGCGAATGGGTTCTGGTGTTTGACTTGAAGATCGTTTCCACTCTTGAAATCGAAATAGTCGTTGAACATGTTGGTGGCGATCTGGACGAGACTGGCGCCGAGAAGAGTGAGAAGGAAGGTTGCGAGGTTGAAGATATGGGCGACTTGAAACGCAATTACTCCTCCCAGAATCACCGGGACAATGGTCGCTTGGAGGAAGGGTACGCGCATGGTCCTCAGCCATAAAGCCAGGAAGGGCGGGCGGGTGACATTGGCGGTTGAAGCGGTTGTCAATCTCATTCTCCTGATTTTTCGCGAGAGCGGCTGGTCCGTAGATAATATAAACTCTTAACCAATAGTCATCGAGCCCGAGAGCGAAAACCTAAAGTCGGCTTGAGAAGAGCCGCAGTGAGCCTTTCAAGAGGATTGTAGTTGGAAGAGAGAGACGTAGTCGTAGTAGGGGCAGGAATAGCCGGCTGCATGACAGCCGCCACAGTAGCCATCAAATCGCAAGGCAAAGTAGACGTTCTACTACTCGACCGGAACCCAGAGGCTGAGGTCGGAAAAAAAACCACTCTTGGATGGGTCTGTGGAGACGCGGTTGGAGAGCATCACATCAAATTCCTCAACGAGCACCTAGGCGTAACCTACGGCAAGCCCGAGATGGAAAACCGAGTTACAGCGGTTTATGTTTACTCGCCGGACATGAAGGTCAGGGTCCCATTCGAAGGACCCGGCTATGTTTTGGATCGACCGAAGTTTGGCAAGAGACTGCTTGATGACGCGTTGAAGGCGGGAGTGGAATTTCGTGGAGGAGTCCAGGCGCTGGATCTGGTGGAAGAGTCAGGTCGGATCGTGGGGCTCAAGGGACAGACTGTGGGCGGAACTGTTAACCAGCCTTTCGAGATGAGAACGAAGCTCGTGATCGACACTTCTGGAATGTCGACGAAGCTTCGGAGAAATCTGCCTATTCCAAGTCACATCGAGAAAGAGATCGATAAAGATGATATTGAGCCAACAGCGCGGCTGAACGCAAAACTCAGGGATGGAGTCGAGGTCGAACCCTTCCACTGCGACATCTACCTTGACCAGGAGAAGGCTCCGGGAGGATATCTCTGGCTATTCCCGAAGAGCGAAGACAAGGTGAACATCGGTCTCGGTATTCAACAGAAGAGGAGCCAGAAACCGTTGAGCGCACTGTTGAAGGACTGGCTCGCGACTGACGATCGTTTCAAGGAGATGACGCCCCTGAGCGATGATAGCAATCTTACAGGAAGCTGGCAGGTCTCCGTGAGACACCAGAACGATTGTCTGGTGGCTAATGGCTACATGATCTGCGGCGACACCGCCTGGTTCCCTAATCCAATTAGCGCAGGCGGGATTGGCCCAGGATTGATCGGTGGGGTCCTGGCTGGAGAGACTGCAGTACGTGCTGTTGAACAGAATGATTTCAGTGAGAAGAATCTCTGGCAATACAACCTAGACTTCGTAAAGCATTACGGAAGCAAGACCGCCGGACTGGAAGCGTTCCGGATGTATCTCCAGACCCTGAACAATCAGGAGATTAACTATGGAATGCGCCACTTCCTGTCAGGGAAGGAGGCAACCGAGATTTCGCTCGGTGAGATGCCGCATCTCTCGCCTTTCGGGAAGATGGTGAAACTATTCCTAGGACTTGGATCCTACAAGGCGTTCCGTGGATTGGTTTACACGATGAAACAGATGGAAGCTCTCAACAATCTCTACCAGAACTATCCCAAAGACCCGTCACAGTTCGAAGCATGGAAGCACCACGTAGATTCGATTCTAGCAGAAACTAGAACACGATTCAGCTAGAGAAAAGTCACACAGTCAATAAATACCCCAGTTCTCCCACGTCGATGTGAAGCAGTTGTCTTCTCCAGACATTACTCCATTCGAGTCCAGACGGGTTGATGATCAGGCGCTCGTGATGGAGATGCTGTCGGCGGAGACGGACGCAACCTACACTTTTCAAGGCCTCAAAAGAAGACTAGGACTACACCAGGAGAAGCTGACGAGAATCCTCAGACGACTAGAAGACAATAATCTTGTCGCGAAGACCGAAGAAGGATACCGGACGCTGAAACATTCGCGCAAGGCAGCGCAACACCTCGTGAATGGTGAACCAGTGATTCGAGGTCAGCTTCCGCCAGGGATAGACGCGCAGAACCTGCTGGGTAAGATCAAGGGTCGATGGTTCAAGAATTTCCGCTGGGTAGGCTACGCCAATGGGACGGATGAGCTGTCGCTCTACTGGATTACGGAAGACAACAAGTTCCAAGTCAGGATTCAACTCTCGCCGATTGAGATTCTGGTCTGGTCCCAGCCGACTGATCCAAAAGAGACGGATTCTCCCGTGACTGCGGCCTACGAACTGTTCGATCGCATCAGTCGAATGGTGCCAGAACTCGGCGAAAACAGCTAAGCTCCAACTCAAGCATTATCGGATCAGGGCCGAGTTTCACTCTTGGATTGAAACCGGAAAGTCCTCGGCCGAGACACGATTAGCCTTTACTTGAAACCATCAGCGCTCAAAGCGTGAGCAACACTGGAGGCATCAGCCACCGAGCCGGAGCCCGTTGTGAGTTGGAGGACAGTTATCGGCCTCCTTGGCTGGGTGTTGGTTCTTACTGGAATATTCCTCCTCACAATAGGCTGCAGCTCGATACACCAGACGTCCTGCGGCACAAGACTGACACTCTCTTCAACAGTAACAACCATCGCTGGCGCACTTCTTCTTGCTACCTCATGGCTGACAGGGGAGAAAGGAGACAAGACTCCCCTCAAAGTAAGTGTCAAGATGCTCGCGAAGTATATTCTCATACTCCCAGGTCTCGCAATCCTAGTCGTCATATTCCTCTTCTTCGCTTTCATCGGCCTCGCTCCTTAGAGGAATCGATGGCGATTATCGCAATCTCATACTACCCCTCAGCGGCCGCCATGCCAAAACCCCCGCCGCAAGCTAGGGCCGCGAAACCCTTGTCACCATGGACTGGATACCCATTTCCCCAGTCAATATGGGTCGCCCTATACTAGGCGTATAGTGAGGAACAAAGCGAATGATTGGAGAATCTATCCAGTTTGATGACGGTTTCGATGTAGTGAGACTGGACTGGCAACCGATAGAGCGGCATCCTAGACCCTTCAAGAGGAAGAACCCGAACGACTTCGGGCGGAGCGCCTTCAGGTTTAGCCTAAGTCTGTCGTTCATCTTCTAGACCACTAGCCCGTTCCCGCAGCCGATTGGCCAAGGAATTTCGTGGCCCTTCTAGGAGCGTGTACACGGCACTGGATTATTGATCGCGCTCTGAGAACGCTTGTGCAAACTGGTATTGCGGTTCCTTCTGCAATATCGAGCTCACTTTAGCGACGTCCCTTTATAAGAAGTGGGATTCTCACACCCTACTGAGATCTGGGGAGATGTGAGACCATGTGGAGATCTCTTCTTAGGCATGGATTGGCTGCTTCCTAGAGACTCGTGAGTGCGAATGTTAGTCCCGAGTTCGCGTTCGAGCTATCTGACATGGGGTGTGCTGCCTGATTGATCAGGTCCACTACGGCTTCGGGGTGGGAGATCATCACTAAGTGTGAGCCTCTGACTTCGACGATAGTGGCGTTGGCGCGTTGAGCCATGAGCAATTGTGCGAATGGTGGAATGGCATTGTCGATAGTGCCGACGAGGTAGAAGGATCGGATTGTCTTCCACGCAGGCACTCCAGATTGCTGTGAAAAGGCACTGAGAGCGATCGGGCGTTGGGTCGATGCGAGGACTGCCCCTTCTTTGGGGGGAAGGTCGTTTGCGAAGCAGGAGGGGAAGAGGCTCGGTTTGATGTAGAGATCAACGTCTCTGCCTGTCAATGGCACGAAGTTGAAGACCTGTGCGGGATTGCCCGAGACACAGGATGGTGACTGGCCGGCTGGGGGCGGAGTGCTGGAGAGTGATGCTAGGGATTCTCCTTGGTCGGGTGCGAAGGCGTCTATGTAGACGAGAGCTTTCACGTTCGTATTTCCGGTTGCGGCGTTGGTGATTACCGCGCCTCCGTACGAGTGTCCGACGAGGATGATCGGTCCGCTGATGGTCTGGAGGAAGCCGGCTATGTACGCAGAGTCAGAAGTCAAGCCGCGTAGTGGGTTGGCAGGTGCGTAAACCGTGTAGCCCTGTTCTTGAAGACGTTGAATGACTCCACTCCAGCTCGATCCGTCAGCCCATGCACCGTGAACCAGAACGATGGAGGGTTTGGGTCCGGACCCAGTGTCGGATCTCGCAGCTACTACATACGCTGGGACGATGAGAATAGCGAGGATAGCTAACGGGATGAACTTTTTCATATCTATGATTTCACCTCTTTGGATGGTGCTTCGTCTTCGCACGGTTTGGTTTGATAAGCTTGGAAGGGAGTCAAAGTATAGCTGGGAAAAACCGATTCGGTATAAAATCACAGCCGCGGAATATGCTGGTCAATTGAGATAGCGGAGTAGAGCCTAGGCTCCGCCCAGAGTTACAATCAGGTCTGTGACGAAGCCGGCTAGTATGCCGATGAATAGCCCGACCATTAGCAAATCGTTTCTGGATTCTCGTCTCGCAGTATTGTACATCAGCAATGTGACGTAGATGAGAGCCCCTCCGGCTAGGGAAAGGAACATGATGTAGGTTAGTTGGGATACCCAGACGCTGCCCACGAGGGTCCCGATGAAGGTGGGACTCCCGCCGATTATGCCCATCTTCGCGAGGAATGAGATCTGAGTCTTTTCAGGGATTCCCGTTAGGGGTCCTGCAATTCCGAAACCTTCGGTTGCGTTGTGGGCTCCGAAGCCTACGATAAGGACTACGGCGAGCGCTACTGCCCCTGACGCGTAGGACTGGCCGATGGCTAAGCCTTCGCTGAAGTTGTGGAGTCCAATGCCGACAGCGATCATCGTCGCAAGATGGCGAGGACTAGTGAAGATCTCAGCTCCCTGTTGCTGCTGTGTCTTGTCCTGTGGACCTACTGGGTTTGGTTTTCCCTGGTCACCGTTTTCTTCTCGGGCAGCCAGCTTCTTTCTGGTTGAGATGATTCTTCTGAGGTACCTCTGTTCGTAGAGAGCTAGTCCCAATAGTCCCAAACCTAGTCCGCCGAACAGTGCGAGAAGATCTATAACCGCGTCCGTTACGGGACCTTTTCCTGTGTATCCTGCGACTGCGGCGAGTTTTGTTGGCTGCCAGGCGGCGGACAAGACGTCAGTTATCAGGAATACAAGAATTCCCATTGCGAGCGCGTTGAGG
>Ga0209076_1000025_pt1 | contig 19255 bp, 21 predicted proteins | sample Rivendell_Oct201_9_FD_188350 | JGI IMG/M metagenome (GOLD analysis project Ga0209076, IMG submission 188350) | Vadose zone soil and rhizosphere microbial communities from the Eel River Critical Zone Observatory, Northern California to study diel... | ecosystem: Environmental > Terrestrial > Soil...
CTTCGATGCAAACGCGGCAAGCTCGTCAATGTTGCTGGAGCCGATTGGGACGCAAGTAGCGATTTCTGCAATGCCTGGATTGCCGGGGGCTGCGTAGACCTCGTTGATACTGGGATCCTCCGACAAGGTCCAAGCGAGTGCGTGTTCGCGGCCGCCGCTTCCGACGATGAGAGTCTTCATACCCGCACGGGCTAGATCGAGTGTCAGGCCTTCATTTCTTCTCGGGTCCGAAGTACGGGATTCTTCTTCAGTCCGAGATATTCGCCTGTTACACAGGCGAAACACATCTCGTTCTGGTTGAGCCCTATTCCTTTGCTCAGTCCTTCGATGTCATTGTAGCCAAGGCCGTCGACGCCGATCTCATTAGCTACCTTCGCGTTCAATTCTGGAATCGACATTGTGTCACCGTCGACCCTGGTGGCGAGGAGTTCGTCGTGTGTTGGAAAGTCGATGCCCATGTAGCATGGGTGGCGTATAGGTGGGAAGGTCACGACCATGTAGACTTTCTTGGCGCCGGCATCGCGCAGCGCCCGTACGATGTTCTTGCTGCTTGTTCCCCGTACTATGCTGTCGTCGACGACGATAACGTTCTTCCCGTCCACCACGGGTCTGATGGTTATGATCTCTCTGACGATCTCTTCCCGGCTCTCGTTTGTGGGTTCTATGAAGCTTCTGAGGCTTCCCTTCCTCCGATACCGGTCTTTCATCAGTCCCTCTTCCATCGGTATCCCGCTCTCCTCCGAGTATCCAAGGGCGGCCGGTCTGGCCGAGTCTGGGACGGGTATCACTACGTCTGCTTTGAACGGATACTTTCGAGCGAGGACCCTGCCCAATTGCCGCCGGGCCTCGTAGACGTAATGGTCGTCGATTTTGCTGCTTGGGTGCGCGAAGTATGTGTATTCAAACGCGCAGTGATGGTGTGGAGACTCTGCAAACTTTGTAACTGTCACGCCGTCCTGGTTGAAACGTACTAGCTCTCCGGGTTGAACGTCTCGGACAAGATCTGCGTGAAGTGCTGTCAGTGCACAGCTCTCTGAGGCCACGATGTTCGTCTGGGTCTCTTCGTCCCAGCCTAGGCAGAGTGGGCGGAAGCCTGACTCGTCCCTTGCAGCAAGGACCTCTCCCTCGTGTGTGACGATGACGAAGCTGTAGGATCCGCTGATCTCCTTTGCGAGCCTGGTGAAAGCTCGTGTCCAATCGTGTTCTCGACGATAGTGCTGTAGTAGCCGGTATCCTGCGAGCTTAGTGTCCGAGTTCGAGTCTATGATCGGGAATTCGCCTCTGACTAACGGTTCTAGGTCTTCTGTGTTGGCGATGGTACCGTTTTGGGCTATCGCGAACTCTCCATGAATGTCCAGTGGGTGAGCATTCTCGAGGTTTGTTCGTCCCCGTGTAGAATAGCGAATATGGCCGATCCCTCGGTTACTCTCCAAACGCAGAATCTTCCGGGCATTGGCTGCGGCTCCTACGCCGATTAGTCCGAGGCCTTTGATGATGGGCTCGTTAGGCGTGGCTAGGCCCCAGGATTCCTGGCCTCGGTGTTGGAGCGCCGCTAATCCTTTGACGATACGCTCGGCGACGGGCTCTTTCTTTAACGAGTAGATCCCAATGACCCCGCAATGTTCCTTTACGGCGTGGCTTTCGCGCTGGAGGTTGATTTGTGGAGTCTGAATTGGTTCGGGATGAGCAAGGAGACGATCCTTCGCTCTGACAATGGGATCGTTCTTGGAGCCCCTCAGGGTCAATTACAATCCTGTATCAATTTCAGGCCGTGTATAGCTCTTTCTTGACACGATCATCTAAATAAAAACATCAGCTTGCTTCCTGGAAAGTCTCCCTACTCTGGTTTTGGGGCAACATCCATTGTCTTGGGTAAAGTCTTGGACCAGGCGTCGGTCGCGATTGACAATGGGATTGTAATGACGCGTTCTTCTCTGTACTCCAGTTCGATCTTAGCGCCCTGAACCTTACCTATCTTCGCCGACTTGATTCTCGCCGTTTTCAATCTGCGGAGTATGCGGGGTGTGTTTTTCGGCCGTGATTCCAAGACGAATCTGGGTTTCGATTCCGAAAATAGCAACTGAGCGATGTTTGTCGTCTTTGTCGGGACCTTATCTAGGTTGACTGCGAATCCTTTCTGGCCTTGGATGGCCATTTCGGCTAGACCTACAGCGAGTCCACCTTTGGATATGTCGTGAGCGGCTTCGACTGTTCCGCTTTCTACTATCCTTGAGACTGCTCGAAGGAGTTGTCTCTCTGTCTTCAGATTAATCTTCGGGACGCGACCACCTACTAGTCCCTGCACGTTCTCGTAGTACTCGCTTCCTCCGAGTTCTGGCAGGGTTGTTCCGACGATCAATAGATCATTTCCTTCCTTGGCGAGTGCCGAGCCAACCTTCGGTGCTCCGGCGTTTCGGATTCCTAACGCGGCGACTACAGGTGAAGGTTTGATTGCGGTTCTTGTCTCGGCGTCTTCATTGTAGAAACTGACCTTGCCGCCGACGCAGGGGACCCGGGTGGCCTTGAGATAGTCTCGGATTGCACGTATCGCTTCTTTGAAGGTCCAGAAGACTTCTGGATTACCGGGATCGCCATATTGAAGATGGTCGACAACAGCGATTGGCTCTGCGCCTGAAGCGACAAGGTTGGAGAATGCTTCGCTGAGAATTCCCACCGTTCCCCAGTAGGGATCCAGGTAGGCTTGCTTGCTATTGCCATCGGTCGTAATCGCCACCGTTCGTTTGTTAGGAAGTCTCAGGACGGCGCTGTCGGCTTGTCCCGGTTTGATAATTGATCGCAATCCCACTTCGAAGTCGTACTGGCGGTAGATCCATGCTCGATTGCAGATGTTGGGGCTGCCAAGAAGCGCAAGCAGGGTAGCATTGAGGTCCTCAGGAACCGCGGGCTCCGGAGCGTCGGTTAGTTCGTCAATGTAGGGAGGCTTCCTGCTGGACTGCGGAGACAGAGGCGCCTCTGCAACAAATTTGGCAGGAGCCTCTGCAACAACATGGTTCTGATGATTGATCCGCAGTATCTCATCCTTCGTGAGATGTCCGATACGCGAGTAGCCGATCTCCCACTTGTCAAGAATTCGGGCGAGCTTCTCCTCGTTATTCGGCGAGACGACGAGTATCATGCGTTCTTGGGACTCGCTGATCATGATCTCCGCAGGGCGCATGTCGGGCTCGCGGGTCCGAACTTTGTCGAGGTTGATCTCCACACCCATCCCAGCCTTCGCGGCCATCTCCGACAGTCCACAAGTCAGACCTCCACCCCCGAGGTCTTTCATTCCCTGAACAATGCGAGAATCCACTGCTTCTAAGACTGCTTCGATTATCAGTTTCTTGGTGAACGGGTCAGGGACTTGGACAGCAGATCTTTCGCTGTCCGATCTTTCTGTTAGAGTTCTGCTTGCGAAGCTGGCGCCTTGAATTCCGTCGCGTCCCGTGCTTCCTCCCACGAGATAGACTAGGTCCCCGGGACGACGGGGACCATCGAGAACAAGCTTGTTCCTTCGGCCGAGGCCAAGACATACAACATCCACGAGACAATTCCGTTCGAAGGACGTGTCAAACTCCACCTCGCCTCCAACTGTTGGCACTCCAATGCAGTTCCCGTAATAGCCAATCCCACGAACTACGTTGTCGAAGAGCCAGCGACTATGACTGCTGTCCATGCTACCGAACCGAAGCGGGTCGAGCAGAGCAATGGGGCGGGTCCCGAGTGAGAGGATGTCCCTGACTACGCCTCCGACACCCGTAGCCGCGCCACCGAAGGGGTCGATCGCGCTCGGATGGTTATGAGATTCGATGTGAAGCGTAACGGTCCAGCCACTTCCAACATCAATGACTCCAGCGTCCGACCCAGGTCCAACGATTACCCGGGGACCCTTGCTAGGCAGAAGTTTCAGCAGTGGCTTGCTTGACTTGTAACTGCAATGTTCGCTCCACTGCGCTTCGAGCATCGCCCACTCAACCTCATTGGGCTCGCGGCCAAGCGTCTTGATCGCGTAGCGAATCTCATCGTCCGTCAGGTTCGGCTTCTGAACCTGAACGACGGTCATTGGTCCTGTTCTCTCGCCTTGTGCATGAGCAGAACGGTTCGTGAGCCAACTGTTGCGCCCGCGATAAAACCGATTATCAATCCTAAGATGCTGTTTATGACGTAGTAGCTGATGACTGCCGCTGCGATTCCTGCCAAGATCCCTGCAAGAACCGCCCGTGGAATTGGACTCGGCCGTCCAGTATTACCGGTCGAGCCGGTCATTAGGTAACCGCTTCCTTCTTGGCGATGAGAGCTACGCCGAGAGCTATCATGACCGCGCCGTATGCTCCGCCGAATAGGCCTATGCCGAAGTAGTAGCTGGTGCTTGATAATCCAACCAACGATACGCATCCCATGATTATCGCGAAGGCTCCCAAAGCTATTCTGCGCTTAGAACGAGCAGGGTCGCTCATCTCGGAGGTCGGCCCCTTTCAGAGGAGTAAAAGTAGAGGCCTGCGGTTATCAATGCTCCTCCGGCGAAGCCTAGGAAGAAACCTTGCAGAGTGAAGTTTGGGCCCACCACAAGGCCGACAACTAATCCAGCTAGTAGTCCGACAACGATAATGCCAAACACGGATGGGGGAGGAGTGCGCGCTCCTGAACCAGATGAACCATCCTTGTTTTCTGACGCCAAAGCGTTGAACCATGAGTCAAGACTACTCATGTTACGCTTCCGATCCTCTCAGCGTTCTCATCATAGAGTCGAATATGACTCGACCATCTGTCTGGTTGTCTGGTGACATCATTGGTAATGAGGCTCTTTCAGGGTGAGGCATCAGGCCCATTACGTTGCCGTTCTGGTTGCATATGCCTGCAATATTATCGATTGACCCGTTTGGGTTGGCTTCCTCTGTTGGTTGATCCTCTTCGCTCACATATCTGAATACTATCTGCTGGTTTCTCTCCAGCTCTGGGATTTTTTCCTTGTCGAGATAGTAGCGTCCCTCATTGTGCGCTATCGGAATTTCCAGCACTTGTCCCTTCTCGGCCTTGCTCGTGAATGGTGTGCGCGTGGTCTCGACCCTTAGTCTAGTCCAAGTGCACGCGAAGCGAAGCGTGCTGTTACGCAGCACTGCTCCCGGTAGGAGTCCAGCCTCTACCAATATTTGGAATCCATTACATATTCCCAGCACTGGTTTGCCACCGTCAGCCGCCTCCTTGACAATTTTGAGGCTTGGACTGGTGGCTGCGATCGCACCGGCTCGGAGATAGTCGCCATAGCTGAATCCACCGGGAAGAACGTAAGCATCGTAATCGTCATGTGCCAAATCCTTGTGCCAGACAAGGTCTGTCCTTGCCTTGACTACGTCTCGGAGAATTTCTAGGGCGTCTAGGTCGCAGTTGCTTCCCGGGTATTGGATTAGCGCGACCTTTACCATTGCCGGGGTTATCCTACTATTCTGATCTGGATTGTGTGGGCAGCTGGGTTGTAGATTCGCAGGTCGTCGGAGAGTTTGCGGACTATCGCGCGTGCATCTTCCGGACTGCTGGCCTCGACGTTCATCCGGAGGAGCTTGCCTGCTCGGACGCTGGTCACTTGCTTGTAGCCACCCTTGAGAATGAGATTCTGATGTATCGTCTCCCCTTCGGGGTCTCGGGCTAGGGGCTTGTTCTCAACGATGACTTCGACCACGTAGCTGCCGGGAGTCATACAAGTTTGTATTAATTTCCGCGTCTATTTACCCCTTCTTTAGCATATTCATGCTAGGGAGCTGTTGTCGAGCTATCCTTCTTTCCTGAAGATCAAGCAGTACTGGTGATGCCTATTGCCCACCCAGGCGTTGAAGACTCCCAACGGGAGTAGCGTCTTGTCATCCTGACACCAGACCTTCTCATCCTTCGGAGTCCAAGCGAAAGGTTGCTGGGAGAGTGTTGAGACTGTATCAAATGCCAGCGGGTACATTCTTCCATCGCTGAAGACATTGTTGGTGATGATAGTAAGGTAGCCTTTCGGTTTCATCACCTTGTGAACCTCGTCGAAGGTGCGCTTCAGAGCCTTCAAGAACTCATTGTAGTCTTCTATGTTGCCAATCTCATGAGGATTATCGCTGTAAGTAGTGTCTAGACCTTTTTCCGCGCGACCCTTCTGTCGCATGTGACTCTTCCTAAGCTGGTTCCAGTAGGGAGGTGATGTAATGCAATAGTCGGCCAGAGCAAAACCTTTCTCTCTCCAAGTCTTGGAAAGTTTTGATGAATCAGCTGTAATGATCCTCGTCCAGGACGATCCGGTCTCGGTTGCTCTACTAACCCTATCCCGGATGAGCACATCTTTGACTCGTTCCCTCGATATGTCCGCGTACTTTTTGACAATCTCAAACCCGATTCCTGAGCGACCTGTCTCCAGTGCTGCCACCAACGTGCTTCCGGTTCCGAGAAACGGATCAACCACGAGCTCGCCCTTCTTAGTGAAGAAAGAAATGAAGTCCTTGACTAAGGATTCTGGAAAGGAGGCCGGGTGTCGAATCTTTTTGTCTCCGCGAGGTTCGGGCCGATGGACGAACCATGACTTTGTGAACTTGATCCAATCTTTTCCAGAAAGCTCGTTCAGCTTGTTCTTCCGAGGCTCCGGGGTCGATCCTTCGCGATGAGCCATTTCAGTCTCCGTCAGGTGGTCTCCATCGCCAAAGATAGGTCATGATAGAGAAAACCGTACTTATGAAAGGCTCGCTACACAGAATAATCTGTTCAAGGGAGATGATTCGCCTTGGTTCCTAAACTTCGGAATGTTAGTCATGAATACCGGTTGAGGATAGCACACCAACTTTCAGACCGTATCGTTGCAAAATACGGGAACGATGTCCTTGCGGTTTATGTCTGTGGTTCGACATCAAAGAAACTCGATCGTCCCTTTTCCGACTTGGAACTGATCGTTGTAGTCCGTGATCGAACTGAGCTTTCGATGAAATATTATGTTCACCGAGGGCTCATCATACACATTCAATATCCCAAGTCTTCATACACACTTGACGATGCCGAGCAGTTTACCGATAGTTGGCACTGGGTGGCGGACCAGTACAGGAACAGAATCGTTCTCTACGAGCGGGATAGATGGTTCAGACGGCTCAATGAGGCGGTAGCCAAGAGTGACAAACGGGATTCTCGAGAAGCGATTCGAAAGTCGTTCATGATGATGACAGAGTCCATGGCCGTTCTGAGAAACGACGTGCTGTCAAAGGATATGGTCGGAGTATTGATGAGAGGGCGAGTGCTCGCGGAGGATGCCGCCAGAATACTCTTTCTCATAAACCGGAGATACGTGACCACGACTAGTTGGTTTTGGAAGATCGCCTTCGATCTACCCATCAAACCGAAGGATTTCAAAAAGCTCGTTGAGAAAATGAGTGGGTTCGTTCCGACAACTGGGGAGAAGGTTGTTGCTTCCTCCGAGAGGATGTACAAGGAAGTGTCTGATCTCCTCACTCGTCATGGGGTCAAAATAGAACGTGGTGATTTGTGGGTCTGAACGTGGTCGCTGTGACTAACGCATCCGAAACGTGATCTAGATAACCAAGTTGTCAAGCTTGGATTGATTCCTCCTTGGGCGAGGATGGGTTACATCAATCCATTATCCGGCCGAGACTCCATGCGACGACTAGATACCGGCATTGGCCCAGAGGAGACACTCTCATTCTACCAGAACGGTTCATTCAGTAGTGGATGATGAGCTCAGAGTCTCCACTCACAAGAGCATCATCAAAACACTGGGACGTCAGTACACTGACGCGGCGCAGTTCTTCGTAGAGCTCGTGGTCAATTCTTGGATGTGGGGAGAAGCCACCAAGGTCGAGATCAGAATTCCTGAGAGTGGCTCTACTATCGAATATGAGGAATGGGGAAACGGCATGGATCTCACGGGGCTGCGAGAATTCCTCACCAAGGGAAAGCTTACTGACGAAGGCTTCTCCCCCAAGTACAAGCGTCCAATCCGAGAATCGTATGGCATGGGAAGCCTCGCCTGGCTGACCGTGGGTAAGGATTTGGAACTTCAAGTCCACAAGGGCCGGTTCGATCGCACGATTACTCTGACCGAGAGCCTCATCGACAAACATTGGGATGAGACGGACCAGTCAACGTGGAGACCCCTTCGACTAATTCAGGCGCCTCTAGATCATGATGGTCTGAGAATTCGGATCCGTTCACTCACCAAGAAACCTGATCCCGTAGACGTCCGTAGAGCCCTCCTAGCTCGGGCGAACGTTCTAGCCCTCCGCGGCTACGGGCCCTTCGAAGTCTCGGTCAACGGAGAACTGGTAAAACCTGAGGAGTTGAGAGGCTCGACGCTACTCCCAGTCAACATCCCAACGGAATACGGAAAGATAACGGGGGAGATCATGATAATGCCGATATCAAAGGTCAGAGCTGGAATATCCGAGGCAGGAATAAGTGTACAGCAGAAACACATCACCTGTCTCCAGCACCAGTTCTTCGGTCTAGACCAGTACCGGACTCACGGATTGTCTCGAATCCAGGGATGGGTCAACGCTGACTTCCTTCGACGCCTTCCCGGCGGAAACGATTTCGAGCACGACAGTGTCCAGTGGCGAGTTTTCGAGAAGGCAATGCGGGGCTTTGCAAGAAACAGGGTTCACAAGTTTCTGAAACAGACGGCCAGCAGAAGGGAATTAAGGAGCATCCAATATCTTAATCGAGAAATCGCTGAGAGGCTTCGACGAAGTCTACGAAGAAATGTGCAGATCCTTTCTAGGGCATTGGTAAATCCAAGAGTGTCTCCGAAGGTCAAAAACGTGCCGGGCAAGACGAGGAAGGAAATCGTTCTTGGGGAGAGAAGGCATAGGAAAGGAAAGAAGCATAGTCGAGAGGCTACCCGGAGTGTTATCCATCTCAAGGACCAAATCCTTGCTTTCGACGTTGCGCATGGTGGAGACCGCGGCCAGGCGTATGTTGAAACTGACAAGAGCGGTGTCCGTACCGTCTTTGTGAACATGGATCATCCAATGTGGTACGTTGAAGCAGGCATGACTCCGACGAAACTCCGTTATTGTATCAGACAGATACTTGAGAGATCTATTGCGGAGGAGATTCTCCCCGTGAGCCCTTCTACTCCTGAGGAGACATTCTCCACGCTGGACGCGTTATACAACGATGCCCTAACATAGAACAAAGACCCCAGATCAACGCAACATCCAGTCGGGGCTAGTCAATATATCCAGAGACCCGAAGAGATATGGATCTGGAAGTGTAGCGTGTGTTCTCTGAAGCTGAAACTCAATACTTGAAGTCTCAACGCCTTGCTAGAATAGCAACGGTCTCCAGCAAGGGTCAGCCTGACGTTGTGCCCGTCGGGTTTGAATTCGATGGAAAGTACTTCTGGGTGGGGAGCCACAGCCAAGATATTTTCCACCGAACGCTGAAATACCATAATGTGAAGAATGGCAACAAGCTCGTTGCTCTGACGATTGATGACTTGGAGTCTATTGATCCTTGGAAGCCAAGATTGATCAAAGTCTACGGTACAGCTGACGTGTTAGATCATCAAGGTAGATTTGGACCCGGCAAATATCTTCGAGTTACGCCGAAGATCTCCTGGAGCTTTGGGATACCAGGTCTCAAGTCTGAAGAACCCGGTTTGGGACGAGTCAAGACGATACACCACTAGCCATCCGTCCGTCGAGTAGCAGGATCAGGAAGCAAACCCAGTCCACCCTGACCCTCAATGATCCTGAATATTTCCCAAAAAAGGGGGTTTAGATCGAGGCGGAGCCAAATCTCCTAGGCTCCTGTGAAGGGAACGACCAACACTCGTATGCAGGTTGCAGTTGTCGAGAGGCTGCCTGAACCTATCACATGGACGCTAACGGTTGTGGGACTGCTCCATCCTGCTGAGACTGTGTTGCTGCCGCTGAGTCCAGGAGCCCCAACAACTATTGTTGCTGCCGGGGTGGTTCCTGTTCCTTGGTACGATAGGGTCACTGTGAGGTGGTTGCTGTCGACGATGTTGAAGCCCGTGACTGATACGTTGGCGATGGTGCTTGCTGCTCTGAAAGATGTGAAGGTCCCGTTATGGCCTGTCTCCCAACCGAGTTGCCCGGTCCCCCTCAAGCCGAGCCACTGTCTACTGTAAGTGTTGAGACCGTTTTGGTTCGATGAAGTGGTAGGAGCGGCCGAAGCGCTGGCGAGAACGTACGCTGTAGTGCCTGCGCCGAGCCCAACGAGCAGTATGACCAGCATAAGGGAGCGTGTTGAGACGCCTTTTCTTGTTGCTTGTTGTGTTTCTATCTGTGACATTTTCCTCGAGGTACGGTCTTATTGGGATGAAGATGGTGATTTTCCTAGGAATCCGCTTAAATTCTCACGTTAGGTCGTGGACAAGTTCGGTGTTAGACGAACCAGAAGATGAGACTATGCTGATCAGGGCTTGTCTGGTTGTGTACTAGCGCCTGGTTGTGTCTCATTAGCTGGGTGTGTGTCAGAGGCGGGTTGTGTGCTGATAGATGGCTGGGTACTAGCCGCTGGTTGCGCAGTGGCCGTTTGCGTGCTAGTCGTTGGTTGTGGGGCAGGGGCTGGTTGTGTACTAGACGGTACTTGTGGACTAGTGGTTGGCTGTGCGGTCGTGACTGGCTGTGTGCCGGTCGGTCCCGGGCCACTCGGGCTTGTATGACTTCTGGAGGGCTGGAAGCTCTGCTGATTTCTCTTTTTCTTTGACATCACGAAATATCCCGTGAAGACTCCGACGGCGGCCAAAGCAAGCGCTAGAATGATCCAGTAGGTAGTCTGCAGGCCTAGGAACGGTGCGCTGGTTGCACCTGGGGGCGGAGGCGACGCGGGACTTACTACTAGTAGAAAATTGCCGCTACTGGTGGTGTGGTTGGTGTCGCCCGGATAGCTGTAACTAATCAGATCATTACTCGCAGCGGTTCCACCTGGAGTGTACATCAAGGAACACGTTGCGGAAGCAGTTGCTCCACTCAAGATGCATCTTCCTGTAAACGTTCCACTACCGCTTGTCGTGAGTATGACTTCGCCTGTCGGAGTGATGAACGTGCCGGGTGAATTGTCCGTTACAGTGACCATGCAGCTGGTCGCGACTCCAATAGTTGCAGACAAATCGCAAGTCAACGCGGATGTCAGGGATCTTGCAACCACGGTCACAGTGGCTGTTGCGTTTGGACTCGCAGAAGAATGAGCCGGGTCCCCGCCGTAGTGTGCGATCAACATGTGTGAGCCTGTTGCGATTAATGTAGGCTTGTAGTTTGTCGAGCAGGTTGCAGAGGCGCTAACGCCTGAGAGTGTGCAGGTGGTGAAGGTGCCTGCACTATTTGTTGTGAGCGTGATCATTCCAGTAGGCGTGATGGCGGGAGCCGGGGAGGTGTCCCTGACGGTTACTGTGCAGGCTACCTGGCTGTTGATCGGTGTCGTTGTTGGGCAGCTAATTCCGATTGCACTTGTCCTTAGGGTCGAGGTTATTGTTCCGCTTGTTCCACTGCTAGTGGAGTGTACATTGTCGCCCTGATAGTTGCCTGCGACTGTGTCTGTGCCTGCACCGGTTGGTGTGAATGTTACTGAGCAGTTTCCCGCGAATAGGTTGCAACTTGTTGCCGGGCTGAACGAGCCGCCCGCAGTTCCGGATGAGGTGAACCTAACCTGCCCAGTGGGTGTGCTAGCTGTTCCGCTTGCGGTATCTGTTAACGTCGCAGTACATGTTGAACCGTTGTTCGTTACCACAGACGACGGCGCGCAACTAACGACCGTTGAGGTTGAACGACCCATAACTATGAGTGTGAACGATTGGCTCCCGGTGCTTGTACTGAAGGTATGTTTTGTGTCGCCGTTGTAGGTTCCGCTGATAATGTGGGTCCCGGGTGCGACAACGGTGGGAGTATAGGTTACGTTTGTAGCGCAGCTAGCTGTCGCGCCGCTCCCCGTGAGTGTGCATGTTCCGGTGAAGGTGCCTGTTGAGCTGCTGGTGAAAGTGACATTTCCGGTTGGCGTGATCGGGCCTGTACTGTTTGTGTCCGTGACGGTAGCGGTGCAGCGCGTTGAATTGTTGACTAGGACTGTGGGTGGGCTGCATGTTACTGCAGTGGTGGTTGGGTTTCCAGTCTGCACGGTCGCCTCTTCGTTAGTTGTCAGATAAGCGCCGTTAGCCCCGCCTATGATGTACATTCGATGATTATAGCTTGACGTTGCTGCGGATAGTTCTCTGCGAGCGGTTGGTAGATTCTGCGTGTTGGTGTACCATGTGTTTGTTGGCGGATAGTAGGAGTAGACGGAGTTGTAGTATGGGGTAGAATTGTTGCTGTATGTGTTTGAGCCACCGAACACGTAGATGAGTCCGTCTGGTCCGAGTGTGGCTCCATAGACGAGTACGGCGCTCGGAATTGGAGCTTTTGCAGTCCACGTGTTCGAGGTTATGTTGTAGGCTTCGACTGCCGTTGTGGCAGATCCAGTGTATCCGCCGATGGCGTAGAGTAGTCCGTTAGGTCCGGCTACCAGTTGAAATTGTTCTCGTGCAACGGTCATTGAGGCTCCTAAAGACCAAGACTTTGTTTGAGGATTGTAGATCTGCAATCTGGTTGATGGTCCGCTCGATTCGCCGCCTGCCACGTAGATTCTACCGTCGGTACCTGTTGCTACTCCAGGCATCCAGACTGTATAACTTATGGGAGTGCCTGTTGTCCAGGTGTTGCTTGTAGTGTTGTAGATTTGGTTGTTTGTGGTGGCTGCGCAGCAGCCGCTGATCACGTAGATCAGCCCACTCTTGTCTACCGCGATGCCTGCTCCTCTGACTGAAACGGGGAGATTTGCTAGCGTTGACCAGCTGTTCGTTCTAGGGTCGTAGGCGCTAGCTGAAGTAGTTCCAGAGCCGCCTGAGTATCCTCCCATGACATAGATTCTTCCATCCAGTCCATTGATTACTCCAGCCTGTGCGATCGTATAGGGAAGTGGGGCTTTTGTCGTCCATACGATCGGGTTTGGAAGCGCGGCGTGAGCAGACGGCAGTGAGGATATTCCTGCGAATATTCCAAATACAGTCGTAATTATGACTACTAGGCTTATCGAGAAACGACGGTTATGCATAGGTGTGTAGCTTTGGCTATATTGGCGGTTACTATAGGAGTCCGGAACCTGTACGGTCCCCCCAAGGTGACGCTAGCGCGGGCGAGTTTTCCGGGTTGTATATAGTAAATCGCTTAAATTCTCAAAAACTCCTAATCTTCTAGTAGTCTTTCTCACAAAGGAGACCGAGTCTAGAACCATGTCTTCTATCGACGATCCACTGCTGAAGGAGCTACTTGCCGCCTTGAAGGAGGACACTCAACATATGGCGGCAGATCTCTTGGGAATCATCACGACTAATGCTCTCATCGCGGTATTCGCCCTATTCCTCGCCATTGCCACGCTCATAAGAATAATCCTCTTCCCCCCTAGGTTCGGACCCGGCCCAGGTCCAGGGCTGATCGAGACAACTCTAACCTTCGTTCTCTTTGCCCTCTCTGTCGTCTCGATCTATAACCTTCTTCGATTACGCGAAAGATACGCTCGACTTCAAGCTCTGGCTGAAAAACTCGGCCGATAGCCGTTGCCGCTGTCTCCTGACACCAAGAAGGAAGCGGAGAAGAGACTTACAGTATTGAAGATGATAGAGGTCTTCGCAGACAAATGCGCAAAGAGCACCTTGTTGAACGGACCCTTCGGTGGAGACGATAGAGCCTTCGACCGGCTCTTGGGACCAGCTGGCATCTTGACACGAACATCTCTAGTCAAAGCAACCATGGACGGCAGGGTAACGTACTACGGCCGGACTGAAGCGGGGAAGATCTACCAACAGATCCTAGACACTGAACTGAACTTTCTGGACCCCTACACCGGAGGAGAAGTCTGGAAGAAATAATGTCGAACGTCGGTCTCGACGAAGCTTGGAGGTTACGCTAGTTCTAGTAGGTAAAAAAAAACGAGGCTGGAAGTTTGATTTTGCAGGCGTGTTACTTCTTCGCGTAGATCTTGCCGCTGCTTTCGCCAGTCGACATGTTGCCTTGGCCTTCGACCCAGCCGGTCGAGTTGTTAAGCCAGGCTAGTTTGGGTGACTGTGTCATGAAGTGTAGTTCTCCTTCCCAAGTGCCGGTCTGCGGACTGCTCATGCGGCCGTTGCCGCCTCCCCAGACTACGACCATGTCTCCGTCCTTGGTATTGTGAATCGATTTTAGCTGCCATTCATTGGTTCCGTCTGTCTTGAGGTTGACGCTGACGGTGTCGATGTGTCCTGCGTGGTACTTGCCGCTTACGTCCCCATGATCATTCATCTCTAACTGTATGCCGTTGGGGCCGATGTCTTTGATGGTGGTGCTGTTGTTCTTGGCCTTGAATTCGAATAGAAGTTCTCCTTTCATTTTTTGTGTTTGTGCTTGCATTTATGTTCTTCTAAACCTGCGACCCTTGTCGAGGCTATATCAACGTTCTCGAAAAGGATCACCCTCGATCACTGCAGATATCTCTATCTTTGACTAGACGACTTCAAAGCACCATGGGAGGAAGAGTCGTCGTGGCAAGAGTCAGGAAATTCGAAGTTGGTGATGTCGAAGAGGTTCTAGCTTTAGCCCAAAGATATGCTTCGTGGGACGCAACGCCCACAAAGGCGGACATAGAGGGATTTCATTCCGCGAATCCAGAATTTTTCTTTGTAGCCGAGGCGGACAAGAAGGTCGTCGGGTTCGTATATGGAAGAGAATCTAACCCTCCCGCCGAAGTTCTCGACAAATGGAATTCTAGAAAGGTGGCATCAATCGAGACGCTCGCGGTAGACGAGGATCATAGGCGAGAAGGAATCGCCAAATCACTCCTGGCTTCCTTGTTCGAGGCCTACAAGCAAAATGGAGTAGATCTAGTGACTCTGTCCGTTCCAGTAGTGGAGATAGCGGCGATGAAGCTGTATGGAAAACTGGGGTTTGAGCCTAGGGCCCAGTTTCTCTGGAAGAGACTATCGAGGTAGCTATTGAGCTGGTGTAGTCTGCTGCGCAGCGTCATGAGGTTGTCCTTGAGAGAACATCGCCATAGCCTGCTTCTGCTTCTCATCTCTCTCAGCCTTGCTCATCTTGATCAGCTGCGACAATGACCAGTGGTGACCAAACGGATCGGTTAGTTGACCATAGCGTTCACCCCAGAACTGATTGTCCAACGGCATAGTTACCTTGGCACCAGCGTCGACAGCTTGTTGCCACAGCTTGTCCACATTCTTCACATAGACTTGCAGAGTGACTGGGCTGTTACCGAGAACGTCAGGCGATTGCGAGCCAGCGCCCGGAAACACATCGGACATCATCACAATCGAATCTCCGATCCTAATCTGCGCATGCATCAGCTTCCCATCGGGCGTAGCTTCACGCACGATCTCCTTAGCTCCAAACGCTTTCCCGTACCAGTCGATGGCCGCGGAGGCTCCATTAATCGACAGGTAAGGGGTTACGGTTCGGAAGCCTTTGGGAATCGGATCAACCTTAGCTTTTTTCGGTTTAGATTTCTTAGCTTTTTTGGATTTCTTAGCCATGTGAATAATCCTCGTTACCGGGTCGCCTAAAGTTCGCCCATAAAAGAAATTCGGTCAATTGATCGGAAATAGGCTCAATTTAGCTCGCTCCGGCTCGAAAAAAGGATGCAGCATTATTCAAGGGGAGGGGGGGGATCTTGAGTCACTACGGAAAACCATTAGCTGACCAAAGGCGGCCTCCATGCAAAACCCGATCAGATTCAAGCATAATGGTGATCAGAGTGCGAAATCTGCCGCCGTGTCGCAATCCCGATACTCGAATACTCTCGCCGAAGATTCACCTCGTTTGATTTGCGATAATTAGTTTCTCGCAGCAATCTAGCAGGCTAAGCAATGAGGCCTAAGGACCGCGGTTTCTCTAGGAATCTGTGGAGATCTCTGGTTGAAGCGTAGCTATAGCTGGATTGAGAGAGCGGGGCCATGCTTAATGCGCTCCGACCGGGGTATGGTGACTAGCGGAAGCAACGGATGAGCAAACCTCTCGACAACCCGCTTTCTGATCAAGCAGAGAACCCACCGATAGGTCCCTCCGGTGAGGTAAGCATGGTAGAAGAGGGCGTGCTACCGGAAATTTTTAGAGGTCGGATGTTCTGCACAATACACGGACGACAATGCTATCGTAGCTCTACCTTTACAGGAGAATCTATCTGGATATGTCCAGATGAGCGGCACGTAATTCCCCTGCGAGGATAACAAGAAATCGACTGGGAATTTAGCCCAGCTCTATCGAGCTACTGTGAATGAGAATTGGTTGTTTCTAGTAGTTGTCACGGTCACCGTGTATGACTGTCCCACGGTGAATTGGAAGAATAGTCCAGGTATTCCGCCATAGACACAACCAGGGCAGTTGGCGCCGATCAGAATGATCGCTGTGCCGAAGCCATTCGGAATTATCACGGGTCCTGTGAAGCTCGAAAGACTCCACGTGTTTCCGGACGAATCCCGTACTACGTAGGATTGAATCGTCACGGAACTATTTCCAGTGTTCTGGAGGATAAGCGATAAGCTGGTGCCATTGAGGAATTGGTGCCCGGTTAGCTTCAGGGATTCGACTACAGGTGGTGGTACGATAGGGTCGACAACCGTGAGACTGATGACCGTTGAATGAGTCCGTGAGCCAGCGGTTCCTGTAACTGTGATGTTGTAGGTTCCCAGCGTCGTGCTGAGACTGGTTGTTATAGTGAGGGTGCTCATTGCTGTTCCTCCGGATGATAGTGTCAAGGGGTTTTGGCTACCCGTCACAGTGATGTAGCCGAAGGGCGCTGTGAATGTGAGACCGACCGTTCCTGTGTAGCTGTTCATACTTGTAACGGTGATAGTTGTCGTATTGCTTGATCCGAAAATGTTGACGATGCTCGACGGAGAGGAAGTGATTGTGAAGTCTTGGTTGGACAGGACATGAACTGATACCTCAGTTGAAGCATAGTTTGTCTTTCCGTGACTGCTTGCGATCCCAATGACCACTACGTTGAAGTCTCCTAAGTTACTCGTTGCGGTGACAGTCAGCGTGGACTTGACTGTGCCGTTTGTCGCGACGCTCACACTGGCAGGGCTCAACGACGCAGGAAGCTTCGAACCTGCGAAGAATATTGACAAGGATACAGTCCCTGAGAACCCGTTGACACTCATGACGCTTATCGTAGAGCTAAGAGAAGTTCCCTGCGCGATAGTCAACGCTGTAGGATTCGCCGTCAGAAGAAATGAAGGACCCGCTTTGCCGCCGTTCACGTAGGAGCTGAGCACTGTGCCTCCCGCGACGGTTCCCACTGCGGCTGTGAGGACCATTAGGAGCGCCTTTAGATGGACGAGATTGCTGAATAGCATTGTCTTGCAATCCCCTACTCCTAAGGCCAACTAGTCAGTCAGGCGGCTTACGGGTCGCGTAACTAGAGACGGTTACTAACCGGTTGAGTGTGGAGACAGGGCATGCCACTCCATAGCTCAAATGCCTGTCTCCGATTGACGTAAATGAGAGAGTAAAGTCGTTACTGGTTGTTTAACGACTAAGAACACACAATAACGCTTGCGGCGACCGTTTTCCACCGTTTTCCATTGCGGGTCACTTCTTGAAGCCCACCCGAACCAACGATCGTGCATTTTTTGCAATGGGCGTTTCAGCCGCCGTAAGAATAATCGGTGCATTGAATGGTTCACCATCATGGAAGAAGGTGAAGGCCCGAGAACTCGGATCTCTATTCCATGAAATCCAAAAGAACGGTCTTTTCCGTTCTCAAGTTAGATACTTCTGAAATACCTCTCTTCCACCTCCTCCTGTCCGAGTCTCATAGCCGATGCGCGTAAACTGGTTCCTGATGCTGGCTTGCGTCTTGGCTAGCCTCTACGCGTGGCAGCAGGATCCAAACTGGGCTGATCAGAATCTGGTCTTTAGTCTCAACAATCTCTACGCTGGACGCGTCTGGACCCTTGTCACGGCCCTCTTCGTTCATGCGAGCTGGGAGCACCTGCTTGGCAACCTTCCGTTTCTATTCGTCTTCGGAAACACTTTGGAAAAAATGATCGGCCGAAACAACCACCTCTTAGTCTTCTTTCTGGGCGGATTCACAAGCTTCCTACTGCCACCTATCATCGGAATCTACAGCCCCGACACGGGCATGCTGGGTGCAAGTGCAGCAATCTTCACGCTCGCAGCCATCGTCATGCTAATGTCCCCGCTCAAGTTCAGCTGGCTCTTCCTCGCGCCACAAGGACTCGTAGCAATCATCTACTTCGTCCTGAACGTAGCACTCGTCTACGCCCCATCAATGATACCAGGCTACAATCCAAACGTTGCATATATCGCGCATGTCATTGGCTTCACGGTCGGAGTACCATTCGGTATCGCATGGAGTCTTCACTGGAAGAAGAACCTAGTAATCAGCCTCGGCCTCTTCAGCATCTACCTAGTAATACTAGCTTTGCTAGGCGCGCTGACGGGAATCCAGACGCCTTTCGGTGTCTTTTAGGAGAGTTGATTCTCCAGTAATGGTTTCAGCTTCAGAAAGACCTCTCGAGTCACTCTAAGATCGTCGAGACAGTGATCCCTAATCGACTTCAACGCCATTTCGTCTCCTTCCAATGCCTTGACGAACAATTGAGGGACCTCCAATCCCATAGGTCCTTTGTCCCGCTGTATCCCAAAAAAGTCGCAGACATGGTCCAAGTAGGTGAACGTCAAACGGAGACGAGACCTCACGACCTCATTCAAGTCCAGATGAATCTTGCTCAAAAGAGGAACTGGGTTCATGCCGTGCTTCAAGCAGCGAGTTGTGAGAAAGGGAGTGTCGAAGCCTCGACCGCTCCAAGTCACGATCACGTCAAACGCCTCCAGTCGCTTCAGAAGCTTGACTAGCAGTCCTTTCTCCTGGTCTGTCCTCTTGGCCTCGAAATACTCGCTCTTACCAGTCTCCGGCAATAGCCCTGCGCCAACTACCATTCCGGCGTCAGCCTCTAGGGAAGTAGTCTCAATGTCAAGAACAACGATTCTAGGCGCCATGAGACTCGACGCCTCGGCCCTAGTCTAAAGCGCTTCGTCCAAATTATCCGAACGCAGGTTTCATAGCTCAGAATTGTCTCCTAGTTGCTTAGTCGGAGACCACTTTTGCAAATCCCAGCGGTTGTGGAGCTAGAAAATCTAGAGAAGAGCTACCGGCTGGGAAAGGTCACGGTAAATGCGCTTCGTGGAGTCACTCTGAAACTCCTGCATGGTGA
>Ga0209076_1000026_pt1 | contig 19242 bp, 15 predicted proteins | sample Rivendell_Oct201_9_FD_188350 | JGI IMG/M metagenome (GOLD analysis project Ga0209076, IMG submission 188350) | Vadose zone soil and rhizosphere microbial communities from the Eel River Critical Zone Observatory, Northern California to study diel... | ecosystem: Environmental > Terrestrial > Soil...
ACCCGCGCTACCTTTACCTCAGCCCCGGGCACCGGGAGACGCTGGCTTCCTTGTTCTATGGGATTGAAACGAATCGCGGTTTTCTTTCTCTTGTCGCCGAGCCAGGGATGGGCAAGACCACGCTTCTATTCCAGCTCCTGCAGCGCTGGAGAGGCCAGGTCCACAGCGCCTTCCTGTTCCAAACTCAATGCGATTCCCGGGAGTTTATCCGCTACTTGATGAACGATTTAGGTCTCAAGAGCGACGGCGAGGATTTCGTGCGGATGCACTCAGAGCTTAACGAATTCCTGTTTCGCGAGACGCTCGCAGGAAGATCAGTCGTAATCTTCATTGACGAAGCTCAGAATTTGACTGATACCGTCCTGGAGACAGTGCGTTTGCTTTCAGACTTTGAGTCGGCAGAGAAGAAACTGCTCCAGATTGTTCTCGCCGGGCAGCCTGAACTAGCACAGCGATTGTCGCGACCGGGGATGGCCCAGTTACGTCAACGGATCGCTATCCAGGCGCGATTGGACGCGCTGACTGCCGCCGAAGTAGTTCACTACATCGGTCATCGGCTGCAAGTAGCAGGGTACTCGGGCACTGAGTTGTTCACTCCTGGGGCTCTCGGGCTCATCGCGGAGCGCAGCCGGGGGATACCACGGCTCATAAACAATCTTTGCTTCAATGCACTGTCATTGGGTTGCGCCATGCAGCAGAAGCAAATTACTTCCGAAGTCGTACGGCAGGCTGCTTTGGACCTATCGTTGGAGACTCGTGCGCCAAAACCTCCGGTACCACATCAGCAGACGGGACCGAGAGTTACTCACGGTCTGGGGCAGTCGTTGCAGTCTCTCTATGCCTGGGTCACAGACAATCTTTTCAGGCGGCGGGTTCTTCAAATGGCAGTTCTTTCCCTCGTGTGCGGCAGTTTCGTGATCTACTTTGGGGTCCGCGGCATGGCAGGGACGTTTCGCCCCCCGGTGGCAGTCTACCAGGATACGCAAAGTGCTTCAGCGGTCACCGGTCACGAGTCCCGGCCAGCGCAGCGCGTAATAGATCCCGCCGCCGACGGGCACCCTCATGAGTTGCCGCAAGCCGTCGCCCATGAGAATTCGTTGAGTTCTTTCATTTATGTGGTCCAACCGAAAGACACGTTGCGCGACCTCTGTGTATCGGCTTTGGGGCGCTACGACAAAGCCGTCCTGTCGCAAATCCAGAAGCTCAATCCGGAATTGAGAAACGCCGACCATCTGGAGGCGGGACAAAAGATTCGGCTTCCGCTGAATGCCTCGAACTGAAGAGAACATGCCGCGATCGATAACTTGCTGCGATTTGATTCCCCTGGGCTTGGCCCGCAATTCCGCCCAGACATGCGCGCATGGCGGATCTTAGAGAATTCGACGCGCGGTCAAGCCCTTACACGCTCAAAACAAAAGGATCGGGGCCTCGATGGCAAATGGATTGAGAGAAACGTCCAATTCTGGGAGCCTCCCTAAGTTGGCATTGCGACTGCGTATTTCTTCGAACCGGCGCCGGCACGAAGTCCTGGCCGAGGACATGTTCCGGAGGATTCTCTGCTGGGAGCGAAAAAGAGCGGAACGTTCCGGCAGGGGCATTCTGTTAATGCTGGTGCATGTAGAAAGCATTCTCCAGGCGAATCAAAGCAAAGGGGCGCTCTCCGAAATTGTGTCGGCTCTCTCCAATTCCACCAGAGAGACAGACCTTGGCGGGTGGTATCGAGAGGGCGCGATACTTGGGGTCATTTTCACGGAGATCAGCGAAGGGAATCGGAAAGCGCTGGAGAACTCGAAGCCTGCCAAGTTAATCGGCTCATTGCGATCTAAGCTGAGTCCGGAACGACTAGATCAGATGCACATGTCGTTCCACTTCTTCCCGGAGAAGGGGGACAAGCCTAGCCTCGGTCGGTTGGCAAACGCGGAGCTTTATCCGGACTTGTTCGAAAGAGATGAGGAGAGGAAATTCTCTCGCTTTGTAAAGAGGTCGATGGATATTGCTGGAAGCTTTGCGGCTCTAATCCTTTGCTCTCCGCTATTTGTGCTTATCTCCCTGGCCATTAAGCTCACTTCGAAAGGACCAATCCTGTTTAGACAACAGAGGGTGGGCCGGTACGGCTCGCGGTTCACGTTCTTGAAGTTTAGATCGATGGAGTGCGGCAGCGATGCGCGCATTCACCGTGAATACGTCAAACAGTACATCGCTGGAGAAGCGGATGTGGCCCGAGTCAGCCATACCCAAAATGCAGTTTACAAAATTCACAGCGATCCGCGTATCACCCGGGTAGGGAAGTTTCTACGAAAAAGCAGCTTGGATGAACTGCCTCAGTTCATAAATGTACTAAGGGGGGATATGTCTCTTGTCGGACCGCGCCCTCCGATCCCCTACGAGCTGGAAGGTTACAAGATCTGGCATCGTCGTCGCGTGCTGGAGTCTAAGCCGGGAATCACGGGGCTCTGGCAAGTGAATGGTCGCAGCAGGGTCAAGTTCGACGACATGGTACGTATGGATCTGCAATATGCGAAAACGTGGTCGCTTTGGCTGGATGTCAAGATCCTATTGCAAACGCCGACGGCCGTCCTTTTCGGTGCAGGCGCCTACTGAAGGGCTTTGGCGGTCCAATCGGTTTTCACCTTTCACGCCAAGAGTTGACGATCAGAACAGCTTCTTGAACGCCGAGGCAAGCGGCAATACTTAGTTTTCTTGGAGAGGGCTCAATGGCAACCCAAACAGATCCCGTTCGCTATGGATTTCCACGAACGGCTGCGCCGGAGATTTCCAAGAAGTTGAAATCCTTTGCGCACCAAAGTCCGTCGAACCTCGTTCGTTTTGGTGTAATCGGTTACGGTTACTGGGGTCCGAATGTAGTCAGGAATCTGCAAAGTCTCGAGAATTGTCAACTCGTTACAATCTGCGACAAGAATTCAGACTCGCTCCGACGCGCAAGCCGAGTTTATCCGGGTGTCGAATTAACGGCAGACTACTCGGAGCTCCTGACTTCGACTCAAATCGATGCCATCGCCGTGATAACTCCGGTTTGGACGCATTTCGAACTGGCCAAAGAGGCTTTATTAAACGGCAAGCACGTCTTTGTTGAAAAACCGTTCACCTCGACGCCGGAACAAGCCGAGGAGCTAATCGAGTTGGCGGATCGCAAGAGACTCAAAATTATGGTGGATCACACGTTTCTGTTCAGCGGGGCAGTGCGGAAGATCCGGGAACTCGTCGACGATGGCACCTTGGGGGATCTCTACTATTTTGATTCGACCCGCGTGAATCTGGGCCTCTTCCAACATGACGTAAACGTCGTGTGGGATCTGGCTCCGCATGATTTGTCGATTATGGATTACGTCATCAAGGCGAAACCGGAAGCGGTCGTTGCAACGGGCGGGAGGCATTTGAACGGTTTGGCGGACGTGGCATTCATCACGGTCTACTTTCCGCACGACGTGATCGCGCACATCAACGTGAACTGGCTCTCTCCGGTCAAGGTTCGAAAGACTCTGATTGGCGGCGAGAAAAAGATGCTGGTGTGGAACGATCTGGAGGCCGATGAGAAAATCAAAGTCTACGATAAAGGCGTGCAGATGACGAACGGGCGAGGCGTGTACGATTTACTGGTTAGCTATCGTTCCGGAGATGTTTGCGCGCCAAGAATCGAACAGACTGAGGCGCTGAAGGTCGAGCTTGAATACTTCATCGACTGCATTTTGAACGACCGAACGCCATTCAATGATGGGGCAGCAGGCTTGCGGGTGGTCAAGATTCTGGAAGCGGCTGATCAATCGTTGCAAGGACGAGGAAGAGTCGTCTCCCTGTGAACAAGTACCGCTGTATCGCCCCCGATGTGCACTTGGGGAAGGATGTGAAGCTTTCCCAATTCATCAATCTCTATGGGTGCGAAGTTGGCGACCACACCAAGATAGGTGCGTTCGTAGAGATTCAAAAGAACGCCAGAATCGGCAAGAATTGCAAGATCTCGAGCCATAGCTTTGTCTGCGAAGGGGTGACCATTGAAGACAATGTTTTCGTGGGCCATGGCGTGACCTTCATCAATGACGCTTATCCCCGCGCCACCAATACGGAAGGCGAACTCCAATCCGAAAAGGATTGGAAAGTCGAACCAACGCTGGTGAAGAAGGGCGCCTCCATTGGTTCCGGTGCGACGATCCTTTCGAATCTGGTCATCGGTGAAAATGCTCTGGTTGGTGCAGGCAGTGTGGTCACGCGCGACGTGCCTGACAATGCCATCGTGGCTGGGAATCCAGCAAAGGTGCGCCGCTTGGTCGCGCCCGAAATGAGGGTAGCGTCATAATCGGCAACGGCAAGATTCCTTTCTTGGACCTGGTGACACCTCACCTAGAGATGGAAGAGGAACTGGTTTCGGTCTTCCGAAAGGCGCTGAAATGCGCCGGACTCATTGGCGAACGGAATGTCCCACGATCTCACTGATGCTTTGTATTTCCTCCACTGCTTGTGTTTTTTGTGGATCTTCAACTGGAAGTGAGCGACCGGGAATATCCATTCGCAGACGTCCCTTATGTAATTCCGACCGTACTGACGCCGCCGCTCTGCTGGTGCGGGTGTTGTCTTCGGGAGAGTAATCTCAATGCGTTCATCTAATTCCGGCCCTCATTCAGCGGCATTAGTCTGCGCCAAAATGTTGTGTGTCATCTGCGCGACCCTTATCATTCTTTTAGAACTTTTGTCGACTTTCCTGCTCAAGCAATACTCTGGAACGTATCTTCGCGTTCTCAAACAATATGGCGAAGCCGTTGCATCTCGCCACGCAGATTCCGGCGAACCGTCAGTGCTGATAGTAGGCAATTCGTTGCTTCTCGCCGGTGTCGATGTAGACCGACTGCAACATTTGACGTCCAGCAGCCTGCGGATCTACCCCATCTTCCTGGAAGCCACCACTTACTATGACTGGCTCTATGGGTTGCGCCGGCTATTCCGGCAGGGGGCAAGGCCGCAAGTAGTGGTCGTGGGTCTCCCAGTGAGCAGTTTTCTCGCAAACGGCGTGCGCCAGGAGTACGCTCCATTGATGCTGTTTGACGCCCGAGAAGTCCTTGATGCGAGTTCAGACTTGGGGCTGGATCGAACGGCCGAGAGTAACCTTCTGCTTGAACATTGGAGCACATTCTGGGACACGCGGAGCATCCTTCGGGCGCAAATTCTCTGTCACTTGATTCCTCGCTTTCAGGATTTATTCATGCTCGCAAAGGGGAAGCCCGCCATCCCGCAGGGAATAGAATTTGACCGGATGGCAATTTCTCGATTGCACAGGCTACGTGAATTATGCGAGGAGCACGGAGCCAAGTTGATTCTTCTGATCCCGCCCACTCCGTCGTCAGAGACTGCTGTCCGCCGAATGGCTGCCGCTTCAAGAAAGGCCGGAGTGGAGACTTTAGTACCGGTCGATTCTTCCTTGCTGGCCACGTGGTATTACCAGTCCGATGAAACGCATCTCAATTCCAAGGGTGCGGCGCTCTTTACATCAGCATTAGCAACTTCTCTCCGCGGGAAGATCGTGACGGCCGAATCCGTGACGTCACTGGATTAGCAGGCTAAGCTGCAAAATGACAGGGAACGGCAAGATTCCTTTCCTAGACTTGGTCGCGCCGCACCTTGAACTCGAGGAGGAATTGGTGTCGGTGTTCCGAAGCGCCCTGAAGACAGCTGGATTCGTCGGGGGATCGATGGTGGCAGAGTTCGAAAGGGAGTTTGCACAGTTTTGCGGAGTTCAGTTTTGCGTCGGCGTGGCGAGTGGCACAGACGCCTTGCGGTTCGCCTTGATTGCCGCCGGAGTTCAGCGGGGCGATACCGTTCTTACTGTTCCCAATACATTTATCGCGACGACAGAAGCGATCTCCCAGGCTGGCGCGGCACCGGACTTCGTGGATATCGACGAGCGCACTTACAACATGGATCCGCGGAAACTTCAGGAGTATTTGGAAATACGATGCCGCTTCGATTGTGTCACTGGAAAGCTATTAAACCAGAACACCGGAAGGCCCGTCACAGCCGTGGTTCCCGTGCACATATACGGCCAGACCGCAGACATGGATCGTATTCTTGAGCTCGCAGAGCGACATAGCTTGATCGTGATCGAAGACGCTTGCCAGGCTCACGGCGCAAGATATTTTTCGAGAACAGAGAACCGGTGGAGAGAAGCGGGTTCCATGGGCCGAGCCGCTGCCTTCAGTTTTTACCCAGGAAAGAATTTGGGTGCGTGTGGAGAAGCGGGCGCAGTAACCACCAATGATGAAGGAATTAAAGAAAGGATCCGGATGCTGCGCGACCATGGCCAGACGCAAAAGTATTATCACGACCTGGAGGGTTATAACGGCCGATTAGATGCTATTCAGGCTGGTTTCTTGCGTGTCAAACTTCGGTATCTGCTGGAGTGGAATCGTAAGAGGCGCGAAGTCGCCGCTGGCTATCATCAGTTGCTGTGTCCCGTGGCCGAGAGTATCACACTACCCTACGAGGCTTCTTCATGCCACGCGGTATATCACCTCTACGTAATTCGTTCAAGACACAAAGGGGCACTGAGAATGCACCTCGCAGAAGCTGGTATTGACACCGGGATTCACTACCCGGTGGCTCTCCATCTACAAAAGGCTTATTTCGGTCTGGGGCATAAGCAAGGCGACTTTCCGATCGCCGAGCGTGTCGCAGCCGAAGTTCTCTCTTTGCCTATGTATCCGCAGCTTCGACCCGAGCAACAACAGCAGGTGGGCGAAGAGATTTTTGATTTCCTCGGGCGGACAGTTGCTGTCTAACTATCGACAGGGCTTCCGTTCGATGCATGAAGTTTTAGTATCCCGGCCTCCAGGACCGTTACTTCATAATTGACTTTAGCCTTGAGGAATAATTGCTTCTGAGTGCCAGGGTTACTTTACTCCCATGTTTACGTGTTTGAGAAGCCAGAACAGTCAGTCCTCTTGAGCGAGTCAACGATGAAGGAAACTGGAAACCGATTGTTGACCGACAAGAGGAAGATCTGGATCGATTTGGATAACTCACCCCATGTTCCATTGTTTGTCCCAATCATCGAAGAACTCCAGAAACGCGGCTATTCAATCGCGCTCACCGCGCGCGACTGTTTTCAAGTGCGCGAACTGGCGGACCTTTTTCATCTGAACTACAAGCTGATCGGACATCACTCCGGGAGAAGCAAGATCCGCAAGCTAGCAGGGTTGTGTCTTCGCGCATTGCACTTGGTTCCGATCATCCTTCGAGAGAAGCCGGTTCTCGCAGTGTCCCATGGCTCGCGATCCCAACTGATCGCCTCCGTATGCCTACGAATTCCATCCGTGTTCATGAGCGATTATGAATTTGCAACCGGTTGGGCTTTCATTCGTCCCACATGGCATATGTGCCCAGACCTGATTCCGAACTCGGCCTTACAATTCGAACCCAATCGAATCATGAAATATCCAGGTATCAAGGAAGATGTATATGTCACTCGATTTGTGCCGAAGCCTGGGATCAGGGGTCAACTGGGGCTCCAGGAGCAAGACATGATGGTGACCATCCGCCCGCCCGCGAGTGAGGCGCACTATCATAATCCGCAGAGTGATGAACTCTTTGAGGCAGCGGTTGCCTTTCTAAGCAAAAAGCTCGAACTGAAACTTGTGGCGCTCCCTCGAACTGAGAAGCAGGCGATTTGGTTAAGGAAGCGTTGGCCCGACCTTTTCTCGAATGGGATAATGCGCATCCCGCAGAAAATCGTGGATGGCCTCAACCTCATTTGGCATTCAGACTTTGTGATCAGCGGTGGTGGCACTATGAATCGTGAGGCCGCGGCCCTCGGAGTCCCAGTCTACAGTATCTTTCGTGGCAAGATTGGTGCTGTCGATCAGTATCTGAACAAAACGGGTCGGCTCGTTCTGCTCCAGAGTTTTGAAGACTTGCACACCAAGATCTTGCTCGTGCGGAGAGAGCGCTCAGCGAAGGCCCAGAACAGGCACGCTGGCACCTTAAGCAGCATTGTTGAACAGATTGTCGCCACAGCGGAGTCACCAAATTCATTTTCGAACCGACTAGAAGTGACCGTCGGCCGAAGTGCAATGGAGAGGTGAGGTCACAGGATGAGGCGGTCTGAGGCTTGTGTAATGAAGATTCTGACTGTTGTCGGTGCGCGTCCCAATTTCATGAAGGCCGCGCCGATCATCGCGGCTATCAACGCGCATAATGAGAGGCTAGCCGAATCTAGGCCAATAGACAATCACCTGGAAGCTAAGATCCTCAAGCTTTTGGCCTACCGTCAAGCCAACGCCTGGGCAGGTTACGACCCCTATACGCTACAAAACGGCAAGGCATTTGCCGCCCTGCCGTTCCACGAGACTTCTTCGGCTCGGACGGCCGGTGAGTTATCGGCAAACCGACGAGTCAATAGCCGTTCTTGAGGCATGCTGACACTTCCCATCGACCTCTTGTGCTCTTGTGGCGCCGGCACAGATTGAGGCAGAGTTCATTCACACGAGCATTTCCTTGGTTGGTGACAGGGGATGAAAATTATGCAGCTGAGAATTCGGTAGGACGAGATAACAATCGACACCCTATGTTGAACTTTTTCGGACAAACCGGGGACATGAAGTGGCGATGACAACTTGCGATGTTGCGATTATCGGCGCTGGCCCTTACGGACTGTCCGCGGCCGCACACTTGCGAACGATCAAGGGTCTGGAGGTTCGGGCTTTTGGCGAGCCCATGTCCTTCTGGGAGCGCAACATGCCGGTCGGCATGTTTCTGCGCTCCAATTGGTCTGCGACACGAATCGCGGACCCGCACTGTTCGTTAACGCTGGAAGCGTACCAGATGGCGTGCGGCAATCACTTGTCTTTTCCTGTGCCGATCAACCGATTCGTCCAGTACGGTCTGTGGTACCAGCGTCAGGCGGTACCCGACCTCGATCGACGGAAGATTGCGCGCGTGGAGGCCGACGGGAAAGGCTTCCGAGTTGTCCTTGAAGATGGTGAAGTGCTTAATTCTGCCCACGTAGTTATTGCCGCGGGAATCGGCTCGTTCGCTTGGCGTCCCCCGGAATTCCGCAACCTCCCGTCTGCTCTGGCGTCACACACGTCAGAACACCGCGACCTTCGGCAGTTCGCCGGGAAGCAAATGCTCGTCATCGGCGGTGGGCAGAGTGCACTCGAATCTGCCGCATTGCTCCACGAAAGTGGCGCTATGGCCGAGGTCGTTACCCGCTCGCAAAGGATTCACTGGCTTCAAGGTTGGCTTTCTAAGACGCTGCATCATCGCTCCGGCACACTTATTCGCAATATGCTCTACGCTCCGACCGACGTCGGTCCGGCCGGGCTTAGCCAACTGATGGCGAGGCCCGATTTGCTCAACCACTTGCCCCGTGGACTCCGGGACAAACTCTGGAAGCGCTCGGTACGGCCCGCCGGCGCAGGCTGGCTGGTAAACCGGCTCAAAGGCGTGCCTATCCGACTTGGGACTTCTGTCGTTTCCGTCGCCGTGAAAGGTGACCGAGTGAAAATTCGGCTAAACAACGAAACCGAACGAATAGTTGATCATGTTCTTCTGGGGACTGGATATCGCGTCGACATTTCCAAGTACGACTTCCTGTCCCCGAAACTCAAGGAATCGATCAGTCTGCATAACGGCTACCCTCGGCTAGGGCGGGGACTGGAAACCTCGGTAGATGGTATGCACATTCTCGGCGCGCCAGCCGCTTGGAGTTTCGGGCCACTCATGCAATTTGTTTCCGGCGCCCATTACGCATCGCGTGAATTGACCCGTTGTATTGCCGGCAAGCCTGCAGTTTAGATAAGCAGAGAGAAACCGGTATGAATGTCGGAAAAACAAATCTCTTCGCGGCAGGCCGGACCACGGCCGGAGGCTCGGAGAAGCCAATCGGCGCTGTCGTGGTTGGCGGTGACTACCAGGGGCTGGGAATCGTTCGCAGCCTCGGACGCCGACAGGTGCCCACCTGCATCATTGACGATGAGCGTTCCATCGCTCGCTTCTCGCGGTATGCCACGCACTCGGTAGCCGTGGCAAGCCTGCGCGATGAGCGCCTGACCGTTGACACCGTGCTGAACATAGGTCACCGACTGAATCTAAGGGGCTGGGTGCTCTACCCGACGCGAGATGAGACAGTAGCTGCCTTCGCGCGCTACCGGCCAATGCTGACGGAGTGGTTCCGCGTTCCCACCGGAGATTGGGATACAATTCGGTGGGTCTGGGACAAGCGGAATACCTACCAACTAGCGAAGGAGTTGGGGATTCCCGCCCCGCAAACCTGGTATCCGCGCGACCTTGACGAGTTGGAGCAGATCCAGACAGATTTTCCCCTCGCACTCAAGCCAGCAATCAAGGAGCACTTCATATACGCAACCAAGGCAAAGGGTTGGCGAGCAAACAACCGGGCTGAACTGCGGGAACTCTTCGAGCGGGCAGCGGCGCAAGTTGGACCAGGCGAAGTGATGATTCAGGACTTGATTCCTGGGGATGGCCGGCAGCAGTTCGCCTATTGCGCCTTTTTCAAGGAGGGCCGCGCGGTGGGGAGCATGGTCGTCCAGCGGCGGCGCCAGCACCCGGAAGAATTCGGCCGGGCCAGCACGTTCGTTGAGACGATCGAGCTTCCGCTGCTGGAACAATCGTCCGAACGCTTCCTCCGTGCGATCGATTATTATGGGTTGGTGGAGCTGGAATATAAGCTGGATCCACGCGACGGGCAGTACAAGCTGCTGGATGTCAACGCGCGCACTTGGGGCTACCATACTCTGGGTCCTGGAGCCGGTGTTGATTTCCCATGTATGCTCTTCGCGGATCAAGTTGGAGAGCAAGTAGAGCCTCGTCGGGCCCGGCCAGGAGTAACTTGGATTCGCTTGATCACGGATTTACCGACTGGAATCCTTCAGATACTGAACGGCAGTCTAAACTGGCGTGCTTACCTGCGGTCGCTAAAGAGTTGCCAAGTTGAGGCGGTCTTCAGCCGCGAGGACCCGCTGCCCGGCCTTGCCGAACTCACTCTGCTGCCGTACCTTTCCCTAAAGCGAGGCTTTTGAACCACCAGGCGTCGATTCTGTCAAGCGAGGGATCGCGTTGTGTGCTTGCTGGATTGCTGCGGCCCGCTTATGTGTTGCATCACGGGAGCCGATTTTGCCGCGCGTGCGGTATCCCAGTCGGTGGTCCATGCCCGTCGTGCCGCCGTTGGTCGGCCGATTGTGAATGCGCTCCAACGGCAACAGAGTGTTGCAGTGTCCCGTGGCCAAGAGGGGCAATAGAAACTCACACTGCCTGACATCATGCAAAGTGCGGTTCCTCATCGAATAACATGAGCCTCAGGATGGCGGCTGCATCTTCTACTTGGGCAGGACGGCATAGAAGGATTTGCCCAGTCTCAATCATCGTGTCTTCCGGTTAAGCCCCACCGAATGAATAGAACATTTGTCGAGTACTATCGCTGTCCGGAGGAGTTCGCTGGTTGTTTTCAAGGTGGCGAACCATCGGGGCACTTAGGTCATTTCCGATTTGGACCCGACGCGATCTGCTATGGTTCTACCAACAAAGGGACAGTACACCGCAGCCCGGAGGGAGAGCTCCACGACGCTTTGAAGGATGCCGTGGTGGAGCGCGGCAAGGTAAGCCTCTCTTTCGATCCCGAACAGATTGTCAACAACCTTCGATTTGAGCGCTATTGCAATGGCTCGGCAAGAGGATCGTTCCTCTCGGGAGGGTTCGCGAACAAGTTGTACTACTTCGTACGGCCGATTCTCGGTCTGGCCGTGCGCAGGCACCTCCAGAAGCTCAGGCTCGCTGATTGGCAATCGATTCCATTTCCGCGCTGGCCGGTGGATCAAACCGTCGAGCAGGTGCACGAGACGATGCTGCGTCTCTGCCTGCAAGCCCACGATGGAAAACGAGTTCCGTTCATTTGGTTTTGGCCCAAGGGTCTTCCAAGCTGTGTGGTTGTTACTCACGACGTCGAAGCCGTCAAAGGGCGTGATTTCTGTCCGGCACTAATGGACGTTGATGAGAACTTTGGCATAAAAAGTTCATTTCAATTGATTCCCGAAGAACGGTATGGTCTCAGTCCGTCGTTTGTCGAAGGCATCCGTTCGAGGGGTTTCGAGGTAAATGTTCACGACCTGAATCATGACGGACGGCTATTTTCTAGCGAGGCGAAGTTCTTCGATCGAGTCCGCCGCATTAACCATTATGGTAGCGCGCTTGGTGCACAGGGATTTCGCTCAGGCGCGCTTTACCGGAATCTATCCTGGTACGGCGCGCTTGAATTTTCCTACGATATGTCCGTGCCCAACACAGCGCACCTGGATCCACAACGCGGCGGTTGCTGCACCGTGATGCCCTATTTCATCGGCAAGATCTTAGAGTTGCCAGTCACCACTACCCAGGACTATTCCCTATTTCACATCCTTAAGCAGTATTCGATCGATCTTTGGAAACGCCAAATTTCACAGATCATGGAGAAGCATGGACTGGCCAGCTTCATCGTTCACCCAGACTATGTTTTGGAGTCACGGACACGAGATACCTACAAATCATTGTTGGCCTATTTGTTTGACTTGCGTTCGAAGAGCAAGGTTTGGGCTGCTCTTCCACGAGAAGTCAATCAGTGGTGGCGGGCGCGGAGCCAGATGAAGCTGGCGCGTCAAAGAAACAACTGGGTGATCGAAGGACCAGACAAGGATAAAGCCCGGGTTGCGTATGCCTCTCTTGACGGTGGCCGGTTGGTGTACGAACTAGCGTGAAGGATAATGAGCCACCGCCGCTATTCATAACAGGTCTTTACCCGATATATTTTTCATGATTTGTACTGCGTTGAATACCCCTTTCTTACCCGATTCCTTTTCCCAGCACAGGGTTGAAAATAGCTTCTGCTCAACCGGGTTCATGTGACTCGAATGGCGGAGCCACGTATGGCCTTATGCGCCGTCGAGATCCAACATCGTACATTCCAGCCCTGGCCTGTCCCAGATGGATCGTACGCCATCGTGAGCTCGCGACAGGACAAGGCAGTTCATCCAGTGCTAACGCCAGCTCAACTGAAGAGTGCCCCAAGCTGGGAGCGCCCCGCAAAAAGTCGGGTAACTCCGATTACCATCCGGCCCGAAAGTGAAGAGCAATGAGCAGGAATTTTGAATTGATGAACCAAGGCGTGCAAGACTCCGGGGCGATCCAGCCTCCCGCCCATGGCGCGCTAAGTTCTAAACTAAAGCTACCAAACCGTTACACCCAGTGGATGGGGGATGTGCCGACGGAAGGATTCGCGGCCAGTCTGTGGCGAATCATCCGGAGCCGCAGGTGGACAGTCGCCGCGTTTACGCTTGTTGTCGTTACAGTTGTCACGGTAGCATCATTGCTGATGAAACCGCAGTACGAAGCAGTTGGGCGGGTGGTATTTCATCGCGAGAATGACACTGGCGTGCTGGGTTTCAAGGGCGTTGATACCTCGCTATTGGAAGATCCAGAAGACCGTGCGGCGATCGACACACAGATCGGAATCCTGCAGACCGACGCTTTAGCCATGCAGGTCATCCACGATCTCCGCCTCGATAAGAATCCGAAGTTCGCCGGTCGAGTGGAGCAGTCCGGCAACGAAGATCGATTGGTGCAACCGTTTCACAAAAACCTCACGATCTCCAAGGTGAAGGGCACAAGGCTCATCGAGATTCAATTCCGAAGCACGGATGCAAAGCTGGCAGCCGATGTCGTGAACGAGTTGGCTAAGGCATACGTCGACCAGTTTTATAGAAGTCAGTTCCAAGCCAGCACCCAGATTTCCGAGTTCCTCGCGAATCAATTAAAGGAACTGCAATCTAAAGTTGAAGAATCGCAACAGAAGCTGATCAACTACCAGAAAGAAAATGGGATCTTTGGCTTGGACGATAAGCAAAACATTGTGACGGCAAAGCTGGACGACCTGAACAGGGAACTCACTGCAGCGGAAGCCGATCGGGTCCAGAAAGAGGTTAACTACCGATTGGCGCGTCTGGGGCAGCCGGAGCTGATTGCGAGACTCGGATCCGAAAGCCTAATCACCAAGCTACGCGCGCAACAGGCTGATCTGGAAAACCAGATGGCGCAAGCCTCGGTTCAGCTAGGCCCAGCACATCCAAAGATTACCGAACTGTCGAAGCAAATAGCCCAGACGCAACAGTCGGTGGATGGCGAAGTCCGGAGAATCGGCAAGCAGATAACCTATGATTACCAGAGCGCGGTGGAACGTGAGCGCATGCTGCGGAATGCATTGGAAGCACAGAAACAGGCGGCCGACAAGCTGAGCGCAAATGCGATCCAGGGCAACATCCTGAAGCACGAGTTCGAGACAAACCGTAAGCTCTACGAGGATCTGTTGCAGAAGCAGAAAGAAGTGAGCATTTCAGCCAGCTTGAAACCGAGCAACATTTGGATCGTCGACCCTGCCAGACCGCCGAGACGGCCTGCTGAGCCAAATATTCCGCGGAACTTCGCGCTTTCTCTTCTGTTTGGGGTTTTAGGCGGCGTGTTAATGGCATTCGGTCTAGGAAAGATAAACGAGAAGATTAGTACCCTGGAGCAGGCAGCTATTGCGTCGCCACTACCTTCACTCGGTGTTGTGCCCCTTTTGGGAGCAAAGAAAAAGAATGGCGCGTCCCCCCAACTCCAGGACGCCGACGGTTGCGTGAAACCCGAGTTGGTAAGCGCCCTTCGGCCAATGTCGCTAACAGCAGAATCCTACAAGGCTATCGTGACGTCGATATTGCTTTCGCACCGGACTCACCCAGCCGTGATCCTCGTGACTAGCGCACTTCCTGGGGAGGGTAAGACCACTGTCAGTACGAACTTGGCGATTGTGCTCGCGCGACTGCGCAGGCGCGTGCTACTCGTCGATACCGACCTCCGGCGTCCCAGCGTCCACCGCGCTATGCGATTGAGTGCTAAAACCGGTTTGGGCGCGCTACTCAGGAAGTCCGCCCCATTCGATGAGCTTGTAGTTGGCTGCGCCGATGTACCCAATCTGTACGTCCTGCCAGCTGGGCCGATTAACCTGCAGGAGGATACGGAATTGCTGATATCCGGCTTCAAGGACTTGGTAGAGCGCTGGAGGGAGCAATTCGACCACATCATCATCGACACCCCGCCCGTGCTGGCGATGACCGACGCGGTTCGCATGTCGGTCGAGGCGGATTCGGTGATCCTGGTCATCCGCTCTGGTCAGATCGGAAAAGACGAGTTCTTGCGCGCTCAGGATGTACTCCTCAAGGTCAACGCCCGCCTTACGGGCTTCGTCCTAAATGGCGCAGAGCTGGACTCCTCAGATTTCCGGTACTTTTATGGCTACTACGACCGGGATGAGTCAAAACACCTCGGCGAAGGCGCGTAAGGATTTTATATCTCGCTATGCTCAGTTGTTCATGGGGCGTGCCACAGGGGAGCCAGCCTAAATCCCGAGGTGCTTTCCCCGCTTGTGGTCCTGATCTATGGAGGTGGTCATGCAGGTCAAACCCGTCGCTCTTACCGTGCTTGCGTTCTTAGTCCTGCCATCGGCCTATGGCTTCGCCCAAGATCGCGTGGCGCCATCAGAAGTTCGGACAGAGGCCCCCTGGCTTGCATCTCAGAGCGCGGCTGTTGCTTCAGAGAGTGCCAGCTCGCCGCCAGACCTGTTGATAGGAGCCGGCGATCTGCTCGAAGTCAGTCTGTACGGCATGCCAGATTTCAAAACCGACGTGCGCGTAAATTCTGGCGGTGAGATCTCCTTGCCGATGCTTGGTACGGTGGCGGTGAGTGGCCTCTCCGTCGAACAGGCTGAAACGCTGATTGAACGCAAGCTGAGTCAAAAGGGCCTTTTCAATGATCCACACGTTACGGTTTTCGAGAAAGAGTACGCGACGCAAGGGATTTCGGTGCTGGGCGAAGTACAGAAGCCCGGAATTTATCCGTTGTTAGGCTCGAGAAAGCTGTTCGATGCCATATCCGTTGCTGGCGGCACTACTCCGAAAGCTGGCCGCTATGCCCTGATTACGCGCCGCAATGATCCACAACATCCGGTTCAGGTACCGCTTTTGACGGGTGCGTCAGACGCGATGCAAAACAACGTCGTCGTCGAGCCGGGCGACACAATTCTCGTAAGTAAAGCGGGCGTGGTTTACGTTGTCGGCGACGTCCGCATGCCCGGAGGCTTTGTCATGGAAAATGGCAACGACATTACCGTGATGAAGGCCATCGCCCTGGCTCAAGGCACCAACCCGAATGCGGCTCTGAATGCGGCCAGGCTGATTCGCAAGACCTCAGAGGGCCCAAAGGATGTCCCACTCGACCTTAAGAAAATTCTGGCCGCCAAGGCACCCGATCCGCAACTCCAGCCTGACGATGTCGTGTTTGTACCTGGCAGTGCGGGGAAGAGCGCTGCCAAACGTGGAGCTGAGGCGGTCCTCCAAATGGCGACCGGCATTGCGATTTGGCGCGTACCGTGAGGTGAGTGTCACGCCAGCTTAAGTGAACAGAGCTAAGCTAGGGCGTCACGCAATGCCAAGGTCCTTGCCAAGACCAATCCCTGAACCCGAGGCTGTAAATTTGCATATGGCGGACGCGAACCAGAGGAACCCATGCTAGCACTCTTGACCGATAGGAAATCCGGGGAAGTGTCCACGTACGATGTTCCCGCGCCTGAGCTGCGCCCCGGGGGCATCCTCGTGCGCACCCAATATTCGGCAATCAGCGCCGGCACTGACCGGGCCACGCTCGAGTTGAGCTCGAAGTCGCTCCTCGCCAAGGCGAAAGCACGTCCCGATCTCGTCAAACAGGTTATCGACTACGCGCGCCAGAACGGAGTGAAAGCCGCGTACGAGAAGTTACACGCAAATCTGGATACACTCATGACACTCGGATATAGCTGCGCAGGCGAAGTAATTGCGGTGGGGGACGGCGTGCACGAGTTCCGAGTGGGTGATCGCGTCACTTGCGCCGGCGGCGGGTACGCCAATCATGCTGAGATCAACTTTGTTCCGCGAAATCTCGCGGTACGCATTCCTTCGGAGGTGTCTACGGTTGCGGCCTGTCTGACTACCATTGGTGCGATCGCGCTGCAAGGCGTTCGGCAAGCGAATGTGGGTATCGGCGAAACGGTCGCGGTGATTGGTGCGGGGCTTGTGGGGGTGTTGACGATCCAGATCGTCCGCGCCGCCGGGTGCCGCGTTGTGGCGATTGATCTCTCGCCCCAGCGGGTCAAGCGAGCGGCGGAGCTCGGCGCACATTTCGCGGCGGCTGCCAATGACCCGGTGCTGACCTCAAGCATCAAGGAGTTCTCTAGGTACGGTGTCGATGCAGCTATCGTGACCGCTGCGAGCGACAATGCCGCGCCGACTGAGATGGCGGCCAAAATTCTGCGTGATCGTGGTCGCATTAGCGTTGTGGGCGTCGTCGGCATTGGGGCGTCGCGCAGCAGCATGTACGCGAAAGAGCTGTCGCTAGCTCTCTCCCGCTCCTACGGGCCCGGAAGGTACGACCCGCAGTATGAGGAAGGCGGGATCGATTACCCCATCGGGTATGTCCGCTGGACCGAGCGGCGCAACATGGAAGCCTTCCTCGACCTGCTGGCAGCCGGGCAGATAGACGTCACACGGTTCCTCGAACGTCGCTACACAATCAACGAGGGCGCGAAAGCCTACGCCGACCTGAAGAATGGCCAGTACACTTCGATTCTGACATACAGCGGCGCGCCCGCAATGGCGCAGAGGACCGCGACCGCCCCGGCAGCAGCGCGGCCTCGCCTCGGCGATGAAGTGAGAGTGGGTTGCATCGGTGCCGGCAGTTTCGCGTCGAGCGTAATCTTTCCCAACCTGCAGTCCATCAAGGGCGTGCGCATGCAGTCCGTGGGCACTATCTCAGGTGCGGGTGCTGCTTCGGCGCAACGCGCCTTCAAGTTTCAGACTGCGGAACAACCCTCAGAACTCCTGAGTAATCCGAATGTTGATGCAGTCTTTATTTTGACACGCCATGACACACACGCACTCCAAACGGCCCAGGCATTGCAGGCAGGTAAGCCTGTATTTGTCGAAAAGCCCTTGGCGACCAAACGCGAACAACTGGAGCAACTGCAAAATGTGTTTGCGGAACAATCGCAGGCTGGGCGCGCGCCGTTCGTGATGGTGGGCTTCAACCGCCGGTTTGCACCAATGACCGAAAAAATCCGCCAATTCTTTATCGGCCGCCGTGAGCCCATGCTGGTCCACGCGCGCGTTAACGCTGGCTACATCCCGCACGACCACTGGATTTACGCGCAGGGCGGCCGCATCGTGGGCGAATTCTGCCATTTCGTGGATTGGGCGCGCTCCGTGATCGGTTCTCCTATACAGAGCGTGTCTGCAACAGGCCTGCCGAACGGGACGCAATACGCTTCGGATAACGTCGCGGTCGCGCTGAAGTTCACTGACGGGTCAATTGCAAATTTGATTTACCTGACTAACGGCGACCGCAGCATTCCTAAGGAATTTTTCGAAGTGTTCTGCCAGGGTGCCATCGCGCGGCTGCACGATTTCTGCACACTCGAACTGGCACGCAATGGGAAGGTCCAGAAGTTCAAGGGCGTGCAAGACAAAGGCCACCGTCGGGAGCTCGAGCTTACAATCGAAGCGATCCGCTCCGGCAAACCATCGCCTATTTCCTTCGAAGAACTGGTCGAGGTCACCGAGACGACTTTTCTGGTTCAGCATGCGCTTACCACGGGAGAGGTCATCGGGTTGGCGCAGGCCGCGCCCGTCGTTGAGCCCGACGCTTTGCTCGCTGAAATGTCCGATGCGGTGCAGCGACACTCTGCGTCCGCCGGGGACGGCGCATGCGCCTGACGAGAACCTCGCGAGTATCTGTTCCTTCAACTTCGATCCATTCGAGCTACGTTTAGGCTGATGGCATGAATTCCATTCCCGTGCTCAATTGCATACCTGCACTGGCGGAGCAGCGGACTCACTTATTGCAAGCTGCCCTTGTCCTAGTAGGCGCCGTTGCGGTTGCCAGCTTCATCCTGGTACCTCAGTTGGGCTTGCTGGTTGTTATCGGGTGCGCGGCCCTGTGGTTCGTCGGAATGGTCGGTGACGCGTTTCGCGGCAGATTGGACGGAATATTGTTATGCTACGCGCTGGCTTTTCCGTTCAGCTACTGCCTCCTATCGTTTCCCCAAGAACGCTCGATCGTGACGTTGGACCGCGTGGTTATCCTCGTCGCGTTCGTGGGACTATTTCTCGTCAAGCCCAGTACGCGCAT
>Ga0209076_1000027_pt1 | contig 19016 bp, 21 predicted proteins | sample Rivendell_Oct201_9_FD_188350 | JGI IMG/M metagenome (GOLD analysis project Ga0209076, IMG submission 188350) | Vadose zone soil and rhizosphere microbial communities from the Eel River Critical Zone Observatory, Northern California to study diel... | ecosystem: Environmental > Terrestrial > Soil...
TAGGGACAGTTAGGTCTCTAGATTTTCACGGGGCCAGACTTCTGAGAATTGGAGAGTCCCTGCCAGTCAGGGCCGTCAAGTCTTTCGCCTTTGACAACGAGGACCGATCGCGTGGATTTGTGAACTACTCTTTCAGAAACGCTACCGAGAACGAGGCTTCCGATGTTCCCTAGTCCCCTACTCCCAACAAGAACCAGATCAGCATTGACCTCCTCAGCACATGCGCATATCTTGTCAACAACGTTGCCCGACAGAATCCTCGATTGGATCCTCACTCCGGCCGTGCCGTGCTTGTAAACTCCCCCGGTCCCATTGTGAGGTTCGACTGCGAGACTATTTTCAGGGAAATGCTTGAAGATCAATTCTCGGTGGAAACTTGCAAATCGATTCTGCTCATCGACGATGCTGAACTGCTTCATTGGATCCGAGCTGATCACGCTGAGAACGACTAGGTCGTTCCGTAGCAAGATCGCCAGTTCAGCAGCCCGGCTAATTACGTCATGAGCATGGTGAGACTGGTCGACAGCAGCGAGAATAGTCCTCATCTTTCGAGCAGACGAATCCTCGGTTTGGACGAATTATCCTTGTTATTACTGGCAAATGCAGAGAGGAGTGACAGAACGGCAAGTCATAGGCAGAGCGACAACAGATGGCCATGAAACTGAGGGCGGGACGTCAAGATCGAGGGCAAACCTTAGGACTAACAGGCAACAAAGGCAGTAGCTGAGTCAAATGGAAGCCCAGACGGTCAGATCACCGAGCAAAAATAGCCCAACTTCTTTGAAATCTATGTTCACGAGGCTCCTTGTCGCCGTGGACGGCTCTGAGAATTCGGCTCGAGCCTCCGAAGCAGCGCTAGAGCTGGCTGAGAAGCTCAAGGCTGACCTCATTGTTCTCCACGCCATCATTCCTCCCGCGCTCTATTACCACACTGAGACATCAGTGGAAGGCCCGGTAATCGAACCGCCCACTCATGAGAAGGAGATTGATCTTTACCTCGAATATGCTAGGAGAGTTGCCCGCGGCATTGTTGACAATACCGTATCCGAGGCCAAAAAGCGCGGTATCAGCGTCAAAGCGGATACTCCCGACGCAACTGGCTCCGTGGTAGAAACGATTGTCAATCAGGCCGTCAAGGAAAACGCTGATTTGATAATTGTCGGGACCCGAGGGCTGGGTGGCTTCAAGAAGCTCTTACTGGGAAGCGTGTCGAACGGAGTAGTCTCTCACGCTCATTCCCCTGTACTAGTCATCAGGTAAGCTCGATCTAGTACTCTCGCCTGGCGACAATAGAGAAGACCGTAAGAGTTTTCAGGATTCCAGCAAGACCCGCCGACTATGGAGATCTTGGGATCGTCTGAGAGTTTGCGTCCTACCGCTCAGCCGGTAGCGACATCACTTTCGCGCGCCGCAATTTTCCTAGTTGTGACCATTAAACATGGAACTGGCAGTCGAACCGCCATCCGTTCCTTTTGCGCGGACTTCGCAGCGCTCGTGCGTTCGGTGGGCTTTCGCGAACTTGAGGGAAGCCTTTCTTGCGTTGTTGGGTTCGGGTCCGAAGCATGGGATCACCTCTTTGGGCAGCCTAGACCCAAAGAGCTGCACAAGTTTCGGGAGATCCGCGCGGGAGAGCGCCATGCTGTCTCAACGCCCGGCGATATGCTCTTTCATATCCGGGCGCAGCGGATGGATCTCTGTTTCGAACTGGCGACGCGAATCATGGCTAGGCTTGGACCAGCGGTCTCCCCCGTAGACGAAGTGCATGGGTTCCGTTTCTTCGACAGCCGCGACCTGATCGGGTTCGTTGATGGGACGGAGAATCCTAAGGGTCAGGCGGCTCTTGACGCCACGATCATCCTTGACGAGGACCCCGCATTCGCGGCAGGCAGCTATGTGATTGTGCAGAAGTACCTCCACAATCTGACCGAGTGGAACAAACTACCGACGGAAAAACAGGAACACATCGTGGGTCGCACAAAGCTGACCGACGTTGAGCTGGAAGATTCTTTCAAGCCCACGTATGCGCATAACGCCCTGACGAAGATAGTGGAGGATGGGAAGGAGGTTCAGATACTCCGGGACAACATGCCTTTTGGTCAGGCGGGTCAGGGCGAGTTCGGAACGTACTTCATCGGCTACAGTCGTTCGCCCCGGACTATCGAACAGATGTTGCAGAACATGTTCGTAGGCAAGCCTCCGGGCAATTATGATCGACTGTTGGATTTCAGCCGGGCAGTCACGGGGAACCTCTTCTTCGTGCCATCTGCCACCTTTTTGGAGAAAGTTCGGGCCGAATAGGTAAGAGGTCGGCTACTGGGGAAAGCCTTACGACCTGCCTGCTTCTGATTACAGGTGAGACTTATGGAATCGAAGACCATTAAGCGTTTTGCAGAGCCCGCCTCGCCTACAGCGAAGTCATTGTTCAAAAAGATACTAGTGGCTCTGGATGGTTCTGAGAGCTCACAGAAGGCCGCCCAGGCGGCAGTCGAACTCGCCGAGAAGCTCAAGGCAGATCTCGTAGTTCTTCATGCGATCAGTCCCCCTACAACGTATTACCACTCCACGATCGCGTCTCCAACTGGTATGAGCTTACCCGCTCCGTCTCAGCATGAGATCGATGCTTACTATGCCTATGCGAAAAAAGTCGCAGCAAGTATCGTGGGCGAGGTAGAGTCCAAGGGCAAGAAACTGGGTATCCATGTGAAGACCGAAGTCCCGGAAGCCGTCTCGTCGGTTGTCGAGACAATCCTCAATCACGCCGACAAAGAGAACGTTGATCTGATAGTAGTTGGGACCAGAGGGCTCGGCGGTTTCAAGAAGCTGTTGCTGGGCAGCGTGTCGAACGGGGTAGTCTCTCACGCCCATTGTCCGGTACTAGTAGTCAGGTAGGGTTGTTGGAAGACTAACAAATGGCAGGACAAGAATTCGTGGATATACCCGTGCAGATCGTGGGTCTGCAGAAAGACGACCTTGAATCCCGAAAGGCAGAACTAAAATTTCAAAAATCGCTACAAGCTCTCGGTCAAATTCACCGCGACATCGTTGAAGCAAGGGCCATAGTGAAAACCTCTTTTCTGCAGAAGGACAGAAAGCGGTACGATGTTCAAGTATTCATCAAACTTCCGAAGGAACAAATAGACTTCGCAGAAGAAGGATGGTCCATCGAGGAAGTCTTCGAGAAGATAGGCGAGAAAATAAAGAGACTCATGACCAAGCCCAGAGACAAAGAGTCACACAGAAGACATCCATCAAGGATGGAAACGGAATCCGCAAGATACGCCGAATAATCACGAACGGATCAGGCACCTAAGGACCCCCTGGGGTCGCTACCCTGCGCGGCACGAGAACAGGGAAAAAGCGTAATTGGAGGCGGCTTACTGCCTGAGCGCAGCGGTTCGGAAAGCGTGCTATTTTGTTCCAAAAGCGAGAAGCAGTTCGCATGGACTCGTGAACCGACCACCGGTCTCGAATTGTCCTAGTTCGCGGCGAATCTCTTCCCATGCCACCATTCTTTCCTTCTCACTGAGTCCAGAAAGCATCTGGTGCAATGCGCCGAAAGACTCTCGCATGAACCGGACGCAATCGTCAGCAGACTGCATTCTCAACGGTGCAGACTCCCGTCTCACCTCAACCTCTCGAAACTTGGAGCTACCAAGTAGCTCCTCTAAGAGCCGTGGATTGGCCAGACTGAACGGACCTGGCTGTCCCGGGGCTGGCATCGGAAGACCGGCGCGGCGACGAATTATCGAAATAGCACTTGAGAAAAACGGGGTGTTTTCAGGAACAGAGAACACGATCAGTCCAGTCTTTCCACCCATCTTCAGAACACGATGAAACCCGGCCAGAGCTCTCTCTGGGTGTGGGAAGAGCATCAGACCCAGACGACATACAATCGCGTCGAAGCTATCATCAGGCAGCTTCAGATCCTCTCCATCTAAGACCCTCGTCTCAACATTCTTCAAACCCGCCCTCTGCGCATTCTCCCGGGCATACTCTAGAATGTTCGATGAAATATCTGTCGCGACAACGTGTCCTTTCACGCCAACTCTTTCTGCGATAAGCAGGGTCTGATCCCCAGCACCAGCTGCAACATCGAGCACCCTGCTACCCTCAACCACGCCAGCCAAGTCCAACATCTGACTCGTCGCCGGTCCAAGCCACTGGCGCAGAAAAACCCCCCAGTCATTCCAAGCCTTGGCCGCGGCCTGCCACTGCTGTCTGGTATTCTCCTTGAACCTAGCCGGATCAAAGACAGTCGTGCTCATGCTTGATACACAAACCGGCTCTGGACCTGCTTCTATTTGAGGCCACTTAGAATGCGAGTTTTAGACTTGGGGTTCTTGTCGGATGAAGTCGATCTGCCAACACTCTCTCTTTGAGGAAGACAAATCTCTCTTCTAAAGAATCCTCATAGTCCAAGTTTGCATTCAAGGAGAACTCCTTGTAGAGTTCCACCATCGTCCGGTAAGCAATCACACGCGCGCTCGTCCCCAGCCTCTCATGCAGTATCTTCACAACATCCTCAAACCTACTCGGGATGTCCTCCCGCTTGATGCCCTTCTTGTCCAGAAAGTCATAGACCCAGTCCCGGATGGGTCCGCCCATTCCTTGCAAGACGAGGTCGAACCAATAGTTGACTGACATCTGGAACCCCGAAATTAGGTTCGTCCTCATGACTACGACTCCTACTTGACGTGATGTTTGATGGGAGGCCAAGATACGCATAGCGTCTCTGCCCTCGCGGTTTGAGGGTAAATTCATGATACCCAGAAAATCTGATTCTGGCCAGGAAACAGGGGAAGATGTGGAAGATTATGAAGCGAGGGATCGCAGACTCCTGGGTCTCTTCTCACGTTCGAAACCCCAGAGATAGACCAGTATTCCCAAACCCAGAACCGCAAGGCCTACCGCCCAGTTATCGACCGCAAAGAAGATTACAGAAAACGCCCCGACGAAGACCCCTATCTGAGTCATCCTTTCCCTTCGACTTATGTTGATTACTTCTCTCTCGATGTGCTCCCGGCCCCTAGACAGCAATGTTACCAGGATGATGAACGCGATTGCTCCGACGAAGAATATCTCCGTGAGATTGCTGGTATAGTCCCCGAATGTCAGAAGGAGGCCAACTTCGTCCCCGATCAGCCCTGCTCCAAGACCGAATATTATTGCCAAGTTACGGCCCATCCTCTCGTTGCTGAGAGTAATCCCGAGCCAACCTGTAGAAACAACCATGGCTAGTCCATACCAGAAATGGTGAAAGTGGATTCCACCCCGGACTACCGTTACCGTGGGGTTTAGGGTTGCGAAAAGCCTAGCACCAAAGAAGCTAGCGACGAAAGACAGGGTCCCATAGAAGGCCAGTCCGTGCTTGAAGACAGTCCGTCGGACTTCCTGCACCATATGCAGAGTTGAGGCCGCGTCGCAGATAAGAATTGATGAAGAACATGACTTGAAGACGCACTTTAAGGGCAGAATGGAAGGATGCGGGCAATGATTATCATCAGCCAAATATCGGAGAATCTCGACGCTTGGAGCAATTCCTCTATCGGATCCAGCCGGTGCGCCACGACATGCTTACGAAAGGGGCTACCGAATCCGAATCACGCATCGTCTCTGAGCATTTCAACTACTTGAAACGACTCACTGAAAATGGGGTAGTCATTCTCGCAGGACGAACACAGACCACCGACTACAGCAGCTTTGGAATTGTTCTCCTCCGAACTGAAACGATCGAAGCAGCCCGCGAAATTATGCTCAACGATCCAGCGGTTAAGAATAAGGTGTTCCGAGCTGAATTGTATCCTTACAAGACATCACTATTCAATCCGGACAACGCAAAGTGAAATCGACCTTAGAAGTCACAAGCCCAGTATCCGCAGCTAAAGGGACTCACGGAAGAGGAAAACGGTCCAAATCGAGCCTCTTACGAGCTTAGAAACCTGACATTAAGTCCCCCGAACCGCCTGTTCCTAGTAGACTGAGATTCGGCATGGCAAAAGACCCGATTTGTGGAATGTACGTAGAGGAGGGCAAACATGCTCTCCAGACGACACGTTACGGAACCACGTACTACTTTTGCAGCGAGACCTGCCTTGCACAGTTCCAAGCTCCAGAAAAGACTCAAGCCAGTCTCAAGCGGCTGGTCGCACTCGGCGCGGCATTTACAATCCCGATTGCTGCCCTAACATATCTCCCAATAATCCCTGACCATCACGTCAACAATCTTCTGATGTTCGTCCTCTCCTTGCCCGTACAGTTTGTCGTCGGCTACCGGTTCTATCTCGGAAGCTACGACGCGTTAAGGTCGAGGATTGGCAACATGGACCTTCTCATCGGGCTAGGAACAACTGCTGCCTGGCTCTACAGCACAATCGCCACCTTCGTCCCAGGCTTCTTTCCTGGCAGCGGAACTTACTTCGAAACCTCTGCTATCATAATCACCCTGATACAGACAGGTAATCTTCTAGAATACATCACCAAGGGTAGAGCTTCGGAGTCTGTCCACAGACTACTAAGTCTCCAACCGACGATGGCGCATACGGTTCGAAATGGTGGCGAAATTAGCATACCAGTTGAAGAGGTTACGGTAGGCGACATTCTACTGGTTCGTCCGGGAGAGAAGGTGCCGGTTGACGGAAGAGTGATCGAGGGCAACTCTGCAGTCGACGAATCCATGATTACCGGAGAGAGCTTGCCACGTGACAAGCGTAACGGCGATGAAGTGATCGGCGCCACAGTCAACAAAACCGGACTACTGAAAATTCAGGCAACAAAGGTCGGACAGGACACGGTCCTGTCTCAAATCGCCAAACTGGTCGAAGAGGCTCAAGTTGGAAAGGCCCCTCTGCAACGCCTAGCTGACAGAGTCTCCGCATACTTTGTCCCATCTGTCATATTGATCGCAACAGCGTCGGGTCTATTCTGGTACTTTGTCGCAGGAATTGGACTCGCGTTTTCCCTCCTCGCCTTTGTCTCCGTTGTGATTATCGCGTGTCCTTGCGCGCTCGGAATCGCCACTCCAGCAGCCCTCTTGGTTGGGACAGGCAAGGGCGCTGAGAACGGGATCCTGATCAAGGGAGGGGACCAGCTCGAGGAAGCTGGCAAGATCAAAATGATAATTTTTGACAAGACTGGGACCCTGACCAGAGGGCAACCGTCGGTGACTGATCTCGTTCCGATAGGAAAACTCAGCGAGATGCAGATACTCAGCTATGCAGGAGCTGTGGAGAAGGGCAGTGAGCATCCCCTAGCAGCGGCCGTCGTGAACTCGGCACGAGGTAAGAGAATCGAACTCTCCGACCCTTCAAGTTTTGAGGCGTTTCCCGGTCTAGGCGTGAAAGCGACCGTTCAGGGACAAGAGGTTCTCCTAGGCAACATGGAACTCATGAACAAGTTCTCTGTTCCATTCGAGGCATATTCTGAAAGGATCGCAGACCTTCAGGATCAAGGAAAAACCACTAGTCTACTTGCGGTAGATTCGCAACCGGTTGCGCTGATCGGAATCGCGGATACGGTGAAGGAATCCTCAGCGCCGACCATCAAGGCATTGAAGAAGATGGGATTGAAAGTCGTGATGCTCACCGGTGATAATGAACGGACTGCAAAAGTGGTAGCTCGCGCCCTCGGTATCGATACGATATTCGCCAATGTTCGTCCAGGTGAGAAAGAGGAAATTGTGAGGAAGCTTCAGAAAAGCGGGAAGGTCGCGATGGTTGGTGACGGAATAAACGATGCTCCCGCATTAGCTGCTGCTGATGTTGGAATAGCAATTGGTAGCGGGACAGATGTTGCAAAGGAGACTGGGGGCATAATCCTGATCAAGGATGACATGATGGACGTTCCCAAAGCTCTAGAGCTTAGCAAGGCGACTGTGAGAAAGATCAAGCAGAATCTTCTCTGGGCGTTCGTCTACAACGTCGCCCTCGTTCCAATAGCGGCAGGCATTCTAGTTCCGTTTCTGGGGGCAGGAATCTATGAGGTTCTTCCGCTCCTTGCGGGGGCCGCGATGGCAATCAGCTCAGTAACAGTAGTATCCAACTCGCTCCTACTCCGAAGGTTCAACCCGAAAATCTAGGGAGGTGAACTATTGCAGAAAGACCCAGTTTGTGGAATGATGGTGGATGAGAAGAAAGCGAAATTCACAACGAATCGTGAGGGAAAGACAATCTACTTCTGTTCCGCCGCTTGCAAAGCATCATTCGACAAGAATCCTCAGAAGTACGTTCACGCATAGAACTCTCAGCGGCCCAGACTCATCTCCGAGGGCCATGACATTGGCAATCCAATTTCCGACGGATTACATACTCTTAGACATCTATCGAGCTTCTTTCAAATAGAAGACCCAGAAGAGCTCAGAGGAGACGTATCTTGACGCTCCAAATCCCGGAGCCCGTTCAGAAGGCAAGGGCCCTCTATCGTGTTGTCAAGTATACTTTCTACAAGCTTGACCCTGCCTGGAGGCGTCTTCCAGACAACGAGCGTCAATCCACGAAGGACACCTTCCTAGCGACACTCCGTAAGCAAAATGCCCTGGTCCCTCGAACATACTCTCTGATCGGAACTCGAGGCGACGCCGACTTCATGTTATGGGTCATAACTGATTCAATGGAGGATCTTCAGAGCTTCAACTCTGAAGTCCTGAAAACCGACCTCGGAAAATTTCTCACAACTCCATACTCATACCTAGCTATGATTAGACCATCGGAATATTTCGGCAAGACAACTGATCCTGAACCCGTCGGCTCCAACTATCTCTTCGTGTATCCCTTCACTAAGAAGCGGGAATGGTACAGCATCCCATTTGAAGAACGGCGAAGAATAATGAAGGAACACGTCCAGACAGGACACAAGTACTCTTCCGTGACTATTCACACCTCCTATTGTTTCGGACTAGACGACTACGAGTTCATCCTCTCATTTGAGACAGACCATCCGGAGGATTTTCTTAACTTGGTCATGGACTTGCGAGGCACCGAAGCGAGCCGCTACACCGCCATCGAGACACCCATATTCACATGCGTCTCCGTCAGCCCTGAGAAAATGCTTGACCTCCTAGGACCCTGAGAGGTCAAGGGCGAAAAGCGCATGACTGGATTCGATAATGACAATTTTCTCCGCGCTTGCTGGAGAAAAGAAACGGAGTACACTCCCGTCTGGTTCATGCGTCAGGCTGGCCGATATCTCGAAAGCTACCAAAAGGTCCGCGCCAAACATGACGTTCTCACGATATGCAAAACACCTGAACTGTCAGCGAGAATCACGATCGACGCTGTCTCCGAGCTGGCAGTGGACGCGGGAATTCTCTTCGCGGATATCATGCTGCCCCTGGAAGGGCTCGGTGTCAAGCTCAAACTTGTAGATGGAATAGGACCGGTCATCGAGAGACCAGTCGAGAACAAGGAGCAAGTCGACGGTCTTTCAGATTTTTCTCCCGAAGAACACGTTCCCTACGTTTTGGACGCAGTTCAACTAGTCAAGCAACAACTTGGAGAAAAAGTGCCGCTGATCGGTTTCTCTGGAGCACCATTCACTCTAGCTTCTTACTTGATTGAAGGAAGTCCCTCCAGAGAATTCACGCGAACCAAGAAACTGATGTATGATCAGCCCCAGTTGTGGAAGCAACTCCTCTCCAGGCTATCTCAGATAGTTGCAGCCTACTTGCTGGCCCAAATCAAGGCGGGAGTGGACTCGGTCATGCTCTTCGACAGCTGGTCAGGATGCCTCTCGCCCGCAGACTACAGAGACTTCGTCCTGCCCTACAATCAGAAGATCCTAGCCGACCTATCAGGGAAGAACGTTCCACGAATTCTTTTCGGGGTTGGGACCGCGGGAATACTAAAAGAGATGCGAGAAGCCGACAGCGATGTCTTCGGCGTCGACTGGAGACTCCCCATCGACGACGCGTGGCAAGTCCTAGGAGAAACAGCCATACAAGGAAATCTTGATCCGGCAACCCTCCTAGCTTCTCAGCAACTGATCAATGAGCGGACCCACGATATCCTAGGCCGAGTTGCAGGCAAGCCCGGTCATATCTTCAACCTGGGACATGGAGTCCTACCTGAGACAAAACCCGAGAAGGCTAAGAACCTCGTACAGTTCGTGCAGGAATCGACCAAGAAAAAGAGATGAAAGGTCCTGGATCCAAAAAACGGATTACCCGCGATTATCCTAATGGCTTACGGGAGCCCGAACTCTCTGGATGAGGTGGGAGACTACCTTTCACAGGTCAGAGGAGGTCGCGGTTCAACTCCAGACGAGATTGAGCATTTGAAGCAGCGGTACCGAAGAGTCGGGGGCCGAACCCCACTACTCGAAATTACCAGGTCTCAAGCCGATGCGCTGGAGAAGAAACTATTCAGAGAAGGTATGCCTGCGCGGGTCTCTTTTGGGATGAAACACTGGCATCCCTTCGTCGAAGATGTTGTCGAGAAAATCAGCGCTGATAATCCCCACATTCTCGTCGGAGTTGCTCTCGCGCCACACTACTCGAAGCTTAGCATCGGCGGTTACGAGGATAGCGTCAGGAGAGGCCTGGCTAGGAAAAATTCGAATGTACAGTTCGTCATGGTCAAGAGCTGGCACACACAGTCATCATTGATCAAAGCTCTCTCGGCGCGCGTTAGCAACGGGTTGCATGAGATAACGGAATCTGGACCTACAATCGTTGTCTTTACCGCCCACGGCCTACCTCTCAGAGCCGTCTCCACTGATGACCCTTACCGGGCCCAATTGCTCGAAACCAGCCAGCTAGTCGCAAATGACGCCAATGTCACCAATTGGGATTTTGCTTTTCAGAGTGCCAGCGGGCCACATGGGACCTGGTTAGGCCCGAGTCTCAAAGAGAAAATCTCTGAACTCTCAATGAGGAAGATCAAACAAATCCTGCTATGCCCGGTAGGATTCGTTTCAGATCATCTGGAGATTCTCTACGACTTGGATGTGGAGGCGAAAGAATACGCAAATTCTCTCGGCATAACGCTCGCCCGAGTGTCATCTCTCAACGCCGATCCGTTGTTCATCGAAGCCTTGGCTGCAGTTGTTAGACCATTCCTCACTAAGGGGCTGACAGTGGCTGCTTGACGCCTGCATCCCCAGCGGGCGCGATAGAAAGAAGTCTAGTCGGAGAGTATCCTCGGAAAGACAATACTATGCGTCACGAAAATGCTCAGCTCAGTAATTCCTTAAGGGCATCATCAATTATGAACGTCTCAGGCATCATATTCGGAGGTATTCCGAGCTCAGAAAGCTTACGGGCGGTCACCGGACCGATAGCTCCTATGCGGATTCTTCGAAGTAGCGGGACAAGCTCGTCGGGGCTAGTGTAGTTCTTCGACATCGAGAATAGGTTTGAAGCGGACAGCGAGCTTGTGAACAGGATCGCTTGGATGTTTCCACTCCGAATCTCATCTATGAAGCGCTTGAAGCTCGTGGCATCGGAGGGAATGACTGAATCATACAGGTTGACCGTCTCGACCAGCGCGCCGTTCTTTACAAGCGCTCTGGCCAAGCTGTTGTCTGCCGAGGAGGATCTCGCGAGTAGCACACGCTTTCTCACAGGGCCTTGATTGGAGAGAAAATCAGCAATACCCATCGAACTGAATTTGTCGGGTACGTGAACACCACGTATTCCCAGTTTTGCGAGGGCCTCCTTTGTTCTTGGGCCAACAGCTAACATCTGAAAATTGCCTAGGACGCTCGGAAGCAAGTTTCCGTGACTCTTCAGAATGTTGAACAGGAGTTGCGCGCCGTTTGGGCTCATCAGCACAAGCCAGTCCACCGGGCCTCCAGCTAAAACTCGGGACAGGTCTGTGTAGAGTTCCGATTCCTTTCTCGGCCTCAGTTCGACTGTGTGAACGATTAGCGGATTCCAACCCATCTCCTTGACAAGCTTGATCGTATCTTCCCCTCGACCGACTGGTCGGGTCACTGCTACGGTGTCCAATCGATCTCTAACCCCGGTAGTACATGCCGCGCCAACTCTCCTCTATTTTCTTAGCCCCCTTGGAAATCAGCTCTTCAGCGGCTGCCCTTCCAAGCACCGCTGCTTCCTTCATGTTCCCAGACTTTGTCGATTCGAGCCTCGTCTTTCCGTCATTCGACAATATGCATCCTGCGACGCGAAGACTATCTCGGTTCGACGAGGCGAGAGCCCCGATAGGTACCTTGCAGCCTCCTTCTAGGACATTGACAAGTTCTCTCTCGGCATCGGCTTGTGCTCTAGTGGAAGGGTCCTCGATTGACTGGAGGAGTTCTATGACCTTGCTGTTATCCTGCCGGGCTACCAAAGCCAGGGTTCCCTGACCGGGCGCGGGCATGAAATCGTTCAATGACAATCGTTCTGCAATCCGTCCGGTCAATCCGAGTCTTAGAAGACCTGCCTCAGCAAGGATGACGGCGTCGAACTCTCCCTCTTCGACCTTCTGGATCCGGGTGTCAACATTCCCTCTAATGGGGACGGCTTGCAGGTCGTGCCTAGCACGTTTGAGCTGGGCCACTCGGAGAAGGCTGCTGGTACCGACTCTGGATCTGCTCTTCAATTCTCTCAGACGCTCACCGTTCCGGCTAACCAATACGTTAGAGGGAGATCCTCTTTGGGGGACACTTGCAATCACGAGCTTCGTGTCGCTTTCAAACACGGGCACATCTTTCAGACTGTGCACTGCTACGTCTATCCTTCCGTTGGAGACGGCTTCGTCGATTTCTTTCTCAAAGATTCCTTTTTGATTGATTGAGAATATGGGTGTTCCCTGGTCCAGGTCGCCCGTCGTCTTGATCACTTTCTTCTCGACGACTAGGTTGGGATCTTTTCTTTTCAGCTGGTCCAGTACTATGTCGGTTTGGACGAGGGAGAGTTTGCTTCCCCTGGTGCCGACTCTGAGGAGCATGTGTGATCTCTAAGGAGAGAGTTTCCTCAGAGCGCTACCCATAGCCTCTAGGGTGGATTGGATTTCGTCTTCTGTGTGACTTGTCGCAAGAAAGCATGTTTCGAATTGGGACGGAGGAACAAAGACTCTCGATGCAAGTAGCGAATGGAAGTACTTGTTGAATCGGGTCGTGTCCGATGTTTTCGCCGACTCGTAGTCTGTAACATGGTGTTCTGTGAAGAAGACTTGGAACATGGATGACAGTCCGTTCACCTGGGCGGTTAATTTTGCAGATTCGACAAGGTCACTTATTCCCCTACGCAACTTTTCTCCGGTTCTTTCCAGCTTGGGATACAGCTGTCCCGCTCTTCGCCTCAATGATTGAAGCATGGCCAGGGAGGCTGCGACGCTTACAGGGTTACCGCTGTAGGTTCCGGCCTGGTACACTCCTCCTAGTGGGGCGAGTTTCTCCATTATCTCCCGTCCCCCTCCAAAAGCTGCTATGGGAAGTCCTCCACCCAAGATCTTCCCGAGTACCGTCATGTCGGGTCTGATCCTAAAGTATTCCTGAGCTCCACCGAGAGCTATTCTGAATCCCGTGATCACTTCGTCGAAAACTAGGACGACTCCGTTCTCTTGGGTGATTTTTCTGAGCGCTTCTAGGAATCCGGGTCTTGGAAGGATGGGTCCCATGTTCCCCATCACCGGCTCGACTATTACCGCAGCTAACTCGTGGGCGTGGTCTTCTATGATCTCGCTGCTCCCGTCCTCATCGTTGAACCTAACAACGAGTGTATCCCTAGCCACTTCCTTACTGATGCCTTCTGAGTTGGGAACCCCCAAGCTGGATGCTCCAGATCCAGCTCTTACGAGGACGCTATCGCTAGCACCATGATATCCTCCTTCAAACTTGAGAATCTTCTCTCTCCCAGTAAAGCCACGCGCGAGTCGAACGCTGTGCATAATGGCCTCTGTCCCAGAATTTACGACTCGCACCATTTCCATAGAGGGAACTAAGCTTCTGACCAGGCTGGCAAGTTCAACTTCCATCTCAGTCGGCTGGCCGAAGATCGAGCCTCTGCTCAGTGCGTTCTGAACAGCCTGAGCTACCTCCTCTTGTGCGTGACCATCTAGTAAGGCTCCGTAAGCCATGCAGTAGTCAAGAAATTCTTCGCCGTCCACGGTTCGAAATCTCGACCCTTTTGCAGATGCGACGAAATGCGGATAGGGAGAGTAGGCTCGGACAGGGCTGTTTACTCCTCCGGGTATGAGCTCTCTAGCGCGCTTGTAGAGATGTTCGGATTTGGAGGCTAGCTTTGTAGCCATTCCGACGCTTCCTTAGCGTGATAGGTGATTATCATGTCTGCTCCGGCCCTCTTGATCGCTGTCAAAACTTCCAGGATGGCTGATTTCTCGTCGATCCATCCTTCTCGGGCCGCTGCCTTCAGCATTGAGTACTCTCCGCTGACATTGTATGCTGCCGTTGGCATTCGAAATCTTCTCTTGGCACGATAGATAATGTCGAGGTAGGCCAAGGCTGGCTTGACCATTATCATATCCGCTCCTTCCTTTATGTCCAAAGCTATCTCACGCATGGCCATTTCCGGGTTGGAGTAGTCCATCTGGTAAGTTCGCCGGTCTCCGAACTGGGGTCTGGAGAAGGCCGCCTCCCGAAACGGTCCGAAGAATGAGGATGAGTGTTTCGCTGCATATGCTAGAATCCCGGTATCCTTGAACCCACTATCGTCAAGCGCTTCTCGAATCGCGGTTACCTGGCCGTCGATCATTGCGGACGGCGCTACCAGGTCGGCCCCGGCCCTCGCATGACTAACAGCGGTGTCTGCGAGATGCTTTAGAGTCTCATCATTCTCAATGAGTCCATCTCTGACAATTCCACAGTGACCATGGGTGGTGTATTGGCAGAGACATACGTCGGTCCCTACTACGATCCCGTCGCCCAGTTGCTCCTTCAGGGTCTGGATTGACTTCTGAACGATCCCCTCGGGGTCGTACGCTCTGGACCCATCATCGTCCTTGAGTCTTGGAATGCCGAACAAGAGGACTGATCTTACCCCTCTATCTTTGAGGTCGAGTGCCTCTTTCTCGAGCGATGAAAGTGAGAACCGAGTCTGTCCTGGCATCGAAGAGATGGGAGCGTTCTTGCTCAGATCTTCCTCAACAAAGAGTGGCTGAATTAGGTCAGACTTGGTTACGGTTACTTCGCGGACAAGTTCTCGGATCAGGGGAGTTCTCCGGAGCCTGCGCATTCGGAGCTGGGGAAAACTCAGCGAGACCTACTCTCCATGAAAGATCTGGCTGGCAGCGGTCAATACACGTTCATCCTTGCGCTCGGCCGCTCGACGCAGATTTATCATTGGTCCGTTTAGTAGTTTCTCTACGAGCGACACGGTCATGCTCTTCAGCGACTCTTGCTGATCACTGGTCAGGTCCAGCTTCGAAAGGGTCTTGTTTAGAACCTCTTGCCGTATTTGATCGGCTTTGCGATAGACATCAGAGACGATCGGTTCAGCTTCCTCTCGTTGAAGTAACTCTGTAATCTTCTCGGCGCGGGGTCCCACAAGGATCTCCGCGTTCTTAACAAGCTCCCGGCGCTTGGCCAGGGCATCGTCAGCTATTCCGCGGAGGTCATCTATCGTCTTGAAAATCACATTGTCCAGGTATCTTACGCCGGGTTCGACGTTTCGGGGGTTGGACAAGTCAAGAATCATCAGTTTTCGTTTAGTGCCACCCCTGCGATGTGAAAATGAATCCTTGGTTAAGACATAGTTTGAGGATCGAGTAGCGACGATTACCAAATCCGTCTTTGCGAGTTGTAATGGGACCGTTTGAAATTCTACCGCTGTCCCGCCAAACGTCCGGCAGAATGATCTAGTTCTCTGCATTGTCCTACTGGCCACGGTAATGCTGCCCACTCCTCTCGCCTTCAAGGCCTTCATCACCAGCATTCCGACCTGACCTGTTCCGAGTACTAGGACGCGGCTGTCAACAAGTTTTCCGAGAGTCTCCTCGGCGAGCTTCATAGCAGCAGATCCAAGCGACACCGTACCTCTACCGATTCCGGTCTGTTCTCTGATGCTTGAGCCGGCGGATATCGCTCTGTGCACGGTATCTTCGAGTAGAGCTGAAGCGGAGCTGTTGGAGAGCGCTTCCGACAGCGAGTTCTTCAACTGACCAACTATCTGGTTCTCGCCGGTAAGCATCGACTCGAGCCCTGCTGCGAGCCGAACTAGATATTCAACGACCCCCTTTCCTTCTCTAGGTTCGGCGAGCCTGTTCAGCTCTCCCAGTTTGAACTTGGTCTCGAGAGCCCATTCTCTCAAAACATCAGCCCGAATCTGCGACGGATCTTTCGTATCGAGGAATAGTTCAACCCGGTTGCATGTTTGAAGTATCATGGCCCCATACATGCCGTCAGCTTTGCGCAGAAATTTGTAGAAGGCCGGAATGTCTCGAAAACTCAGAGCGTCGAGAGTTGCAAGAGGAGCTTTCCTGTAGCTCACTCCTAAGCTTACTAGCACTGGTGAGGCCTGCCGAGAACGATGTAGGCCGGCAAAAGTGAGTTCGTTATTAAGACTTAATCTGTACAGCCTAAGCTACACGCGAACCTCCTACATTGGGGTCCGGGTCACGGCCTAAGATATGAAGTCAAAGTGAAGTGTACTGGTCTTAGCGCTAGGTTGAGCGGGTTATCGTTTCCAGAACTTCCACCAAGCCGGTTTGATCGCTGCTCCGATCAATCCGATTATTCCTGCCACGAAGACCAGTATAGCTGGTGTCCCGAGGCTGGTTATGAGGAGCAGAATGGTCCCCGCGATCACGGCGATGAATCCTCCAAACCGCATGGGGCCCGTGTAGATGATTACTCCAGCGATTATCGCCCCAAGTCCCAACAGTGCCTCCAACAGCCTAAGGAATACAGAGATCGGCGATAGTCCACCGCTGGTTAGAGCCGAGTAGCAAATCAAGGCGCCTCCCACCAGGGCTAGCAGAAAGCCAGCGAAGCCCAAGAGTTTCGCGAACGACCTTCGAGCAATTCGGAAAGCGAACATTTCAATCACAAGTACGGCCGAGCAGAGACCCGTCTATAATACAACAGTTTGAACACTCCCCTAGTATTATGGATAAAGGATTACGACATCGGGCCTTTCTTCTCGAGACGAGCAGCGGTTCGCGGAAGAGTCCTTTCTTTGCTTAGAGACTTAGGTCTTGCCGAGTTCTAATCGTTTTCATCAAGTCTCCTCGAGTAATCATTCCGAGAATCTTGTCGCCATCGGTCACTAGTAATCGTCCAATGTTCTTCTCGGCAATCTTCTGCAATGCTTCAGCGGCAGAAGCGTTCGGGCTGATCGTCACTATTCTCTCGTATGGAACCATGGCTTGGGCAACGGTTTCCATCTCTCGTTTTTCGGCTGGAATAGATCTGACTGACGACATCGTGACGACTCCCTCCAGCCTGTCGTTCCGGACTACAGGATAACCGCCGTGTGGATGGATGAGGAAGTAGTCGGTTACGAGCTTCTGGACGCTAATGTCAGGCGAAACTGTGAGGAGATCTTTCGTCATAATGTCGCCAACGCTGATCCCATGAAGCGCCTCAGTCATTTCGGTATGTTTCAGGCTGGTCTCAGCTCCCGACCGGATGAACCAGCCCAGGAAGATAGTCCATAAGCCGTTGAAGATGTTCCCAGTCACCACCACCAACAAGAGACCTGCAGCGATCATCAGTAGCGACAATACCTCACTAACACGTGTTGCTTCCCGAGTCGCTCTCAGCAGGTTCTTAGAACGCCCCCAGAGACCACCACGCAACACTCGGCCACCGTCGAGTGGAAACGCTGGAATAAGATTGAACGCACCCAAAGCAACATTGATCACGGCGTTGTAGCCGAGCACAGCGATGATCTCACGGGGCGCAGAAACAAACATGCTCACGTACCAGAGTCCTCCTAGGACTCCGGCAATGGCGAAGCTCGTCAATGGTCCTGCAGCCGCCATGCGGACCTCGAGACCCGCGTCTTTCGGTTCCTCGCTCATCTCTGAGACCCCACCGAAGAAGAACAGAGTGATTCTTGCAATTGGCAACCCGTTTTTCTTTGCAATGTAGGAATGGGATAGCTCGTGTAAAAGGACCGAGACGAACAGAAGAATGGCAGAGACAACTCCGATGGCCCAGTCAGTCGCTGCACTAAACTTAGGGTAGACGGCCGGTAGATATCCATCAGCAAGCGACCAGGCTATCAGGAGAAATACTAGCCATAGGGTCCAGTGAATTCTTATTGGAATTCCGAGTATTTTCCCAATATTCGCTGACACGGTTCTCTACTGCCTTGGCGTGTGAGCCTACTTTGCTAGGACTTGAGCGTTTTCCTATGCAGCCTTCGAGCCGTCTCGTGATGGTTGAAACGAAGGTTTGCGATTAGCTCCATGCTGATTCATGAAGATCGCCTTCAGCGCCTCCAACCAGGCCTGTCTCGCCTCATCGATAGGTAGTCCCGAGACGAGAAGGGTCTCCAGCCCGTTCCAGAGAGCTATGAGCGCATTGGCTAGGGGACGGATGTCCAAGTTGTCCCCGACAATCTTCCTCTTTCTGCCCTCTGCAAGGAAACCGGTCAGGACCCGCTCGTATTCTTCATGATTTTGTTTCAATATTCTTTTCAGACTGGGATTTCGCGACGCTTCGGCGAGAATTTCGAAGCTCAATCCTGGGTTGGATGCTGACAGCTTCAGCATCTTGTCGAAGAACTGAGTGGCGCTTTGGATCGGATTTGCCTCGTCGCCAAATGAGGAAAACAGAATCTCTTTGAAAGCCTGAGGTGCTGTCTTGCACATCGCTTCGAACAGATCCTCTTTGCTAGAGAAGTAGAGGTAGATTGCGCCTTTGCTTACTCCGAGACGTTTCGCAATGTCGTCCATCGTCGCTTCGTGGTATCCTTTTTCAGCGAAGACTTTGATGGCCGCGTCTAGGATTCGGCTCTTGGCCTCTTCCCTATACGCAGGCACGACTTTAGGCATTCGACTCTACGAGCGTTACGATGACAGCGCTATTTAAAAATGACCGACGCGTTTAAATAATGACTTATCAGTCAGTTTAGCTACGCGATAAACTATGCAAAATCAAAACGTTCCTCATGA
>Ga0209076_1000028_pt1 | contig 18657 bp, 17 predicted proteins | sample Rivendell_Oct201_9_FD_188350 | JGI IMG/M metagenome (GOLD analysis project Ga0209076, IMG submission 188350) | Vadose zone soil and rhizosphere microbial communities from the Eel River Critical Zone Observatory, Northern California to study diel... | ecosystem: Environmental > Terrestrial > Soil...
CGCGAGCTGATCGCGTGCTAGCTCTCTCCAGCTTGGAGAGAAATCGATCAGCGCTTTGCGACCCCTGAGTCTCGAGAAGATCAATAGCATGGTTCAGCGACATTGCTTGTGCCTGGAGTTGTACTGCCCCAAATAGAGCGCCACCTCCACCTCTTCTCAAGCTAGTGTGGAGTTTCTCGCCTAAGTCTAGAAGGATCCTCTTGCTGATCCTTACGTTGGCTGGGAGTTGATGCATCGCTCTAAGCTTGTCTATTCTCTCGTCAAGGCCCGCCCGGAGGATCTTGCTTACCTCCTTGTACTTCTCAGGAAGCGCCAGTCGCTCATACTCCAACGAAACTTCTTTGACGTATGGCGTGACGTCCTCATCAGCCTCGGTACGAGTCTCCACGTTAGTAATGGCTAACTTTTCACAGATCTCGTCGACCCTGCTCTTCTTCGCACTTGGAGACGCTGTCAGCCCAAGAATCAACGGATTGTTCGCTTGTGACTTGTATGCCTGAGCCACCTCAGAGTACGCATAGCTTCTGACACATCTGTGAGCTTCGTCGAATACGATAAGAGAAACCCTTCCCAAGTCGTATCGTCCTGATGAAACGTCATTTCTGATGACCTCGGGCGTAGCAAAGACCAGCGTCGAATCGTCAAACGCCGATTTCCTCATTGGGGCCGGGGTCTCGCCGGTGAGAACGACCGATCTTGCCTCTCGATCTGGAAAATGGTCTTTGAAGAATTCGGCATGTTGAACCACCAGTGGCCTCGTAGGCGCTAAGACAAGGATCTTGCCTTCTGGAAAAACCGAGAGGCGGTCAGCCGCAACAAGCATTGCCACAATCGTCTTCCCAAGCCCAGTCGGCAAGACTACGAGAGTGTTAGCCGCCAGAGCGGATTTCGCAATTGCTCTTTGATACTCTCTGGCCTCAATTACCGCTGGTTGCAAAGTCTATAGACGGAATTCGTGCACTAGTTCCTAAGGGTTCGCGGAAGGATAGTTCAGCGGGGCGTTCCGGAGGAGGAAAAAGTGTTTACGCCCATACTTAGTTACTAGCAGGGCGCTTGAGAGCCAGGCTCCCACAGCAGTTATCTCGACTACCATTCGAACGGGCCGGTCGAAGAAGAGAAATCCTGTTAGTCCGAGCAATAACGCAATAAGTGCCAGAAATTGGTATCTGTCTACGAAGTGGAAATCCGATAGCCCCGCCCTCCAGGACTTGAAAGCTGTGGCCAGATAGAGGAGGAGTCCTCCGCCCGCGAAAATACCTACTGAAACGGGATTCCAGTACTGCAATTTCAGGACCAGCAATCCGATCTCGTCGGCGACAAGTCCCAACCCGATACCTGCGACGAGAGCGCTATCCCATCTTGCTCTCGCGTCAGAAGCGTAAACCATTACCCCCAAAGAGACTAGTAACAGAAGAGCGCCATAGTACATGTGATGAAATCTGAAACCCTGAACCCTGATGACGGGACAGCTCTGAGTGCAGACCGATTCGAGGGTGACGAAGAGCCGTGCGATTCCTACTGAGACCGTGTAGCCGAGTGAGACGAAGAATAGCCCCACGGGGCCAAGGAAGGAGCCGGCTCGCTTCATTCTAGTTACGCCACAGCGCTTTCATTCTCTTTAACCTATCCGGTTACATTATTGATTCTGGTATACGTGAAGATAACCCTCATTTATCGGCTAAGCGAAAACAAAGCTCTAAAAAAAGGCGAGACCACCCATAGCTCTCTACCGTTTTCAGTGAAACGCCAGTGACTGTTGAGGTCTTGTAATGAAGTGGAAGGAGCTTAGGCACAATGGTGTCGCGTTTCCACCAGCCTACGAGCCTAAAGGACTCCACATCAACATCCGGAACGAGACAGTCCGTCTTTCTCCCGACGCCGAAGAGATGGCCTACGCGTGGGGAAAGAAGAGAACAACACCCTACGTCCAGGACCCAGTTTTTCAAACCAACTTCCTCTCTGACTTTGTAAAAGTTCTCCCTGCCAACTTTGCCGATGCGAAATATTCGGAAATCAACTTCAGACCGGTCTACGAGTATCTGTCAAAGGAAGAGCTTCTCAAGTCAGACAAGGAACTGAAGAAGAAGGTAGCGGCTCAGCGAAAGGAGCTTCGCCTTCAATTGAAGGAGGAGTACGGCTACGCAGTTATCGATGGCACAAAGACCGAGTTTGCAAATTACATGGTGGAACCTCCGAGCATATTCATGGGGCGCGGAAGTCACCCTATGCGGGGCCGCTGGAAGCCGAGAACATTCCCTGCGGACGTGGTTCTGAATCTCTCGGAGGATGCTCCCATACCACCCGGGAAGTGGAAGGACATTGTTCACGATCACGAGTCTATCTGGCTGGCCTATTGGGTGGACAAACTGAGCCAGGTTAGGAAGTATGTCTGGCCCTCGGATATCTCGGATCTGCGCCAAGAACGGGACAAGATGAAGTACGATAAGGCGAAGAAGCTGAGAAGAAAACTCTCAGACGTCCGAGAGTTTATCGAGAAGAATCTTCACTCGCCGGACGTCAAGGTTCGGAAGCTAGCGACCGTCTCATACCTAATCGACAACTTGGCTATGAGAGTCGGTGATGAGAAGGAGGAGGACGAGGCTGACACAGTCGGTGCCTCAACGCTTCGGGTCGAGCACGTCAAGTTCCTTCCGGCGGGGGTCGAGTTTGATTTTCTCGGAAAAGACAGCGTGCGATGGCAGAAGACCCTCAAACTAGATGGTGGTGAGAGTCCAATTCGACGGAACCTCCGGGAGTTTGTGGCAAACAAGAAGCCTGAGAATCTCGTCTTCGACGGAATTACCTCCGCTCACGTTAACAAGTTTCTTGGCAAGTCGGCGAGGGGTCTTACGGCCAAGGTCTTCAGAACACACCATGCTACCGAAACGGTGCAGACCTACTTGGGTCGACATAATGGATTCAAACCTAACGACGCCGGGTTCGTCAAGCTGTATCATGCCCGGGTCGCGAACCTGGAGGCGGCGATCAGATGCAACCACAAGCGGACCCCCCCGAAGACCTGGGAAGGCACTCTGGACAAGAAGCAGCAGCAGCTTGCTGAACTGAAGAAACGTACCACGAAAACCGATAAGCAGGCTCAGCGGCTCGCTGAGAGGATGAAGAAGCTGAAACTGAACATTGACTTACAGAAACGGACCCGGGACTACAATCTGAATACTTCTCTCCGCAACTATATTGATCCAAGAGTCTACAAGAACTGGGCGAACAAGGCAGAGTTCGACTGGACCTCGATATACCCGAAAACGTTGCAGAGAAAATTTCTCTGGGCGACGAAGAGCAGAGCTCAATAGAGTCGCGAAATATTCTGAATGACCCATTTCTAGATGGGTCTCGTCGAGTCTTCTAGAAGATGGAACGTGTCATTTCCATGATCTTTCCGAAATCGTTCAAGAGTCCAGCGTAGTTCTCATCGGCTCCTGCCCAGACTTGGCGTTTGCTAGTGATTGTGTTCTTCGCGTCGGCCACTGACATCCCTGACTGCATTAGATAGGCAGCGGCGAGGGTTGGGCTTCTTCCTCTACCCTTTAGGCAGTGGAGAACAACTTTCTTCCCGGAGTCGACATTATCACCGATGACCGCCGCCGAGATTTTGAGCCTGCTTATGGGAATCGGCTGTCCTGATTCAGGCACCACTGGAGTTCTCTCATCGTAGTTGATGCCTAGTTCACGACACCAAGCTTTCTCTTCGGAACTTCCTGTCACGTCCATTATCACAAGCTCGCTCCCAAATTTCCGTTTGAGTTCAACCAGGTCATTCTTGCTAGGAGCAGCACCGATCCAGAGCCTCTCTGGAACGATTTCTGTAAAGTCCAATTTGAACATCCTCTCCGGACTTACTTGTTATTAGGATGACGGTTTCCCAGATTGCCAAGGCTATGACAGGAACGAACCATAACCTTCTGATCACGACCGACGTCGTCGACAACAGAAGCGTCAGGACCCTGTCAACATATTCCAAGGCCTACAAGCTTGCCGATCTGGCAGAGGATCGGCTCGACGAGATTCTTTCATCGATAGATTGTCTCTTGGTTTTCTCTTGGCCTACCCAACTTACAGCTGAAAGGCTCCAGAGAATGACTAATCTTCGTTTCGTTCAGAGTATCCTCGCGGGCGTCAACCACATCCCGTTCGAGAGTCTAGACAGGAATGTCATCGTAAGCAGTAACGCGGGCGCTTACTCGAATGAGGTTGCTGAGTATGCCTGGGCGTTGCTCCTATCGGCCGCCAAGAGAATAGTAGAACTCCACGTGTCACTTCGAGAACAGAGGTGGACCCTCCGACGTACTCTCGACGAAGGGAGTGAGATCACCGTGCTGAGGGAGAAAGTTCTGGGCGTGCTCGGATTTGGCGGAATCGGGAGTGTTGTTGGGCGAATCGCTAAGGGGTTTGGCATGCATGTGTACGCATTTTCCAGGAAAAAGTCCGCAGTAAAGGAGGTCAAGTTCTTCACGGGAACGAGCGGACTGACCAATCTTCTGAAGAGATCCGACGCAGTAGTCCTCGCTCTTCCTCTGACAAGTCAAACGGCAAGGATCATCAACGGGGAGCGGTTGTCTGAGATGAAGAAAGACGCTATTCTCGTCAACATCGCTCGAGGAGAACTCGTTGACGAGAAGGCGATGTACGAACACCTTGTGGCCAATCCGAATTTCCGATACGCTACAGACGTATGGTGGTACAGGGAATCACGAGAATCCCTCAAGACAGACTATCCCTTCCTTTCGTTGCCGAATTTTATAGGGACGCCGCATGTCTCGGGTCCGTCAGGTCTCGCTACGGGACGACCTGTTCGGTTGGCTGTAGAGAACACCATCAGATTCCTAAGAGGGCTCAAGCCTCGAAACATAGTGAACCGGGAAGATTACAAGACGAGCTACCCATACTAGCGAACCATCAAAAGTCAACCGTTAGGAGAGTAGCCTGGTCAGGAGGTTCAGAGAAACGTTCCCTCCAGATATGACCAGAACAACCCGGTCACCTAGTTTTCTGGGCTCCTCAGTTTTCGACAGAACTGCCAGCGGTGCTGATCCCGATGGTTCCGGAAAGATGTGAGCCTCATGCATCAGTAGTTTCATTGCTGAGAGAATCTCATCATCTGAGACGTTGAACATTCCATCAACGTTCTTCTGACAAGCCTCCAAGGTCAGGTCCCCCACAGATGCAGGGATTAGTCCGTCAGCGATCGATTTTGGGTCCTCGATTCTAACAAGCTTCCCTGCGCTAAGGGACGCTGCCATCTTGGTAGCGCCATTTGGTTCCACTCCGAAGACCCTTGCGGAGGGCTTGAGAGATTTTATGGCGATCGATATTCCGGACATGAGCCCTCCTCCACCAACGGGAACGATCACTGAGTCGAAGTCGTCGAGCTGTTGCGCGATCTCCAGCCCGCACGTCCCCTGGCCCGCGATAATGTCGGGATCGTTGAAGGGTGGTACGAAGGTCGCGCCGGTCTGGGTAGCGATCTCGCGAGCCTTTTCTTCTCGATCAGAGTGGTACTTTCCGAATCTTACAACCTCTGTTCCGTACTCCTGTATGACATCGACCTTTTCCTTGACTGCAGCCTCGGGGACGACGACCGTGCATTGCTTTCCTAGCATGCGTGAGCTGTAGGCTACTGCTATGCCATGATTCCCTGATGATGCGGCCACTATGTTCTTGGCGGATATCTGGCTGATCTTATTGTAGGCTCCGCGGATCTTGAAGACGCGTATTGGTTGGAAGCATTCAAGCTTCAAGTAGACACTTCTCCCGAATCTTCGCGAGAGAGCTGGCGATTCGATCAGCGGAGTTTTCGAAGCGACTCCGGAGATTCGATGGGCAGCGGCCTCTATGTCAATTAGTCTTGGCAATCCTGCGGATAACATATCGTCTCTGCGCCTTTCTTCGGAAGTTCTTTAACCTGTAATTTAGCTGCTTGAACCGTTTCAGCAGATGCTTCCAACCGCCGGAGTCAACAGAGTCTTTGGCCTCCTCGACCTACTGAGAGCGTACAACGGTAAGACTAACGTGGCCACGCTCACCATAGACCTGAGGATTGCTCTTGACGAACTGCTCCCGATAATCGACACTGCTGAGTACCTGGGTCTCGTGGCTGTTCAGCAAGGAGACATCACTCTAACCGACCTTGGCAAGAAAGCCCTTAGTGGCAAGATACCGGAACGCAAGAAGATAGTACACGATAAACTAGTGGGATTGGAACCGTTCTCTGACATCATTCGAATGGTTCACGAGAAGAAACAGTTGAGCAGGTTCGAACTGGCTAGATTCCTGAGTTCAAAGTTCGGCTATACAACAGATCTTCCAACGATTATCAACGTGCTCATAAGCTGGGGCGTGTTCGCAGGACTATTCAGATATGATGGGCAATCCGAGAGCCTACAGCCAAGAGAAGCGTCCTAGCTGATCTTGGAAATAATTCTGTCAGAATAATCAAACATTGCAGGGTCCCGCTGATTCCTCGGCCTCTCAAGCGTAATCTGCACGTCATCAACAATCTTTGCGGGCCGATGATTCAGAACTATGACCCTGTCCGCCATGTAGACCGCCTCCTGCACGTTGTGCGTCACCATCACGACGCAGTTAGTGGCGTAGACTGGATCTCTCCATATCTCCAACACCTCCTGCCGAAGGTTCTCCGCCGTAAGAGCGTCTAGGCTGGAGAAGGGCTCGTCCATTAACAACACTTCGGGTTGGAGAGCCAGAGCTCGTGCGATCCCGACTCTCTGTTTCATTCCGCCGGATAGTTCCTTGGGATAAGCGGTCTCGAACCCTTCCAGGCCCACGTCCTGAATGTACTTTTTGGCAATCTTCACCTGCTCGTCTTTCGGGACCGTCGTCGCCTGGAGGGCCATTTCCACATTGCCGAGGACCGTCTTCCATGGTATCAAGGCGAATGTCTGGAAGATTACTCCTATCTTGGGGCTGGGCGCGGTAACGGGCTGACCGTGAAAGAGAACTTGGCCTGTTGTTGGGCTGTCAAGCCCGTCTATTATCCGGAGGAGAGTGCTCTTGCCGCATCCCGAGGGTCCTACGATACATAGGAATTCCTTGTAGACGTTGAAGTTGATGTCGTCGAAGACTGTCGTGCTCTTTCCTTCTCCAGGATAGACTTTGGAGATGTCCTTGATTTCGAGAAGGGGCTCGGCCGGCCGGGACACGTTCTTGATGTCAGGGAGAGGTGAAGTGGGTTGGGTCAAAGAGATCTAAGCCTCGAACTTGTAACGATCAGCCTTCCTGAGCAGTCGTCTCCAGACGAGCCTGTTGATCGCTAGGACTGTCGCGGTCATGGCGAGCAAGGCTGCGAAAATTTCCACTGAGGAGAGTAGAACGTTCGATAGATTTGAAGCCTCCACGAGGAAAGAGCCGAGCCCAGGCACATTTGCGCTCGGGTCAATGTATTCGGAGACTATCAGCGCATTCCATCCTCCTCCCCAGGCTTGAATGCTGCCAATAAGGATCGCAGGAAAGGCGGCCGGAACTAGGATCTGTTTCACGTATCGTCCTCCGCTGACTCTGTAGGCCTTAGTCGCTTCGTTGATGTCGTTCGGAACACTGTTGACCGCTCCAACTATGTTGAAGAGAAGATACCATTGCATGCCCGTCAAGAGAAGGATAATTGAGGCAAAGTTGAGGGTCACTCCGAGATAAGGAGTGTTCCTGAAGGGATCAACGAGTATTATCACAACCAGAGGAAACAACGCGGTCGCTGGAATCGATTGGCCGATGTCGAAGATTGGAACCAGCCATCTAGAGAGCCTCTGGCTTCTCGCGATGAGTATTCCTGCAGCAAGGGTCCAGCCAAGGGCGATTAGGTAGGCGGTGACGAGCCTTGAGAGAGAGAAGAGAGTCAGCCCAATAAGCTGGAAGGCGGTCACGTTAGCTGCTAGTACAGTTAAGGCGTTTAGGATCGACTCGGATCTTGGGGCGATGAGGAGTTCGAGGCCGAAGGCTACCAGTCCGAGGAAAATCGCGTAGCTCAATAGTCTTCCCCAGAAGGGTATTCTGCTGATGCGTTCGGGAAACTTCAATCTCTCAGTGGCATGGAGAAGCTTTGTGACTCGGACAACTTCGAGAGCCCTCGTAACAATCGATCTCTGCGACTTGTAGAACGTTCGAACTGGTGCAACAATACGATCTTCCGCCTTCCTGACGCCCTCAGAGACGCCGCTCCTTGGAGTCGCGGTTGTCCTGGGGGCGGCGGTTGATTCGTACTTGTACTTCTCCGCTTTTACCCCTAAGGGTCTCCATACCAGTTGGTCGATCGCGTAAATGATGCCGACTAGAATGATTAGCCCGAAGAGAGCAGAGGCAATGTCTGAATTGCGAGACGCCTGAGCGATGTATGAACCGAGGCCCCCCGCCGAGATTGGCGATCCCCTGAACGGAACATATTCTTCGATTGGAATGAGGTACCAGCCTGATCCCCAAGCCAGTATGCTGGTCCAGATGAGTTCCGGGTAGACCGCCGGGAGCACGATTTGTCGAAGATATCTCACACCATTGAGCCCGTACGCGCGCGATGCTTCTTTGATGTCCGCCGGAATGGCGTTTATCCCCGCTATCACTCCGAAGGTCGGCGACCAAGCCATTGCTGTGAAGATCAAAATGATGGTGGCTACCTGAAGGCCGACAGGGTTAGCCTCCGAGCCGGTTCCAAGGAATATGGCAAACACGATTGGGAGGTATCCCAGCACAGGGACGGATTGGAAGATATCCAGCAAGGGCAAAAGTACGTGTGAGGCTCGATGACTCATCGCTGTCGCAATACCGTAGGATAGAGCGAAAGCTAGGGCTATCGCATAGGCAATTGTCATTCGGGCCAAGGTGAAAATCGCGAACAGAGGCAGCTGAGGGGTGAGTGTGTTCTTGATGATCGAATTCAAGCCACCATTCACAACTACCTCGACGACAAGCAGAAAAATGGCTGTAACGATAACTACTCCTTCAACGGTTCTGATAATGCGAGGCTTCGATCCTCGGGCCCAGAATCTAGGCTGGCGAATACTGGGAGAAGAGAGTCTTAGTGGACACATGGGCCCTGATCCACCATCGTTTCGGAATCGGACGGTCGCTCTATGTTATAAAAGGGCAATCCAAGCCGACCGCGCATTACGTCGATTCTCAGACTCGGAGTTCTAGAGAACCAGGCTGACTGGATAGATTTGTTTTGCGATTGAGCCGAATTTCTCGTAGCTCTGAGTTCTCAGTGCTACCAAGTCGTTTAGGATTGTCTGCATCTCCAGCCCCTCTCCTAGGTTCCGGAGATAGTCTATTGTTAGGTCACTGTCGTGGATGAATCCTAGAAGATCCTGCCAGGATCGAAGCCGGGATAGTACCCTCGAAGTCTTCTTAGACCGAAATAGTTCAGCTAGATATCGGAGTCGTCTGCAGTCCATTCTCAAGAGATGCAGGTCCCGGACGTTGTTAGAGTCCTGGAGGACTAGCGGCAGCCGATTGTCTATCGCTAAGAATAGCCGGTTCGTGGTCTTGTTGAGTCGTTTCTGAAGTTTCGGGTTTGACAGGTCTTTCTCCCCTACTTTCGGTATGGGCTGTTTTTGGAGTGCTAGTGTCTGTCGCCTAGCAGCTTGAACCTGAGACTCTCGGGTCTCCTTGATTTTCGCGATTTGGTTGTCGATGCTCACTTCGGGTTTGTAGGAGGAAATTTTCGAGATGACAATGTCAAGGTCTCTGACTTTCGCGTTCGCCTTCGATGCCTGGTCAAGGGATGCGGCAAAGGTTTGGGTCGCCTTTTCTTTGCGCATCTTCTTTGGCAGTAGTTCGATGCTGAGACTCATTCTGCGTATCGCAATTCGGAGGCTTCGGACGTTTTCTGGATTGGCGTCTTTGAGATAGACTTTGAGTCTCTTCGCCAGGATTTTTCTTGTTCTCGCGTACTTTGCCGGGAAGGAAGCGTTCAATTCGGACACGGCCGGCTAGATGCTTGCGAGGTATCTGTCGATTCTCTGTTGGAGGTCGAGATGGATTTCTGGGACGGGTCTGTTTCCATCTATCCGAACTAGTCCGTATTTCTTGGCTAGGATGGCGAACTCTCGTGCCATTCTCTGTTGATAGGTCATGAATGTGGAGAAGAGGTCGTCAGACAGGTCCATGTCTGCTCCTGACTCGTAGTAGTCGAGCGAGGGGCTCTTCTGTACTACTCTATGGAAGAGTTCGTTCTGGTCGACGTCAAGATAGAAGACGAGGTCTGCCTTGAGAGCGAACCCGAACAGGTCCTCGGACCACTTCGTTCGTATTCCTCTTACTGTGCTCCGGGCAATCAAGGTGAAAATGTACCGATCCGCGAGGACAATCTCTCCAGCTTCCAACGCTGGGATAATCTTGTGCTCGAGTTGGTCGGCAAAGTCGGCCGCATAGAAGAGGGCAAGCGTCCTTTTCCCTAATGGTAACATCTGCTTTGCTTGAAGGATCCCTTCTTTGATTAGGTCCGACCGCTTAAGACCCGTGTTTAGGACTCCATGTCCATCTGCCTCCAGTTTCGAAATTATCAGGTCGATCTGGGTGCTTCTGCCAGAGCCGTCGGGGCCTTCGATGACGATCAGTCGGCCTCTGATGTCAACGTCCTTGAGATATGGTATCCCCTCGCCGTAGAACTCTAGGGGCCTGGCTGGCGCCTTTCGGGTCCGACGGGAAACCATGCTCAAGCTCTGATCACCGGTTGCACAGTCTGTCTCGGGGCTGCTGGGAGAAATCGGGATACTGCTTCCCTTACCTTCTCTTGCTGCTCTTCTATGTCAAGCGTACCATCAATGACTGTGAATCCTTCCTGTTCGGCCATGAGTTCGTACTGTTCAATGATTCTGGCTTGGAACATTCTGTAGCTCTCGAAGATGTCGTTGCTCAAGTTTAGGTCCATTCCTGCTTCGTAGAACTTTAGTTTGGGCCTGCTGACGAGAATACGTTTCATCGCAACTTCGATAGGTACTCGGAAGTAGAAGCGAATGTCGGGTGTAGCGGCGAAGTTGTATGCTTTCCTAACCCAATCCGGGGAACACCCTCGAACAACATCTCTGGCATAGGCTGTGTACGCGTACCTGTCCGCGAGAACGATGTAACCTCCCCGCAACAACGGGAGAATATTTCTCTCGTATCGATCAGCAAAGTCTGTGGCGTGGAGAAGGCTGAACGTGGTGGGTGTAAGCAGTCCCTTCTTTTTGCCTTTGGACGTTATTTCGCGGACGATCTGTGATGAGTTCCATTCTGTTGTGAAGACGGGGAGTCCTCGGCCCCTGAGCCACCTGTCTAGCAGGTGGAGCTGGGTGGATTTGCCGCTGCCGTCTATGCCTTCTACTACGATGAGTTTCCCTGTGATCTGGAATTTCTTTGGGGACCCTGATTTTGGGCGTTGCATTTCTTCAAGACTTCTCCGACGACAGGATTTCAGGCGCTAGTTTCTGTGACGATATGGGAGTTTGGGAGAATTGTGCTTCTAGCTTGAAGGCGTTCTCGAAATCCCTCAGGGTGTTCTTGAAGAGTGCGGTTGGAAAGTCTTGCTTTCCAGGGCTTATTCTGAGGCGAATCTGATGAGCGCTGAGTGTCACCTGTAGGTCTGAGCCGGTCTTCTCAAGGACCTCGATCAACGTTATCATCGATGATATTCTCTTGATGATGTTCTTGGCATCTTTCTCTAGCATGTCCTTGTACTTTGCGTAGAGCCAGTCCGCGCCTCTCAATCCTCGAATCCGGACGAGAGAGAGTGCTAGGAGGAGCTGGTCTGAATGGGTGAGGATGCTGCCTCTATTTGCGATGATATAGAATAAGGTCTCCGGGTCATAAAGGGGAAGACTCTGTGCCTCTTCAAGCGCTCGAACCAGGATGAACTGTTCTTGAGGGTCGAGAAGCTCGCGAGATGCAAATGTTCTGATGATTCTTGAAGAGGTTGCAGATAGGGGAACGGGTTTGTCGGTCGTGAGGCGGGGTAGAATCGAATCAACAGACCCTTTCTCGTAGGCTGTCGGATCTTTCAGAAACGCAGAAAGGACGCCATCTCGCAGACCATGCGTGCTTACGACAAGCTTAGGAATCTTCAGCTTCCTCATCATTAGCTGAATCACTAGAGAACCCGCGACAATTGACTTGGCTCGATCCTCTCCGATTACGGGAATATTTCCGATCTGCTTAGGGCTCATCTTTCGGAGAGATCGGTGTATGAGTTCAACAGAGCTCTGATCGATGGTGTAATTGTGAAGTTTGTCGAGAGGATAGTCGATTAACATCTGGTGGTATCTTGCGATCGCTCTCACCGTGCCTCCGGCGCCGACCAGCCCGAGCTTTCCCAGTTGGGGAAGTTCCTTCCTATCAGGCAGCAGTTCGAGAATGCGGTCGCTCATCTTGGCGTAATTCTTCTTTGTGAATCTCCCGTTTCCACTCGCGTACAGGTCAGTGAGTCTCAAGCCGCCAAGTGGAGTGGAGAAGACCCTCCTGACTCGAGATTTCTCTGCAATGACCATTTCCAAGGTGCCTCCTCCCAAATCAAAGAAGAGACCGACTGGGACATTGGTCGCGGTGTAAGAGCCGGCGAAAGAATAGAGGGCCTCCTCTCTGTCTGAAAGGACCTTGAAGTCGAAACCAGTTTCTCCGCTTACAAGCGCTAGGAATTGGTCTTTGTTTCCGGCTTCTCGGACAGCGCTTGTTGCGACTGGAAGCACTTGTGCTGACGATTCAAATTTGACCGTTTGCTGAAGGAGCTTCAGGGCTTTTACAGTCCGAATGATCGAGTCGTCATTCAGAAATCCTGTCTTGTCCAAGCCTTCGCCCAGTCGAGCAAGAATAGAATGTTGGGAGTAGGCCGAGAACGTGTTGTCAATGCGAACGTCGTAGTTAACTAGCTTTAGCGAGTTGTATCCTAGGTCGATTACCGATATTTTCATGCTGTCACAGACCTAGAGGCCAAAGGTTGGAGCAATCTAGTTGTCCGGAGATACTTCGTGACTGTTAAGAGAGTTTCCGAATCTGTTTCGGGGTCAGGAGCCAGCGCAGCTCGCCTGAAGCTTTCGGGACAAATGAAGTGACTCTGATCTTCGCCAAACCTCCCTTCTTGAGTGAGATGTGACTGTTGCCGTTTCCAGAGACCATCTCGCCGATCATTGTACCCAAATATGGTTCGTGACCTACAAGCAGAATTTCCGAATCTTGCTTGAGCTTTGAAAGCTTGCGATACATGTCCAGTCTGCTTGCTTCCGGTCTAAGTTCATTCCACTGTTCAAGCAAGCTTGGAGTCTTGAAAGTCTTTGAGACGATAGCTGCGGTCTCGTAGGCCCTCTTTAGGGGGCTTGCGAGAATTCTGTCGAACCTCATCCCCTGACCTAGCATGGACGTGGCTATTTCCTCTAGCGCTTTCCGTCCGGCAACGGTGAGGGATCTTTCGGCATCCTTTACAGGGATAGCTGTCCGGTTGCCCGCTTCTCCGTGCCTCAGTAAGTAAAGATTCAGGTCTTGTAGCAATTTTCCAGCGTATAAGAGCCTTCTCGGGATACGTCCATAGAGATCTTGACGTCATCCATACTATCAGCTGAGTCCGACCGACTTTCTGAAAAAAGAATCAGAAATTGAAGGCGATGATGCGAGTAGTCCCTCGGTGGTTTGTGGGGGCCTATTTCTCAGAGAAACTCATGGAGCAGCCGTGGTCCCCGCGAAGCTTTCCCTTGAAACCCACTTCCAGGGTTTCTGCAGCCTTCTTGTAACTGCTGATGCAGGTGCCGCAGAATATTGATCTGGCCTGTACCTTGGTCAGCCCATAATCCTCTGCTTGCGAAACGACAGATTCTATGCATCCGCATCGGTCCAGCTTCACCGTGCGGAATCCATCGCCCGTTTCGACGTCATAGTCGCTGTCAAAAGTCTCACCCATGCTCTCAGCCAAGTTCTGGGAAAGAGCCTCCACCCTACTGCCTTGGCCTTTGGCTTTAATATCTTGGACTTTCAGGTTCGCTTTCATGTCGGTTAGTATGTTCATCGCAGGCGCGATTGCGTCAAAGCCAGCCGCAGTGACGAACGTACCTACCTGAAGAAGAAGGTAGTGAGCCAATGTCTTCCTCAGCATCTCATACCGTTCCCCGAGGCTTCGGGTCCTCTTCGATTGGGTAAGCGTTGCCATCTGTATCGCGATTCCTACTCCCAAACTGCCCGTTTTTTAAATTAGTTGTACTCCTTGCTAGGGTCAACAAGCAGCATTTGCCCGCGTTTTCCGAGGGTAGAATCGTTGACTTGACAACACTTACAGCAAGTCCCAGCCTCGTTTTTTCACGTATCTCAGCCAGAACCCGGCGATTAGTGAAGTGATGATCGCAGTCAGTACGAGAGCGACGAAAAACGTTTCAGATATCAGCCCTAGATCAAACGCGACAGTTGCGAGAACTATTCCGGGTCCTCCCCTAGCATTTAGGGCAATCGCAAGGTTGAGGCTCGCTAGTCTCTTCTGCTTGATCAGCCTCCCTACAGCTAGGGCGCCGCCGCCTTTGAGGGCTGTGGAGAAAAGCAGGAAGCCGAGAAAGAAGAATATGTCGAGGGAATGTATGAGGTCTAACTTTAGGCCTACTACTGCGAAGTAGATCGGCGTGAACAGCGCTAGTGAGATCGACTTGATCTGGGCCTTTGCGAGGGTGAAGACTTCTTCCGGCATCATTCCGATCGCGATCCCCGCGAGGAAGGCTCCGAAGATGATGTTCACATTGAGGAGACTCGCCGCCGCGACTAGTGAGAAGCAAAGGAACAGGGCGTACCTCGACGGGTGAGTCTTGATGAGTACGTTAAGCCTAGACCTGATGGTGTAACGGATCATTCTAGGAAGGCCCAGCAGAGCAGCAGCGAAGAACGCGACTGTTACGAGCGCTGTGAAGACAACCAACGATAGAGATACTGAAGCAGACGCTCCCACTCCCGTAGCGATGGCCAACGCGCCGAACTGGATTACGTCTTCGACAGTCGCAATCGCCAACACGATCTTCGCGAACCGGGTATCCATGATCCTCAGATCGATGAAAATCTTCGAGATGACAGGGATCGAGGTGACCGATACCCCGATGCCGACGATGATAGCGAGGGAAACCATGTTCCCATTCGGTCCCGCATATGGAGCGAAATTGTAGAAGTAGGGCGTCAGAACTCCGATAATGAAAGGAATCCCTGTCGCACCGAGGAGGAATGAAATCGCGATCTTGCGATCTTGCCTCGAGAAGGACCTTTGGACTTCGAAGCCCGATATGAGCATCAAAAGAACCAGGCCAAAGTAGGAGATTACAGAGATTAACGCGCCTTCGGACGGGAAAGCAGCGAAGACCCAGCTCTCGGCGCTGGGGGCAAAATAGCCGAGAAACGTTGGACCAAGGATCAGCCCTCCAAAAATCTCCCCGATCACACGGGGCAGCTTGGTTTCATAGAACAAGAAACCGAATGAGTGCGCGGTGAAAAGAAGGAGGACCATGGCAAAGAAAAACCTGGTCAGCTCAAGGCTCGAGAGTGTGATCGTGGCAGCGAGGCTCATTGAGAATCACCTCTCGTCGGTTGGACCCAGGAAGCTAGTTGGTAACTGTTCCTCAAATCCAGCTCTCCCGACCTAGTCGGTAGCCAGTGCTGAAATTTCATCGTTCAAGTCATACGGCTCGCAGGACCCGGGAACCTATTCGGTAGCGCCGTGCTCCTTGAGAAGCGCAACGATCCTATCCTTGCTACGTTCAGTTGCGACCGTCAATGGAGATTTTCCTTGAAAATTCTTCGCCCTAATATCGGGTCCCGCGTTGTCAATCAACCATTCTACGATTTCGTAATTGCCCCTCGATATGGAATTGTGTAGAGCGAGATTCGCGCCAGACTTCGCACCTCTCTCGAAAACCAGTTGAACTAGATCCAGGTTTTCGCTCCATACTGAGTGCGCCAGCAACGGTATTTCATGAGCCCCCGTGGCATCGGCGTTCCGAGGATCATCACTCAGTACACGTTCCACTTCGTCCCGCATGCCTAACATAGCGGCCGTACAGATTTCTAACGGAGCGCCTTGCTCGAGAAGAAACTGCGCGACATTGGCGCTGCCAACTTGGGCCGCGGCTTGTATGGCTGTCTCCGTATCGTTCTCGTTCCATCGATAAGATGCGTTGATGAGTTTAGGATTCTCAGCGAGCATCTGCCTTACCTTCTCCAAGTTTCCATGTCCAGCGATAACAAATTCTCGGATCAGCTCGGTGGAAGGTGGATGTTGCTCCGTCTGCACGCGGGATTGTTGTCCTCTGGAAAGTATAACCTTTGCTTGGATCCGAGATCAGGATGGTTTGGTGGGGCCGGTGGGATTTGAACCCACGACCTCTGGCCCCGATGTTTTCTCGGAGTCACCAGCGCCCCAGGGTCACCGTCCATTACTGGACTCTGGTATCCTCTGGGCGGGGTTAAATCCCCTGGACCAAGCTAGACGACGGCCCCCGTTGTTCCGAGTGAATTCACAGGTATTCTACCTTTCCGTCGCGAAGAGGATCCAGGCCCTTATCGCGGGTTAAGGCCCACAAAGCATCCATCAGTGATGGGAGATGGAGAAACTTGAGATTTTGCCGGCCGCTTATGGTATTGACGTATTAGCGAGCCGTCTGCGCGGAGAGCTGGACGATCGTTTCTTCAACCGCATAGCCTTCTCGTTTCCATCCTTGTATCCCGTCAAGCATCTCTTTCACTCGGAAACCTAGGGCTGCGAGCCTCATTGCTGCTTTGGTGGATGCGTTGCAGTGTATTCCATCGCAGTACGTGACGAGGACCTTGTCCTTTGGCATGGCCGTCGTTGCGGATGAGTCGATCTTGCGCCAAGGAAGATTGATTGCTCCAGGCAAGTGTCCTTGAGCATATGCTTCCTGGGTCCGCGCGTCGATGACCATGATTTCGTTGCTGTTGTTGATCAGATCCGTATAGACATCGGACGGATCAGTCTCGAAAGCCAATTTGGAGCGGAAATGGATCTCGGCAGTCTTAGGGTCCTCGGGAGAGATGGCGGTAACTCTTGATGCGTTAGGTTCGGTCTCTGACCTTGAATACGCGCTCAATTATGTCAGCTGACACGAGTCGCGGCTACGATATTTATCGGTTCAACTCGCGAACGTCGCAATCGGTGACGCTTCTTCACGCTCAAAGGTAATGCTTAATCCTTTGCAAGATCTTTGTACCAAGACGGTTTCGGTTGAGCAACGCTTCCGATCAAAGCCTCGTAGCCAGCAAAAGAGTCACAGGAGTTGGGGCAATATTCTTCAAAGCGAAGGACTCGAAAAAACTAATGGCTTGGTACGAAAAGCATCTCGGTATCAAGTCAGAGCAAGAAGGATCAACCACCGCGATGTTCCAGTGGCGAGAAGAGGAGCACCCAGATCATTTTGGACAAACCGTTTGGGCGATCTTTCCGCATGACACAAAGTACTTCGATCCTGGCTCATCTCCGTTCATGATCAATTTCCGCGTCAGCAACTTGAAGCAAGTCTTGGAGCAATTAAGAAATGAGGGGGTACGAGTTGATGACAACATTGGCGAATACGATTTTGGGAAGTTCGGATGGATCATGGACCCTGAAGGCAATCGAATCGAACTCTGGGAACCGACTAGAGTATCTCCACATCCCTGAGAGGCGTTGCTCTCAAAGGTCTCAAATTATCGTTAGGCCCAAGCTTAGAAGTCACGAATGAGCGCTCGAGATTGATGGAAACAGCCCCCGTAACAGAAACAACTAGACGGATTGTTCTCGAACAGGATATTCCGGAACCCGCCGTATCTGGACTCGCTGAATTCACCGATAGATACTATATCCGTTCGAAAACGAGATTCATCGAGCCCCTCTCTTATCGGAAGACGATAAGCGGGATCGGCCTCGAACTATTCTGGATCCTAAGGCCAACCGGACCTGAGCAACCAACACCACTTCCTGTCAGCCTAAAGATAAGTCAGGTTGCCGTGGAGCTGGATTTCCCCGGGTTAGATCTGAATGACAAGCCACTAGAGAAGGTTGTCGAGAGAACTGTTGACGAGATTGAGGCAACTGTCCTTTCCTACTTCCAGAACATAAAGACGACCAGTCTCTACTTCGTAATCGGCGCGTCCGAAGAGCACGCCGAGGCGCCTGACCAGAGAGGATTGATGCGTAGCATTGTCAAGAGAATTTTTACAGGAAACACTACGAGCCTCTTTCTCTCGTTCATTCTTCTCAGCTTCGCCCTGTTCTTCATTATCGGAGTCTACACCGTCTTCGTCTTGATCAGTGCCCAACTCGTAGCCCTCATCTTTTCAGACAAGATTGTCTACAGACTTGGTAGCGTTCGCCCTGACTCGGAGAGACCGCTTGTTACGGTCGTAAGTGTCCGAACTAACGCAGAGACCCTCAAGTCAGTATCACAGCACGGCAAGAAGATACTCTCCCAGATTCGAGAGGAGATAGCGAGAAGTGCGACGGTGGCATACTCTGTCGCGGCCAATGAGCAGCTCAAGTCAACTGTCATCGGTTCACTTCTGAAGCACGGCATCATAGCAACCGGCAACGAGATCAGCATCAAGACGAGAGACGTATACCGCATCGTTCACGAAGTAGCGGAAAAGTTCGGCAGACAAACTCCAAAAATTACCATTGCGAACTCAATAGTGTCCAACGCTTCCGCGACCGGA
>Ga0209076_1000029_pt1 | contig 18532 bp, 15 predicted proteins | sample Rivendell_Oct201_9_FD_188350 | JGI IMG/M metagenome (GOLD analysis project Ga0209076, IMG submission 188350) | Vadose zone soil and rhizosphere microbial communities from the Eel River Critical Zone Observatory, Northern California to study diel... | ecosystem: Environmental > Terrestrial > Soil...
GACACTACGAGATGCAGGGACTATCCTACGTTTTCATCTCAAAGGCATCTAGGGTTGCCGTTTCAAGTCTGCTGAGCATCCTCACTCCAATCTATCTGATTCGACTGGGATACTCAGCCCTGTACGTGGGGTTAGCGCTCACCGCGATCCTCGCTGGGAACGCTTTCTTCAACATCATCCTAACATGGTATGGGGACTATCTGGGACGCAAAAGATCCCTGATGATCTTCAGCCTACTGGTCGTTGTCTCCGGGCTCCTGCTGTCATCCACGATCATCCTGCCACTGATCTTGGTGGGCCTCTTTCTGGGCAACATCAGCACTACCGGGACTGAGTCTGGACCCTTCCAGTCGATCGAGACGGGAGTATTACCCATACTAGTTCCGAAGGAGAGGGAGAGCCGCGCCTTCGGCGTCTACAATTTCATCGGATATGGAGCATCATCAATCGGAGCCTTCGCTGCATCAGCTCCAGACTATTTCCAGGATACTCTCCTTGCCTCTCGACTACTCTACCTCATTTACGGACTGGTGGGACTGCTGCTGCTAGCGGTCTATCGTAAGATGGGAAACATTGAAGCTGAGGAGCCTGGACCAAGAAAAATTGGTCTAGGTAATGTTCGTCCGGAAGCCAGGCGGGACATCACGAAACTATCGTTCTTCTACTCAATCGATGCGTTTGGTGGAAGTCTCGTATCTCAGTTCGTCCTATCCTACTGGTTCAGCCAAGTCTACAGAGTATCTCTATCGAGTCTTGGAGCGATCTTTCTCGCGGTAAACGTAGTCACCGCTTTCTCGACTTTGGCCGCTCCTGTCCTGGCCGAGAAACTGGGCAATCTTAGAACTATGGTATCCACGCATTTGTTGTCAAATGTTTTTCTCATCCTAGTCCCGCTCGCAGGCTCGTTCTTCGGGGCTGTTACATTTCTGTTTCTAAGGCAGAGCATTTCGCAGATGGATGTGCCGACGAGACAAGCCTTCATGGCGCAGTTGTTCACGGACCATGAGAGAGTCCCTGCGAACGCCGTCACCAATACGTCCCGGAGCCTGAGTGGCACATTAGGAGGCCCGCTCACCGCGATCATGTTCATGATTGGTGCCACGTCCCTACCTATTCTGACTGGAGGCTTCTCTAAGATCCTCTATGATGTGTTAGTCTTCCGTTCCTATAGAAAGAAGGTAGTTTGAGAACGAGACGAGTTATGTCCGGATCTTAGAGGTCATTACCTTCAGCCCGCGATACAATGTAGTCAGCTGCGACGGCGTCGAGGACTGCTAATCCTCCAGCCTTGAACAGAGTAATATCGTTCTGGCCCCGCGAAATTGAACGCTTCTTAGCGAGCAGTTCTCCTATCTCGGCTCGGATATGCGTCTCCTCAATCACTTTTTCTCTTATCGGAATGATGATGTCCCCATAGGTGGAAATTGCCTGAGCTCGCGAGTCAACGACTAGGATGGATCTCTTGACAAGTGATGTGTCGACCTCTCTTGAGTCCGGTTCCGAAGCTCCTATCGCGTTCACGTGAGTGCCGTTCTTGACCACCTCTCCCTTGAATAATGGAGTGCGGGAGGTGGTCGCGGTTACGAGCACATCAGACTCTCTCACAACTTCCTCCGGAGAGTCAGCGGGCAGAGTTTCTACCTTGCAGTCCCGCGAGACCTCTCTGGCAAAAGCCTCCCGTCGACCCTTATCTCTTGAATAGACTACAACTCGAGATATGTCTCTCACTTGTTGGATGGCGGGGACGTGAGCTTCTGCCTGACGACCCGTACCCAGCAACCCTAAGCTTTTCACATCTCTACGCCCTAGAACATCGGTTGCCACTGCGGAACTCGCAGCGGTCCGAATGGCAGTCAAGGTCTCGCTCGGAATCGCAGCAAGCAAGACTCCGCTCTGAGAATCGTACGCTAGGACATCAGACATTACTGTTGGAAGAAAACGCGCTGAGTTACCCGAATTCACTCTAGCAATCTTGATTGAAACAGTCCCTTGTCCAGAGACGTGTGCCGGCATGAAGAACATGGAAGCTCCGCCTGGGACAGTCAGCAAGATACGCTCAGGATTTACTGCCTCTCTGTTGGCTAGTTTCACATATGCTTCTCTCGCCAACTCAACAGCCTTTGAAAAGGGGAGAAGATTTCTTACGTCAGCTTCCGTGACAAGGAGCAAATCGTCTGTCTCGACTATAACGGGACATTCTGGCCGTTTACATTCAGCCTGAAGATCATCCGGCGTCGCAGTTCTTCGAGTTTGTTTCCCAGTTCAAGAAAAGTCAGAGTCAATTTGAATCAGCGGCGATGCTTCGACTAAGACGCGTCTGAGTCCGGCTTGTTCCCTAGGACGTCGTCTATCCGCTCCATGACTGCTGAGTCTAGCTTGTCTACCACGTCGACTGCTTTCATGTTCTCGACTACTTGCTCCGGTTTGCTTGCTCCTGTCATCACAGTGCTAACGTGCGGGTTTTTCAGACACCACGCCAGTCCCAACTGCGCTAGACTGCACCTTAGGTCCTTGGCGATAGGCTCCAACTGACCCACCTTCGCAATGTTCTCCGGTGTAATCAGGTTCTCGCGCAACCACCCATACCCTTCCAGGGTAGCTCTTGAATCTGGAGGAATCCCGTTCTTGTATTTTCCAGTGAGCAGTCCCGAAGCTAGTGGACTCCAGATTGTTGTCCCGAGTCCGATCTCCCGATACAGTGGCAGATATTCGCCCTCAACCCGTTCCCGGTGCAACATGTTGTACTGCGGCTGTTCCATTGTCGGAGGCGTCATGTCGAGCTCTCGGGCTATTCCGTAAGCACGCATGATATCTGCAGCGCTCCATTCCGAAGTTCCCCAGTAGAGAATCAGACCCTGGTGAATGAGATCGTCCATCGCCCGGACAGTCTCTTCAATAGGCGTGTTCGGATCAGGACGATGACAGAAGAACAGGTCGAGATAGTTCAGCTGTAGTCTTCGAAGAGAACTTCGGCATGCTTCGTAGACATGCTTCTTCGATAATCCCTTATCATTGGGTCCATCTCCACCCCAGAAGACCTTGCTAGAAACGACGATACTCTCTCTCTTCCAGCCCAAGCGTTTGATCGCATTCCCCATGACCGTCTCCGCATTGCCGTGAGCGTATGCTTCGGCGTTATCGAAGAAGTTCACGCCCGCGTCGTGGGCGGCGGACATGCATTTGACGGCGACCTCTTCGCCGACCTGACCGCCGTAAGTGACCCATGCACCTAGTGATAACTCGCTCAGTTTTAGCCCGGAACTACCCAGCCTTCGATAGTTCAATTTTCAGACTCTCCATCCTCACGGGATTCCCACCGGTTAATATCCGCTCGTGCGAAACCAATATTCCATAGGCCAGGCGTTGAAACGGGCGAGCGAAACCCATGGATTCGACCTGTGACGAGACGGGTAAGATTAGTCGAGAATTCGACGGGGATGCTTGCGACTTCTGCGAACGTTACAAAAACAACGGCTTGTCTCGAAGCAGCAAGCTACTGCTGAAGTTCATCCTAGACGGCAACGCCCAAGACAAGGCCGTTCTTGATCTAGGATGCGGCGCGGGCGGGTTGTCCATGGAGCTCCTGAAGCACGGAGCCCAAAGTGCCGTCGGTTTTGACCTGTCTCCAAGAATGATAGTTGCTGCCACCGAGTTGGCCCAAGCCAGCGGTTTCGAAAGTAGGGCGAAGTTTCAGGAAGGAAACGCGGCAACGGCAGAGCTCCCAAGATCGGACATTGTGGTCATGGACAAGGTTCTCTGTTGCTATTCGGAATGGAGGCCTCTGCTGAAGAACGCTATGGAAGCTGGCGAGGTCATGATTGGTTTCACCGTTCCCCGAGATGAAGGCATCACCAAATTGCCGTTTCGAATTGCGCTGAGAATTGCGAATTACTTCCAGAAAAGAAGAGGAGGGGTACTGTTCTATTTGCACCCGCTGGGCGCTGTTGACAAGGCCCTGCGAGATTCGGGATTCAAACGTCTCAGAAAACAGGGTTCACGATTCTGGCTGGTTTTTCTGTACTCACGTGTCTAATGACTGAACAAAAGCTTGATGGTCGGCGATAGTCGTCCCGGTCAATCTTACATAATTCGAATGTTAAGACACCCTCTGATATGTTGAAGCTTCGCAAAGCAGCCGCCAAGGATATTCCGCTAATGCTATCGTTCATTCGAGAGTTGGCCGAATACGAGCGGGCACCCAACGCAGTCGCCTGTACAGAACAAGACCTGCGCCGCGACGGATTCGGACCTAGCCCAAAGTTTCACGTGATCGTCGCGGAATGGAATGGAGAGCCTGCTGGCATGGCCTTCTACTTCTACAACTATTCGACATGGCTAGGACGACCTGGAATCTTCATCGAGGATCTGTTCGTCCGACCACAGTTTCGAGGCAAAGACATCGGCCGGGCACTAATGGCGGATCTTGCGCAGACAGCAATTGCGGAGCAATGTTACGGAGTGCGTTGGGAAGTGCTTGATTGGAATAAACCGGCAATAGATGTGTATCAACATCTGGGCTCAAAGTTCCGAGAAGGCTGGCGGATAATGCAGGTCACTGGCCCAGAACTGAGAGAGCTAGCAGAAAGCTCCTCGTGAGTCGTTGTATGAGTCTCGAAGCACTTTTGAGACTCGACCCACCGACGCTTGAACCCTCGGCAGTCAATGACTCATGTCTGACAGACCAGATTCGGCAATAGATTACAAGCCAATCAGCGATTACGGAGTCATTGGGGATATGCATTCCGCGGCTCTTGTGGGGCTCGACGGGTCTATCGACTGGTATTGTGCGCCACGGTTTGATTCTCCGAGCGTGTTTGCAGCCCTACTTGACGCACGGAAAGGCGGAAGATTCCAGCTATCGCCTATCGAGAGTTTCACGACCAAACAGAGCTACGAGGGCGAGACGAACGTGCTCTCAACCATTTTCGAATCTAAGCAAGGTAGGATCAGGCTCACAGACTTCATGCCCTGTTTCATGGAGAAAGGCGAACTGAAGGGATTGCATGAGATTCACAGAATTGTCGACTGCGTCGAGGGGGAACTCGGACTTCGAATTATTTTCCAGCCGCGTCTGGACTATGCGCGAGGAAAGACGACAATACTGGAGACTCGAGAAGGTTGCACAGCGAAGAACCAAGGTCACCAGGTCAACCTCGCATCGTCGACGAAGCTCCATGTTTCGGACGAGGATACTCTGACTAGCGAGTTCAGATTATCGAAAGGTCAAAGAGCTGTCTTCGTTCTCAAGTGGGGTAAGAGTCCGGCAATCCCGGCATCGCGGTACGAGACAACTAGGAAGCTTTCCAGAACTGTATCGTATTGGAAACGCTGGGTTGGCCATGTGAAGTATCAGGGACCATTCCGAGCCAATGTTGTAAGATCCTGTCTCGTCCTGAAGCTGCTGCAATACGCCCCGACAGGAGCTATGGTCGCTGCAGTCACAACCTCTCTCCCAGAGAGTGTTGGCGCTTTGAGAAATTGGGACTACCGATATTCTTGGATTAGAGACAACGCGCTCTCCGTGCTTGCGCTGAGCGAGGCTGGAGCAAGCAGAGAAGCACTGGACTATGCAAGATGGCTCATCAATCTTCGCAGACATTCAAAGGCGAAATTGCAAATAATGATGGGCATCGGCGGCGAGAGCGATATTCCTGAGACCACCCTCGACCATCTTGAAGGATATCGACGTTCAAGCCCTGTCCGGATTGGCAACGCAGCCTCGAAGCAGCTGCAACTAGACGTCTATGGAATCCTAGCTGATTACGTCTACTTCCTCCATACCTTAGGATGGACGACTAGGCAGGTCTACGAGAACCTCGTGAGATACTCAGCCGACCAAGCGCTGAAAGAATGGCAGAGTCCAGACAGCGGAATATGGGAGATCCGACAACAGAAGACGTTCGTAGAATCCACAATGTGGTGCTACGTCGCACTCGACAGGGCGAGCAAGATGGCTCGGGAACTCGGATATGACGAGGACTGGCAAAGATGGGAGCCAGTTAGGAAGAAGATCAAGAGTCACATCCTCTCCGACGGATGGTCAGAGAAGAAGAAGGCCTTCACGATGGTCTTTGGAGGAGAGGACTTGGACGCCGCGAATCTCCTCATGCCTCTTGTCGGGTTTCTTCCAGCAAAGGACCCAAAAATGACCTCGACCATTCAACGGATTCGGGAAGAATTATCTAAAGATGATCTGGTTTACAGATACAAAGTAGACGATGGCCAGCTCGGAAAAGAGGGCGCTTTCACCGTCTGCAGCTTCTGGATGGTCGACTGTCTAACAAGGCTGGGAAAGCTGCGAGAGGCTGAGGGACTCTTGAACCAGTTGACGAAACGGAGCAATCATGTGGGACTGTACTCAGAAGAGATTGACCCTGAGAGTGGTGAAGCGTTGGGGAATTTTCCCCAGGCCTACACTCACATGGGACTGATAACCGCGAGTGTGCATCTCGAAGAGGCACGCCGAAAGAGTGGACTGAGTCGTTATGCCAAGGCGATATCGAACAGGATCAGCGGCCGATGATTGGGCAGTCCATGATCTCACGACTTTATGGTCTTTGTAAGATCGGTAAGTAGTTGGACGACGTCGCGATGGTTTCTCAGGTTGAAGCGAGCGTAGGATTTCGCCAGTCCCACCTTAATCGAGTAGGATTTTTCAGGAATAACCTTGAAGAGCTCTTCGTCGGCCAGATCATCGCCCACTGCCAGCACGAAGTCGAATGTCTTCTCGGAAAGCAGCAGCTTCGCCGCTATCCCCTTGTCGATCCCAACGTTTCTTATCTCGATCGACTTGCCTTCTTGCAATACTTGCAGCTCAGTGTTCTCGGTGAAATATCCTAGTTCGTCGGCAAGCTCTTTCGACCGTACTGAGGCCAGTTCTGGGTCGGCGGCTCGATAGTGCCAGACAAGGGAGAACTCTTTCTCTTCAGCGAAAGAGCCGGGAAGCCGGTCCTCGTAGCTTCGAAGAATAGGCCGAACCTTCTCCTTCCAGTTGCTCTCGACCTTTATCGCCGGGAGCCAGTCTTTGTCTTTCTCTCTAATCCATGCTCCATGCTCGGCAACGATTCCTATGGTGAGAGAACCGAACCACTTGTGTAAGAGATCTCTATGACGACCACTAACAATCACCAGATTGTTTCGAGGGTCTTCTGATAGCGCGTTGAGTGTGGCGAGCAGGATCGCACCGGGGACCGCGGTCTCGGGACGCTCCTTGAAGGGGGATAGCGTGCCGTCATAATCTAAGAATAGAATCCTGTTCTCGGAACTTGTGTAATCTTTGATCAATTTTTCTCTTGTTGATTTGTCCATCAGTCTGGCGCTGAACTTTCTCTGCTGGTCTTTTACCGAACGTAGTTTGCCGGTAAAGTCCTGGCCCCAACGGATAACATCGTAACGCTCCAAGCGGCTCTGCATCACCTGGTTGCGACGTACCTGTTCCTCTTCAGGCATCTCCAGGGCAGTCTTGAGTGCGTCTACGATTTCGGACTGGTCGTTTGGATTTATGATAAGTGCTTCTCCTAATTCCCTAGAGGCACCAGCCATTTCGCTGAGAATCAGGACCCCTTTCTGATCCGCTCTCGATGCGACATACTCTTTCGCAATCAGGTTCATCCCGTCTCTCAGAGGCGTGACTAGAGCCACATCACTCATTGCGAAGAGGCTCAACAATTGCGAATAGGGCAGGAACCGATACCGATAGACTATCGGGGTCCAACCGACGGCCCCGAATTTTCCGTTAATGCTGCCTACGAGTTTGTCGATCTCCTCCTTCATATTCTCGTAGTGTTCTGATCCTAGCCTTGAAGGGACGACTGAAAGCATGAGGACTACTTTCCTTAGCCATTGAGGATACCGCTCGAGAAAAGTCGCATAGGCCTCTAGCCGATTCTTGATCCCCTTGGTATAGTCAAGCCTGTCAAGGGACAGCACGATCTTAAGATTGCCGAGCCTCTCGCGCAGGGCTCGGGCTTCCTTCTGGACGCTCTCGGTCTTGACACTACCGCGAATCTGCACGTAGTCGACACCCATCGGGAAAGTGTCAATCCTTACTGCCCTTTCCCCATCTACGAGTGCCTGGCCAAAATTGTTTTCGATTCCAAGGATGCGGAGTATGCATCTGAGGAAGTGTTGTGTGTAGTCGATTGTGTGGAATCCGATCAGATCGGCCCCAACCATGCCTTCCAGTATATCCCTGCGCCATTTTGTCGGGAGGGTGCGGAACACGTCATACGAAGGGAAGGGGGTGTGCAGGAAGAAACCGATGGGGACGTCGGGCATTGCTTCTCTCAGGAGTTGTGGGAGAAGCATGAGATGGTAATCCTGGACCCAGATAGTGTCGTTGGGCCGAAGCACCTTCATCAGCGAGTCTCGGAAGACCTCGTTTACCTTAACGTACTGGGCCCAGTCGTTCTCGTCAAACTTGGCATATGTGGGAAAATAATGGAACAGCGGCCAGATCGTGCTATTACAGAATCCGTGATAGAATCCATCCATTGTCTTAGCATCTAAAAAGACCGGCCAGGCGTGTTGCTTGGCCGCCTTTGACCTCAGTTTATCCTGAGAGCCTTCATCGACCTCGATGCCGGGCCAGCCGACCCACAGGTAATCTCCATTGAAGGGGTTTTGTCTTGACGATTCTAGATACGTGGTTAGTCCAGAGACAAGTCCTCCTGGACTTGTGCGAAAGATTAGCTTGTCGTCTTTGCCACTGGCTGTGAAAGGTAGCCTGTTGGAAACGACCACTAATCTCAAGGCTGACTCTTCCATCGAATTGTCCTCGCTGCGCAATCTCTGAGCGTTTAGAATGATAGTAACCCTGCCTTAAACAACGCGAGTACAGGCTTCAACCCGTCATTATCTGATTGTCGAAGGAGCGCCCATTGACGTCTCCATGAGGACCTTTATCCTCTCGAGGCCGTTAGGTTTAAGCCGACGGAAGGAAGGTCGAACGCTTGAGTATCCCTTGGTATATTGCTGGAAGTGTGGGAGCGAGCTTCGGGAAGACGCAGGCTTCTGTCCTAAATGTGGCGCGTCTGTCCGGGGGACCATGGGCGTTGAGTCTCCCACAGGCTTCGAATTATTGAGAGATGACAAGAATATCCAGAATCACTGGGCTCGGAGAGTAATCGCTTTCGTCATCGACGCTGTCATCGTCACGGTTGCGTTAGCAATCATTGCAGCAGTCGTGTCAATCCCGTTCCTTATCGGTCTGAACTTCGCATCTACTACTGGCGGCGCGTTCCCGGCTTGGTGGAACGCTTGGTGGGGCGTTTGGCTGGGCGGACTGATACCTGTAGTCGTCTTCCTCTACTTCTTCCTCGCCGAAGGACTCTACGGGAGAACCTTGGGTAAGGAAATCATGGGTCTGCGCGTGCAGAGAGTCGATGGAAAGCCAATGGACTTGCGAAATGGTTTCGTCCGGAACATCAGCAAGATCTACTGGATCCTTCTCCTCATCGACGTGGCTGTTGGACTTGGGACGCATGGTGAGATGAGCCAGAAGTGGAGCGACCGCTACATCGGCACCAAAGTGGAAGAGAGGACCCGCATGACGATAATCCCCTGATTCTCCAAATCGACTGAACAACAGATAATCTGCCTCCTGAACAATTGTCAGCTCGACTCCCGGAACAGCGGGCAGTCATCGCCCTTGTTGCCGCTCGAATAGTCTACGCTGTAAACTGGCTGAACATAGGCGCGATCTTCTACCTGATGAGCGCCGACCTCAACACCGGCGTCTCAGGCCTGGGAACTCTGACCTCTAGCTTCTACCTCGGCGTCGGAATAATGCAGGTGCCAGGTGGAGTACTCGCCGCGAAATGGGGCCCTAAGAGAACCGTGTCACTTGGAATTCTCGTTTCCTCTTTAGCTGTACTAGGCACTTCTGTATCGTCGGCAGTTTTTCTGATTGCAATCTTGCGTTTCATCGTAGGCGCTGGAATGGCGCTCGTATTCGCACCGTCGGTAGTGCTGATGACAAGATTTCTCGGAGGAAAGTCAGGGACTAGCGTCGGACTCATTAATTCCGCATTCGACATAGGAGGCATATTCGGCCTATTCGGATGGATTCTACTGGCATCGGTCACCGGCTGGCGCTCAACCCTCGTACTAAGCGGAGGACTCGGAGTGCTTACGGGGCTAATGGTAATTGCTCTCGTCCCGAAAGATGGAGAAAATAATCAGTTCAGATTTTCCACTGAAAAGCTTGTCAGAATTCTGAGCGATAGGAATTTGGTTGTGTTGGGGCTTGGATCGCTGGGCTCGAACCTGGGCAGCGTCCTGATCTCAAGCTTCATGGCATACTACCTCCAAGCGAGTCTAGGAGAAACCTACGGAATTGCAGGCATAGTCGCTGCGATGATTGTTGTCCTGCCTATCTACACATCTCTATGGGGAGGAAGACTCTATGATCGCACTAGGAAGCCAAGGCGATTGCTGATCCTCTCTGGTCTAGGAATGACCTCGGCCCTTCTAGTGACTGCAGCACCAACGCTCCCTGCCGCCGCTGCGGGTGCCGTTTTGGGCGGGATAGCGGTCGGACCTGCGTCCACTATCAATTTTGCCGCGGCTAAGGATCTTAGCAAGGTCGAGCCAGAATATGAGGGCCTTACGATCGGTTGGGTGAACAGCATTTCTCTAACTGGATCCTTCTGGCCTCCATTGGTCTTCTCGTATTTCGCAAGATCATTCAACTACTCAACCGCATGGATAGCGGGCGCTGCAATGTGCTTTCTCCTACTAGTTCCTTTATTCTTTCTGCGAGAAGATCCATCAAAGTTCGCCAAGGCGAGTTAATGGCTAGTCCCGACAACAACACACTGCCACCCGATGGCTTGTATCAAGATTACTGGGAGTTTACCCTTAAAGAGAATCCGACCTTCGCGACGTACCTTGGAGACCACCGGTACGACAACTGGTTGGAGGACGTCTCTTCCGAAGCCTACGAAAAACGCATGAATCGGTTCGGGAAATATCTCGCGGAGCTCGAGGGCTTCAAGAAGCCAACGAGCGGAGAGGACCGCCTCAACTACGACCTCTTCAAACGCGAACTCTCCCTCCAGATTGATGGCGCGAAATATCACCCTTACCTCCTGTCCATGACCCAGCAGACCGGACCGCATATTGACCTCCCCCAGCTTACTACATATCATCCGTTCAAGATTCTTCAAGACTACGTGAACTACGTCAGTCGTCTAACACAATTTCGAAGAGTGTTCGACCAGACTATCGCCAATCTCAAGACTGGAATAGGGAAGAAGACCGTTCAAACTCGAAGCGTTGTCGAGAAGATCATACCCCAACTAGAAGCTCAGATCGTGTCCTCACCCGAGAAGAGCGGGCTGTACAAGCCAATCGACCAGATCCCGTCTCAACTTTCGACTGGGGAAGCGCACAGAATGGCCAAAGATGTTGGCGAAGCGATCCAGAACTACGTCCTCCCCGCTTACACCAAACTCCTCAACTTTGTAAGAGAAGAATACCTACCAAAATCCCGGGCTCATCCAGGGATCTGGTCCATTCCCAACGGTCGAGCAATGTACGCATTCAATATCCGCCTTCATACAACAACCAATCTTACGCCGGGCCAGATTCACCGACTCGGCAAGCGGGAGCTTGTACGGATCCACAAAGAAATCGACGTGATTCTGAGAAAGGCCCGGTTTGAAGGCACAGTTCAACAATACAACGAAGCATTACGCAAAGACAAGTCCAATTTCTTCATGACTGGCCAAGACCTCCTAGAGGGTTTCAAGGAAATTCTCCGACGAATGGACAAGAAACTCGCCCAATTCTTCGGCCGGCTTCCCCAGGCGAGGTATGGTTTCAGAGAAATTGAAGAGTGGCGAGCCGACGCGGCTCCGGCGGCCTACTATTACGCACCTCCAGAAGACCGTTCTAGGCCGGGATACTTCTACGTCAACACGTTCAAACCCGAGACCCGGCCGAAATATATGATGGAGGCTCTCGCCTACCACGAAGCAGTCCCGGGCCACCACCTCCAAGTCGCAATCCAACAAGAACTAACAAACCTCCCCAAGTTCCGGCGCCATGGTGGGTACACCGCCTTCGTCGAAGGTTGGGCTCTCTACGCAGAATTCCTGAGCAAAGAGATGGGCTTCTACAGTGAACTCCTGTCAGACTATGGCCGGCTAACGGCCGAAGCCTGGCGGGCATCGCGATTGGTGGTTGATACTGGTATTCACAGTCTGAAATGGACCCGAGACCAAGCTATCAGATTCCTCAAGAACAACACAGCCAGCTCTGAACAAGATATCGTGTCAGAGGTAGATCGGTACATCGCTTGGCCAGGTCAAGCATTAGCGTACAAACTGGGTGAACTGAAAATCCGGGAGCTTCGAGCCAAGGCTGAGAAAAGACTGAAGCAACTCTTCGACGTCCGAAGCTTCCATGATGAACTCCTGAATGATGGAGCCCTACCTCTGGACATTCTCCAAGTAAAGATGGACCGCTGGGTAACGAAGATGACTACCAGCAAGGCCTAGTGGGTCGCCTTCAGGCGAGGACCTTAAGAGAGCGAAGTCACTATTCACAGGTGACAAGGCGAAGGAGAGTATTTGCCCCTGTCTGACGACGACGGTGAAATCCAGAGCATAAAAGAGAGAAAGCTAGTAGAGATGATGCGGAGGACGCGGGCCCAGCTTCAGTCCGCCGAAAAGTACGAAGGCAAGCCGATCATCCTATCAGATGCCACATTCTCCTCGGAGATCTCAAAGTATCCACTGATGGTCGTGGATTTTTGGGCCGCATGGTGTGGCCCCTGTAGAATGGTCGCACCCATCGTTGAACAGCTAGCGAAAGAATACTCTGGCCGTGTAGCGTTCGGCAAGTTGAACGTGGACGAGAACCCTCTAACCTCCGGTGAGTTCCAGGTTCAGAGCATCCCTACCCTCCTCATCTTCCGGGATGGTGAACCTATTGACGGGATTATCGGAGCGGCACCGAAGTATCAGATCGAGTCAAAGCTCAAGGCTCAACTTGGTAACTAGCAAGTTAGTAGCTTGCGTCTCTCAAATCTCTGAAGAACAGATATCCCAGGGTGCAAGCTAGCACGATCAGGCCGCCAAAAACCAGGAACGTCCCACCAATTGAGATAGAAGTTGCCAAACCCCCCGCGAGCGCAGACGAAACCGGAGCAACGATGGTAAGAAGAGCCACCAGGGAGCTGAACACTCTCCCGAGCATATCTCCCGGGACTCTGGTCTGAACCAAGACGGTGATTGGAACATTCACCATCGTCTGCAAAACTCCGATAGCGAAGCTGAGCGCCAGTGCCAAGAAGAGAACCGTTGTGAAGCCGATTCCAACGATCACAAGTCCCTGTCCTATGACCCCGGCGAACAACATTTTTCCCACGTTGTTTCTAAGCTGGAGTTTTCCGACGAGGACGCTTCCTATGACGGCTCCCACAGAGTACGTAGTTAGGATGGCGCCGTAGGTGCCAGCGTTGCCGCTAATGACATTCTTGGCGTAAGGTGCGAGGAGGGCGAAGATGCCCGCCCCGAAAAAGTTCACCACGAGACCAACGATGACCAGCTGGATGAGAAACTTTGAGCTGCGAATGAATCTCAGGCCCTGCACGAACTTCTCCGTGAACGAGACGTGATCAGAACTCAGCGAATTTGGATCATGAACGCCCTTCGGAATTGCCCCCAGAGAACGAGTGATGAGCGACAGCATCGCCGCGGCGAATAGAAAAGTCAGGCTATCGTAGTAGAAAGGAACAGCAACACCTAGGGCAAGCACTATGATGCCTCCGATACCGTAGCCCGCGACCTGGTTGACAGACGTGCTAAGAGAGAACAGACTGTTCGCAGTGGACAGATCCTTCTTCTCTGTGATTCCGGGAACCATTGCCGTGACTGCGGGTCGGACAAACTGTGCTCCGGAGTTCAGGACGAATAGCATCACTAGGAGAACTAGGAAATTCAGGGACCCCAGAGAGTACAAGACTCCGATCAATCCAGCGACCGCTGATTGGACTAGGTTGCTGGCCAGCATCACGTCTCTCCGGTTGAACCGATCGAGATAGACGCCGGCAATGGGTCCAATGAATATCGCGGGAAGAAGAATAGTCGCGACTGCGATTCCAACCTTGAACAGATCACCGGTAAGCTGGAGGACATACCAAATCGCGGCAACATCGAAAATGAAGTCCCCCGATTGAGAGACGAGCTGGCCTGCCCAGAGAAGCGAGAAGGAACGATTAGAGAGGACCCGACAAAAACTAGGCTTCGCAGAAAGTGTCTCGGTCAGAGGCGAAAACACCTGGGCCTCTCATTCATGCCTAGTCTCGCTAAAATCGGTTCCTATTGGGGTCTCTCAGGGCTCATCAATCACGAGCGTGGGACCCGAGTGCACTGCCCCGCACACAGGACACTCGTACCATTCCAAACTCCAAGGCTCCGCCTTCGTCCACCTGTGCCTACGCAACTCCATCCTTCCCTGGCAACCCCCTTTCGGGCAATCAGGGGGCACGGTCTTACGAGTCAGAATTAGGACACCTGTGAGGATGGGCGATCTTCGCGAAGGAAAGAACCGGGAGATATCAAAAGATACTCGACGCTGCCCTTTAGCAATCAAGATTCCGGCGCAACCGCCTAGCCTAGACATAAGAGGGAAATGTCTAAAGTCAATATTTTCGTTTCCGGATATTATCGAGATTCGACATTATCGGAGAATGATACAACGGATCAAGAACCCAACGAACGTGGGCTCCTTTAGGTCCCTAAGAAAACAAGAATAATCCGCCCTTCCAGAGGCCAGCGAACTTGCGGTGCGCTGTGTCCAAATTCCTGAGTTAAGTACCCGACCAGATCGAAGAAGACCGGACGTCAAATGACGACAAAAGCAACACTGCGCTCTATTGCTCGATTGCTTCTCGTAATTGGCGGAATAATACTGATTCTTGAGGCGGTTCTCCAGCTGGGCGTCGACCTCAGAGGTCTCTTCAACTTCGCGCCCAGGGTCCCGTCCCTAGATTTCTTCACAAGCGCAATCGTGAGCATCCTCGTCGGAGTCCTAGCACTTGTAGGGGCGGGAAGGGTCTCCAACCCGGCATGGGGAGTCATTCTACTTGTCTTAGGGTTCCTCTTGATCGGGAGCCTCGGAGGGATACTCGTCTTCATCGGCGCACTGATAGCTCTAGTCGCAACATTCGTCAAATTGTAGAATCCGAACTCGCTCTTCGGCCGAACTCAATCGCTCGAAACGAACACTAATCATCGACCAGAGTGAAGCACTGAAAAAGCGTATCAATAAGATACGTGACACGGGTCAACCTGCTTCATGAGGATTCTGAGATGGAAATTAGGATTCTAGGAAAGAACGGTCCGAAAGTTTCTCGAATCGGAATAGGGGTCTGGCAGGCAAGCGACTTATGGAAGGGTGATGACGAGCAGATCGTCCGCGCGATCATGAGGAGCCATGAGCTCGGAGTGAATCTTGTTGACACTGCTGAGGCTTACGGCAACGGGCACAGCGAACAGGTCGTGGGAAGAGCCTTGCGAGATATCGGCAGAGACGAGTTTGTTGTGGCCACCAAGGTTCACGGGGCCAATCTAAGATTTGATGAGCTTCAGAGGGCTGCCGCGGCAAGTATGAACAGGTTAGGGGTCAAAGAGATAGACCTCTACCAAGTCCACTGGCCTGACCCTTGGGAACAGATCCCTCTCAAGGAGACGATGAAGGCGCTCGAGAAACTCCACGCTGAGGGAAAGATTCGAGCGATCGGTGTCAGCAACTTTGCGGTCCGAGACTTGGAAGAAGCTAGATCTCACTTGTCCCGGACGGACATAGTCTCAAACCAGGTCAGTTACAACTTCCTACAGCGAGAAATCGAGGAAGAGGTCCTGCCCTACTGCAGAAAGAACAACATCACAATTCTAGCCTATAGCCCGCTTGCGCAAGGAGCCCTGACAGGCAAGTATGATCGGGGACATGTTCCAAGGGGAGATGTCAGGGACGAGAATAAGCTCTTCGCGCCGAAGAACATCGAACAGATAGAGAAAGTCAACGCTGTACTCGCTAGCATCGCGAGACGGCATGGGTCCTCTATCTCTCAAGTGGCTCTCAGTTGGCTCTTAGCAAACCAAATGGTCGTCCCGATCCCGGGCGCCAAGAACGAGGCTCAAGCTGAAGAGAACGTGGGCTCGACCAAACACCTGCTAACCAACACGGAACTCACCGAGATGGATACAGCCTACGAATTCTTGGACATTGACTATCTTCCAACTGTCCCAGATGTGCCAATCGAACTAGTGACCTGAGACGGCGGAGAAGACTAGCCATGTCTAAATACTTCAATCAGCGATTGGCACGGGTAATGTTAGACATTCTACCGATTGGGACAGGTCTCCCGTGAAGACAGTTACGATGCAACGAAACAGACGGAAAAGGACTGCCCGAGCCGGGAAACAGAATGTGGGAAAGAAAGCAGAGGGAAAGAGTTCTTCGATTCTCAATCCCGGCAGAAAAGCTCCCAATTTCTCCCTGAACAGTACACCCGACCAGAAAGTGTCCCTCAAAGACTTCCGAGGCCAACCAGTAATTCTCGCGTTCTATCCTGCCGACTGGAGCCCAGTGTGCACAGACCAACTGTCGCTATACGCAATGGTAATGCCAGAATTCAAAAAGTTCAACGCGGAACTCCTCGCGATATCAGTCGACAACATCTGGTCCCACCTGGCCTTTGCCAAAGATCGTAAACTCAACTTCCCCGTTCTGTCAGACTTCGAACCTAAGGGAAAGATTTCGAGACAGTTCGGAGCATTCAAAGAGAAAATCGGCGAGTCAGCAAGAGCACTCTTCGTAATTGACCAAGATGGCATCGTACGATGGAGCCACCTCTCGCCCGATGGCGTCAACCCTGGAGCCGAGGGCATTCTCTCCGCTCTCGAACAACTCAACGCACCCAAGGCTCAATGAGACTCTTTCGAACCATGTCGACCACAACTGCAACTAGGCACAGCCGAAGACCCAAGAAGACCCTGCTAGAGCCAACCAGCAAAGAAACGTACGACGCTCCCAAATTAGTTGTGCCGGTCGATCCGAATCGGGACCATGTTCAGGGAGACCCGAAGGCGGTACTCACTCTAGTTGAGTATGGCGATTATCAGTGTCCATTCTGCGGCGCTGCATATCCTGAAGTCAAGAAGGTCCAGAAAGAGCTGGGATCAAAACTACGCTTCGTCTTCCGCAACTTTCCGCTTACCAACATTCACGAGTTTGCCATGACGGCTGCTGAGACTGCTGAGGCCGCAGGCGCTCAGGGAAAGTTCTGGGAAATGCACGATTTTCTCTACGAACACCAAGCAACTCTTGGAGATAATAGCGTAGCACTTGGATATGCCAAGCGGCTAGGACTTGACGCTCAGAGATTCGAACGCGAAATAGCACAACACGTCCAGGAGAAAAGGATCAAGGATGATTTCATGGGAGGAGTACGGAGTGGCGTCAACGGAACTCCAACCTTCTATGTGAACGGTGTAAGACATGATGGTCCCGCCGAGACGGATGCCTTGGTGGAGTCACTCAGAACAAAGTCCTGAAACTGGCGGACTGACTACCAGGATCCTAAGGGGAGGCATCTAGTCATCAATACGGAAAGGGGTTGCACAATCCTTAACAATTGAAACTTCTCGCTCTCCCTACGTTACTACGTTGAACGCTTCAAGACACCATATGGCACGTTTTCTCGCGTCGGGAATAATGCTTTTGGCCTTGTTCTCCTCACTCGCTCCATCTGGACATAGCGCTTTTTCCGTCAACCTCCCAGTACAGCACGACGCGCTGGCTCTAACTGTCAACCCTGATCGGAGTGTAGGGGTTTCCTGGACCACAACCTCATCTTTGGGCAGCCTTACTCAGAACGTTAGTAGCCTGTTCACGCCTGGGTATGCGATTCACTCCTCATCCAACTTCTCACAACAATCGAACTCCGTAGTTCAAACCTCGAAGGTCCAGTATCAGCTACCTCCACCGGCGGTAAGCGTCTTCAACTCGATCAGCCTTACCGCGACCCGGACGGGACTGACGGGCTCTGGTTCTCTAACTGTCACCACAAATGTTCCAACAAGCACCATCACGGCGACATACGCGACTAGTCCCACTCAGGTAAAGGTCAATGCAACCGCTCAAATCAACTTCTCCCAATCATTCTTTACAGGAACGCCTCTTGCAAACCAGACGGCGTTTCAAACTGAGTGGAGCCACACGTTTGGAAACAAGACTTGGACTGATAGGATCGCAAATCAGATCCAGAATGCAACGGGACATTTCGTTACCGTTACAGCGTTCAACGGCACCGTAATATATCCCAGCTCTTCATCGGCAAGCGTCTCCATTGGATTCGTAGCAGTGCCGTCCCAGCCTGGGACAGATTTTGTGACGGTGCTCGAGAAAATCCTGACTCCCTTCGGAGGGACTGGATTGGACCCGATACTGCGATCGGCCCTAAGCCTTGAGACTGGTGAGACTTTGAATCTGACCTACAACGGCTCAACGTACACGCTGA
>Ga0209076_1000031_pt1 | contig 18121 bp, 19 predicted proteins | sample Rivendell_Oct201_9_FD_188350 | JGI IMG/M metagenome (GOLD analysis project Ga0209076, IMG submission 188350) | Vadose zone soil and rhizosphere microbial communities from the Eel River Critical Zone Observatory, Northern California to study diel... | ecosystem: Environmental > Terrestrial > Soil...
CCGAGGACTGCCATGACCGGAAGGTAGTACTTGAGGTATGGATAGTTCGAGTTTGCATTTGGCTCGAATCCTATTCCGAATATGTTAGAGAGAAAGTTCAGACCAAGGGCTAGGTCAATCGCGACGACGATTATGGCGATGCCTACAAAGAAACCTATGATGGACAGCAAGCGCGCGAAGTCCTTTGAGGCACGTTTGAAGAGCGGCGCGGTTGCGCATATGCCTCCTACTATGAGTAGGATTGCTGTCGAGACGACCATCTGTATCGAGCGTGTCTCTTACAGAAGCAGGGGGGTTTAAGCAGGTTGCTACTGCTTCTCTGCTCCCGGCTCTGCGGGCGCTTCCTCTTCGGTCTCGATTTCCGGCATTACAAGGGGTTGCTCAGCCAGGACTTCTTCCTTAACCTCAGGTGGAACTTCTGGGAGAATCGGGGAAGTGGGCGCTGCTACTTCCTCTATGATTCTGGAGACTCTCTTACCTGTTGGAGCTGCTCGGGCAGGATGTTGAGCGTTGCTCAGGGGACTCCGGGCGTGGAAGGCTATTCTGGATTCTTGTTCGCGCTGGACAATGTAGCTTGGCACGGAGACAACGTCGCCTGCGACGCTGATGTGACCGTGGGTGACGAACTGGCGAGCTTGGTGGATGGACTTTGCGAGACCACTTCGGTGCACTATTGTTTGTAGTCGGCGTTCCATTAGATCTTTGACGTTGAGATCTAGAATATTGTCTACGGTTGCTGATTCGGGAAGGATTCCGAGTCTTGCTAGTCGCGTCAGGTACTGTCGCTCGAGAGGACCTCGTTCTTCTTCCTCAGTTCCAAGGAGTGTTCTGGCGATTCCTCTGATTTGTGAGAGCTCTGTCTCGTGCCCGCGTAGTTCTCTCTTGTTTCGTAAGCCGTAATCGCCGACTAGGTGGAGTTCTTCTTCGAGCTGGTCCTTGCGCCATGGATGGCGTGGAGTCTGGTATGCTTTTCTAGGCTTTCGCGGGTCTCCCATGGCACTACCCTAGTCTATTTCTTCTCCTCTTCCTTATCCTTCTTCCCGGCGGCTCTAGCTGCTTCCATGAGAACCTTCTTCTTCACTCCGACTGCCTTTCCTGATCTGCCTGTGGTCCTTGTTCTCTGTCCTCGGACCTTTAGGCCTAAGGAGTGTCGGATTCCTTTCCAGCTCTGGATATCCTTCATGAGGTCGATGTCAGATTTGATCTTCAGTGCCAGATCTGCTCCAACAAGGTGCATGTCTCGGCCGGTCTCGATATCCTTGCGCCTGTTCACCATTCTAGGAGGTATGCCGTGTTTCAGAGGGTCTTTGATGACGTCTTCTACTCTTGATAGTTCGCCGTCTGAGAGGGCTCCCATGCGGGCGTCTGGATTGATCTTTGCCGCTTTGACAACTGCGAATGCAAGATTGGGTCCTACTCCTCGTATCTTGCCGAGACCGTAGGCTACTTTCTTAGTCCCGTCTATGTCGGTTCCCATGAAGCGGAGTATGAGCCTGAACTCTCGGGACATAATTTCACTGAGACGAGCAATCGCCCTTCCCCTCGCGTAATTTAACGTTTCCACTTTCAATATCCTTCAAAACCTCAGTTGCAAGTCCTCGAACCATCGCGTTAGAAGTTGCGACCCGAGGCGAGCGGTTCTTCTCGTTTGTCCTCAGGAAGACCACGATAAACACGAGGAAAGTCCGAAACTAGGGGACGACTGGAGGTCAACGGGTTGAGGTCACCATCTTGCCCAGGATAAACAAGGCAACTGAAGAGAGGACGGTGTCCACTTTGCTACAACTATGTATGTTTGATTGATTCACCGGCCTGTTGGTCTCTCGTTACCTGACTCTATCATTGCGAGTGGAATTTTTATCTACGAATTATTGCTCGCAAGTATCTGGTTGATCGTTTTTTCGGTGAAAAAGTTCGTGCAGCGAAAATTTTCTCCGTTGAGTGAAAAATTTTTCGGCGGAAAAAATTACTGTCGCGATCGATCTGCGCGCAAACAATTCTTAAATACGCGTTGACCGTTGATTGTTATCATCCGGAAAATTCGGACTAGAAAATCTTCCAGAAATGTTTGGACCACATCTTACGCTTGATTTGTCGGAGTGTGACCGTCAAAAGCTCTCCGACCTCTCTCACATCTACGACCTCTTAGATGAGCTTCCCGACGTTATCGGGATGCACAAGATTACTCCTCCCTACACCTTCATCTATCGCCCCGGCGACAATCCCGCCGAGTGGGGAGTCAGCGGGTTCGTGATAATTGCTGAGAGCCACATCAGCATTCACACCTTCCCAGACAGAAAAACGGCTTTCGTAGACATCTTTAGCTGCAAACAGTTCGACATTCACAAGGCAGTTGACTACATCGTCGCCAAGCTTGACGCTCACAAAGCCGACAAGAAACTCTCCGGGCGAGGAAAAGAATACCCGCGACAAGTCGAAGCAGCTCGCGAGATTGTAATGCGATCCCGCCCCAGCCTGAAGCAGTAGTACAATCTAGCTATTTCGGATCGGTTCCGGCGAACTTGCAGTTATCCATATCGTTTCCGCATGATTTCAGCCCTAGCTATTCTTTGCAAGAGTCTGCCCCAAGTCTCAACAACCGCAGGCAGAGCGGTTTCTGCTACCATTCGCCTTTACCGGACGCGTTGCCATTCAAGAAATCTCAAAAGCAGTTTGTCCTCGCGACACGAAACCGTGTTTCCGAAGGAATTCTCTTTTACTGAGAAATCGTTCCCGTCTACCAACTCTCTTTTTCCACTATCTTTCTTTTTTTCGTTATCTTTTCGTTTCTGTTATCTATTGTCCGACCCCCCCCGGGGGGTATCTGAAAATAAAAAACTCCCTCACACTTTACGCGCTGGAACCGGTATGGCGCCGGGAGTGGGATTTGAACCCACGCGCCCCGAAGGGCACAGGCTAACAGGAGAGCCTATTCCAGACATGGGCCCGCGTGATACGCAGACTGCCCGGTACCAGGCTCCGGAACCCCGGCTTAACGAGGAACCGTTTGAACGACTATTTTCCCTTTTGGGAAGCTAATCGCAGAACTCTTTTTCCGACAATTCAGTAATTGATACTCGGAGACGCGAGTTCGAGGGCGATAAATCGCAAAGAACTATTGAGAAGAGTTACGAGAGTGGCGATGGGAGCGGGCCAGCCAACAACCCTTGACGGGCGAATGGCAGTGCTCGCGCCCGGGGGACGCCACCCTTGAATTACTTACGTGAGGAAGAATGATTCTAAGCCTGGCGTTACCCTGATTTCGAACCGCTCGTAACTAGAACAACTCCTTTGCAGGCACGATTTTAAGTGAGCAACGCCCCTTAGCTCAAGGCAATCTTGGAACGCTGTGCAGTATGCGGAGCAGAAGAATTCATCCCATACGTCTGCCGATACTGCGGCCGCACACACTGCGTCTACCACCGCCTACCTGAGAATCACGAATGCCCCAACATCCGGCAAGCCCGCGCACCGAGACAGCCCATCGTAATGGAACGCCGCCGGACCGGAACGACTCTGAGACTCCTCCAATCACCGCGAATGGGCATGATGCCTAGACGCGAGCTAGTAGCTCTCATCACCGCATGGATAGTCCTCGGAATAAGCTTCTCAACCAGATACATGTTCGGAGGCTGGTTCGCCAACCCGATAGCATTTCTCGAAGTGTTCCTCCTGACCATGCTTGTGATCGGTACAGGATTTCTCGGACACGAGTTGGCCCACAAGTTCACGGCGCAGAGATATGGTGCGTGGGCCGAGTTTAGACTGTGGACCATAGGAGCGATAATGGCTCTCGTGTTTGCAGCCATACCACCCGGAACCTTCGTCTTCGCCGCTCCAGGAGCAGTCTACATCGCATCTAGATCCACCTACATAGGCGATGCGATGGATCGAAAAGCCAACGGCATAATCTCGCTCACGGGACCACTAGTCAACATGGCCGCAGCAGGCATCTTCCTCCTCGCCTACGTCGGGCTCTCAGCAGCAGGAATCAGAGCATTCGTCATCAACGGATTCAATTTCTTGCCATGGGCTATATTCATCAATCTCTGGCTTGGAGCCTTCAACATGATACCCTTCTTCATACTCGACGGACAGAAAGTCCTAACTTGGAACCGGGCGATCTGGGCACTGATCACGATTCCATTATGGTTAGCAACGGCAGCCGCACTTGTCCTCCAACTATCATAGCTACTCTGACTTCCATCTCAACACGGTTTGCCCGAAGAAGCGGTACTCCTGTCCACACTTAGCACAGACAACATTGTATTCCTCATCAGATTTCACTTCCATGAGTATCTCCTCTCCACAGTTGCAGACGAATGAGACTTGGCTCTCAGTCAAGGCCGAATCAACTTTGGGCCGGGACCGTCACTGTCTTTGTTTTCCAGAGGCGCGGATATGTCTCAACCGGCATTATGACTCTGACGGTTTTCGCAGCTATCCCGTGATCTTCTTTCAGCATCTGTTCGCTCGACATGAGCGCCTTGGACAACGCGACAAGTTCATCCTTCAAAGTGAACAGAGCGATTGACATCTTCGGAACGATACCCTCACTGAAACGGACGACTCCCGGAATCGCCAACTCTGCTCCGTGGCAGATTGAACTGACAGCGGAATCTCGGATGTAGATCCGTGGGACGTACTCGAAGGCGGACTCCATCGGCTTTACCATGCGTCTTGCGATCGCCTCTTTCTGTTCGGAGCCAGCTTCTGACAGTTGCATCAAGTCATACATAGTGAGTGATTCCGCTTCTGTGAAGCTTCCAGCTCGGGTTCGCCGAAGCTCGCGCATGTGAGCACCAACCCCAAGGACCTCCCCAACATCATAGACGAGTTTCCGAATGTACGTGCCGGCTTGGCATCCGACCCTGAATAGAACTTCCCGCGCATCGATCTCTACATCTCTGATGTAATAGATCCTCCTCTTTCTCACATCCCTCCTCACAGCTGCTCTGACTGGTGGCCTCTGAAGAATATCCCCAACAAACTCGTCGAGTACTTCGCGGACTTTCTTCTCTTCCACGTCACCGTGGAGCGCCATCAAGCAGACGTATTCCTTACCGGTAAGTAGGAAGGCCTGGATTGTCTTTGTCGCGTCTTCAAGGGCTAGAGGAAGCACGCCCGTGACCATCGGATTGCTCCGACCCGGTGAAGGTCTCTAGAGTTCCGCCATGGCCAGCATGCTTCAGACGCAACATCCGTTTAACCCAAGCCACAACTTCGTGGCTAGAAGGCCCTGAGGGCTTGTCCACATTGATGAGTCCAAAACGAAGATGCTGATCGAGAGGCCTCTTCGTTGGCGGACAGCCGAGGGCCGGGTCTGTTTCCTCTTCAAGCTTGACCAGTAGCTTTCTCTGCTCTTCCCAGGGAGCCCGCTGAGACACACATCATCTCCACTAGGACATTGGGATTCCGCATCTCTTAAAGAATCTCAATGGAAGAACGCGATGATTGCCAAGCAGATACGTGTCTCGGCTATCGCGCGATAACTGTCAGGCTGTCACGAGAATTTGTTTCGGCAGGACCGCTTCTTTGAAGGATTCGGCTTTCTTTCCTTTGCCGATTGCCTTCGCCACATCTTCATCGGAGGCGCCCTTCTTGATTTCGATAGTGTCTTCGGTCGGTTCGATGTGTTTGACGTTCGTTCTTCTACGACGCACGCCCGAGATCTTCGGTGGCCCGGTGACAAGCACGAAGTTCTTGTCGATCACGTCGAGTATGACGCATTTCTGTCCCGTTTCCCGGCCGTTAAGTTTCACGCAGACACGTCCGACTTCGATGGTGGGCATCCGGACAATCTTCCTGGACGACCCTCACGGTCGAATTACTCATTTAAGGTTTCGTCGATTTTCGCTGGGCTTTCTTGGCTCTCCTTACCATTATTGCTGCTGACACGAGAACCTTGGCTGTATCCTCAATCGAGCCGAGGCTTGTATCGAGAACAAGATGGTAGATGGAGAGATCTTCAACCTGAAATCCATAGTGTCTGGAATACCTCTCCCGCTGAACCGATTCTCTCTGCTCGGTTTGCACGCGGGCCTCTTCAACGGTGACCTTGTCCCGCTTGGCAATTCGTTCCAACCGGACGTCTTCGGGAGCCGTGAGATAGATTCGTAAATCCGACCCTTCTTTCAGAACCCAACCTGCAAGTTGGCCGTCCACAACTAAGTTACCCTTCTTTGCTTCTGCTATCGTCCGTTCGTCAACCAGCTTGTCGATGGAAGGGTCCTCAAGGGCCTTCTCACCTAAATCCTCCAGAGAGACTCTCTTCTCTTTTGCAATTCGTCGAAATAAGGCGCCTGCTGAAACGTGCCGAATACGCAAAGCATTCGCCACTCGCGCAGCATAGGTTGACTTGCCCGTGCCGTGCGGCCCGCTGACGGTAATGATCATGTGGAGGCGCTGGAAGAACGGACGAGCGCTCGCACCTCAGTGGAGAGACAGTTCGGGCATAATACTCCTCCGAAGGGCCTTGATGGGGCGCGGGCGCTCCTCGAATATCTCAGGGGTTTTAAAGTTGGAACCCCGTGTAGCTCTTTGCCACAACGGGAACACTGGGCTTTCGCTGGGGCCCTTGGCTCAAAGTGCAAGGTCCTTGTCCCTGACGGCAGCCTCACTGGTAACCTTCTTCGGCCATGAGTCCTCTGATGCGGGTTTGTCATTTTGAGTCTCCTGTTGTAGGAGACATCGAGAAGGCTGCCGAGACCCCAAAGATCCTCGACAGTGGGATGCTGATTGTGAATGAGCATACTAGGTACCAGAAGAAGAGGGGAAGTCCGGCGGCGACTCCATTGCCAATGATCGTTGCGAATGGGAAAACGAACGGGGCATAGGCTGTGTATGGTGTTGACGATAGGGCATAGCCGAGTACTGCGTAAATCAGGTAGAACGGGACGATTGTGATAGGGTAGGTTTTCAGCTGTTCGAGTGTTGCTCTTGAACTCATTTTCATGACTGCTGATTGGCGCTTCATTAGTTTGTCCAGCTGTTTTTCGTCGCCGTCTTTGCGGGCTTTCCTTACCGCGTTCATCCAGTTCATATATTCTCGTCTGTAGCTCGCGACCATCTTGTAGTTCACCAGAAACCGGTTAGCTAGCATGGCGATAAGGGAGAGGATTAGCGCTGCTGCGAGTATGATGAAAGCCGAGAGGGGTGCACAGGAGGGGGATGGTGAAACATGGTTCGGGTTGCAGAGGTTTTGGACGGGGCCACCTAGGAAGTGGATGATATCGTCTATGAAGCTCAAACTAGCTACGCTTCTCGATAATCTTCAAGAGTTCCTCAGCTGATTGTCGTTGCTTGCCACTCTGATTCTGCAATATCTGAATCGGTACTCCAGCCAGAACCGCTATCGCGCTTGCCATGTTCCTCGACCATTGTAGGTCAGCCTTCGCATCTTCCAGGTTCTGACTGTCACGGTAGCGGGTAGTGTCAGCGGCTCTTCTTCGAGCGATCTCCTCCGGCTCTGCTTCTATCAAGACGATCATGCTTGGGTCCAATGCTTCGAGCACTTTTCGTGGGGTGCCCGGCCAGATGCCGTCATTGGTCCGTACGAACATGTGAGTGTCGACGACGAGCGTGGAGTTTCCCGGGGTCCTTGAAATCATTCGCGCCGCTTGCTCCTGTATCCTTGCTTGGAGGGTGATGTCTGCCTTGCGCATGTGGTCCCGGTGAATTTCTACTCCGCGTTTTTTGAATAGTTCGTTCATCACGTTTCCAAAGTTGACGATCTTGAGCGGAACCTTCCTTTCCCTGGCCACTGCCTCTAGTTCTTGTAGGACTGTTGTCTTCCCGACCCCTGGTACGCCAGCGACTATGATTGTTGCCTGCAAGGCTTGGCCTCTCACTATCCCAAGAGGCCTTTGGTTCCCGGGTATATCTCAGTAATTCTTTCTTTTACAAGAATTTCATAGTATTGCTGTATTATGCCAACAGTGAGCAGGATTCCTGTTCCAGTACCGAAGGCTCCGAGGAAGTCTGCTCCAGCCGCTATTACTCCGATTGTGATTCCGCCTATCACTGTGACTGCGGGAATGTATCGGTCAAGAATTTGTCTGATGGTCGAGCCGGATCTTCGGAATCCCTCGATTTGCATTCCCGAATCGATGAGTTGTTTCGAGACCGTTTTCGAGTCCATTCCGCCTACTTCTACCCATGTTACGGCGAAGAATACGCATGCCAAGACGAATATCAGCATGTAGACCCCCGCACGTATTGGGTCGCCGAGCACCACTCCGAGGGAGCGGGGAGCGAAGGTGTAGTATGCTAAGCCCTTGATTGGGATTAGTTGTCCTGTCTGTGGTTGTGACTGGTAGCATCCGGGGATTAGGCTTAGCCAGAAGTTTATTCCTGTGCTGGAGCAGCCGGGGTTGTATCTGTTGAAGATGAGTTGGCCGATGAAGAATATGTTTCCGAAGAGGGCTGCTGCGAATATTACGGGTATGTTTGATACGTAGAAGAATTTGATGGGGAATCGTCCTCGGAATCCTCGGTATCTTGCATAGGATACCGGGACTTCGACTCGAAGCCCGTTAAGGTAGATTATGATGAGGAAGACGACTATCGTTGTGATGAATCCGAGCATGTCCGGTAGGTTGCCGCCTCGGTAGAGGGCTCCCTGCCAGGCAGTGAAGCTGGCCGGACTGGCGATTGCTGGTCCAAGGGATTGGAAGAAGGCGATTATTGCGCCTAGGAATTTTCCGTCGGAGACTGGGGAGATTGGTCCGAGGCTGCTCCAGACTATTTGGAGGCAGACGCCTGCTGCGATGAAGAGACTGATTCCGCTTCCGAAGCCCCATTTCTTCTGAAGCATCTCATCGAGTAGGATGATGACTATCCCGGCGAAGACGAGCTGGACGAGGATGAAGAACTCGTTTTGTAGGCCGGGCGGTGTCTGAACGCCCGCGGAGCTGGTAACATTGTATGCTCCTCCGAGTAAGAAGGCGAGCCCCTCGAATATGGTCATGAATACTGAGAGTACTTTGCTCGCGCCGGTGAAGAGAGCTCTGTCGCCTGGATTGCTGAAGTCAACATTGATCATTTTCGAGCCGGATAGGACCTGGAGTATGAGTCCTGCTGTGACTATTGGCCCGATTCCCAGTTCGACTAGTGTGCCTCTATTGCTGGCGAATATGACTCGTAAGGGTCCGAAGGGATCGTTGACTCCTCCTGTGTGTGGGACACCGTAGATTGGAGTCTCGGCCATTACGAGGTAGATGACAAGCGCTAGGGCTGTCCAGATGAGTTTCTCTGTGAATCCGACCTCTCGGTCTGGCGGACGTACGCTGGGTAGGATGCGAGTTAGGGGTCTGAAGATTTCGATGAAGCGGACCGTTTGGGATCAGCCTTCTTTGCTGGCTTCAGCAGGTTTGGGGAGAACTACTTCGCCGCCCGCCTGGGATATCTTACTGGCCGCTTTTTCCGTGCACTGCGCGACTGTGATTCTGAGAGGTTGCGTGACGTTTCCTCTGCCCAGTAGTTTCGTGTAGCCTATCTGGCCCAGGTCGATTTCGATCCTGTTTCCGGCGGATTTTGTCTTGCCCTGTTCGGAGAGTGGTTGGAGGTTCTGGCTAAGCTGATCTATGTTGATGGCTCGTTGGTATTTCGGGTTGACTGGTGTGAAGCCTGTCTTTCCGATCTCCCAGCCGTAGCGTATGACGCTGCTCCATCGGTGGCGTTTCCATCCGGCGTTGCCGTGTCCTCCTTGCATTCCGCTGTCTCGGTGTTGTCCGGATCGTCCCCAGCCGTGGCATCTGCTACCTCGTAATCGTCTTGTTTTTCTGCGTCTAGTGGCCATGGGGACATGTTTCCTGGTTAGCTTGGATAAGTAGGGGTTTGTGTGGGGTCCCGGGCGGGGTTCAATTAAACATTGCCCGGATTTGATGGGTTGTCTGATTGGCGAAAGCCAATTAGGGCCTTGTCTTTGACCGGGGTCTTTGCGGGAGCGGGCCTGGTGTTTGCGGGAGTCCGCCCGATTATGGGCGGCTCGTGTTGCCAAGCCAGGTCAAAGAGACCCATCGAATACTGGTAGGGTCTTGGACGCGCAGGCCTGAGGCGCCTGTCCCGTAGGGGTTCGTGGGTTCAAATCCCACCTCCCGCACCATCTGATTATGGTTCTGATTTGAAAGTGTGAAGGATCTCTGGAGAAATGCATACCCCCCGGGGGGTCACACTTTAGTTAACAGAAAAAAATAAACAAAAAAATCGTTAGTAGAAAAAGAAAGATAAGAAAAAGGACGTACCGGAAACTTTGCTCACGTGAGATACCCTACTTCACAAGAGGCCAAACGTACTTCCAGACCAGGAACGTTAGGGCCAATATTCCAACGACCGCGATGACAATTCCAATGCGCCGACCCCGTTTGCTCCGATGCCGCCTAAACGTGACATGCTGCTTAGCACGGATGGTTGGCTTCTCTTCGACCGCCGATTTCTTTCTGGACTCAACTACTTCCACAGCTGATTTCTTCTTAGCGTCCTCTACTTCGACGCCAGAATTTCTCAATGGCTCCTCTGACTCTGTGGCTAATTCCTGTGAGGTCTCCTCAGATCCTACGTTTCGCATCAGCCATTTCGTCGAGACTGAAGGGCGTGGAACGCGGAAGACCCCCGAGCCTGTCTTAGCTACGAATGCAGTCCAGGCTAGTTCCTTCCTGTCTCGCAAAGCATCAACCTCGTGCTGGCGCATGGCATAATAGACGACTGAGCCGAGCATCTTCTCGACCTTGTTCGCGTCAAACGTTCCAGGCGTTCCAGTGCTTCTTACAAGCAGCAAGTCTGCGTCAGCTCGAAGATCTATATCGCCTCCATAGAAGCGGTGGAGCCCAGCAACCATGACTACCAGCCCCTGGCGCATGCCACGTTTGAACAGCTCGCCCCTGATGTCGTACCATTTGTCCAGCCAGTAATCGAGCCTCCGCATCTTCTCCGACTGTCCATTGGACATTTTCACGTCGACCGTACCGGAGAGTTTCTTCAGCGCTTTCGTCATGTCGTCCGCAAACAGGAGGATGGCCCTCGGAGGCTTCCTGAATCGACCGAAGAGTTTGTCAATATTCTGGAACAATCCAGGAAGGTCACGTGTGGCGCGCAACGCCTTCACATTGCTCTGACCATATCTACGCGCCAGCGCTTGAGCGATCGATTCGGCCAGGGTCGTCTTTCCAGTGTTGGGTTTTCCGAAGATTATGATGTTCAAGTGATGAATTGCGTTATCCTTGCCGCCTGATTCTGGAAGCGGATCAGGAATAAGCCCGTCTAAGATCGTATCGAGGTCGAGTTTGTAGTAGGTGACCTTCGCAAACGAATCCTGGCTGGGCATAGCTGGCTTGGCTAGGGATGAATTCACAGTAGTGATGTCCGTGGGTGTGCGTACGATGCTTGTTGGCGCGGGAATAATGTCAGTATCTTCCGATTCTGACATTGCTATCCTAACCTAAGTTTTCATGATCTTAATGGGGGTAGTTACGCACATCGTCGGCCCCCGTCATATCAAACATCATGAGTGCTGGGTCTGAATCCCTTTTGAAGCAGCCTTAGGTTTATCAGCTCAATCCGAAACCCATGCTCATGGCAACTTCTCAGTCAACGCCCAAAAGACCGGTTGGAGTCACTATCATCGCGATCGTTGCTGCCGCGGGAGGCCTTCTCTCCCTCTTTGGGGGCGCCTCGCGTCTTGCAGGAATGGGCACAGGACCCATCGGCCTAGCATACATAGTCATCATATTCGGTATCCTTGGCCTAGCTTTGGGCGCCGGATTCTTCACAGGAGCAAGATGGGCTTGGATGGCGGGCATCACAATCTACATCATCTCCATAGGGCTCGGAATAGCTGAGATCATATACGGCGGCCAGGTCGGCTTCGTCGGTGGCATCATCAGGACCCTTGCGGGAATAATCATCCCAGTCTATCTTATGAGACCCCGGCCGAAGAGCTTCTTCGGCAAAGCTTCAAGCGCTGCCAAGACATAGACGATCCTTCTCGTACAATTCCTCACAAATATTGCTTCGACTCTTCGAGCTCTTAGGCGGTCAGAACGTTGAACGCGATAGGATTAGTGTTAGCTAACTCTCCAACGTAACTCATCTCAACCTTCGGCATCGTTCCGTCGAGGAAAAAGACCGAAGGAACAAATCAATGAATATGACTGATGGCACCAAGACTCGGTCAACAAATAGAGTTCTTTCATCGAAGGAGTTTAGAGATCTTGCAACAATCTATTGAGAGTGTTCGAGAGCCCGTCGAGCATGTCCAACTCATTTTCGCGCTAATCATCATGGCCTCTTTTCTTGACATCATCGACTTCTCCATCGTCCAAGTAGCTCTTCCTACTATACGGACCCAATTCCTGGCTACATACGCTGACCTTCAGTGGGTAATCGGTGCCTACGGGCTGACCCTAGCCGGCTTTCTCATGCTCATGGGAAGAGCCGGCGATGTATACGGCCAGAAGAAGATCTTCATCGGGGGAATCGTCCTGTTCACTATCGCTTCGTTTGCTGGAGGTCTAGCCCCATCCCTCTTAGTATTGATCATCTTCAGGGCATTGCAAGGAATCGGGGCCGCCATGTCCACGGTGACAGCCTTCGCGATTTTCATACGAATATTTCCTGAAGGACCCCAGAGGAACCGGGCGCTCGGAGTTCTCGTCGCGGTGCTTTCAGCCGGATTTGGTGCCGGGGCAGTCGCCGGTGGGGCTCTGACCGTTGGTTTTGGGTGGCGTTCGGTGATGTTTGTCAACGTTCCAATAGGTATCGTAGCGGCTTTGCTTAGCCAAAGATATCTCCCGAAGACCGAGGGCTGGCTCAAGGGTCAACGACTTGACGTCCCGGGCGCGATAACTGTGACGCTCGGCACAATTCTCCTAGTCTTTGGATTGACCAACGGCGCCACTCTAGGCTTTGGCGCACTAGAGACCATCGTCCCGCTCGGACTATCAGCGATTACACTCGTATCATTTCTTGTGATTGAATCCCGGTCCAAGTCACCCTTGGTCCCAATGGAGTTTCTCAAGCGCAGATCTGTACTCAATGCAAACACTCTGGCGCTGGTCCTCACTTCAACAGTAGGAGGAGTCTCGTTCATTATCACGATCTACCTCCAGACCATTCTGGGCTATTCGCCTCTCTATGCTGGTCTCGGGACGCTTCCTGGGGCTGTAATTTTCTTCCTGGTAGGCGGCTGGGGAGCCTCCCGAGTCATGAATCGGCTCGGTGCTAGACGCACGCTGCTTCTCTCAACGGCCCTGGCCACAGTGGGAATCGCTCTTCTTACATTCATCTCAGCACAAGGGAGCTATTTTGTGATACTACCAGGCATGATCGTCTGGACTCTCGGCGCTAGCATCGGCTTCCCAGCTGTCAACCTCGCCGCGGTTGCAGGAACCAAGCCCGGTGAAGAAGGCCTTGCTTCCGGAGTCATCAGCACCTCGTTCCGGATCGGTTTTCCTCTAGGTTTGGCTGTGTTGTTGACCATCGCTGGGGCATTCGATCCTCCAGCGGCCGCAAGCGTCGGGTCATATGCCGCTTTGGAGGGTGTCGTAACCGGTTTCCGTTACGCCCTCTTCGCTGCGGTCCTGTTGAGCCTTTTGGGCTTCGCGCTCGCGTCCCGCATCAGAGACGTAAAGCCGCCCTGGCAGAAGTGATCATCCCGGTCCATCTCATATCATCGAAGCGGAATGAAGTGTGTTCGGTCTGAATTACTTGTTGTCGAGCTTCGTTCGACGAATGGATGGACTATAGTTTGTAGGGACTAGCGTACGTTCCTCGATGACTCCGACTAGGTCACCATCCCGAGTGTTCGTAAGCTTCTTGATCCTCTTCCATTCATCATCGGCCCTAAACTGTCCCCAAGCTCGAAGCATCGTCTGCTCATCGGGCCACGCCAATAGATACACGAACTCCGTGCGGTCACTCGTTTTCGATTCCCACGTTGCGATGATGTCAAAGCCGCAGGACTTCATGATCCGCGCCGCGTGTTCGCGAAATCGGTCATGAAACGCAGCCTTGTTGCGCTCGAAGATTTCGTAAATTCTGAGTTGATGGATCATCTAGGTACCCTCGTTAAGATTCGTGCTTGGCCTCATTAAAGCGCGCAAACTGGCTCTTTCCCTTTCGCGAATAGCATTTATATGCACCCGTGTGCATATGCATTACCATGCATACTGCTGTGTTCGAGATACTGGCCGACCCTACGCGCCGGCGCATCGTCGAGGTGCTCCGGAGCGGCGAACACACAGTGAACGATATCGTTGAAGAAGTCGGCATCGACCAATCGGGCGTCTCCCGCCACCTCCACATCCTGCAGAAAGCAGGCTTCGTACAAGTCCATCCAGACGGCTCCAAACGCATCTACTCACTTCGACCAGAGCCTTTCCGCGAGCTAGAGACATGGATAGGATCATACAAGCAGAACATGCAGGAGAGCTTCAGCAGACTCGACGCCCACCTTGAACGGATGAAGAAGAAGGAGGTGAAATGATGCAAAAAGAGAAGATCGAACACAAAGACGACATGACCGTAACACTCCCCTCGGACAAAGAAGTCCTCATCACACGCACGCTCCACGCGCCCCGCAAACTCGTCTTCGAAGCTATGACCGAACCCCGACACCTCAAACAGTGGCTGGGCCCGCGGGTCATGACGATTACCGTTGCTGACGCCGACCTCCGCGTGGGTGGCGCATGGCGCTTTGTCCACCGCGCACCTGACGGCACAGATCACGCCTTCAGCGGAGTAATCCGCGAGTTCCGACCACCCGAACGCTTTGTACGTACAAACAATTACGAGAACATCCCCGGCGCAGAATCGTTCGAGACAATGACCCTGGAGGAGCATGGCTCGACAACGAAGGTAACTATCCGCGTCCTGTTCAAGTCACGCGAGCAGCGCGACGGCTATGTCGCCTCAGGTGCAGAGGGAGGCATGCGGGAATCCTACCAACGTCTCGACGAGCACCTGGCCAAAACGTAGGCTCAGTTACGGCGAGTCGAGGCGCTCCTCCTTTTTTTAGGGCAGTATTATTTTTCTGGACCTCACTAGCTTGAAGTAGTGGCCCTACGTGCCCGACAGATAATAGTATCTTGAACCTATTCTATCTCTAAATATCCAAAATAGTTGTCTACAACTTGACCGAACTAACCCAAGAACCGCCAAGAGTAGAGACTGTAACGAGAACTGGGGCCAGCAGAGCGGCCCTCGCGTTCATATTCGCTACAGTCCTCTTTGACACTCTTGGATTCGGTATCATAATCCCCGTACTTCCCGGATTGGTTGTCAGCTTTGTCGGGGGAGACCCGGCTAGAGGAGCAGAGATCTTCGGGCTCTTCGGCACAACCTGGGCGCTGATGCAATTCATATTCGCCCCGCTGCTAGGCGCACTATCCGACCGCTATGGTCGACGACCAGTCCTCATCCTCTCAGCATTCGGCCTCGGAATCGACTACATCATAATGGCGCTCGCCCCCAACCTAACCTGGCTCTTCATCGGCCGAGTGGTCAGTGGAATCACCAGTGCCAGCTTCACAGTAAGTTTTGCCTACGTGGCCGATACTACTCCAGGCGAGAAGCGGGCCGGTGCCTACGGTATGATAGGCTCGATCTGGGGTGTAGGATTCATCATCGGACCCCTCGTCGGAGGCCTATTGGCGGGAATTGGACCGCGATTTCCATTCTGGGGCGCGGCAGCACTCTCGCTCGCCAGCGCAGCATATGGACTCGTCGTGCTGCCCGAGTCGCTCCCTATCGAGCACAGAAGCCCAGTCTCACTTAGGAAAGCTAACCCTATCGGCTCTCTATCCATGATACGAGCGAAGAAGGGACTCGCAGGCTTTGTCACAGTCAACTTCCTCAACTTCCTCGCTTTCCAAGTCCTACCAAGCGTCTACGTGCTGTACGCGGCGTATCGGTATGGCTGGGGATACGCAACAGTCGGTACAGCACTCGCACTAGTCGGTGCGTGCAACATTATCGTTCAAGGACTACTCGTCCGACGAGTCGTCGCTAGGTTCGGCGAACACATAGCCCTCCTCATCGGAATAGTCTCGGGAACACTAGGGTTCGTGATCTGGGGCCTCGCACCCAACAGCCTAGTATTCCTGCTAGCAATAATCTTCTATGCGCCGATCGGGTTCGTTCAGCCTGCATTGCAGGGTCTGATGACTAGGCGTGTCGGCCCGGAAGAACAGGGAGCACTGCAGGGCATCAACGGCAGCCTCTTGGGCCTCACCGGCGTAATCGGACCCACCCTCTTCACGCTAACATACGCGTTCTTCATCGGCGGCCAGGCGCCCGTCAATCTTCCAGGTGCGCCGTTCTTGCTCGCTGCACTCTTGATGGTAAGCTCACTCATCCTGGCGGTAAAAGTCACTCGTGGGAGAGAACAGAGTCTGGTTAGTGAAGACATCTCGAACCGTATTGAGTCTCAAGTCTAGGGATTTACGCAGTCTCTCTGCGTGTTGAGAGATCTCTCTTCCATTCGATCACTCATCGACGTAGACCGATGCCCGATGTGTTTCTGGCAGAAAAGCGTAGACCTTGTCGCTTTCAGGGTTGTAGCCGATCGTGTGGGCACCCTCTTCCGTCTTCACAGTCTGTACACGCTTGATCGTAGCAGTATCGAAAACGTCGATTGTGCCAGGGCTTCCGCTGGTTACGTAGAGATGTTTGCGGTGAGAATTGTAGAATATTACGTCCGGCGGTCCGGACAAATCATATGGATCCGACGTTTTCCGCGTATGAAGGTCGACTGTGAGCAGGACTCCCTGATCACAGGCGCAGAAGAGCCTTCTGCCCTCCACATCAATATCGAGTCCATGCGGACCCGCGGCGGGAATGTCATAACTCGCCGAAACTCCATCAGGGTCCAGACTGTTAACCGCGACTATCTGTGATGGTTTGGCAATGTTGATGTAGAATCGCTCCGACTTCTTATCGAAGACTGCCCATCGAGTTCTTCCGGGCATGAGAATATCAGCAGTCAGAATATTTTTCTTCACATCAACTATTGACGCTGTGATTGGAACCGGATCATTTTGTCTGGAGACGTTTGCCGCGAGCAAGTTATCCTTTGTTGGATCGAAGGCGAGTCCGTTGGGATCTCCGCCGACTCTAACCTTCTCAAGTTTCTTTTCCTGACCATGTCGAAACACTCCCACAGTTTTCTCGCCACGGTTGGAAGTGAACACGAGATCCTTCTCGTTTGAGACAAAGACGCCTGCAACTCCGGTGAGATTTGGAATTGAATGTAGATACTTGCCGGTGCGGGTATCGATCACGTCGACTGAATCGTTCGCCGTGTGGGCAACGTAGAGTATTCCGGATTTATTGTGGACCGCGGCGTGATCGAAGCCGCCCTTCTTCAGGTGTGCTGGTAGATCTACGTAGCCGAGGTGTTTGAGAAAATCAGGGACCTACCTATCTTGTCGATTGCGCGACATTATACTCTAGTTTCTGAGTCCCTTCCATCTTGAGCTGGCAATACTTGTACAAAGCGTCGTAGGTTGGAAATTGCAGTCGCATGTTGTCGAAGTCGTCTTTAGCAATGTTTCGAAAACCATGTGCTACCGCCTCAAGTCCGGCTGACTCTGGTGCCGGGTTCGGGATCTTCGCATCAGCTCCTCTGACTATCTTGGCAAGCTCCATCAAGGCTGGGTCGGTAAGTTTGTACTTCGTGATAATGGCGTCAAAGCTGACGCGCTCTTCGCCGTTCTCTTTGTAGTGGGTCAGTTCCACATTTTTCGCATCGTAGGCTATTGCTCCGGTTTCCTTGACAACCTGTGGAATCGTCTCAGGTGGGACGAACAAGAATTCCGGGTTCTTATCTACGAATTTCTTAATCAACCAAGGACAGGCTATGCGGTCGACTTTCGCCTTTTCTCGTGTAACCCATTTCATAGGCTCTCTTTTCCCTGATTGAATATGTAAATCGTTACCTCTAACCAAATAGACAGAGGATATTCGTTGATTGGTCCTCTCAAGGCTCGAATCTATTAGCAATCTGCCAGTAATCCAAGGCTCCTAAGCTCTCTAGAGAGACCGTAGCTATCATTCAATTCTAGCGAGTAGCACCACTATCACCATAGTCAGGGGGGAAGAAAGTGCAGCTACGAATGCTCAAGGG
>Ga0209076_1000032_pt1 | contig 18013 bp, 14 predicted proteins | sample Rivendell_Oct201_9_FD_188350 | JGI IMG/M metagenome (GOLD analysis project Ga0209076, IMG submission 188350) | Vadose zone soil and rhizosphere microbial communities from the Eel River Critical Zone Observatory, Northern California to study diel... | ecosystem: Environmental > Terrestrial > Soil...
TGAGCTTCTTATTTCAACAGCAGCGCCCTGTCGGATCAGGCTTTCCGCATTTTCAAACGGTAGCTTGGCAATGTCCTCCTTGAGGAACGGCCCGTGGGTCTTTAGATCAACCCCGATTATGGACGGAACGTCCTTGACAAAACGTACCAGCAGCTTCGTCTTGTCCCTATTTATCGGACTAGACGGCTCTCGACCTTGCAAAAGTTCTTCCTTCAACTTCTCGTAGTGTCTGGATATTCCTGAGAGGTCTTGATACACCTGCTTCTCGGATGATTCAAGACTAGTTGATTGATCCTGGTTTGTATGAGTCCAGAGCTTTTCCAGCCTTCGATCCACGAGCTGAGTAAGAAGTTGCTCTAGCCTCTTCGTCTCTTCATCCATTACGACGGCTTTGAGCGATTTTGGGTCAAGGTTTCTCTGTGCTTCCTTCAGTCTCTTGACATAGGACGCCGAGTCTTTGAAGAATCCCTGTCTTAGCGGCTGAAGCTCCTGATTTTGCAGTTCGCGCTTCCAAGCTTGCTGTATTTCATCGTAAGTGGTTGTCAAGGACCGCCCTCCTCAGTCGAATTCCTGGCTTGTTTCGTCCCGCATCTTCTATTGGTTGGCTGTGCCTAGCTGACCGGTTCTGCTCTACGTTTGCATAGAAGGAGCATCGCCGCATAAGAGGGTAACTCAACCTCTTCGTTCGAGTAGGGTCCAAATTGTCTTTCTCCGAGCTGAAATCGGGGTGAGTCTTTTACTCGGACCCTCATTTCTCCATGGAACGCTAGGGAGTCTCTGAACGGGTCAAACTCGTCTAGTCTTTCTCTCGAGACCTGCATGGTCATTAGTCCGGTGTGTCCGTTAAGTGTGCCGGGAAGCCGGATCAGTCTGTGCACGTCCGTGGTCACTACTGTGTCGATCTTTGCAGATCCTCTGTCTACAGCCTTCAGTGAGAGAGTTTTCCAAGTCGAGAGTCCGAATCCTTTCACTGAGCTCCAGAAGGGTCTTTTGAAAAATTCATCTCGGTCTTGGGTCTTGATCGTCTTCACCTGGGCCGACGACAATCCTAATCGTTCCCCTTCCTCGCCCAAGACATCATAGATTCCCGCGGCCATTCTTCCTCTCCAGCCAGGCTGGCCTAACTGAGGCCCCTCGATGACCTTGATTCCTTCCAAGTTCACCTCATCCAACTCGTGTAGTCGAGGGTCTAATTCTTGACCCAGTACGTAGCTCGCTATCTCTCTGCGTTCTTCCTCGCCCATCACTTGCATTTGTGTCGAGTACACGTGAACGTGGTATCCTCGGTGACCTGAGAAGAAGATGCGTAGGTCTGAGGGCTCAACTCCGAGGTCCGAGTACAATATTTCAAGAAGCTTGTTTGTCTCCTCTTTCGCTTGTCGCAGACACTGATCACATAGCCAGGTCTGTTCATCCATTCGATCGTTCTTGCATTTTGGACAGAGTTTCGGCGCCCCGCCTTTTCCGACGGTCCCGCACCCTTTGCACTTCCAGCTGTCATGACTGGATTTGCAGGGAGTATCGAGATGATCTGCGTCTATGTCGAAGACTAGATCAGCTCCTTTCCAGCCTTTCGCTTCCATCGCTGCTGTTGGTTCTTGGTAGTAGGCTGTCGAGAAGTATACGTGTGCGGGGACAAGGTCGCGAATGGCTCCTAGTAGAATGCTCGGGTCTCGGAAGGCTCTGTGTCGTACCATGAATTTTTCCTTGAAGAGAAGAAAGCCGTACTCCCTCTGTTCGGGATGTGGAGGCAGGAAGAGGTCTTTGGCGAGGCTCAGATAATATTCTTGGAATTTCCGGCGGATCAGTTGTTCAGTTGGGTTCACGCTTTGGGCCCTTGTTGGTAAGGGTTCGTGATTTTGCTTTGTAGTAGCTGAGGGGGTTTCGGATTGTTTCACAGATCTCATCTGGTTTGTAGCAGACTCCATGGGTCTTGAGTGTCGTGCACATTGGACATGTATATTTGGTCCGGCCTCCCCTTTTCCCGCCGATATGTTCGACCTGATAGCGGGTCATTCTCTCTGAAAAGTCCGTTGCAGGCTTGAACAGTTTCACAACGTCCTCTTCCCCTGCGCCGATGTTGAGAAGGAATGAGGCAAGGGTGAACCTCCCCATGTGTTGAACGTTCTTTCCTTCATCGAGGCTATCGATGAGATGTCGGACGCAGGGAGGCATTGCTTCGGGCTGCGGAACTTTCGGAAGTTCGTATTTCGTCGGGACCCCAAGCCATTTGATGACTAGGCCCCTTGTCCTCTCCACTCGGGATCCGAAGAGTTTTGGCACCTCGTCGGGTGTGCGGCTTGACCTTTCGAGGATTTTCGTCCTTACCTCTTCCTCCATGAGACGGGCTGCCTCGTCACGGGTAACGTAGACCAATCCATGGTCTAGGACTCTGTTAGGTAGATTCCAACGTGGTTCCCTGAGGTGCACCGAGTTGTGAAGGAAATCGGGAAGGCTGAGACCGAAATCATAGAATCTCCTTCCTAACTTGATGTCCAACCGTTTGACTCTCCAAGCGAAAGTTGTGGAGGCGATGTGTTCTAATTTTTCTGGGCTCTCTTGTCTAAGAAGCTCGTAGGCTCTCTTTGCCTCTGCTAATGCGAACCTTCGGCGAGCTCTCTCTTCTCCGAGAATGCTGAGGATGAGATTTGATACAGGGAATGAGAGTATTTCGGCATTCTCGTTCGTGAAATCTCCAGAGACTCGGCCTTTTGAGAGCGCTTCCTCTAGCCGTTTCTCGGCTCGATCTAGTACGGGGCCGAATTCTGGTGTCGACAGTTCATCTATGGATAGTCCTAGCTCTCGAACGTACTCGGAGGCTTCAGAGAGGAAGGGGTATTTTGCTAAATCGGCCCTTGTTAGCATGCGGTCTTATTCTTGCTCTATTCTAGGGGCGAGATAGTAAAAGAGTCTGCCTTGCTGGGGCATTTCGAACTCTACCTTGATGGGCATATTGGTGGAGAATTCGAGTGTAGCGACTTCGGAGGCGCCTGACCCTGCTCTTATGATTTCTCCGAGATAGTTCAGGTTGTATGTTGCTCTGCACGTTTCCTTAGCGTCGAGCTCCAATATCGCATCGCTTCCTTTGTCCATCTCGATTATGGCGCTACTCAACTCGCCGGTTGCTCTAACGATGAACTTTTCTGGACTTACTTCTAGCTTCACATTGTCGCTTATGGACTGCGCGTCATCGATAATGTCTCGGAGGCTGACGGCGGTTATCTTTACTCTCGCATTGAACGGTACTTTTGGGGTGGGCACTTCTTCCGTCGAGGGATCAAGTGTTGGAGTGATGAACTTCCTTACGATCTTGTCCTTTAGGGTAATGTTGAGTTTCTTGTTCGCGTCGTCATAGACGATCTCCACGGACTCGTCGCTTCTAGTTCTTTTGAGCAGCTTGAGGAGGTTCGATACGCTGAGGCGTAGCTTTGTTGGGGTATTGCACTCGTAAGTATCGAAGGCGGCTTTGGGCCATTCAAAGTCAACCATGGCTATGTGTGATGGGTCCATTGAGCGAAGCTTGATGCCTTCTGGGGTTGCGTTGAAATCGGCCTCTTCAATCAGGCTTGAGATAGCGCCGATTAGGTTCCGAAACAATCGGGCGTCGTTCATTGTTGCCTTGAACACGGGGGCCTTTACCGTCGCTTCTTTTTTCCCAGTTGTTTCCGCTAAAGAGCTTTCCAACATTTTGGTCTAGCTATTCTCCCGCCAGGTTGCCCCGCAGTTGGTGCATCTGAAGAACTGCGTGGACGACTCATCAGCGCCTCTCGTCTGGACGAGCCAATAAAAGGCTTCGTGGTTACTGCATTTTGGACAGTCAGCCTTTGTCTTAGGAAGGGTTCGGATCTTCTGCTCTTCCTTGCCTAGAACGATTATGTTCTCCCGTTCGTGTGTGAGCCGGCTAATCACCTTGTCGCCTCGGCTACTCGTATATCCGCACTTTACGCATGCCATGAATACTTTCTTCTCTTGCTTAGAGGCAATAAGAGTGGTACCACACTTGGGACAAAACTGCAAAAACTGGTCAGCCCACAGCGGAGGCTGCCTCGCGAATTTATTCTTTATCCCGGAACTTCTGGAAAATCTAGGCTAGCCACCAGATGTGCTAGCCTCAGAGGCTCGGGAAGCCTGCCAAACGTCCAAGAAGCAGTAAGAATCTTCTTCAAAATGGTCAGTTCGAGCCGCGTCTTCACCCGTAGTCCATCTGGGTTTCCGTTGAAGACCTTGTAGCCTCTACCATGACCGGGTTCGTCCTTCGAGATCGCTATCGTTGGAAGACTGGTTATTCTCTCGAGCGAACGGGAGTCTCGTTCAACATCTGGATCGTGTAGCATGATGGCTCTCAGCTCGGGAAAGTATGCCGAGTCAACTATTCTTCTCGCGCACTCTCTCATTGTGTTCTTTGGGTTTGGTGGGAATGAGATTACGCCATCCAAATAGAGCCCGCCTCGCGCGACGACCCCGACAGTCAGTCCAGGATTACACGTGTCGAGTCCTAGTATCCGAATCTCCTCCTTTACTGCGTGCATAGGCCGAATCACTTCTCCAGCCTTGAAAGCGCCATTGCTGCGAGTCTCGCGAAATTATCAGCAGGAACAAGGCTTTCAGATTTCAGGCATGCCACAATCTCGTCGATGGTCAAGTTCTTTTGCAACCATGAGTAGCCTAGCAGAGCCTCGAGACCGTTTGCAATATCTCCCCGGCCAACGCGTCTAGGTAGGTGCTTTCTAAGCCCTGTCTTTGCTGCGGCTTCCGCCAACGTCTTGTCAGGAACTCTTGCACCTTTTGGCTGGCCGGTGTTCTCGGTGAGAGCCAGAGAGTATGCAAAATTCAGGAGAGCGTCGCCGAATTGGGCAAACCCCTTGCTCGTCAGAATTCTCTTGATACCCTCGCTCTTCTGCTGATCGACGCCCAGCCTGGTTCGCCTTCCGATCCGTGGAGAGCCTAGCTATTTGGAAGGACTCTGGGCAGCATGTCTAGCGAGGTCAAGATCCGATCGGCTCCTGCTTTCTCGAGCTCTTGTCCCGTGAAGAATCCCTGAGGGAGACCGATCGTCTTGGCTCCAGCTTTTTTTCCGCCGATCATGTCTACTGGCTCGTCTCCAACGACGAAGCATTCGTCAGGCTGAACTTGTAATTCTTCCATGGCCTTGAGGAAGGGCCGAGGCGAGGGTTTGAATTCGGGTTCATCGTCGGGCGTTATCACCGATGGGAAATATTCCTTTAGCTTCCAATTGTCTAGTCGTCGGTGAATTCGTGGTTTCCTGACGAATGTGACTATTCCCATGCGGAATCCTCGGCGTGTGAACTCTTTCAATAATCCGACGAGCTTTTCGTCTGGTCCGGTCTGATCCATGCGCGCGTCGAGCCTTTCGAAGAATCTTGTTCTAACCCTCTCTTCCGGAAGGAAGATTCCTCGACCTTTTGCCAGGGCTGCTGCAATGCTGCTTATTCTTATTGTGGTGTTCGGGTTTCCTCCGTTCTCGATCATTCTTCGGGCCATTTCCAGTGCGTCGTGAGGAGTGATTCTGATCTGAAAGCTGGAGAGTGTTTCTTCTATTATTGATGTCCAGAGTCTCCATTCGCCGTAGAGTGTGCCGTCGAAGTCGAAGAGGAGTCCTGTGGCCAGCCGGGCCGGCTCCCTTCTAGTTCTCGTTCTTGACTGCTGAGCCGAATTTCTGGATGAATTCTTCGGTGTCGGCGCGAATCTTTTTCGAGGCTCGTTCTAGAGCCTTCTCAGGCTGGGCTTCGCCCTTTACTCTCACAGTGATGATTGATTGTCTGAAGAGAGGATGGGGCTGGTCGTAGCCTGCCCAGTCGACTGTCTTGTCTTCGAGGAGGGTTTCTTGCATGAGGTTTCCAAATGTGTGGCCTTCTCCTTCGACCTCCACTTTCAAGAGCCCTTTTGTTCTTTTCAGGACGTTGATTTTCAACTTGTGGCACTCGCTTCTGAGTGGAAATCTTCTGCTAATCGTCGTCTTTCAACGTTTCTGCAGACGCTGCAGCGGAGTATGTTTCCTGAGAGAACTAGTTCGTTTCCGCACTTGGAGCAGTAGGCTTTGGTGACCCCTAGGTCTCGTCCGACGGTGGTGAGTTTCGCGATCCTCTGGCTCGTGTCTATGACTTTGGCTCGGATGATGTCGTTGGGTTTGACAACGTCCCACATTGTTCTTTCGAAGCGTGGGCTGGAGTTGGAAACGTGTAGCATTCCTGTGAAGGGGAGTTCCATTTTCTTCCCATCGACGACGATCATATTGACTATCGCCATCTTCTCCTGAACCTTTTCAACTATTCCGATAACTGTGGAACCTTCCTCCGGGACTACGACAGGACCCGTCGCAGCCTTTACGCTGACTATGCGTCTCTTGGGGTCTATTGAGGCGACGCCGGTCTGTGATGAATAGACTACGCCGCCTACCTCCACCGTTCCCCGTCCGGGGTCGAATTCTTCTACTACGCCCAGTTTCTCGCCGGGAACTACGAAGGTGCCATCAAGCTTGTTGATCATATTTTCTGTCCACAGTCGGGACAGAACTTGGCTCCTACATTAACAGGTTTGCCACAGTTGGGGCATGGGGCGGTTGCTGCTTGGGGTGGTGTCATTGTGTTACCGCAGTTCGGGCAGAATCTTGCTCCTTGTTGGACTTGGTTTCCGCATTTCGGACATGCGACGAAGGCGACCTGTGCTTGTGGTTGCATCATGGGCTGCTGCATTTGAGCATTCATCACCTGGGGAATGAGAACCATTCCGGCTCCTAGGCCTGCGCCTCCTCCTTGTGATGCTCCTAGGCTCGCGCCAATGTCCTTGGCTGTTTCCATGCGCAGAACGTCCGAGGTCGCTGCTCGTTGTTTGATCCAGAAGAGCCGATCTCGGAACTGGTCTGATGTGTCGATGCCTTCGAATTTGAAGTCGACGAGGTCGGTTCCTAGCCGGCTTAATGCGTCGTTGATGTTGACTTTGACATCGGTAGAGGCCTTGTCCAGCTGTGTGAACGCGGTAGCTAGATCGTACTTTGATATTACATCGATTACTCGTTCGTTGATGAAGCCTCTGATGAAATCGTCAACCTGACCGGTATTGTAGGCGCCCTGGCCTCCTACGACCTCGTTGACGAAGAGGTTTGGATCCTTGATTCTGAACCAGGCGGTCCCATGGACCATCAAAGGTGCGAGCTCGGTCGTCTGAGCCTTTGCTCCCCATTTTCCAGCGAACTGTTTGGTTGAGACGTAGACGACGATGGCTGTGAACGGGTTCTTTCCTCCGAAGAATATGCCGTAGGCCTTCGAGATCAGCGGGAGATTGAGTGTGGTGAGGGTGTGTCGTCCGGGCGGGAAGACATCGTAGGCCTTTCCGTCTCGGAAGAATACGGCAGCTTCGAACTCGTGGACTACGAGTTGGGCGCCAGTGATTATCTGTTCGACCGGGTATCGCCAGACGACGTCGTCGGGACCCGCGTTCGTCCATTCTATTACTTGCGGCATTTCTTATTGGACTCCTACTATTATCTGCTTCCGGCCATTATACGCATTCTCTAGGGCGTCGACCGACTTCATCGCGTCACCGACTTTGCCCCTGGCTTCTGGAAGCCTGTTGTTGTCCACTGAGTCCTTGAGTGCCTGTATGGCGTTGGTGACGTTGTCCGCCATCTGGATCAGTTGCATGTCATAGTTCATCATCCGGTCGAGGTCGGGTTCTTTGACTTTGGTTACGTCGAAGAAGCCTGCGTAGCCGTACTCTGAGTGATTGATGCGTTCCATTACTCTGTCGAGGCGGGCGAGGAGGTGGTCAGTGTCGTCCCAGGAGTCGTTTGCTCCCTGATTGACTAGGGAGCGGTACGTGTCTTTGGCCTGGGATTCGGCGTCAGATAGTTTCTGGTAGATCTGGTTCCTGATGAGTTTGTCGGATTCTCGTCTAAGCTCCTTCTCCTTGTATCCGTGGAATCCCGGTATCGCGAGCTCGATTTTTTCCTGGAGACTCGTCTGGGATTTGGCACGGTCAAAATATGGATTTGTTGTCGAACTCAAATTTCGACCCTTTTTATCGTCAAAAACAAAATCTGCCCGACTCCCTATTAAGGGTGTCAAAACCCGACAACCGAAAAAATCGTAACGAGATCATCTTTCTCCGCGACACAGCCTCGACTCGACGAGAAAAGACGCGGAGTCTTGTTTTCCTAGGCAGCCACAGTCGACCTGTCCAATATTTTTCTGTTGAAGAGGGAGCATCCAGAAGCCGTGTCAGGCCTTCCTACTAGGTCCTGGTTTTCAGAAGAGCGGTTACAGAACGACTATGTTCACTGATACCGTCGAGCACGTCAACGAAAGATGAAGACGATCAAGCAGGATGAATCTATCTCAAGGAGCCGGTTCGTTGACTGTCCTGTCTGCAAGAATCACACGATGAAGCTGAAGCGGACGGTGCAGGTCGGCCGGTGCAAAACCTGCAGCGAGTCATACAAGATCATTGTAATTTTCGTAAAGACTGGAAAACGGGCAAAGACTCCGGCTGCAACCGATTCTCAGAAGGAGGAGAAGCCGCAGCCCTCTCCTGAACCAGCACTACCAACTTGGCAATTGCCCTCCGACACTTCTCTCTTTGGCACGTCCGCGGAGAGCTCAGCTGGATTTTCCGACATAGGTTTCGAGTACAATGAGTCTGATCATACTGGCGAGTCTGAGTCGACGAGCGGACAATAGATCAACTAGCATAGCGACCAGCGGACGGCCGCTGATTCCGTGGGGAGTTAGTGGCCCGGCTTATTTCGTGTCTTTCTTCTTGAAGTCGAGAGATAGCGAGTTTACGCAGTAGCGCATTCCAGTCGGCTGGGGGCCGTCGCCGAAAACGTGACCTAGGTGACTGCCGCAGTTCTTGCACAGGATCTCAACCCGTGCCATCCCGAGTGTACGGTCAGGGACCTCGACGATATTGTCTTTGGCGAGCGCGGTCCAGAAGCTGGGCCAGCCGGATCCAGAATCATACTTTGTGTCGGATGAGAAGAGTTCTGCTCCGCATGCGGCGCAGACGTAGATTCCATTCTCTTTGTTGTGAAGATATTTTCCGGTGAACGCTGGCTCTGTTGCTTTCTTCCTCAACACCCTGTACTGTTGAGGGTCAAGCTCTCTCTTCCACTCCTCGTCCGTCTTAGCGACGACCATGAGAGTATGATCGCTCAAGCGGTATTTGAACGCCTCACGCCAACCCGATTGTTGAGAGCTGAGGTTCCTTTCAGAGGAGCACTCGCCCGTCGTGAGAAAAAAATTCTTGACCCCTTTTTTCGTGAGTGCTCTCGCTAGCTGGGAACGTTTCTCGGCGAGGATTCGCGTTTGCAACGCAGAATGCGCTTGGATGATGATCTTCGAAACGGTACTCTTCCCCTTGGGAGAAGGGTGGAACAAACGTGGTCACAGGACCGCCTGTCCAGATTCCGGATCAGGGCTATTTCTGAACGATTCCTATTTTCAAGAGAAATGTTCTGTTTCGACCTATTTTGCCTTCCAGGTAAAAGCCTTCACGGGCTGGAATTCGGCCAGCGCGTCTGTGACCCAGCCATACTTCTTCTTCTGAGCCTCCAACACCTTCTTGGCTACTCCACTGGTCATGTCTAGAAACTTGGCGTTTCCTTCGAGTATCGCCTGGCGTTTCGAGCCGTCAGCCAGCATTATGGTAACAGCAGGATTCGCTTTGAGGTTTCGATAACGGGCTGTCGCTTCGTCCACCCCGAGATAGAAGACCCCGTCAACAGACACCAGGTCGGTCGGTGAGAGGTGAGGTCGGCCGTCAAGTCTGACGCTTGCGGCGATTGTTAGGACTCGACTATTGGCAAGCTCGAATACTTCGCTGGCCGTGAGAGGATTCTGGCTGTACACCTTCCTTGTATGAGAGCTGGCCCGGCTGAGCGAGTCTTTGATGATCGAGTCTAGGCTGGACAATGATGTCTCGGATACGGAGACATTGATGGGACAGATAAGATGGTTTACCTGATCTGTAGCCTTGCGGCTTTTCCCACGAATGGGTTTGCAAGCTTCTCATCACCGATTGTAGTCTCAGGTCCATGTCCAGGATAGACAGTGGTGTCATCGTCCAGCTTGAAGAGCTTCTCTCTAATCGAACGGATGAGCGTATTGAGGTCTCCTCCCGGAAGATCTGTTCGTCCGATGGACTGGTTGAAGAGAGCATCACCTGTCAAAACATAGCCTTCTCCGGCCAGACTGATGCTTCCTGGTGAATGACCTGGAGTGTGGAGTATCCGAATGGTTTCCTCTCCTATTTTGAAGGAGTCTCCGTCTTTGAGGTAGCCGTCGACCTTAGGAGGGGGCGGAACCTCGAACCCCATAATCTGGCGAACGCGTGCTTGCATCGATTGCAACATTGATAGATCGTCTTGATGGATCAGGAATGGGGTCTTGGTCGCTTCCCGGACTCCGTCAACACCTAGCACGTGATCAAAGTGGGTATGCGTCGCGACGATACGCGTAGGCCTCGCGTTGATATCTTTGATAAAATCTATGATTCTTTGTGGCTCGTCGCCGGGGTCAACAATGATGGCCTCTCTTTTCGACGTGATAACATAGCTGTTGGTCTGCAGCCGGCCCACTACTAGGGTATGTATCTTAGCCATTCAGTAGACCTACTCGACGGCCTTCTGCTCTGGTTAAGAACTTGAATTCTCGTCGATCCTCAACTTTCGAGACTTGGTCTTGTCACAAGCAAAGCCCCGGGCATATCTACGGAAGACTGAGAGTAAACTATGAAAACGAAAAAGAAGAAGGGGGAGTTTGCTTTGACCTAAGCGGGTACCATGCCGTGATGGCTTGGCGAACTTGGTGGGTCGACTCTAACCCAGTATGGAACGCTTAGCGGGACCGTTCCGCCAGTCAGCTGTATGTCTCCGAAATAGTCACCGTTGGGCAAGCTTGGTGAGAGCGAGAGGGTCACTGTAACAGTACCTGTCCCGCCGGCAGCGACTGTCAAAGAGGTGACTGATGGAGTGATGCTTGGTCCAGCGGAAGCTGCCAGTACTGAGATAGAATACGTCGCTGTGGATGTTGAGACTGATGTGACTGTAATGTCGAAGCTTCGAGTTATCCCTGACGAGGGCAGTTCGCCGAAGCTGAAGCTAGCTTGACCATTACCGTTACCAACGGTAGATGGACTAGTCTCTAGTGTAGCAGTGACCTGGGAGGCAGCCGCAAGATCAATTCGACCGCCACCTCTAACCATCGGGTTCTGCAGCGAAGCACCCGTGCCGAAACTCTTCACGGGACGATGGGCCGAGTTGACGAGCGCTGATTTGATCTGCTCTGGAGACCAGTCTGGGTGTAGCTGTATTAGTAGCGCAGCTGAACCTGCAACGTGAGGCGTGGCCATACTGGTTCCCTGGAAGAACGCGAAGCAGGGTGGAACCGCACAGCCAAAGCTTGGAATTGAAGAGTAAACGTTCACACCAGGAGCAACCACGTCGGGCTTGATCTTGTCCTGCGGCTGTCCAAGACCTACTCCAGGTCCCTGGAGTGGAGGTGGTCCGATTGATGAGAAGGCCGCGAGAATGTCAGCGCTTGGACCATCACTGAAGAATTCTTGTGGATTGGTTCCGTCGACAGTTGAGGTAGATGGGGCAGCAGCGGCCATGGCTAGACCGTTCGGGCGCGAGACCATGACTGCTGGGATCGTGGGCTGACTGGGGGTTCCGTCTTGGGCCATTGCGATCGGGTCACCCTGTTGACTGTTGTAGACGATGACGCCTATGGCTCCTGCGGTCTGCGCGTTGCGTATCTTGGTGCTGAATGTGCATGTTCCCCTAGCGATGAGGGCTATCTCACCAGACAGACTTCCGCTGATCGCGGTGCAACCGTTTGCGGGACTTGTCTTCACAAAAGTGGCTGTTACAGCCGGAGCGAAGTTGGCGAACTGGCCGATCGCAGCTCCGAAGGTGCCGATGCCCGTTACTGTAACTGGGATGCCGATAAAGTGCGGGTTGGTTGAAGCTCCTACGGTTATGACTTTGTCAGCTATTCCAGGCGACTCGACGGTTCCAGGTCCTGGGCCTGCATTGCCTGAGGCGATGGCTACGACGACTCCCGCATCGACCGCGGAGTTTACTGCGTTGACCAAGACGTCGTTCGGTTTGGCCGTTCCGCCGAGGCTTAGGTTGAGCACGTCCATTCCGTCAGCGACGGCTGCGTCGACTGCCTTGGCAATGTCGTGGCTAGCAGCGTTGAGAACGTTGCCTGGAAATACATTGTAGTTGCCGAGATAGGCCTTTGGCGCAATTCCGCTGAGGTTGCATGCGGGCACGAAAGGAGCACAAGTATTCGCGACCCCTGCAGCTATTCCAGATACATGCGTGCCATGTTCCTGGGCCGCGTGACCGTCGAAGTTGGTTAGGGTCTCAAAGACCTTCGCCACAATGACCTTGTTGCTCACGAAATTGCACGAAGTGTCGGCGGTGCCGACTGCGGAGTCGATGGCGTCACACTTTGGAAAGCCTGCGAGGGCGGGTAATGTGTTGTCTGTGAGGAATGGGTGCGTCTGGTCGATTCCAGTGTCAATGATTCCTATTTTCACACCCGCTCCCGCGTTGCTCTGTCCTCCAACAGCATTCCAGAGTACCGGTGCACCGATGAGCGTGGGAGACCTGTTCATTTCTAGGTGGAAGAGATAGTCTGGGACGATCCAGTTGGCTCCAGGCGCATTGAGCAAATGACTCATGCTGTGACCGTTGAGCTGTACTGCGATAGCGTTCAAAACGACTGAGTATTCATCGATGACTTGGACCTCGGGAGCGTTGTTCTTTAGCCAGCCTTTTGCGAGTCCTCGGCCGTTGGCTAAATACGTCGAGTAAGACTGCGAAGCTGCCGAACTCAAGTCGAGCTTGTGGCCTTGTGCAGGCATCGTTCTAGCATAGCCTTGAACGTGGCCATCGTAGCTGGACAATGGTTGGTCTTTGAGTACGATGATGGCATTGTTCGTGAGGACGCCATCAGGGGATGGAGTTGCATCTGATCCTGTGTAAATGGCTCCAGTGAATATTGGGGCAAGAGAAAGCACTGAGACGAGAATTACAGAGAGAAGAATCTGTGTCTTCATGGGTATTTTCGGAGCCGTTTCTAGGTGTAGCGATTTTAACACTTGCGGTAGCATACATGCTCAAACGCGAAGGGCAAGACCATGATATCATGAGAATTACCGAGCATTCTGGAACCGGAAAGGGATAACTGGTCGATCTGGGCATTTGGACAAAGCTCGTCAACAGGGATGAGACACATTAGTAGATTCCGGAAAATCTCTATGATCGGGTGGTCCACACAAGTCATAGTCTATCGTCTCCTCCGGGAGGATTTGGCAATTGTCAGAAGTTGACGTTTGTCCGGTCTGCGGAGAACCCGTCAAACGGAAGAACCTTGTACGTCACTACGGGAAAGTTCATCCGAAGCGCGCATCAACACTTTTCCGGCCAATAGCCGCGACCGAATCACCTAAGACTAGAAGAATTCGAAGGCCAAGGAGAATTCTGCTTTACGCTCTAATCGGTATTGCTGTCGTACTAGTTTCTGTAGCAGCCGCCGAGGTCGTGAACGTTAACACTATCCGTATGCATATACATCCGCAACTCTCGATACTCATACGCGGCGCATCGGTAACTCTCCCCCCGGGCATAGGAATTGAGGGCGGCCTGCGGAGGGACCGTTCTCTTGACCGTTACGGCGTCAATGGATTGTCCCCTCTTCTCACGAAGGATAGCTCAGGCACTATCCATGTAGAATCAAATACAGTCCGAGACTTCACGCTGTACCAGTTTCTTGCGGTCTGGGGAGAATCGATCGACTACAGCCAAGTAGTTGGCAACCCGCTCCAGGCAGGCGAGTCCGCCTGCATATTCGTCAGTGGACAATCGTCCCCACTATCGAGTGATGTTGTGTTTGTGGATCAACAAAAGATAATCCTCGAGATCCCGCCGAATTCACAGGCTTGCTCCGCGATAAGCTGAACACGCTCAACCTGTAACAAATCGGAATCCGATTTCCAATATACCAGAAGGAAGGGCGGCACGAGTTGTCCCGGCTCTCCTAGGACTGAAGCGTAGTAGCTGGGGCTAAGCTTTTCATCTCTCAGGTATCCGTGTCTATCTTCGAGAAGCCAAGAACTTATATTGATAGTAGATTTCATTCGGTACCATGAAGAAAATACTAGCAATAACAACTCTAGCTATTATTGCCCTAATGCTTGTTCCCGTCGGCGTTGTTACCGTAACCAGCACTTTCAGTTACACGCCGAACCTGAGCTATTCACTGCTCGGCCCCTTAACAACCCAACCTAATGGCCTTCCACTCTGCAGGAGCGCTAGCCTCGGCAGCATTGTCTGCTACTCACCATCCTTCATCAAGAAGGCCTATGAGTACCCGTCCACCGCCACCCTCGACGGTACGGGACAGACAATCGTCATCGTGGACGCATTTGGAAGCCCTACCGTTACCAGCGACCTAGCACTCTTTGACGCAGTCTTCGGGATTCCAGCTCCGCCATCCTTCACAATATTCTGCGGCAACTCCCCGACACCTCTCGACCCCACAACCTGTCCAGTAGTAAACATCAACAACAATCCGAAACATGGAGTGTTCAGCTGGACGATCGAGACAAGCCTTGATGTACAATACGCTCACGCGATGGCCCCAGGCGCTAACATCGTCCTCGACGTCGCCTCGACATCGTCAGGCAACGCGATCAATGATGCAGAAGCTGCTGCAATCGCCGCATATCCTGGCGCCATCTTCTCGCAAAGCTTCGGCATTCCGGAGATCTTCCTCACAGGCAACGGAAACCCCGGACAGGTTACCCAGGCCCAAAACAACTATGCTAATGGCGTTGCTGCGGGTGACACATTCTTCGCTTCAGCAGGAGACACGGGCGCAGACTTTGGTTTCGGAGTCGCCATGTCCAACTTCCCAGCTTCCAGCCAATACAACACCGCCGTAACCGGAACTCAAGGACTGCCCTACAATGCAACTGGGACATTACAACCCTGCCCAACCTCCACGCCGTTCTCGTGCACTTCAGGACTATCCAGCTACCATGGACCATGCGTGCTAGGCCGGACGACCAAACCAAGCTGTGTAGCCGATGGCTACGGAGGCGAACAGGTCTGGAACGAACCTAGCTTCGGCGCCGCAACCGGCGGTGCCCAAAGCTTACTTTTCGGCGTCCCATCATACCAGAGCGGCTTAGGCCTCTCCACTAGAGGACCTGACGTCGACTACAACGCAGCCATTAACGGAGGAGTCCTAGTTGTCTACGGAGGATTCGGCAGCCCAGTCCTGTTCATCGTCGGAGGAACCAGCGCGGGTTCTCCACAATGGGCGGGCATTGCTGCTCTAGCAAACCAGGCTCGCGCCATGGCGTCCAAAGGCCCTATCGGGGGCAACCTGAACTCAGTCCTCTACGGCATATACCACAGCGCTCGCTACGCGACCGACTTCCATGACATCACAGTGGGCAACGACCAACTGGTAGGTTCTCCAGTCGGCTTCTCGGCAAGAACGGGCTACGATGTCGCATCAGGCATCGGCTCGCCTGTCGTAGACCAACTGATAGTCGACCTAGCAGCTGCATAAGCCAAAGGCCAATGTGGGAGGCAAGTCCTCCCAAACCCCTTCCTTTTTCTTCTCTCTTGATAGAGAGACCAAGACGTTCTCCTAGAGACTTCGCGCTGAGACAACCAGACAAGGAGTAAGTCTACAGTGCGCGTCAGAAGTTTCTAACGCATTGCTTCCTAGCTGAGGACGAACTTATCTTTGTCAAGACGCTGCATGAAACGCAGCCTCGAATCAAAGGCCGAGGCGCAAGTAGGCTCGAATCAGAGTTGGCATCACATAGCCCACGGACGGTGCCCGCCACCGCTAGCAGGTTGGGAGGATCCAACCGCAGAAGCGAAGACCTCAACCCGATTATTGCTAGTCCCCGACGGGTTACCAGTATCCGCAATGTAGATGCTCCCTGAGCTGTCGACGGCAAGCCCGTTTGGGTCGACAAGTTGTCCGTTTCCCGACCCCATTGTCCCGAAGGACGCCAGAAACGTGCCGTTGCCGGCGAACTCCTGGACTCGGTTGTTGAAAGTGTCAGCTATGTAGAGATTGCCCGCTGAATCTAGACTTAGATGACCAGGGACGTTGAATTGCCCATTTCCCGGACCGCCGGTCCCCCACGCAGTTAGAAACGTTCCCGAGTTAGTGAATTTCTCAATCCGATTGTTGGACGAGTCGCTCACATATACGTTGCCCGAAGCGTCTACGGCTATGCCCGTTGGATTGCTGAACTGGCCATTGCCTGGACCAGATGATCCCCATTTCAGTAAAAAGTTTCCTGAGCTGTCAAACTTTTGAACCCGATCGTTGGAGTAATCCGTCACGTATACGTTGTTTGAACCGTCGATCGCAACACCGTACGGATTATAGAATTGCCCATTGCTTATCCCAAAGGATCCCCAGGCTCTGATGAACGTACCATTTGGAAGGAACTTTTCGACTCGATCATTGGGGTCCGAGTCGGTGACATACACATTCCCACTGTGATCGACCGCTATTCCAAATGGTCCATCGAACTGCCCATTTCCTGAGCCTGTTGTTCCCCAAGCCAGTTGAAATGCTCCCGCGACGGAAAACACTTGAATCCTATTGTTCCCCTGATCGACGACGTAGATGTGGCCAGAACCGTCCAGAGCAGCATCACAAGGGCTGGCGAAAAATCCAGGTCTTGGATAAGCGAGACTTGAAAGGTAGTTTCCTGTATTAGTTGAGAATTTCTGAACCCTATAGTTACTTGAGTCCCCAACCAACACGTTCAACGCGCCATCTAGGGCGACACCCACGGGACCGTTGAACTGTCCTGGGGACGAGCCCGCGGACCCCCATGTGAGGAGAAGATTGCCGGTGCCTGTCCCGAACTTTTGAACACGATTAAAGGAGAGATCGGTGACGTAGATATTGGATGCGTTGTCGACGACCATCATCGCAGGTGCTGCGAGAGTGCCTCCTGAATTGACACCTCCCCAAGCGAGAACAAAACCGCCAGTTTTCGTAAATTTGGTAATGTTTCCCGATTTAGGTGCATTGTCGCTTACATACACGAACCCTAACGAATCGACGGCCACGCCGTAAGGCGTTAGGAATTTGCCAAACGTCATACCGGGGCCACCGATTGAACCCACGAAGGCTCCATTATTCCTGAAGATCTGGACCCGCTGGTCTCCCTGGTCGACTGCATAGACGAATCCGGTTGAGTTCACCGCGATCCCCAGAGGATTCTTGAGCACGTTTGTGTTATTCCAGGAATTCCAAGAAATGATGAAAGTGCCGGAGCTGGTAAACTTCTGAATGTTGTTGTTTACCGAGTCGGAAACGTACACGTTGCCCGAACTATCTAGGGCGACCCCCTGAGGACTGTTGAAGTGGCCCGGCCCAGTCCCTTGGGATCCCCAGGCAGTTAGGAAAGACCCATCTCTTGCCAGTTTGTCTATTGCGTAGTTCTTGGCATCGACGATGTATACGTTGCTTGAGGAGTCCACTGCGACCCCGTTGGGAGTCATAGGCCCGCCGTAAGAGCCCCATTGCGATGCGTAACTGAAAGAGGGGCCTCCAGTGAGAGAAGCCGAACCGCTTGCTCTTACAGTTGCCTTCGTAGAAATAGGGTTAACATCGAGAGTAGCTAGGGAAAAAATTAGGAACAGAAGGATCGCGCCTAAAACGCTCTGCATCTTCTTTTCTGCGACACTCTCTTTCGAAGGATGCTTGTGACTCTCTCGTTTACAAGAACGATACCTTCGTGAGCGACGATCACTAGAATCGTGTTGAACCTGGTTACTTGATACTCCGTCTCGTGCGCAGATTATGAGAAAAGGAAGCGACAACCGGGCTCTTGTGACGAGACACTTCACCTCGTAAAAAACGCTTTCTCATGTTCATATTCGTCGGGAAGACGGAAAATATCTCCAGAAAGCCGGTTCCTGCTCCGTGTTTCTCAA
>Ga0209076_1000033_pt1 | contig 17655 bp, 11 predicted proteins | sample Rivendell_Oct201_9_FD_188350 | JGI IMG/M metagenome (GOLD analysis project Ga0209076, IMG submission 188350) | Vadose zone soil and rhizosphere microbial communities from the Eel River Critical Zone Observatory, Northern California to study diel... | ecosystem: Environmental > Terrestrial > Soil...
CCCCCGGCTCTTCAGGACAATGTCATACTCTAACAGTGCGAAGCCAGCCAAGTAGAACTCCGAACGTTCCAGCAGTCCAAGGTAACGGATCGACTCCTTATGAGTTGCATCTTTCGGGTCCAAGGCGCCGAACAGGACAATGGTGTCGAGAACGGGCAATTCTCTTATCGGGGTGTCCTTTTCGGTTTCTTCCTCGTTTCACCGAACAGGTAGCGAGATGCCTCATGATCTTCTTCTCGGTAGTTGAACCCGGGATGCAACGTTTCGTATTTTTTCCCCCTGAGATTCGTCATTAGGACGCCATTGGTACTGGCTATGGCAAGCACAGCATCACCCGGTTCCACCTGCAGCTTCTCCCTGATCTCTTTGTCAAGTACTACGCGATATCTATCATCGACTCTTAGCACTGCCAACGTTATCTCTTCCCACATAAATGTGGGTTGTCCCATGGTTAAAGCTTTTGACCCCGCAACGGGTATGATATACCTGCGGGGGCGGAGCGGGATAGGGGGCACCGGCTGCAAGATAGAAAGTGCCAGAATTTGCATAGGTGCTCAACTTGAGGCCAGAGGAAGAGTTTCCTAACGAGACAGTCCAATCGATAGTCCCGCTCAAACCGTAACTGCCAATAACATCGCCTGAGGACGACTCACCAGCCCAATAGATACCGTCACTTGTAGCAGAGATGCTCGCTGAGTACAAACCCAATTCGTTGGCGATTTGGGTCGTCCAGGTTTGGTTCCCACTTAGGTCGTACTTTCTGAGAAGAGACGTGCCATTTAGGAAAACCCAAAGGTACACTCCGTCAGTTACGCTAGACATGCCTAGGATAGTGTCACCGGCTCCGAAACTGCCGAAATGTTTCGACCAAAGCTCGCGACCAGCCTGGTCATATTTGTTCAAAAAAAGATAGCTGGGGTAACCTTGTTGGGATGTGATGGGTTCGCCAACATGCCCTGCCGAATAGAGGGAAGTGCCATATGTCGTCACCGCGTCTACGACGCTAACGTCTTGAGGCGTCCCAGATTGTACCTTCCATATGACCCGTGGTTGCCACCCGACCCAGCCAAATCGTAAGTCCGCCCAATATCAAAGACAGTACTAGTATCGGGGTTATGCCAGCAACCAGAACGGGTATGAGCGCGCCTCTCATCAGTCATGGTGATGCGTGATTCCTCAAACATATAGATTGCTAAGTCGAACACAGTGCCGCCTTCAGGATTGAAGGGCATCCCGTGAGCGTCGCCCGGCCAATTTTTGCGACTGCCTATTTCTTACACACTACAGCGCTAGGTTCTTAACTGCGTTCCGCGCCGCTAGAATGGTTGAATTCTGGTCGCTTGCGATCCCACAACCGTTTACTTGTCTACGTTCTGACACTTGCTATTCTGACGTCTGCAATGACGACCGCGGGCGTGGTGCTCGACCACGCGATAGGATCGACTTCACCTCCATCCGCTTCAAGTAACAATGTCAGAATTTGGCTCAATGGTGACGTGGGTGGAAGCTACCCAGTCCGCCCGGGCTGGAACAACTCGAGTCCAGGACCCACGATTACCGTCATTAGTGGAGAAACAGTCGACCTGTTTCTTAACGCTACGGACAACCTTCCTCACAACTGGTTCATTGACACTGCAAACACTCATGCTCCTGACCCAAATGGGATAAGTTCGCATGATTTTTCGACGGCCAACTCACCGCTCTTGTTCACCTTCACACCGGTAATCGGGCAGAATGTTCCTGCAGCGGGTAACTGGACTTACATGTGTCGCTATCATCAACCTGTGATGTATGGGACCATCCGCGTGATTGAGCCACATTTCACTCTATCAACCTCTTCCTCCTCACTCACAACGACGGTCGGAACGAGTGTAACAACGACGATTACGGTTAGTCCATTGTTCTCCTTTGGTGGAACGGTAAACCTGTCTGTTACAGGCTCCAACGGTCTACAAACGACAATCAGTCCAGTCAGTGTACCTGGCGCCTCGGGCTCAGCCACCTTGACCGTTGTCCCGCCTAGCGCAGACAACTACACCGCCACCGTGATCGGGACAGACGGGTCCCAGACCCAATCGCTCATTGTAACGGTTCAAGTTGGAGACTTCACAATTAGTGCAGACCCTACGATCACTGCCGCTCAGATCAATTCACCAGCAACCTCCACAGTCACAGTAACCTCCTTCAACCACTTTGCAGGAGCAATCAGCCTAACGAGCAACAGCACAGCCTGCACGCTCAATCCGGCAAGCTTAACCGGGTCTGGCGTGTCCGGCCTCTCCTGCATATTCGGATCGTCAGGTTCCTTCCACGTACAAGTTTCAGGTTCAAGCGCGTCCCTGTCTCACTCCTCGATGGTAATCTTCGACGTAGAGGTACCGGATTTCACAGTTACAGCCAACCCCACGTCGCTGACCATAGTGGCAGGTCAGACAGGCAACTCCACGATTAGTCTGCTCCCAATCAATGGATTCACCGGCGTCCTAAACCTGTCAGAGTCGCAACCCTCGGGTCTGAGCTGCGTTCTGAGCCCCGCGAGCGTAGCCCTAGGCACAAGTGGGACCTCGAAGCTCTCCTGCAAGGGAGATGCTGGCAACTACACTAGCGTTGTGGTAGGCACGAACGGAAGCATATCGCGCTCTTCCACTACATTTTACTCGGTGCAGGACTTTGGACTGACAGCAAGCCCGACAATAATCAACCTGATTGATAACAAGGCAGGAGTATCGAACATTCGCGTTTCAGCAACAAACCACTTTGCCAACCCGATCACTATGACTACTAACAGCAGCTACTGCCATGTTTCTCCGGCCATGCTAACCCCTCCGCTGAATACGACCCTCTCATGCAACTTTCCATTCGACGGGACCTTTCATGTTGAGTTGACAAGTGCCAGCGGACGCCTTTCCCATTCAATGACGATAACCTACAACGTAACCTCGACGATTCATGCAGCGTCAGGACTCGGTCCTCTTGGGTGGATACAAGTTACAGAGATCATCACTGCCATCGCGCTCGCGGGATCGTTGATCTACCTGTTCGCCAGACGACGAGCATCATCGCGACCTGAAGCTGGTAGAAACCTCTCGTTATGTTAGAGCTAGAAGTCTCGTAGTGTAGTCAGTTTACGAACAATTTCTGTTATCCTGCTTCTGGCGCTGGTAGTCGACCTAGCTTATGGGGTCGCCACTTTCGGTACTCCGTTTGGCTGTTCTTCTTTTTTATTACGTCACATTGTCACCTAATCAAACGCCATTCTCTGGACCTGACTGGCGAATATTTACCGTCCCATGTTTCTACATCTACTCTTTTGCATTCCTTGGGAGTCTCGCGGCAATAGCCTCGCTCATATCGCGGGCAAGACCTGACAGATTGGCCGTGCATATGGAAACGGAAGAATCTTGAAAAGGGTCAGCCAAGCGCTCTTCGTAGTTTCATTGATTCCTGTCTTCACATGGCAGACAAGAGAGACCACCAAGCGGCGGAGATTGCCGAAACCGCCGTTTGCCCGTAAACTTGTATTCGTGAGATGAGTTAGCTCGCGGTCATCCTATCGGGCAAGTTTTCATTATCGGTGGACGACGCCAAACTTCCTGCTCATTCAATTCAATGGATCGTGGCGCTCTCACCTCAAGTTTCAGGATCTTAACTCGTTTTCATCTTTGCCTCGAATCTATGCCTTCAGATTCCTCTTCAGCCCTGCCCAAGTCATGACTAGTCTGTCATCAAGGAACTCTCGCGCAATCCGATCCTCAGTTACTAGAGGGATCCCTTGGACTCTCGCCGTTGCGAAGATGAAACAGTCGAAGGGGTCATTGTGCTTCTGCCGTATCTTGAAAGCTTCTTCTATTATTTCGTGCTCCTTGTGGTCGATTCTCGTCAGCCAGTCTCCCCTTACCACGAAGAGAAGGCCGAGCTTGGCCTCTTCCTTCCCTCTCTCATCTTTCAGCTTCTCAGCTATCCGATAGGCTTTGATGAAGGCCTCGAAGGGAGAAAGGTCTGAGATGCAGAGCGTTGTTCCCTTCTCGGCCAAACGGCTCAGGGTTCCCTGAATTGATGAGGAGGAGTCCACGCCGATATCTATGCCGAAGACTGGTAGCATGTATGTCGTGTCGAGAATGATACTTCTGGTGGATGCCAACTTGTCGTGCAAGACTTATATTTTCGGATGAATAAACATTATTCCGGTGAGAGGGACGGCAACGAAAGCATCCGGGCGCGTGGGACAGAAGGGAGAGTTGTTCCCTCCAAAGGAAGTGCGGGAGGAAGCAGGGCTTAAGCCAGGTGATCAAGTAATTTACAAAGCCGACCATGGTCGGATTGAGGTCGTCAAGATTCCAGGCCTACGCGAAGCATTCTCACGGAGAAAGACGGCTAAGATCACGTTCGAAGAATTCGAAAGCATGACAGGCGATGTCTTAGACAAATAGGCTTGAGCCGAATAGTACCAGCTCCCATGCCTCATACTACAAACGTGTCGTCTAGCTAACAGGTTTGCCCGTAAACCTGGACGTTGAGATGTCAGAGCGAAGTGGAGAGTTGAAGAAATGTGCGCATGAAGAACCGTTTCGGCCGGAAAGTATGCCTGACCATGTAGGCGTAAACATTCCGCCTTATTCATATTGACCCCAATCCACGCGGCCTTCTACTTTTGGAATCTTTTGGATGATGTCGTCAACAAAGCAGTGTGAACGGTCCATCGGGCTTCGCAGTTCAGACACCTAAAACTCACTAGACTGTTCACGCGGTCGCGTGAAACTTCAGCGATTCTGTTCTGTTCGCCACACTCAGGGCAACTCCATAGGTTCGATGACATTGAGGAACCCAGGGCAGAGTGCTTTGCGATTAGCGGATCGATCTTTTTATCATGATTTTGATACGGAGACCTTATTGTCCTGTCGGGAGCGGTCTTATCGAGCACAGTGTCTTTTCCCAGATGTTCGAGTAGATCCCTTTCAACTTTCTTTGTTTCTGGCCTCGGATAATCCAACGGACTTTTACTCGTCAATATCAGAAGACCACCGTCTGGTAATTCCTTCTTGCTGTAGCCTGGGGCATTCTCAAGTTTGGCTTTCGAATAGAAATCGACGAATGTAGGTCCAAAAAAGTTCGCCCAGAAGATTCCCGGAATCCCCTTCGTTGGCTGCGGAGACAAATGAGTTTCAGCTTTGACAGTGCGATCCCCAATTTTGACCGGAGTGATTACGACCGTCTTGTCATCCCAATCCTTTTTGTGGGATACTTCACCATAAAACGGCTTAGTGAGCCCGTAAAGCTCCTCAGAAAACTCGAGAAACCTCCCTAAGTTTTCCTCACGTTGAAAATACTCATCGTGCACTGCAAATGTTATGAGAATAGGCATCGGGTTTGACAAATGAACAAGCGCCTGGAATCCCATTCTTCCAAGCCTTTCTATAATGAGTTGCCCTGGACGCTCAGCCCAAAGCTTCAACAGGTCTTCGGAAGAACGGACCTCAAAGTTATGTCGCGGAGGGTCTTCATCGCCGAACTTCCTCGGATTGAATCCAAACCTTTGGAGAATGTCCAGAAATTTTCGACCTACTTCTTTGTCTCCGCAATCTTGAAACGTCCAAAAATCAAGCGCCACGACATACTCCCAAGACGCTTCCATCTATGTTCACTCTAAGGAAACGGTACCTTAGTCACGCTTACTCCGAACTTGACACCCCACCGGAATACGGAATCGGCAACGCCTGTCCCTTCCGGCACGAATATGTTAAACGCTTTACCTGCCTGAGCAGCCCCTTCTATTTCTGTTCTTATCTGTCGGGTGGCGTAGACTGTACTCTGGGTAAACTTGGCTTCACCGATAAATGTGTCAGTAACGAAGTCAGGAACAGCACTTCCTGCAGTCTTAGTGCCTTGTAGTACGGTTCTTCCAATGCCGATATTTCTTGTGAAACCAAGAGCATCTGCGATCTGTCCTTCATATCCTAGCCCAGCAGCGCGGTTTGCAGCCAGTCTTTCTGCAACATTCAATCCGCCCCCAGCTCCAAGCTCTGCTAGAGAATCGATGCCGGTGGTCACACCGAACCCGACGTTTGCCCACATGAGTGCTCCCGCGAGAGTTGGAGTTCCTCCCGCCGCATAGGTACCTCCAAGATAACCACCTACTGCTGCAACGGCACCGATTCCTCCGATGACCAACAGGTCGGTCCCACCCGTGGCAAAAGTTAACGCGACGAAGCCTGCAAGCATGAGCCCTTGTTGTTCTTCTGGACTGAGACCGTTCCATCCATTCTCAATGCCGCTTCCAACAGTCGTGAGCCCATTCCAAGCGGTTGTAGCCCCCGATGAGACAAAACTACAGACCGATGAAAAGATCCCGCACCCATCCATTCCCGAGGGATCCGTGATGCCGGTAGGCTGGTCCGTAGCGTAGATGTACGGGTTTAGACTCTGAGGGTCGGACAGATGCCCCGCAAGAGGATCCTGGCTGATGAACCGTCCTATGCTGGGATCATACCAGCGCGAAAACTCGTAGTACAAACCTGTCGTTTGGCTAACAGGTTTGCCCGTGAATTTGTTCGACTCGCTTCCGGTTGGGGTTCCGTTATCCTGCCCGAACGGCTGATAAGAATCCGAGAAGAGAATGTTTGCATTACTGGTCGAATCAATGACTAGCCGGGTGCTACCAAGAGCGTCTGTTATGTAATAGCTCAGAGCAGGAGTGACCTTTGCAATTCTCATACCAGCCGACCATACATAGTCGACCATCGTCGGCCACGGCGTGGATTCGTAAATCACATTCGTACCCGAGTACGCAAAGAAGGTTGTAGTTGATCCCTCTTTCGATTCTAATCTTCTACCCTGACCGTCATAGGCGTAGAAGCCTTGCACTCCGCTATCGTTACTTGCCTTCAGTAGGTTGCCCGGAACATCCCAGGCAAAAGTCCAGTGAGACGACCCAACATTTCGCGAAATTAGGCGGCCGTCTCCGTCATACGCGTAATTAGTCGTAACGCTATTTGTAGTGGCACTCTGAAGCTCATTGTTCGAAGCTGTGTAGCTGTATTGAGTCGCAACGTTATTCGCTGTCTGAGAGACACGGTTTCCCACTCTATCATACTGATAGAATAGTGTCGTTGTCCCGAGGATCGAGTTGGTGAGTCTTCCAAGGCTATCGTATCTGTACTGTTCTGATATGGTCGCGGTGCCAACTTTGCCCGTCACAGTTGCAACAGTTCCACTCTTGTTATACGCATAGTTCAGAAGCATCAGCTGATTGTTGCTGCTCGTACGAGTACTGATCGACCTGACCCTTGCTAGGGCATCGTATGCGTAAGTACTTACTACGCCGTTTCCATATGTTGTCGTGTTGATCTGGTCATTCGCGTAGTACGTGAATTTGGCATAGTAGCCGGTAGAGCCCAATTGTGACACGTTCATGACCCGACCGAGACTGTCATAGGAATATGCGACTGTATAGCTGGCGGGGTACATGAGATCGGCAAGATTTTCGCCTGAGTACGAATAGTGAATGGCATAGCTCGTCGACACTGTTCCTGAGGGAGTGGACAGCGGCGAGACGGAACTTGATGATGCACTCATGGATACTGGACCGCATGGGCGACCCTGCGTTCCCTTTGCCAGCACGGGGCCACAGCCGCCGGCACCGCCACTGCTCCAGACCCAGTTCACGTAATAGTATTCGTCTGTAAGTCGATTTCTCCAGTCATATCCCATCTGTATGGTCGCGTTTTGACTTGCAAGGATGACAAGTTCTCCGTCGGCTGAGTAAGTGTAGTTGTCTCGATTCGTCCTAGTGCCGTAGTAAGTGATATTTGTAAGTCGATTCAGCGAATCATAACGATACGTCGTCCTAGTGCTACTTCGATCCACCCTGCTTACGACATTCCCATTGTTATCATACGAGTATGATTCGGAGGTCGTGTCGGGATACGTTGTCGCTGTGAGACGGTTCAAGCTGTCGTATGAGTAGCTCGTCGACTGTGTTCCCTGCGAAGTCTTCATCAGTCTTAGGTTTCCTACCTCGTCGTAGTAATAGTAAGTGTAGCAGAGGTAGACTCCCGGACACTGGGCTAGACTGTTGTTTTGCTCCTCAATCATTTGAACTAGTCTTCCCTGACGATCGTACAGTGAGAATTTGACGACTCCAGACTGGTCGAGTGTTTCAACAAAAGGTGAAGTGTCATTGTATATCTGTTGAGTGAAGTTTCCGTCAGGAGCCATAACTCGGACAATCCGGCCTAGAACGTCGTATTGGTAGGTGTATGTGTGCCCGATGGGATCGGTATTCGTAGCAATCTTGTCCATCCAGTTGTAGGCGTAGGATTCGACAGAATACTGTGATCCGTTCAGACGCCTGTCTTTGGATAGAAGGCGTCCCAGACCATCATACTGTTGAACTGTATCCCATCCGTTCTCGTTGGTGATCTCGACATAGTTCGACTGATCATTGTAGGAATACGATGTAAAATCTCCGTTGGGATAAGTCATCCTTGTCGTTCTACCTAGGATGTCATATTGGTAGGTAGTGTTGTAGCCCATCGCATCCACCGTTGAAGTTCGGGTGCCGAGAGCGAAATTGTAGCCGTAGGAATCTGTAACTGGGGTATTGCCCGGTTTCAACGTCTGCGTTTGGCTGGTGAGATATGCGTGTTGATAGGTGCCCGAGAATGTGAATGTAGTTGTATTGCCTCGGGAATCTATGAACTGGTATGGGTTGCCGAAATTGTCGTAGGTCCTCGACGTTGTTAGCCAGCTTGGTGCAGTTGGATTGTAGAGTTGTTTGGTCTGGCTGAGTCCTCCCCAGGAATAATAGCGATCGTAGGATTCGAGGGGGACGGGATTGGTCTTGTTCTGAAGTTCCGCCGTTCCTGCGAGAGCGGTATGAATGTTCGGCCCTGGAGCACCATTATAGAATGAGTTTGAGAAAGCGGCAGTGGTTATCAGCGGCGATACCGTCGCAACAGTGACATTATCAAAGAGTGTCGAGAATCCTCCACTCAACACCCCAAACGCAGTGGCATAGGTAACGGCGCTGAACTGACTGAATTGGCCGGTGATAGTCGGGCAGGCAGCCGGCTGCCCGTCTCGCCAGACCCAACCCGTCCCTGTAGAGCCGTGGAAGGTCACGTTGAAAGTATACCATGAATTCAAGACCCTAGAAAGTGAACAGGACGTGGAGGCCGCGAAGGACAGACTGTTATCATCATCCAATAGAGCGATTTCTGCGAGGTTGGGCCCTAGGGGCAGCAGGTCTAACGACCATTTCTCTGTCCTTGTTCCTAGATAGTGCCCGAATATGCCAGCTTGAGCAGTGCTGTTGATCTGCCGAGCGAGGTAGACCCTCGCCTGTACTGAAACGTCACCGGTTGTGAAATTGGCCCAGGAGAAAGTGCTGGTCGGGGTTCCATTTACGGATGTGCCATTGTAGACGCCATTGCTTACCGTCCAGTCTCCTGCACTGCCGAACCAAGGGTTTTCTGAGGCGTTTCCTTGGTTTTGGCTGAAAGTCTCTTGGAATGCGCGGAAGCCTGGAGGCAATCCATCGTTGTAATAGGCGTTGAATGCTTCGTGATACCAGTTCGCTGAGGGGTTGATCACTTTGCGGCTATAGATCTGGTTTCCCCACAAATCATAGCGGTAGAAGTTTGAGTAGCTTTGTGTCGGGCTGACCAGAACTATTTCTCTGGGTACCTCGCCGTGCACTCCGAAGCGTTGCTGTTCGCCTCCGACGAACTTGTGATTTCCATCCGTTATGTTCCAAGTCGTGCCGGCAAACGAGAATGAGTATGACGTGTAACTGACGGGTTGACCTGAGTTGCCATCGTATGCTGTCACGGTTGAATTGTTCACTTGGTCGCCTGTACCGTCAGCATAGTTGTAATCAAATTCGCGGACTTTTGGATTGTTAGGGTCGTTCGTGCCCACGTACTGCTTGGTAACTCTGTAAGACTGTGCTTCTGTCCCCATCAGGAAAGGGAGAAAGGTGTAGTTCGTGTATCCTCCAGTGGGATAGGTGATTCCTGAGAGGAGCCAAGGGATTACGCTTGACCCGCTCCCGAAACTGTTGTAGGTATAGCTTGTGATCCTCCCTTCCGGGTCGTAGACCGACGTGAGGTCTGGGCCATTATACTTGAAGACAATTCCCCTTATGGAACCGGTGTTGCTTGCGCAGTTTCCTGATGTTTGATTGATGCTTGCTAGAAAACCAGCGTTGTAGCAGAACTGGAAGATACGTAGAACGGAATCGGTTACGCTTCCGATCTGGTTCTGGGGGTTGTAGCCGATCTGAATCAGATTTCCGACGGGGTCAACGATGGTGATTAGTCGGTTCGAATGGGTTGGGTCGAAAACATATGCGACTCCCTGAGGGTCATAGAGGTAGACATCAGTGCTGTTTCGTATCATTCGGAAGTTCTCCCCTTGATGGTTTTCGAAGACCGTTGGAAGGTTGTTCCAGAAACTGGACGGTATTCGGTAGCCTTCGCCACTCCAAAGATGGATGAATGAAGGCTTCGAGCCAGTGTTCATCCAAGGAAAGTTCAGTTGCCATCCATTTCCTATGGAGGCCCAAGGATAGTTCTCGTAGTTGTAGGGTCCGCTTAGGAAACTGTACGGTTCAGTATAGACCCGGGTGAAGTCTAGGTTCAGACTCCGACCGGGAACGCTTAGATCCGTCTGTTTGAGTGCAAGCATGCCGGTAAAGGGTGAGACTGACTCGCCCAGGTTCGCGAAATATTGTCCGAAGGGTGCCAATCCGTTTCCGTCCCAGGGGTCTCTCGGGGTAGAGTAAGGTGACCAAACGGTCTGAATGGGAATGGATGCAAAGACAACGGTTAGCCCTTCGGTCCAGATTAGTTCAATTTGACTAGAACTTGCGTCGCTCGCTGATGCGAAGTTGGACCCGAGGTAAGCGGGACTAGTTCTCGCTATTACTGGGAAGACCATTGAAGAGTCAGCCCAGTTCTGAGCTTTGTCTTCCATGACTATTGAGGTGCCGTCAATTGCAAACGCGTACACGGTGTTCGTGGAATAGTCCACGGTAAGCGTGGGAGAAGAGAAAGACCTTCCGTTGAATATGCCCTGAGAGGGAGTCCAGGAACTTGCACCAGGCGCGAGATAGGCGTAATCAGTACTGCCGTCTACGTTAGTTCGATAGAGAACGTGCACACCGTAGTTTAGGTCAGACATTGCCGAAAAATCGGCAGTATCCATGATGTTAGTATCGATCACTTGCACAGTTCCATTAGCAACAGGGTTGAACCATCGGGAAAGCAAGTCCTTCCTCCATCCTGATAAAGTGGAGACATATTTCTGGTAGGTAATGCGGAATGCTCCTCGAGAGTCCGACGGCACAACAGCGGACCTCATTTCGTCCGCACCCGATGGAGTGTTGCAGCTCAAGTTGGTGTCAATCGGAAAGGCTATGCTACCATTCATCACAAAGAGGTTACTTGCGCATGGAGAGCTACCCGCGTTGTAACACACATTAGGACTCGCGGAGCAGTATTCGTTGAAAGACGCGACTATTCGACCCGTCGAAGTAATCGTCGCGCTCACATCCCGGACTCCAAGCAGACATAGCCCTCCGGGGCAAGATAGCGTAAACGGGACGGTCTGCGCAGTTGACCAAGAAATACTCGATGGATTAATTGTTCCAACCGAGAACGCTAGGGAGGCAGTAAGCGTGTTAGAGTAGCCGTATGGGTAGAACGAGGAGGTGGTTTGACCAGCAGCCAAGACAACACTCTGTCCGAGATTAAACACCGTGACGCCAAGAGTCGAGGCAGGCCAGGCTACCGGCATCTGATTGAGTCGTGTCCAGAGAATGCCGTCATGAGAGTAGCTGTAAAGAACGGTTGGGCTGGTGTTTGTTGCGTTGTTATAGAACGCCCAGTAATTGCCGTTCCTAGCATCGTAAAATACGTGTCTTTGGAAGGTATCTGAAGTGGCATTCGGTCCGGTATTGGACGACACGAGAGTAGGATCTATGTCCACTCTGGAACCGGTTGAAATACTACCAAGATTGATCGCGAGCAAGAACTCGCCCGGTAGAATCGTAGATGTTGTGTTGAATCCCTGAGCAACATCACGCCATGAGAACGTATAGTTGGAAGTCGGATAATTCACTCGAAACTGTTTAGAGTCTCTTGATAGTAGGTAATTGTCTGTAATATTGTTCCAATAGTAAACCAGCCGATAGTTGCCGTAGGTACCAGCAGAGAACTGTAAATCCCATTTCAACAGTGACCCTAGCATCCATTTGTAGACAATTCTGAGGGTACCAGAATACTCGCCGTTCTGAAGTGTCATTGTTCTGACGAGAAAAGTGCCGGTCGAATTGGTCCCCAGCCTTGTGAAAATATTCGAAGTGGGAAGAAGAGGCACCCAAGCGCCAGCAATGTTTGCTTGCGCAATCCACAACATGTGCGATGAAGTCCCTCGGCTTGGGCCCAAGAGTTCATCATGGGGGTTTGGGGACCCGATCAGTCTCAAGTTAACGCCCGAGTCGTGGACGCTGACGTTCTGCGGAGACTCCTGAACTACAACACCCTGCCCATCCAACTTATTGACGCTAGAGACTAGAGTTCGGGGAAGCGACAAGTTAGGAACGGGATCCGCTCCAACACCCTCGGGAAGAATTGACCCTGAATTGAGTTCTGAAAGACGCTTAGAATCTCCACTCGCACTGGCCGCCGAGGACTCGATTATGGGCGTTGTCGGTAGGCCGGACGTGAAGCCTAAGGTTGTTAGGAGAATGAAGAAAACACCGATCGAAATCCTAAACGCTACTCTTGTTCGACGGCCCAGATAGGCCATTCTAACCTGCCTGTTTTCGCTCCCGCTCAAACAAGCATCCTACTGAAAAGGAAGACGATCATTCTCCAATTCAGGCTCTAACTTGCCAAAGGAGAGAATATTTATCGTTAACCCAGTCGAAAGTGTAAGAAAAATAATACGCGTGCAACCCTATCCAGAAGGTTTGCCGAAGCCTATGTTCGAGCATAAATCGGACCAAAATACCTGATTCGTGTATCCACCGGGCGGAATTGCCTCATTCCGAACCAATCCTCGCGGATACGCATTTATTCTAGGGTCGGCAAATATTCAGAAGATTGGCTCTTAACCGTAGGAGTCTACTGCTCTTTGTCGCCGCTCTCCTAGTCCTCTCTTTTGCCTTCGGTAGCCTGGGTCGCAGTTCTCCTGGTGGAGACCTGCTCATCAACGCCTACTGGCTACTGTATATCATAGACCTACTGCCGCTTCTGGCCATTGCTACGATGGTTGTTCTAGTCATACTCATCGCAATTCACTGGAGAGACCTTTCTGATGGACTGGGCCTCGGAATGGCGGGGAGAAGGAAGAAGAAAGCTGTTGGAAAACAGCGCCTCTTGAAGTTCCTGGTCGTCCTCTACTCGTGGGCCTTCGCCCTGATCTTCCTCCTGACCAACTGTAAGGGTGTCCTATGCGGTGGCACGAATGGTCTCTCGAATGATCTTCATTCCGTTTTTCTCTCAAACGGCTCAAACGATCCTTCTAGCATAGCTCTTCGCGGATTTGCGAATGGTTTCAGCGGAATAGTCCAGCTGGGCTGGTTCATACCAGCGTTTTTTGGCCTAGCCCTCGTAAGCTCTCTAGTCATAGCGCGGAGCTTTCTAGTATCCTGGCGTGAGTCCAAGCGCGCAGCAAGGGCTGAGATCTCAGACAACATAAACGCGGGACTGGAAGCAGTTCACGACGCTATCAAAATTATCTCAGAGAGTCAGATTGCTGATCCTAGGAGCAGAATCATCGCCTGCTATCAACGACTAGTCAGAACCGTCTCAGCCCTTGGAGCACCCATCAGTCCGGACCAGACTGCAAGAGAACTGGAACGCGAGATACGTCGAATATTCCTCCTCGATGGCAACAGCGTCCGAGACCTGACCAAACTCTTCGAGGAGGCAAGATATAGCATGCACCCGATCACAGAGGTACAGAGCCTCGAAGCGGGCCAGTATCTCCGCGAGATCGAAGAAGAACTACAACACCGAGCAGAGTCGATGTCGCTAGCACAATCGCCACCTTTGATATTCCAAGAGGCCAGTATTGCCCGCGCGAACTAAGTCTCGAAACGTGGAACCGTGCAAAGGACGGCTCCAGTAATTCTTCAGGCTGGATGTCTAGCAACAAACTGACTCCATTATTCTAGTTACAGTTGTCCAATTCTACTGAGAGCAGTCTAGTTTGCGCGTCTGATGTTCATAGATTGAGCTCTACCTAAGAGGCTAGGAATGTCTCGACGGTCCAGATGCCAATGGTAAGAAATCACCAACAGATTGTTACGAAGTTTGCCCGCATGCTTGACATCAAAATGCATCGCAGACACTTTTGGGAGTCAATTATGACCCACTTCGTACTGTGAAGACTCACGGGGGGATTCATCGAGATTGCCGGTGATTCTTCTGTTCTATTTGTTTGAGGACTTCACCTGGCGTGAACGGGGCCAGGAATCGTCGTGACAGAGATGTCAGCAAGAGACTTGAGAAGACCAGTAGCGGGATGGAGTACAGAAGAAACGGAAAGCCTAGAAGAAACCACCCATAGAAATACATGACGAAACTTGCTAGAGAAAGTAGGAGAAAGTTGCGATGCCGAAACCATCGTTGTGTGCAATATTCGAGAGCAAAATGTTGGGCTGCACTAGGAAATTGATTCTGGGTCTTCACCTGTTCGATTCCTTTCTCTTTGAGCAAAGAGCCTAGCCGACTTACGTTTAGCGCCGAGGCTGTTGGGAAGATGAGGTAGAAGAAGACCCAGGTCGCGGCGGCCGCACTTATTGGGTCCTGTCGAAATAGACCGAAGAGGAATTCCAAGTAAAGAGTGATTATTAGTAGTCCCACAACCGCTCCTGCAAGACCCTTGTAAATGCTGCTCGTTCGCACTTCTGATGGTTCACGTTTCATCAATGGCAGAGCTAGCGAGGCTATGAGAAATGTGGCGTAAATTGTCAAGAATATGGCTTCATAACTCGGGGGAATCAAAGCGAAGCCAAAGAAGGGAGCAGCATAAGCGACTGCAATCACGGCTGCTTTCACGGCCCGTCTCCTAAGTCATTATCTGAACCAGTAATAGAACTTCAAGTAACACGAGGATTATTGTGTAAAGTGTACCGCACCGTATGACTTATCCAATCCATTAAGCAAGCTCCGGTCGCGTCCTTGCCTGAGCTTAGTCCCGACTGTTGGATGTGCAAGAGCCTCCGTGAGCCAGAGCACCTTGTCTTTTTCGAATCTCGTACTTCTGTTGGAAAGCTCAACCCGGACCAGTTCTTCAGAGGCTATTCGTTTGTTACTCTGAAATGGCACGAAGAAGAACTGTACCGACTTACAGACAGAGTCAGGAGAAGCTTCCTCGAAGATATGTCGAAGATCGCCAAGGCACTCGCTAAGACTTTCAGTCCAGACAAGATGAACTATGAGCTGCTGGGTAATGGTATGCCTCATCTTCATTGGCACCTAGTTCCACGGTACAAGTTAGACCCGATGTGGGGACGCCCGATATGGGCAGGGTCCAGACGCAGAAAGAGGCTGACGAGGGAGGAGTACGATAGCCTCGTGAAGCAACTTCAGTCTCATCTCAAACAGAGTAAGTAAATCGTCTCCTTCGTCGAACAGTACCGCTCAACAAGAGCTGACAGTTACGCCAGATTGAAACCGCCAGGAAAGAGTCCCTGAGACTACAATCCGAAATGGAGCGTAGTGCCCGACGTACATTGAAGTCTACCTAGACGCTGCGGCACTAATTCTTCCATCGCTCGCACTCCGGCGCCTTCTCAAGCACAAAGCATCCATAACCGGAGTCAGAGCCGGAAATCTGGTTCGACTCAATATTTACTTTCTATCAGCAATCATCTTCGACATATTTCGTAACTTAGGCTACGGGTGGGCAAGCTACGGTAGTCAAGTCAGCGGGGGTCTCGTTTTCGCCGTAATCGGATTAATGGCCGCAAGCATGTACTTCTGCCCAGAGTGCACTACGCTTCGAGAAGCCTGGTCGAGACTAAAGTCGCGCAGGTCCCTTCTGATATACGAGGGCATAGTCTTTGCCTGGGTAGCACTCAACCTTGCATCTCCCACTCTATTCTTTCCTTTCACCCTTGTCCTGCTCTCGGTAGCCACCGTCTACCCAACGGGCTTATTCCTGTCAGCCCGAAAACGAGCCAAACCATCACACGTTAGGAATTCGATGGCCATTCTCTCGGTGACTTGGGCTCTTTTCGTAACGGTCGGCACAGTCTTGTTCGCGCTCGGGGCACAGCCTCCAGTCCTTCCGGTGTCGCTCCCGTACGGATGGGAAATATCGTTCATGACCAGTTCAGTATTGTTCTTCTTGATGTCCACGACCGACGCGTTCACCCTGACCGCGGTAAGATTCTCTTCTGGACAACTTATCCAAGAGACAATAGTCAAGCCGGGGCATCGGTACTTGATTCTCCATGACTCGGGCAAGAGAGCAATCTCATTTCTCTCGTCAACGCTTAAGGGACTGGTCGATTCTGGAGCGAGAGTCGTCATCAGCGCGTCGAGTAACGGGTGGCTTGTAGGAAACCTATCTCTGCACGAGTCTCACTTTAATGAATGGAAAGAGAATGGGAGAGTCGTCGTCTCAGAGACTGAGGGCGGACACACCTTTCCGCATGAAGGATTCTCCGACAGGCTCAGCTTTGGCCCCACCTCAACGGTTTTCGTCAACGAGCTGGGTCAGGACAACCTTGCAGGAGTAGTCTCGTCTCCCGGCAGCGGGACAGAGGAGAAGCATCAGCAGCGCGCCGAACTCTTTCTGTTAGAGAGCAGTAAGGCCCCTAGACCACAACTCACAGAGTTCCTGCGGCGCAACAGCGGCATGGAGCTTCTCAATCTATCTGAATCTACAGATCCATTCTCCTCCACGGTCGACCTTGATCACCAGAGGATACGAGGATCGATCATTCTGCTAGAGTATGAAACGAGCTCCGACTATGAAGGGGCAGTCGACAAGTTCCTCGCCGAGGGAATCAGCAACGCCGAACTCTGCGTCCTATTCACCACCAAGTCCAGCAAGCTCTACAGAGCCATCAAGGGAAAGAGAATGATCAAGATCATCGCCGCGTCCTCATTGATTTCTGTCCCCGACGAGCTACCTGACGGTGAAATGCAAATTCCAGACAAGGAGCTTGGACTCGTCGCCGCAGTATTGTCTGATTTCATAGATAACAGCAAGAACTCCGGAGCAAGCTTCGTCTTCGACAGCATCACCGAACTGATAAGGGGAGAACGTTGGGAACAAGTCTATTCCGGAATCAAACAGCTGATCGACCTACTCAGCGTCCCAAACGCTACCGCCCTATTCTTGGCCAACATCAACACAATGGAGCCCAGATTTTTAGGCGCGCTCCACGGAGCGTTTGCGCTTCAGCTGAGACTGGATAACCAAGGACTCAAAGCCGTAAAGGTCCCGGTAAACTAGCTACCCTCAGCAGCCTTTGTGCTAGCTGACTAGATAGGCAGAAGAAATCAGGCCTTCTAATTAGATCATTTAAAGTACGGTCCAACTGATTAACCCGCCAAGATCCAACGGGAACTTGCAGGCTTGGAGCATCATAATCACGACATCGTCATAGTAGGAGGCGGAGCGGCGGGCCTA